>Ga0247727_10002984_pt1 | contig 38068 bp, 42 predicted proteins | sample WisWelCaveWW1625_FD_202498 | JGI IMG/M metagenome (GOLD analysis project Ga0247727, IMG submission 202498) | Biofilm microbial communities from Wishing Well Cave, Virginia, United States - WW16-25 | ecosystem: Environmental > Aquatic > Deep subsurface > Groundwater > Cave microbial mat | place...
TCCGCGGGTGCGTCGGGCTCGGGCGGAGCCGCTGCCTCCGGTGCAGCGGGCGGGGGAGATGCGACCGGAGCAGCCGCCGCCGCGGTGTCCGAGGACGACGACGACATGCCCGGCATCTCGGCCTTCAGCTTCTCGATTCCGCCTGCGGCCTGAACCTCGAGCCAGGCGCCGAAGGCGATCAGCGCAGCGAGGACGACACCGATGTAGCTCCAGAACGTGGAGTAGTCGTCAGTGAGGTTCGTGAGGAGCGCGAACACGAGGATCAGCGCGGCGAGGGCGGCTCCGATCATCGCCCCCGAGACGGGGAGCTTGATGTCGATCCCTGCGATGCGGAGTCCGAGCCACGCGACGAGCACGATCGTCAGCAAGCCCATTAAGACGCCGAGCCCGTGCCAGGCATTGCGCGTCACTAGGCCGACGTCGCCGAAGTCCTGCCAGGCGAAGAACGTGCTGACAAGAAGCAGCACGCTCCCGATGAGCATGATCTGCGCTCCGCGCCCGAGGGCAGTGAACCTTTCCATGCGGCCCGTCCTTTCCGTGGTTGTCTGCGTCAGTCCACGGGACTCTTATGTACGCGCGCCCGACTTGCAAGTGAGAGCTCCTAACGCGATGAGCGGCGATGTCGCGATGCGGCGCTCGACGCCGTGATGCTGTGTCCTCGGTCGCGCCCGTATCGCAGGGATACGAGCGCTCCCTGCGTCCGTGCCTCACGCCGTCCACCATCCGCCTCGCGACGGGCGATCATCACGTTAGAAGCTCATTCGGCACACATTCGTTACGAATGGCGTCGGACCACATTCCTAGACTGGCTCGTGTGGCCAAGGTTCAGCTTCAGCACGTCTGTAGCGAGTGCGGCACGACGAGCGGCCGCTGGCTCGGGCGGTGCCCGGGCTGCGGCGCGTTCGGCACGCTCGTCGAAGAGATGCACGGCTCGGCCGGTGACTCCTCGGCGGCGCTTGCGAGGACGCCGGTGCCACTGGGCGAGGTCTCGGCGGAGGATGCCGCGCGGATCTCGACTGGAGTCCCCGAGCTCGACCGTGTGCTCGGGGGCGGCCTCGTGCCCGCTTCGCTGGTGCTCGTCGGAGGCGAACCTGGTGTCGGAAAGTCGACCCTTCTCCTGAGCGCCCTCGGGGCGATCGCGCGCGGCGGGCACCGCGCGCTGCTCGTCACGGGCGAGGAGTCCGCTGCGCAGGTCTCGCTCCGTGCCGCGCGACTCGGGGGAGCCGGGGACGTCGGCATTCTCGCCGAGACCGAGCTCGCCGTCGTCTGTGCAACGCTCGAGCAGGAGCGACCGGCCGTGTGCGTGATCGATTCTGTGCAGACGCTGCACGCGTCCGATCTCGGCTCGGCGCCGGGGTCGGTCGCGCAAGTGCGCGAAGCGGCCGGCCGTCTGCTGCGGGTGGCCAAGGAGTCCGGTGTCGCCACGATCCTCGTCGGACATGTGACCAAGGACGGCGCGGTTGCCGGGCCGCGCGTGCTCGAGCACCTCGTCGACTGCGTGCTCCAGTTCGAGGGCGACCGCTACCACGAGCACCGCGTCCTTCGGGCGACGAAGAACCGCTTCGGCTCGACGAACGAGCTCGGGGTGTTCGAGATGACTGGGACAGGCCTCGTCGGCGTTCCCGACCCGTCGTTGCTGTTCGGCGCGACTCATCCGGGGGAGGTCGGCGCGGCTGTCGGTTGCGTGCTCGAGGGAACGAGGCCGCTCCTGCTGGAGGTGCAAGCACTCGTCGCGCCTACCGACCTGGCGATGCCTCGGCGCGTGGGAACCGGCGTCGACCCACGCCGCCTGGCGATGCTCGTCGCAGTGCTCGGCCGTCACGCAGGGCTCGCGCTCGGCACGGCCGACGTGTTCGTCAACGTGGCCGGCGGCGTCCGGATCGAAGAGCCGGGCGGCGACCTAGCGATTGCCTTGGCGATCGCCTCGGCCTCTCGGGGCGCTCCTGTCCTGGAGGGTGCGGCCGCGTTCGGTGAGATCGGGCTCACCGGACGCCTCCGGCCGGCGTCGCAGGCCGAGCGCCGGCTCGACGAATGCCGGAAGCTCGGGATCGGAACGGTTGTCGCTCCCGCGGGGACTCCCGTGCGGGAGCACCCGCGCGTGGCAGCCGTCGACACGCTCCGCGCCGCGGCCCGCGAGGGCCTGGAAGAGCACGTGAGCGGTCGCCAAGCGGCGGCGGCGGCGTAGTCGTCCTCGCGGCCCCGGTTTGCAAAAACACGTTGAGGTTTCGTTAAGGACCTGTGAGAAACCCGCTATCATTGGGTGCGTGGCCGGCAGCGAATTTACTGCCGGCACTTTTTTCTGACGGCATGCATACGGACTTCGGGGAGGCTGGCTTGTTCGACATCGGCGACAAGGTGGTCTATCCGCACCACGGGGCGGGGACGGTCGTGAAGAAGGAGAACCGGGAGGTCCTCGGCCAGGTGCGTGAGTACCTGACCATTCAGATCCTCCACAACGACATGACCGTCAACGTGCCGTGCGAGAACGCGGATCGCGTCGGGTTGCGCACGGTCATCGACCAGCGCACGGTGACGATGGTGGTCAGGACCCTCTCCGGCGGTTCCACGGAGATGCCCAAGAACTGGAACCGCCGCTTCAAGCACAACCGCGACAAGATGAAGACGGGCAACATCTTCGAGCTCGCGGAGGTCGTGCGGAACCTCGCGGTCCGAAACAACGAGAAGGGGCTCTCGACCGGCGAGAAGCAGATGTTCGTCAAGGCGAAGAAGATCCTCGCCTCCGAGCTCATGTACGCGAAGGACATGGACGAGGAACAGGCTGCCGCCTGGCTCGACGATGTCCTCTCGCGAGCCGGGCAGACGAAACCCAATTCGAGAGCGAAGCGCGAGGCGGCCACGGCGAGTGCCTAGGAGCTCCTTTCGAACTGATCGGCCCCCATCATCCGCCTCGCGACGGGCGACCAGTCCGAAGTGAGCTCCAGACCTCTGGGGGCTCTGGCGTAGCCGGGGCCACCTGGGCGCTGATCGCCGCCGCCGGCACCGGCGAGCGTCTCGGAATCGACCGTCCCAAGGCGTTTGCCGTCCTTGCCGGGCGGCCGCTTCTCGCGGAAAGTCTCGACCGTCTCGACCGCTGTCCCTGGGTCGATGCGATCGTCGTCGCAGCGCCTTCGGGCTGGGAGGAGCCGGTCATCCTGCTCGCCGAGGAGCTCGCCGTGACGAAGGTCGTCTCGTGCGTGACCGGAGGAGCGACACGCGCCGAGTCAGTGCACGCGGCGCTGGCCGACGTTTCGGAGGACGCTTTCGTCGTCCTCGTCCACGACGCCGCTCGCCCGCTCGTCGACGACGCGGTCGTCGAGCGGGTGCTGAAACCGCTGGCCGAGGGCTATGACGGCGTCGTCCCGGCCATTCCGATTCCCGACACGGTGAAACGGGTCGAGGGTCGAGACGTCGTCGAGACCCTTGTCCGGGACGAGCTCTTCCGCGCGCAGACGCCGCAGGCGTTCCTCGCGTCCACGCTACGCCGCGCGTACGTGGGCGATCTCGCGGAGGCAACGGACTGCGCCTCCTTAGTGGAGCGTGCGGGCGGGCGGGTGGCGGTCGTGGAGGGCGACCCCAGGCTGCTCAAGGTGACGACCCCGGAGGACCTCGCCCTCGTCGAGTCGTGGCTCTGAGAGCCGTCTTCTTCGACGTCGGGGAGACGCTCGTCGACGAGGAGCGCTGGTGGAGGGCGCTCGCCGAGCGTTCGGCTCTCCAGCCGCACGTCGTCTGGGCGGCGCTCGGCGTCACCATCGAGCGCGGAGAGGAGCACGACGCACTCTGGGGACATCTCGGGATCGAGCGGCCGGAGACCTGGTGGGAGGACGTGCCCTACGACCTCGGCGATCTCTACCCGGATGCGATCGCGTGTCTCGAGGGTATCCACGCGCTCGGCATGCGTGTCGGGATCGTCGGGAACCAGACCTCGACGCTGGCGGAGTGGGCGCGGGAGGCGGAGCTTCCTGCGGATGTCATCTCGTCGTCGGCGAGTCTTGGCGTACGGAAGCCAGATCCTCGATTCTTCGAGCACGTCGTCGAGCTTGCCGGCTGTGCTCCCGGCGAGCTCGCCTACGTAGGCGATCGCGTCGACAACGACGTCCTTCCTGCGCTCGCGGCCGGCCTCGTCGCGGTACATCTGAGGCGGGGACCTTGGGGGCGCCTTCAGCCCACGCCCGCCTCGGCGCTCGCAATCGACTCGCTCTCGGAGCTGCCGGACGCGTTAGCCTCGCTCGCGTGACTGAGTTCCGGGTCGGCATGGGTGTGGACGCTCACGTCTTCGAGGAGGGCATCCCGCTCGTCCTCGGCGGCGTCGCGATCGACTACCCGCGTGGGCTCGCGGGTCACTCCGACGGGGATGTCGTCTCGCACGCCCTCATCGACGCGCTGCTCGGGGCGGCGAACCTGGGGGACATCGGCACTCTCTTCCCGTCCGCGGACGAGCAGTATCGGGGAGCTTCGTCCCTTGACCTGCTCTGGGAGGCCTACCGCGAGGTGCGCGACGCAGGCTGGGAGCTCGTGAACGCCGACTGCGTCCTCGTCGGCGAAGAGCCGAGAATCGGTGCGGTTCGAGAAGAGATGAGCGAGCGGCTCGCCGGCGCGTTGGGCGTCGAACCCGGGCGCGTGACAGTGCGTGCGACGACGACCGACGGGCTCGGGTTCACCGGGCGTGGGGAGGGCCTCGCCGCCCAGGCCGTCGCGCTCCTCAGCCGGCGGGGCTGATGGCGATTTGCTTTCCGACGATGGCCGAGCGGCCGGACCTTCGTGCGCGGGCGCGGGATCTGACCCGCATGTGGCCACGGTTCATGCACCACGATCCCGTGTGCAACACCTTCTTCGGCCGCGTCCGCGACGAGTTCGCACACCTGCAGTTCCTCGCGTGGGACGACGAGCTCGACGAGCTCGCGGCAGAGGGGAACGTCGTGCCGGCTGCGTGGGACGGCCAGCCCGAGACGTTGCCGTCCGGCGGCCTCGACGCCGTCCTGGACGCCTCCTTCGCCGAGGACGCGCCGATGCCCAACGTCCTCTGTGCCCTGCAGATCGTCATCTCTTCCGGCTACCAGGGTCGAGGTCTCAGCCTCCGCATGATCGAGCGCATGGCGGAGCTCGGCCGCCTCCACGGATTCGCATCGCTCATCGCGCCGGTGCGCCCGAGCCTGAAGCATCGCTATCCGCTGGCCGACATCGAGCGCTACGTCGGGTGGCGTCGGCCCGACGGCACCCACCTCGACCCGTGGCTGCGAACGCATGAGCGCTTCGGGGGAGAGATCCTGAAGGTCGCGCCTCGATCGATGGTGATCCCCGGAACCGTCGCGGAGTGGGAGGGGTGGACGGAGATGGTGTTTCCCGAGACCGGAACGTATGTGGTTCCCGGGGCGCTCGTCCCCGTCGAGATCGACGTGGAGCGCGACTACGGGCTCTACGTCGAGCCGAACGTCTGGATGCTTCATCGGGTCGGCTAGCCGGCGCGAGCGGCGCAGGATGCAAGCCGGGCCATGAGCGCAGCCGCCTCGCTCGCGGTCAAGCCCTCGGCATCAAGCCGCTCCCACGTCGCGAAGTCGAGCGCGAGCCGGATCGTCGCCCGGCTCTCGCCACCACCGAGCGTCTCGGCGTGCTTGGACGCGACGGCGTCGAGGTACTCGTGGGCTGGTCGCATCACCTCAGCGAGCGCGGGGAGCACCCGCGCATCACGGTCTATGTGAGCAAGCATCCGTTGGTTTTCCGCGTAGTGGTCGTACATGCGGGCAAGCGCGGGTTCCAGTGCGAGATCACCGAGTGTCGGAAACGGGTGCAGCTCTTCGAAGCGGGCGCCACAGGCCGAGAGGAGCGACAGGTCGTCCGGAAACTGCGCATACACGGTCGGGCGGCTGACTCCCGCGCGCTCCGCGATCGCGGCGACAGTTGTCCGCGCGGGACCGACCGCCTCGTGGAGCGCGACCGTTGCTTCCACGATCCGGCGCCGAGTCTCCTCCATGCGCGCGGCGCGTTCCCGCAGCTCGTACCGTCTCGTCATTTCGCTTGACGGAGCGTAGCTTATTATTTAGATTGACGCTATGCCAAACGAAAGGAGGAGCTTGTGATCGCTTCGAACATCGATAGCCTCGAGCTCATCGAGATCTGGAACGACGTCGACTCCGCCATGCGGGCCCGATTCCAATTCCCGCTCCACGGCGGCGTCGGCACCGACTCGACCGCCGTCGTCTACTTCGAAGTCGAGCCGGGGGAGTACCTGGGTACGCATACCGACAGCGCCGAGGAGGTCCTCTTCGTTCTCGACGGCGAGGGCATCGCAGTCGTCGGCGATGAGGACGAGGAGATCGGTCCGGGCTCGCTCGCCGTCGTTCCAGCGCTTGCCCCACACGGCGTCCGTGCGACGGGTGACCGAACACTCAGGGTCGTGGGCTTCTTCTCGGGTGCCGAGCTCGAGCACGTCTTCGACGAGCCGATCCAGCCGATCGGCCTCGCCCGCGTAACGACGCCGCCCGCGGAAGTGCCCGTGTAATTCCGACAGGCGTCAGGCGGCGGGCAGTGTGAAGCAGACGCGGGCGCCGCCGCCCTCGCCGTCCTCGGCCCAGATCCGTCCGCCCTGCGCCTCGACCAGCCCCCGTGCGATCGCGAGGCCCAGCCCGGCGCCTCGACCCGTGCGCGAGCGGTCCGCTCGCCAGAAGCGCTCGAACATGCGCGCCCGAGCCTCTGCGTCGAGTCCCTCTCCCGTGTCTTCGACCTCGACTCGGACCTCGCCCGCCAGCGGCTGCACACGGACTGCGACCGCGCCGTCGCTCGGCGTATGCCGGAGCGCGTTCGTGAGGAGATTCATGAGCACGCGCTCGACCTTCTCGGGAGCAAACCTCGCTGTAACCCCTTCGTCGACGTCCGACGCGAGCTCCACGTGACGGAGCCGTGCCTCGGCCGCGACGCCGCGGAGGCTGTGGGAGACGACGGGGGCAACGGGAAGCTGCCGGAGCTCGAGCGTGAGCGCGCCCGCGTCGATCCGCGCGAGCTCGAACAAATCGTCCACGAGCTCCGAGAGCACGCGGACTTGCTCGCGAAGCGCAGGGAGGTACTCCTCAGCCTGCCCGAGGCCGTCTTCGAGCGCCTCGAGCATCGCCTGCATGTTCGCGAGCGGCGTCCGAAGGTCGTGGCTCGCCCACGCCACGAGCTCGCGGCGGGTGTCGAACAGCTGCAGGAGGTTCTCGCCCATCTGGTTGAAGGACGCGGCGAGGCCAGCGATCTCGGCCGGCCCTCCTTCTGGAGCGCGGGCGGTCAGGTCGCCGCGCGCGAGCTCGACGGAAGCTTCGCCCACGCGGTCGATGGCGTCTGCGATCGAGCGGGCTACGACGAGCGCTGCGACGATCGCCGTCAGCGCCGATCCGGCCGTGACGCCCAGGATCTTCACGTCGTCTCCCATGTGGAACATCACCCAGCCGGAGAGGAGCACCGCGCACAACGGCAGCAGCACGGCGAGAAACGCAAGCCCTGCGAGCTGGAGCCGCAGCGTCGGCAGTAGCCTCAGGAGACACGCGAGGCCGAGTCCGACCACGAGCGTTGCGACACCGACGATGATCGCGGTCGTGATCACGGAACCAGCCTGTAGCCGACGCCCCACACCGTCTGCAGATGACGGGGCTCCGAGGATGTGTCCTCGAGCTTCTCGCGCAGCCGCCGGACATGGACAGTCACGGTCCCGGTGTCGAGCGCGGCCGTGTAACCCCAGACCGTCGCCATGAGCTGGTCACGGGAGAAGACACGCCGCGGGTGCTCGGCCAGGAACCAGAGAAGGTCGAACTCCTTCGCGGTCAAGCGAACCTCGACGCCTGCTTTCCGCGCCTCCCTCGTCTCGCGCTCCAACTCGACGTCGCCGAAGGTCAGCACCACGGCCGTGGCGCTGGACGGCGTTGAGCGGCGAAGTACGCTCCGCACGCGAGCCGCCAGCTCTCGCGGCGAGAACGGCTTCGTCACGTAGTCGTCCGCGCCGAGCTCGAGACCGACGATGCGATCGGCCTCCTCGCCGCGAGCCGTGAGCATGATGACCGGGAGCTCCGATGACGATCGGATCCAGCGGCAGAGCTCGAGCCCGTCCACGCCTGGCAGCATCACGTCGAGAACGACGAGGTCCGGCTCCGAGCGTTCGATGGCGTCGCGGGCCGCGCGGCCGTCCGCGGCCTCGAGCGTTCTATGTCCCTCTCGCGCGAGGTAGCGAACGACGACTTCACGCACGATCGGTTCGTCGTCGACGACGAGGACCGTTGCCATCGACGCATTGTGCGTCCAGTTCGATTACGCCGAGGTGAATTCAGGTCACGTTCATCGGACCGTGAGCCGCGCGTAAGAGCTCCGACCTACCGTCGGGAGAGTCGACCGAAGGATGGAGAGACCCATGAAGAAGGTGCTGGTGGTACTCGGAGCCGTCGCGTGTGCAGCGATCGCGTTCGCGATCCCCGCGATCGCAGCCGACGGGCCGGTGAAGACGTTCTCACAGGATGTGACGCTCGGCTTCTACCGCGGACAGGTTGTGTCGTATCTCGACTTTGGCCCGGTCAAGGTCAAGGCGGGCAACAAGGTCGCTCCGATCTGGGCGTTCACGAACGGGAGCGAGGGTCAGCGGAACATCATCGACACCGTCCCCGGGCGGAAGGACTACACACCGCTCTGGGCGGTCCGGATGGTGACTTGGAGGAACGGCGCGAACGTGCGCGTGCTTCGCTCGGCCGCCGCGGTGCGCGCCGCACAGAAGGCGGGTGACGTGACGGTCGCCACCGCTCCGATCGTCGTCAACTGTCCGGTCTTGTAGGGGCGAGCTATATCTCGCCCCTACGAGGGGAGGGCGACGACGTTCTCTTCGACGATCACGAGGCCGTCACGCTCGAGCGAGCGGACTGCCTCCTCGTCGTCCAGCCCCCCGAGACTGAGCGGCGACTCGGCGACGAGGCGGAGTGCCGCGGCGCGACGTTGGCGGAAGGAGCCTTCGAACGGCCCCTGTTTGCGCTCGGGATCCTCCCGCGTTCCGCGTGACGGGCACATGGCGGTCAGCGGGCACCTCGCGCAGCGCGGAATCCGGGCGAGGCAGATCGTGGCGCCCAGATCCATCAACGCCTGGGTTGCAACCGCCGAGAACGACGCGCCTGTCCGCCGCAGAACGCGCTCGACATTCACGTCCACCGGCAGCACGTCGTCGCCCAGCGCGAAGCACCGGATCGCCGCCGCCGTGTACCGGCCGACTCCAGACAACTCCGTGAGGTCGTCCGGCCAGCCCTCCGTTGTCACTTGCTGTGCCGCCCGGTGCAGGTTGAGGGCGCGTCGGTTGTAGCCGAGCCCCTGCCACTCGCGAATCACATCCCCCGCAGAGGCCGCCGCCAGCGATTCAATGGTCGGCCAGCGCTCGAGCCAAGCGAGGTAGCGTGGAACGACCCGCTCGACCTGCGTCTGCTGGAGCATCACCTCGCTTACGAGGATCGCGTAGGGATCGCGGGTTCGGCGCCAGGGGAGATCGCGACCGCTCTCGGCGAACCAGGCCATGAGCGTACGCTCCACGTCAGCGACTGTACGCAACGCCGGGCGCGCGTCAGGATTCACCCGCACGAGACGGACGAGAAGAGAACGAGGAGGAACGCCGTGAGTCTGACCGACTTTCAGGAGGAGCTCTGCACGACCAGCCGCTGGGACTTCTCCGAGCTACGCGCGCTGTACGTCAACTGCACGCTCAAGCCATCTCCTGAGCTTTCACACACCGAGGGGCTCATGCGCATCTCGATGGCGATCATGGAGACGAACGGTGTCGACGTCGAGCACGTGCGGGCGGTCGACCACGAGCTCGCCGCGGGGGTCTGGCCCGACATGCGCGAGCACGGCGCCGAGCGCGACGACTGGCCCGAGCTGTACGCGCGGGTGCAGGCGGCGGACATCCTCGTGGTCGGCTCTCCCATCTGGCTCGGGGAGAAGTCGTCGGTCTGCACCCGCGTGATCGAGCGGCTCTACGCCTGCTCGAGCCTGCTCAACGAGGACGGCCAATACGCGTACTACGGCAAGGTCGGCGGCTGCCTCATCACAGGCAACGAGGACGGCATCAAGCACTGCTCGATGAACATCCTCTACTCGCTCCAGCACCTCGGCTACACGATCCCGCCGCAGGCCGACGCGGGCTGGATCGGCGAAGCGGGGCCCGGTCCGTCCTACCTCGACCAAGGGTCGGGCGGGCCGGAGAACGACTTCACGAACCGGAACACGACCTTCATGACCTGGAACGTGCTCCACCTTGCGCGCTTGCTGAAGGATGCCGGGGGCGTGCCGGCCCACGGCAACCAACGCTCGCTCTGGGATGCCGGCTGTCGTTTCGACTACTCGAATCCCGACTACCGGTAGCCGTGCTGCTCTACAACTCGCCGGTTTCGGGGAACTGCTACAAGGTGCGGCTCCTCCTCGCGCATCTCGGCCTCGAGTACGAGACGGTGGACGTCAGCGTCGTCGACCGCGCCCGGAGGCCGGAGCTGCTCGGCGACCTCAACCCGGCTCTCCGCGTGCCGACACTCGTTCTCGACGACGGCCGCCCGCTCGCCGAGTCGAACGCGATCCTCTGGTACTTCGGAGACGGGACACGGTACGTCCCCGAGAACCCCTACGAGCGCGCGCAGACGCTGCAGTGGATGTTCTTCGAGCAGTACAGCCACGAGCCGTACATCGCGGTCGTACGCTTCTGGGTCGCGTATTCGGGTACGCCGGAACGCTTCGTCGACCAGGTTGCCGGGAAGATGGAGGGCGGGTACGCGGCTCTCGACGCCATCGAGCGTCATCTCGACGGTCGGACGTTCCTCGTCGGCGAGCGGTACTCGATCGCGGATGTCTCGCTGTACGCGTACACACACGTTGCGCACGAAGGTGGGTTCGATCTCGCGCCGTATCCGTCGATCAGATCGTGGCTCGACGGTGTAGCCTCCCAGCCGCGCCACGTCACGATCGACGCGTGACCACCATCTAAAGTCGCGGCATGGCCGTGCGAGTCCGATTCGCTCCAAGCCCGACGGGGTCGCTGCACGTCGGCAATGCGCTCACGGCGGTCGCGAATCGTCGCTTCGCGGACGAGCACGGGGGAGCCCTCGTCCTCCGGATCGACGACACCGACCCGTCCCGGACGGTCGACGGGGGAGAGGAGGCGATCCTCGGCGATCTCGCCTGGCTCGGCGTGAGCTTCGAGGAGGGGCCTGTTCGGCAGAGCGAGCGCGGCTCCCTCTACGCCGAGGCGGCTGAGCGTGCCCTCGCCTCAGGCGCCGCCGCGCGCGACCCTGAAGGATCCGTTCGCCTCGCGGCCGACGGGACGACGCTCCTTCGCGGGGACGGGACGGCCACCTATCAGCTTGCGTCCGTGGTGGACGATCTCGACCTCGGAGTCACACACGTCATTCGTGGCTCGGATCACCGCCCGAACCTGGAGCTGCATCGGCGAATCGCCCGTGCGGTCGGCGGCGAGCTACCCGGGGTGATCCACCACGGGCTCGTGCTCGGCGCCGACGGGAAGAAGCTCTCGAAACGTCACGGGCACTCGTCCATCGCGGAGCTTCGGGACGAGGGCTACCCGCCGGAGGCCGTGCGCGCCTACCTCGGCGAGCTCGACCTGCCCGAGCACGACGTGCAACTCGATCTCGCCCGCCTCGGTCGCCTGGCGATCGACGCGATCGCGGCGATGCCGGACGAGGAGCTCGCCGCGGCGGCCGGAGCGTCGGTGGAAGCGGTGCCCGTTCTTCGCGGCGCTCGCTCGCTCATCGAGGCGCGCGAGTACGCCTGCCTCGTGCTCGACCCCGAGCCGGTGGCGCTCCCCGCCGAAGCGCGTCCGACGCTCGAGCGCTTTGCCGAGCTTCGCGGAGCTGCTCCCGAACGACTCTCCGCAGAAGAGGCGCGCGCGATCCTCCGCGAGCTGAAGGCGGTCGGCGGCGACCTACGCTCGCTGCGCCTCGCGCTCACCGGCGCCTCCACCGGGCCTGAGCTGTGGGCCGTGCTTGCCGCGCTTCCGCGCGATGAGGCGCTCGCCCGCGCTGCGCGCGCCGGCGTCTCCTGAGGCCGCGGATACGATCGCCCGGTGCTCATCCATGACACGCTGACGGGCTTGCTCGTCGAGCTGCCACCTCCGCCCGGTCCGATCGGGATGTACGTGTGCGGCCCGACGGTTTATCAGCGCGCCCACATCGGCAACGCGCGGCCGTTCGTCGTCTTCTCGTGGCTTCGGAACTGGCTCCGCGAGACCGAGTACGACGTGACGTTCGTCCACAACGTCACCGACGTCAACGACAGGATCTACGACGCCGCGCCGGGCCGAAGCGCCGAGCTGGCCCGCGATGCGACCGCGTGGTACCTGCAGGACACGGGCGACCTCGGGCTCGGGATGCCCGACGAGATGCCGCTCGCGACGGAGTCCATTCCCGAGATCGTCGCGCTCATCGAGGAGCTCGTCGCCGCGGGATATGCGTATCCCGTGGGCGGGGACGTGTACTTCCGTGTGGCACGCTTCCCCGAATACGGGAAGCTGTCCGGCCAGCGTCCGGATCAAGTCGAGGAGCAGGAGCCGAACCCGCTCAAGGAGGATCCGCGCGACTTCGCCCTCTGGAAGGCGAACAAGGTCGGCGAGGACACGTGGTGGGAGTCGCCGTGGGGACGAGGCCGCCCCGGCTGGCACATCGAGTGCTCGGCGATGGCGGAGAAGACGCTCGGGCCCGAGTTCTGGATCCACGGCGGCGGTCTCGATCTCGTCTTCCCGCACCACGAGAACGAGATCGCTCAATCGCAGGCGGTCGGGAGGCCTTTCGCCCGGGTCTGGATGCACAACGGCATGCTCGAGCTCGGCGGCGACCAGATGCACAAGTCGCTCGGCAACGACGTCTCGCTCCGGAACGTCCTCGACATGTGGGGGAGGGAAGCGACGCTCGTTTACTTCCTGACGGGCCACTGGCATGGGCCGCTCGACTTCTCGGACGAAGCGATGGCGGCGGCGAAGGCGCGATGGGAGCGACTCTCGCGGGTGATCGTCGACGAGAGGACCCGCCAACTTGATTCTCCACCTTGGTCGTCCTTCGAGAGTGCTCTTGGCGACGACTTCAATACTCCCGAAGCGCTCGCGATTCTCGACCAGTGGCACAGGCACGGTGACGCAGACAATCTCGAACGCGGGCTTGCCATCTTTGGCTTGCCGGGCCCGGCCCGTGAACATCGCGTCTACCTTGAGGCGAAGATCACTGGCAAGGGAAGTCTTTCCGCCGACATAACAGTCATTCCACCCGCCGTTCGCGAGCTGAGTGTTCAGCGAGAGGAGGCTAGGACACGACGGGACTTTTCTGAGGCCGACCGACTACGCGACGAGATCCGCCAGCTTGGTTGGGATATAGAGGACACGCCGGCCGGGCCTCGCCTCTTCGTTCCCGCCAAGTGACTCGCGAGCTCGTCTACGGTCGCCGCGCGGTGCGCGAGCTGTACCGCGGCCCGCGCGAGGTGCTCGAAGTGTGGGCGACCGAGCGCGCCGCGGCGCAGATCCCGTGGCTCGATGCGGGACCGCGCCCCCACATCAAGCCCGAGCGGGCGCTCAGCGAGGCGGCCGCGACGCGAGACCACCAGGGGGTCGTCGCCTGGTGTGAACCCTTCCGCTACGCCGACGCGTACGAGCTCGCAGGACCCGACCACCCGCTTCTCGTCTGCCTCGATCAGGTCACCGATCCGCACAATCTGGGCGCCGTCGTCCGAAGTGCGGAGGGTGCAGCGGCAACTGGAGTCGTGCTCCCGGCGCATGGCTCCGTCCGCGTTACCCCGGCTGTCTGCCGAGCCTCCGCAGGCGCCGTCGAGCACCTGCCGATCGCCGTCGTACCGAACCTGGCCCGCTACCTCGCCGATATCAAAGGACCGGGTCTCTGGGCCTATGCCGCGGACGCCGAGGGGTCGCTCCCCTTGTGGGACGTCGACCTCACCGGAGGCGTCGCTCTCGTGCTCGGCGCAGAGGGGAAGGGAGTGCGGCCGCTCGTGCGACGAACTTGCGACGGCGTGATCTCCATCCCGCTCGCAGGGAAAGTCGGGTCGCTCAACGTCAGCGTTGCAGCAGCCGTCCTCCTGTTCGAGGCCCGCCGGCAACGCGGCACGCACTAGGGCGAGGCATGCCTCGCCCGCGCCGGACATGCCCGGCGCTTGCAAAGCGGGCAGGATGCACGCATGGCCGAACCCACCCTGTACCTCTTCGACGGCTACAACCTCCTCCACGCGGGCGGCTTCTCGGACACGGGTGAGCTCGTGGACACACTCGCGAGCTTCGTGGCGTTCCGCGGGATTCGCGGCGTGGTCGTCTTCGACGGTACGGGGGGCGACCGCGAGATCGGCCCCCTCTCCATCCGGTTTGCCCCCCACGCGGACGATCTGCTCGAGCGCCTAGCGGCTGAGCATCGCGCCAGCGAGCACGTCTGTCTCGTCTCGTCTGACGCGGCCGTGCGAGGAGTCTCGGGTCAGGAGGTGCGAAAGCTCTCCTCGCAGCTCTTCCTCGCCGAGCTCGCCCCGGCCCGTCATCGCGACCACGAGCAAACGGGCGCCGGCAGCCGTGTCGCCGACCGGCTCGATCCCGAAACGCGTGAGCGTCTGGAGCGCCTCCGGCGCGGCGGGACATCCCCATGAGAGTGCGGGCGAACATACGTTCTTAGCATTCTGCATTCTTCGCAAAGCTCTTGTAACGCCCGGCGAATAGTGCTAGCTTCTCCCTCAACTTCAAGGTGAGACTTGGTCGTTTTGACCACACGAGGCGACCAGGCGAACCGCTCAACGACGCCTGACCGGGGGTATCGAGATGGCCGCTCGCACCGCCGCAGCACCGAAGACCGCGCAGAGAGTTCAGCGAGAGCTCGAAGACCTTCAGCTCGTGCTCAAGGCTCGGAACGGCAGTCAGGAGGCGCTCGACGGCCTCATGCGCCGCTACGCAGGCTTCGTCCGCCTGAAGGCGAGCTCGTATTTTCTCGCCGGTGGCGACAGCGACGATCTCGTCCAGGAGGGGATGATCGGCCTCTACAAAGCGGTGCGTGACTTCCGGCCCGACAAGGAGACGTCGTTTCGGAGCTTCGCGGAGCTCTGCGTCACGCGGCAGATCATCACCGCGATCAAGACGGCCACGCGTTTCAAGCACTCACCCCTCAATACGTACGTGTCGTTTAGCCATACCCCAGCCGGCCAGGAGTCGGAAGGCGACTGTACGCTCGGGGACGCGCTGCCCGGGCCGACCGTCGACGACCCTTCGATCTGCGTCATCTCGACCGAGGAGCTCCAAAGCCTCGTCTTCTGCCTCGGCAGCGGCCTGTCTTCGCTCGAGTCGGAGGCGCTGCGCCTGTACCTCGAGGGCAACTCGTACGAGGAGATGGCGGACGAGCTGGCCTGCGACACGAAGACGATCGACAACGCGCTCCAGCGCGTCAAGCGGAAGATCCTCGCGCATCAGAAGACGCGCGAAGTGCTCGCGTAACCTGGGAACACGTGAAGCCGGAGGCGGGACTCGAACCCACGGCCACCTCATTACAAGTGAGGTGCTCTACCAACTGAGCTACTCCGGCGCTTCCAGGATGGTAGACGCGTAGCCGATGCAGCTCGCTGCCAGATGCGGATCGATGTGTGTTTCCGTCGAGACGTGTGCATAATCGCGCCGTGTCCGTGACGGAGGGGACGCAGGCAGAGAGGATCGCGGCTGACCGGGCGCGCTATGTCGCCCCGGGCGCGACCACGCCGCGCCTCGTGGTCGCCGAGGCCGAGGGGGCGCGGATCACGGATGTCGACGGCCGCTCTTTCATCGACTTTGCGGGCGGGATCGGCTGCCAGAACACCGGCCATCGCCACGCTGCCGTCGTCGAGGCCGTCAAAGAACAGGCCGACCGCTACCTGCACCAGTGCTTCGTCGTCGGGACGTACGAACCCTACGTCGAGGTCTGCCGCCGGCTCGCGGAGCTGTCGCCGTGCGGCCACGGCGAACAGCGCTCGCTCCTCGTCAACTCGGGCGCCGAGGCGATCGAGAACGCGGTCAAGATCGCGCGCTCGGCCACCGGTCGCCCCGCGGTCGTCGTCTTCGACGGCGCGTTCCACGGACGGACGCTGCTCGCGATGACGATGACGAGCAAGGTGAAGCCGTACAAGGCCGGCTTCGGCCCGTTCGCGCCCGAGGTCTACCGGGCGCCGGCGCCCTACCCCTACCACGGGATCTCGTCCGACGATGCGATAGCCGCGCTCGAGCACCTCTTCAAGGCGGATGTCGACCCGTCGACCATCGCATGTGTCGTCCTCGAGCCGGTGCAGGGAGAGGGTGGCTTCATCGCGATGCCGCCGGACTACCCGCTTCGTCTTCAGGAGCTCTGCGGGTCGCACGGAATCCTGTACGTGGACGACGAGGTGCAGTCCGGCACCGGCCGCACCGGGAAGATGTGGGCGATCGAGCACTACGAGGGAGTCGAGCCCGACCTCGTCGTCTCGGGGAAGTCCATTGGGGGCGGACTCCCGCTCGCAGGTGTCACCGGCCGCGCCGAGGTCATGGACGCGGTGCCGCCGGGCGGTCTCGGGGGCACGTTCGGCGGGAACCCGCTCTCCTGCGCCGCTGCGGTCGCGGTCCTCGACATCGTGTCGGATCCGGAGTTCCTCGCCGCGGCGTCGAGGCTCGGGGAGACGCTTCGATCACGCCTGGACGCGATCGCAGCCGGTCGGCCGGAGATAGGCGAGGTTCGGGGGCTCGGGTCCATGCTCGCCTTCGAGTTCGCAGAGCGCTCGCCTGACCGGGCGCACACAGTCGTGTCGGCGGCCTTCGAGCGCGGGCTCGTGCTCCTCTCCTGCGGCCTCTACGGGAACGTGATCCGGCTTTTGCCCCCGCTCAACATCGGCCCGGACGAGCTCGAAGAGGGTCTCGCGATCCTGGAGGAGTCGCTTGGCGCGTAGCGGTGCGCCCGACATCAGCGTCAAAGGCCTGACCAAACGGTATGGAGACCTCGTCGCGGTCGATGCCATCGATCTCGACATATCTCCCGGCGAGTTCTTCACGATGCTCGGGCCGTCGGGCTCGGGAAAGACCACGACCCTGCGCATGATCGCGGGCTTCGAGATCCCGGACGAGGGGACGATCGAGCTCGCCGGCGAGGACGTCTCGCGGCTGCCACCGTACGACCGGCCGGTCAACACCGTCTTCCAGGACTACGCCCTCTTCCCGCACATGACCGTGCAGCAGAACGTCGAGTACGGCCTCATGGTCAAGAAGGTCAAGAAGGGCGAAAGACGCGAGCGGGCCGGAGAGGCGCTCGAGATGGTGCGCCTCGGCTCGCACGGAGACCGAAAGCCGTCGCAGCTCTCGGGCGGCCAGCGTCAGCGCGTCGCGTTGGCTCGCGCGATCGTGAACCGTCCGAAGGTCCTGCTCCTCGACGAGCCGCTCGGCGCGCTCGACTTGAAGCTCCGCCAGGAGATGCAGATCGAGCTCAAGTCGATCCAGCGCGAGGTCGGGATCACGTTCGTCTACGTGACGCACGACCAGGAAGAGGCGTTGACGATGTCGGATCGCCTCGCCGTCTTCAACCAGGGACGGATCGAGCAGATCGGGCCGCCGGCAGAGGTGTACGAGCATCCCGAGAGCGAGTTCATCGCCGGGTTCGTGGGAGTGTCGAACGTCATCGAGCGCGACGGCCGGCGTTACACGGTTCGACCGGAGAAGATCAACCTCCTCGAGAACGGTCAGGAGCCGGAGCCCGGCTCGCATGTCGAGGGCGGGCTCGTACGAGACGTGCAGTACGTCGGGCCCGTCACGCGCTACCACGTTACGCTCGACCGTGGAGGCGAAATGCAGGTGCTTGCGCAGAATCTCGAAGAAGGCTCGAGCGAAGTGTTGGAAGCAAAAGGGCGCCGTGTGCGCGTCGAGTGGCACCCGGAGCAAGAGTCGGTCATCGACGAATTGGAGGGAGGATCCGAATGAAGGGACGCAACGTACGCGTCGCCCGATGGGCCGTGCTCGGCCTGCTCGTGGGGGCGCTCAGTGTCGTCGCTGCAGGTTGCGGCGGCGACGACGGAGGATCGGGAGCGAGCACCGAGATCGAAGGCCTGGGCACGTCGCTGGAGGAGATCTCGACGCTCGCCCGCGAGGAGGGCGAGGTCAACGTCGTCCAATGGGCCGGCTACGCGCAGCTCGTCGACGAGTTCACGGCCGCGACCGGGTGCAAGGTGAACACGAAGGACGGTGCCAGCTCGGACGACATGATCAGCCTCATCGAGACGGGAGCATATGACGGCGTCTCGGCATCCGGAAACGCCAGCGTTCGCCTGATGGCCACCGGTGAGGTAGCTCCTGTGAACACCGACTTTATCCCCAACTTCGCGGACGTGCAGGAGGGGATCCAAGGCAAGGACTACAACAGCCTGGACGGTCAGCCGTACGGCGTACCGCACGGGCGTGGGCCGAACTTCCTCATGTTCCGCACCGACGAAGTGCCCGAGACCACTGACAGCTGGAGCGTGATCTGGGACGACGCCGAGCTGGCGAAATATGGTGGGAAGATCTCGATCTACGACGATTCGATCTTCATCGCCGACGCAGCGGTGTACCTCAAGGCGACGCAGCCCGACCTCGGGATCGACAATCCGTACGAGCTCGACGACACGCAGTTCCAGGCGGCCATCGACCTGCTCAAGAAGCAGGCCGCTGCCGGTGCGAACTACTGGCCGGGAGACGTGGCCAAGCAGATCGGCGAGTACACGAACGGGGACAGCGTGGTCGGTACGACGTGGCCATACCAGTACGTCCAGCTGACCGCCGCGGACCCGCCGGTCCCGGTGAGTGCCATCAAGCCGAAGGAGGGGACGACCGGGTGGTCGGACACCTGGATGCCCTACTCCAAGGCCGCGAACCCGAACTGCATGTACCTGTGGATGGACCACATGATCTCGCCGGAGGCGCAGGCCGCTGTGGCGGAGGGCTTCGGTGAGGCGCCCGTCAACCTAAAGGCGTGCGACCTTACGACGAACCCGGACCACTGCACCGAGTACCACGCCGACGACGAGTCGTGGTGGGAGGACATCTACTACTGGACCACCCCGGTCGCCGACTGCGGCGACGACCGCGGAGAGGTGTGCAAGACCCAGGAGGACTGGGAAGCCGCATGGACCGAGATCAGGGGCTAGCGATCTGATCCTCGGGGACGCATGACCTCCGTCCCTGTCGCTGAGCCGCCGCCCCCGGGGAGCCCGGGGCGGCGGCTCTCGACGTTCTTCTTCCGGCATCCTCGCGTTCGGCTCGGCGTGTTGCTCGCGCTGCCGCTCGCCTGGCTCGTCATCGTCTACTTCGGGTCGCTCTTCGTCTTGCTGCTCTCGTCGCTCTGGGACACCGACCCTTTCACGAGCGACGTCGTCCACGACTTCACGCTGGACAACTTCCGTCGGATCCTCGAGACACCCGTTTTCCGGAACGTCGCCTGGCGGACGATCCAGATGGCCGCGATGGTGACGCTCGCGGACGCCGTTCTCGCCTTCCCGATCGCGTACTACATGGCCCGAGTCGCCTCTGCGCGGACGCGCGACCTGCTCGTAATCGCCGTGCTCATGCCGCTCTGGGCGAACTACCTCGTGAAGGCGTACGCCTGGCGGACGATCCTCTCGGACGGCGGCGTCATCAACTGGGCGCTCGACCCGCTCGGTTTGCACTTCGACGGGTTGTCCACCGTAGGGCTGTGGCTCGTGTTCACGTACCTCTGGCTGCCCTTCATGATCCTACCCATCTACGCCGGCCTCGAGCGGATCCCGAGCTCGCTCCTCGAGGCGTCCGCTGACCTCGGCGGGCGCTCGCTGACGACCTTCACGCGCGTCATCCTGCCCCTCGCGTTCCCGGCAGTCGTCGCCGGCTCGATCTTCACGTTCTCGCTGACCATGGGCGACTACATCGCCCCCGGGCTGATCACGAGCGAGCAGTTCATCGGCACGGTCATCTACAACATCCGCGGCGAGGCTCTTCCGACAGCGGCGGCGTACTCGCTCGTCCCGATCGTCGTCGTGATCGCGTACCTCCTGGTCGCTCGAAAGCTGCGGGCGTTCGAGTCGCTCTGATGGTCGAGACGCGTTTCACCCGGATCGTGCTACGACTCGGTGCAGCGGTCACGCTCGCGTTCATCTACGTCCCGCTCTTCATCATCGGGCTCTACGCGTTCAACAAGAACGTCACGCAGGCTTGGCCGATCGAGAAGTACAGCACCCGGTGGTTCTCGGTCGCGTTTCACAACGAGGCCGTCCGGGGCGCCTTGAAGACGTCGCTGCTCGCGGCGGTCGGGGCGACTGCGATCTCGCTCGTCCTCGGGACGCTCGCATCGCTCGCAGTCGCTCGTTATCGCTTCTTCGGTCGGGAGGTCATCACCTTCGCGGTGATCCTTCCAATAGCGCTGCCGGGCATCGTCACCGGTCTGGCGCTGCAGGCGACGATCATCGACGTGCTCGGGCCGATTGGCGTCAGCTTCGGTCTTGCGACGATCATCATCGGCCATGCCACCTTCTGCGTCGTCGTGATCTACAACAACGTGCTCGCACGACTTCGCCGAACGGCCGGCTCGCTCGACGAGGCCTCGGCCGACCTGGGCGCAGACAACTGGCAGACGTTCCGCTACGTGATGCTTCCGCAGATGCGGACGGCGCTCCTCGCTGGCGCGCTGCTCGCCTTCGCGCTCTCGTTCGACGAGGTGATCGTCACCATCTTCACGGCGGGAGCGCAGCAGACGCTCCCCATCTGGATCTTCGCCGCGCTGGCACGGCCAGCCGAGCTGCCGATTGTAAACGTCGTCGCGCTCTTCGTCATCCTTCTCTCGGTGATCCCCGTTTACATCGCCACGCGGCTCGCGGGCAGCAGTGGGATCACGGGCGAGCGGCCCACGAGAACGGCAGTGGCAGCAGCGGTCGAGGCCGAGCCGTAGCTGTCAGCTGCCGGCGGCGACACCGGTGCCGATCGGGCAGGAGACGCCTGTACCGCCGAGCCCGCAGTAGCCGTTCCGATTCGACTCGAGGTACTGCTGGTGGTAGTCCTCGGCGTAGTAGAAGGGTCCTGCCTCGGCGATCTCGGTCGTAATCTGGCCAAAGCCGGAGGTGGAGAGCTCGGCCTGGAACATCTCACGCGACGCAAGTGCGGCGTCGCGCTGCGCCTCCGTCGTCCAGTAGATCCCGGAGCGGTACTGAGTGCCGACGTCGTTCCCCTGGCGCATGCCGTGGGTCGGGTCATGGCCCTCCCAGAAGATGCGGAGCATCTCGTCGTAGCTTGTCCTGTCGGGATCGAACACGACCAGCACGACCTCGTTGTGCCCAGTGCGTCCGGAGCACACCTCCTGATACGTGGGGTTCGGCGTGAAGCCGCCCGAGTATCCGACGGCGGTGGTGTACACGCCCGGCGCCCGCCAGAACATCCGCTCGGCACCCCAGAAGCAGCCCATACCGACGATGACCTGCTCCATGCCTTCCGGGAAGGGCGGCATGAGAGGTGTGCCGAGGACGAGGTGGTGGGCGACGACGGGCATGCTCGCGTCGCGCCCCGGCAGTGCTGTGTCGGCGGTCGGCATGGCGCCCGCCTTGCGGAAGAGAAAGCTCATGCTTCTACGGTAGCGCTGCGCGGTGATTCGTTACGCCGTCTACCAGACGATCGTTCGGCTCTGAGGAGGCTTGCGCCGAACACGACCCAACCCACGCCGTAGAGCACGTGGGCCGCGATCCCGTACAGCCGATAGGCTTCGATTCGATCGTACGTGTCCTCGGGAATCACCGCTATCAGGAGCGAGACGGTCAAGAGCAAGGCCCAGGAAGAGGGTCGCTCGAGCTGCTCTCGGCAAGCAAGCTCTCGTTCTGCGAACCATCAGCAGCAACAGCAATCCAATCGCCGTGAGCGGCGCGAGCAAGGGGGGCCAAATCGCGAGCGTCGCAAGCTCCACCAGAGCCGGGACAACCAGTCCGATCATGATGAGCACAAAGCCGATACGCGCCCGGCGACCAGCATGACCAGTCAAGAGCGAGTAATGGCCAGACAGCCCAAGTGCGATCAGGAGACTCGAGGGGGCGCTCATCATGCTGCCCCAAAATTCTGTGCCACGGCCTAGCCAGTAACCTTCCTCATCGAAGGTAGTTGGGCCGTGCAAGGTTATGTAACGGAACCACAGCACGGCCATGAGCAAGCCGCCCGCGATGATGGCCAGACTTGGCCAGGCTGAAGATGTCGAAGCCGGACGGTGTTTCACGTCGATCAGTGTCCCTTACTTGTTGGATCGGCGCGGTCGGTCGTCCAATCCTGCGCACCTTCCGACCCGAACGGTCCCCTGCGCAGTCGACACACAGATGCTGTGAACGAAGTCTGGGGCGACATTCTCATGGTTCTGTCTGTCTGTAGCTAGAGCGGTTTATTGGTTACGGCTTGGCTGACGCTTCCCAGCCGTCGTACTCGCCTCGGTGCTCTGTCGCTATCTGCTCGAACCACGCGCGGAACGCACCGACGGTCGAAGAGCCCACGACGCGATTCCCTTCCGCGCGCACGGTCCACTCCGGGATCGTGTCGCTCGGAGCGTCGACGTTGGCTTCGTAACCCGCCCGCTCGATCTCGTCCGCGGCACGGCGCGCGTCGGTCTCGTCGGCGAAGTACAGGAAGTGAAGGACGTGGCGGGACTGGGCGAGATCCGCGCCGCGACCCTCGAGCTGCTTCAGCGCGAGCCGGTCGGCCTCCGCGGTGGTCGCCGGCGCTCCCGAGTCTCGCAAACGGTCGAGGAAGCCCATGCGTCAGGCTCCTTCGAGCGCCTGCGCGAGGTCGGCCCAGAGCGCTTCGGCATCTTCGAGCCCAACCGACAAGCGGAGCAACCCCGGCGGGACCCGCGCTCCCTCCCAGCGCGAGCGGGCCTCGATCCGCGACGTGACGCCGCCCAGGCTCGTCATGTTGGCGATCAGGCGCGTCCCGGTCTCGACTCGTCGGGCTGCGCCTGCGTCCGCGACGTCGAAGGAGAGGAGGCCGCCGAAGCCGGGGTAGCGAACCATCTCGACCGCAGGATGCGCGTTGAGCCGCTCAGCGATCGAGCGTGCGGACTCGGTCTGGCGCGCGACGCGCACCTCCAGCGTGGCGAGCCCGCGGAGGAGCAGCCAGGCGGTATCGGGCCCCGGAACCGGGCCCGTTCGCGAGCGGAATTCACGCAGGCGAGCCGCTGTCTCCGGGTCGCGGCAGATGACCGCGCCGACTAGCGCGTCGTCGTGGCCTGCGAGGAACTTCGTCGCCGAGTGCAGGACGAGGTCGCAGCCACGCTCGAGCGGCTTGACGTGGAGCGGGGTCGCGGCAGTGGCATCGCACACCACGGTGGCCGGGTGAGCGGCCGCGGCTTCGAAGTCCGGCATCGTGAGGAAAGGGTTGGAAGGCGCCTCGATCCAGACGAGGTCGACCTCGTCTGGAGGCGGTCCCGTCTGGTCGAACTCGACGCGGCGCACGCCCCAGCGACCCAGCTCGCTGAGTAGGACACTGGTTCCGTAGTACGCACCTTCCGCGAGGGCGACCGTTTGCCCGGGGGAGAGGAGCGCGAGGACGACCGCGGCCGAGGCGGCCGCGCCCGATGCGAAGAGAAGGGCCTCGCCTCCGTCGAGCTCACCGAGGGCTCGCTCCGCCTCGGCGACGGTCGGGCTCGAGAAGCGGGCGTAGGAGAACGCGCCCGGCTCGCCGTTCTCGTACGGCCACGTGGTCGAACGGTCGAGCGGCGGCGTGCCCACGGCGCGACGCTATCAGCGCCCTCCCACCGTTAGGCTCCGGGGCAGTGGCGGAGACGCACGACACGACGGAGGCGAAGCTCCGCTGGCTCGAGGAGCTGCGGGACGAGGCGCTGCACGCCGGGAGCGAGAAGCAGGTCGCGCGCCAGCGGGAGCGGGGCAAGCTGCTCGCGCGCGAGCGACTCGAGAAGCTGCTCGACCCGGGATCGTTCGTCGAGCTCGACCGCTTCGTGAGGCACCGCGAGGCCGAGTTCGGCATGCGCGAGAACCGGCCCTGGGGCGACGCCGTCGTGACTGGCTACGGGACGATCTTCGGTCGCAAGGTCTTCGTGTTCTCGCAGGACTTCACGGTGTTCGGCGGGTCGCTCTCCGAGGTTTTCGCCGAGAAGGTCTGCAAGGTGATGGACATGGCCGTCAAGTACGGCTGCCCCGTCATCGGGATCAACGACTCGGGTGGAGCCCGGATCCAGGAAGGCGTCGTCTCCCTCGCTGGGTATGCAGAGATCTTCTGGCGGAACGTCCAGACCTCGGGAGTCGTGCCGCAGATCTCGCTCGTCATGGGCCCCTGCGCTGGTGGCGCCGTCTACTCGCCCGCGATCACGGACTTCGTGCTCATGGTCGAGGGGACGTCGTACATGTTCATCACGGGCCCCGACGTGGTGAAGACCGTGACCGGCGAGGACGTCAGCTTCGAGGAGCTTGGCGGTGCTGCGACGCACGCAACGAAGTCGGGGGTCGCGCACTTCACTGCGGCTGACGAGGAGACGTGTCTGGAGGAGGCGCGCTACCTCCTCTCCTTCCTGCCGCAGAACAACCTGGACGCGCCGCCCTACGCGCCGCCGTCGGATCCCGTCGACCGCGAGGATCCGTCGCTCGACGCGATCGTCCCCGACAGCGCGAACAAGCCGTACGACATGAAGCACGTGATCGAGCGCGTGTTCGACGACGGCGAGTTCCTCGAGGTGCACGCGCACTGGGCCGAGAACATCGTCTGCGGCTTCGCCCGGCTCGGCGGGCATGCGGTCGGGGTCGTCGGCAACCAACCGGGCGCACTCGCCGGAGTGCTGGACATCGACGCGTCGGTCAAGGCGGCTCGGTTCGTTCGCACGTGCGACGCCTTCAACGTCCCCCTCGTGACGTTCGTCGACGTGCCGGGGTTTCTCCCGGGAACTGCGCAGGAGTGGGCCGGGATCATCCGCCACGGTGCCAAGCTGTTGTACGCCTACGCCGAGGCCACCGTGCCCAAGCTGACCGTGATCACACGCAAGGCCTATGGCGGCGCCTACGACGTCATGTCCTCGAAGCACATCCGGGCCGACTTCAACGTCGCCTGGCCGACGGCCGAGGTCGCCGTGATGGGGCCGGAAGGCGCGGTCAACATCGTGTTCCGGAACGAGCTCGCGGAGGCCGACGACGCGGAAGCGCGGCGCCAAGAGCTGATCGCCGACTACAAGGAGCGCTTCGCCAATCCGTATACGGCTGCCGAGCGCGGATACATCGACGACGTCATCGAGCCGCGACGAACGCGGCCGGTGCTCGTCTCCGCGCTCGAGACCGCGCTCTCGAAGCGCGAGCCCAAGCCCAAACGGAAGCACGGCAACATCCCGCTCTAGGCGCTTCGTTCGCCGAACGGCAAGCGGGCGCGGACTTCCCAGCGCGCCAGATGCGGCTCGACTTCCTCGAGCAGGATCACCTCTCTCTCGGCGCCGATCGGGAGCGCCTCGCGAACGTCACGCTCGGCTTCGTTCAGGAGCTCTGAGTCCCCCTCGGCGACGGTCACGTGCGGAACGATCGAGTCGAATGCTCCCCCGTAGGGCGGAAGGTGCGGGTACTCGACCATCAGCGCCTTTGTCAGTCGGACGAAGGGCTCTTTCGGCTCGGGGGCGAGGTAGAGGGTTGCCGGGAACCGCTCCGTCTCGCGAAGGTCGAAGGCGAACCCGTCGAAGCGGGCGAACAGCAGTCCGAGGCGCTCGACGAGCCCGTCGTCGATCTCGCGGGCCGGAACGAACGGGAAGAGCAATGTCACGTGCGCAGGGACGCCACTCGACGGCTTGGCCGCGCACGTTCGCTCGAGCCACTCGTCGACGGCGTAAGCCGCCTCGGGTACGACGATGATCAGCGCGCTGCGGAGATTGTTCAACTCCGGTCGAAGGCGTAGTCGACCGAGTCGCTTGACGCGCACAGGTTCATCCTATATTCATAGGCAATGCCTAAGCAGATACTGACGGCAGCGGAAGCCGCGCGCGCGCTCGGGATCTCGCTCGACACGCTCCGACGGTGGGACCGTGCCGGGAAGATCAGCGTCGGGCGAGATTCCGCAAACCGGCGCGTGGTGACCGCCTCGGAGATCGAGCGCCTCAAAGGATCGGAAGGGCCGGAGAAGCTCTCCGCGCGCAACCGCTTCCGGGGCGTCGTCCGTTCTGTGACGGTCGAAGGCCTGCTCGCGCAGATCGAGATCGACGTCACGGAGCCCGCCCGCGTGGTCGCGATCATCACCCGCGAGTCCGCGGAGGGTCTCGCCCTCAAGCCGGGCATGAGCGCCGCGGGTGTCGTGAAGGCGACGTCCGTCATGGTCGAGCGGTGAGCGAGCCCCCGGGGCGCCCGGCGAGCCTGCATCGAGAGCTCTCCGGTGCCGTCGCCGACCTCGGCGTCCTCGTCCCGATCGCCGTCGCGCTCATCGTCAAGAACGGGCTGTCGCCGACCGCGGTCCTCTTGCCGGCCGGGCTTCTCTACCTTGCGGTCGCTTTCGTCTATCGCCTTCCGGTCGCAGTGCAGCCGCTCAAGGCGGTCGGCGCGATCGCCATCGCCCAAGGCTTGGGAGCGGACGAGATCGCGGCCGCGGCGCTGATCATGGGTGCAGCGTTCGTCACCCTCGGAGCGACCGGATTGATCGACCGCATGGGGCGCGCGTTTCCGCGGGCGCTGATCCGCGGAGTTCAGCTGACCGTCGGCCTGCTCTTCCTGAAGGTCGCGTGGGGGCTCGTCGCCGATCCGCCGTCCTCGTTTGCCCAGCACGCCTTCGCGCCTCGATGGGCGATCCCCCTGGGCGCGGCGGTGGTTGCGCTCGCGGTTCTCCTACGGCGGCGGCCGATCGCGCTCGGTCTCGTCGCGGTCGCGGTCGGCGTCATGCTCGTCGAGTTCGACGGGGTCGTATCACTCGGGCCGTCCGCGTTCGAGCTTCCGTCGCTGTCGACGGCGACGTTTGCGGCGGCCTTCACGGCACTCGTCGTTCCGCAGTTGCCGTTGACGTTCGCAAACTCGTGCCTCGCTCCGGCGGATGCCGCTCGCACGTACTTTGGCGACCGCGCTCGCAGAGTCACTCCCGGGCGTCTCGCGACGACGCTGGGCTCGGCGAACCTCCTCTCCGGCGCGATCGCGGGTATGCCTGTCTGCCACGGCGCCGGCGGACTGACCGCGCACTACGCATTCGGAGCGCGAGGCGCAACTGCGCCGTTGGCCATGGGCTCGGCACTCATCGCGGTCGCGCTCGTTGCGGGATCCGGGCTGGCGGTCCTGCTCGCTGCGTTTCCTCTGCCGATTCTCGCCGGCCTGCTCGCGACCGCCGGGCTTCTCCATATCGGGCTTCTTCGCGATCTACGTGGACGCTGGGAGTGGGGCGTGGCGGCGGTTGTCGGCGCGATCGGGTTCGGCTCGAATCTCGCGCTCGGGCTCGCCGTTGGGCTTGCCCTGTGGTGGGCGCCGGTTGCCGCGTCCCGACTACGCTCTTCGCCGTGGAACTGGACGTCGCCCCTCCGCTTCCCGAGGCAGAGCGGCAAGCCGTGAGGATCGCCCTAGCTCTAGCGGGCGTCAGGCTCGATGCCGCGCCCGAGGCGTACGGGAGTGCCTGGCGCCGAGCCGCTGCGCGGGAAGCCGTCGAGAACGAGCCCGCGCGAGGCCGCTACGCCCGCTCGCCGCGCAGCACCCGCGGCGCGACGCGCGCGTAGTCGAGCCCCGAGACCCACGTCGCGATGAGTGCGACGAGGAGGGCCCACCAGGCCACGTCGTCGCTCCACGCGCCTGCAGCTGCGAGTCCGCCAACGGCGGCTGCCGTGGCCTGGATCCAGGTCTTGAGCCTCCCGAGATCACGGGCCCCGAGCACGACGCCGCGCTCGACGGCCGCGAGGCGGAGTCCGGAGACGAGGATCTCGCGGACGACGATGAGGGCCACGATCCACGCCGGAGCGACTCCCTCGCCGATCAGCATTACGAGCGCTGCGAGCACGAGGGCCTTGTCGGCGACGGGGTCGAGGAGCTTCCCGAGCGGTGAGCTGGTGCCCCGGCGGCGCGCGAGCCAACCGTCGATCTGGTCGGTCGCCATCGCGCCGACGAACACCGCCGTCGCCCAGTATGCGTGGTTCGGAAAATCCCAGCCGTAGAGGAGCACCACGACTGGGACCGCGGCGACCCGCGCGACCGTGAGCTGATCCGGGAGGCTCACCGTCGAGGAGAATACGCGCCCAGTGCCGCTGTTCACGAAGGTCCTCGTTGCCAACCGGGGTGAGATCGCGATTCGCGTCTTCCGGACGCTCCGCGAGCTCGGGATGGGGACGGTCGCCGTCTACTCCGAGGCGGACCAAGAGAAGCTCCACGTCGTCACCGCCGACGAGGCGTTCCTGATCGGCCCAGGTCCGGCGGCCGAGTCGTATCTCCGCGGCGATCGCATCGTCGACGCGGCGAAGAGGGCAGGCGCGGAGGCGATCCATCCCGGCTACGGGTTTCTTGCCGAGAACGCCGCCTTCGCCCGCCAAGTCACCGCTGCCGGGCTGGTCTGGATCGGTCCGCCACCGGAGGCGATCGACGCGATGGGATCGAAGATCGCAGCCCGTGAACGGATGCGTGTCGCGGGCGTTCCGATCATTCCGGGGACAACGGAGCCCGCGGAGAGCGTCGAGGACGTCCTCATCGCCGTCGCGGAGATCGGGTACCCGATCGCAATCAAGGCTTCGGCCGGAGGAGGGGGGAAGGGGCTCAAGATTGCAGAGTCGCCGGAGGAGGTCGAGCGTGCATACGACTCGGCTCGGCGCGAGGGCGAGGCGTACTTCGCCGACTCGTCGGTTTACGTCGAGCGCTACCTCGAGGATCCGCGGCACGTCGAGGTGCAGGTTCTGGCCGACGATCACGGCAACGTAATCCACCTAGGCGAGCGCGACTGCACGATCCAGCGGCGTCACCAGAAGCTCGTCGAGGAGACGCCCTCGCCGGCTGTCGACGCCGCGCTTCGCGAGCAGATCGGGCAGATTGCAGTCGAGGCCGCCCGCGCGGTGGGCTACCGCTCCGCCGGAACGGTCGAAGGCATGCTCGCTTCGGACGGGGCTTACTACTTCCTGGAGATGAATACGCGTGTGCAGGTCGAGCACACCGTGACCGAAGCCGTGACGGGGATCGACATCGTGCGCGAGCAGATCCTGGTCGCCGCAGGTGAGCCGCTGTCGCTCAGGCAGGAGGACGTCGTCCTGCGCGGGCATGCGATCGAATGCCGCATCAATGCCGAGGACGTCGCGCGCGGGTTCCTGCCGACCCCCGGAGTGATCACCGCGTACCGCGAGCCGGGCGGGATCGGTGTGCGCGTGGACTCCGGCGTCCGTGCCGGGGACGACATCTCCGACCTCTACGACTCCCTCGTCGCGAAGCTGATCGTCCACGATGTGGACCGCGAGCGGGCGCGTCTCCGGATGCTGCGCGCGCTCGAGGAGTTCGTCATCGAGGGCCCCTCGACGCTGATCGGGTTCCATCGCGCGCTGCTCACGTCTCGCTGCTTCGTCGAGGGCGGAACGTGCCAGGCGCTCGTCGAGTCGGAGGAGCTTGCCCACCAGGCGCAGGCGCTGGACGACGAGTCATCGCATCGGACAGCGATCGTCGAGGCTGGGGTGGACGGCGCCCCCGTCGGGACGCGCGTGAAGGTTCTCGGAGTCGAGCTCGACGGCCGACGGCACGAGATCCGCATCCATACGCCCGAGCCACCGTGGGCCGAGCTCGCTCGCCGCCACAGAGGACGGAGCAAGGGGCTCGCGGGCGAGGGAACAGGCGCGATCGTAAGCCCGATGCAAGGAATGGTGCTCGCGGTCGAAGTCTCGGACGGGGATCGCGTCGAGAGCGGGGGCGTCATCTGCGTCGTCGAGGCGATGAAGATGGAGAACGAGATCGTCTCCCACCGTGACGGCGTGGTTGCCGGCTTGAGCGTGGCGCCAGGACAGCAGGTGACGCACGGCCAGCTCATTTGCTCCGTGGGGGACGCGTGAGCACCGCTCGCCTTCCGCTCGCGGTCGTGGGGGAAACCATGTTTCCCCCACGTACCCCCTTCTTTCTTGAGAACGTGGGGGAACCTTCCGGTTCCCCCACGCCCCCTCCACACGCTCATAGGCCAAAGGTTGGCCTGTGAGCGAGCGCTGCTCGGAGCTCTCTCTCGCCGCCGGCGAGTCTCTCGCAGCGACTGCCACCACCGCCGAGAGTTGGCTCCTGGTGGAGGTTTCAGGTCCGTGGCCGCGCGACGTCGCCTCCGAGGGGGCGCTGCCGGAGACGGCGCGTCGCGCCGTCTCCGCTTGGCTCTCCGAGACTCCGCGGTCGCGGCTCCAGTTCGTGCGCCGGCCCGGGCGAACCGGCCACCGGAGCGTCGCTTTCGTCGTCCGTGCGGAGGAAGGTGCGGCCGAGGCGCGCCGACTCGAGCTCGACGGCCACGAGGATCTCGCCGCGGTGGACTTCGACCGCGATGGCGATCCGGTCGACGGATCGCTCGTGCTCGTCTGCGGCCACGGGAGCCGGGATGCGTGCTGCGCATTGCGGGGAACGGCGGTGTTCGGCGCACTCGCTCCCAGGCTCGCCGAGGAGGAGCTTTGGATCTCGTCCCATCAGGGCGGCCACCGCTTTGCCGCGAACATCCTCGCGCTTCCGGCCGGGCTTCAGTTCGGGCGGGTCGAGCCGGGCGAGGCGCCCTTCGTGGTTGCCCGGGCGCTTGCGGGGCGAATCGAGCTCGGCCGGTACCGAGGTCGCACCTGCTACGAGCCGGCGGTCCAGGCCGCAGAGCGGGCCGTACGGGAGGCAGCGGAGCTCGACCGCGTTGCGGACTTGCGGCTCGTCGGCGTCCACGGCTCGGTCGTGAGTTTCCGAGCTCGGGACGGGACGGAGTACGCGGCTGACGTCAAGGAGATCGAGGGCCCGGCTATTCCGGCGAGCTGTGGGGCCCTCGCCGAAGTCCAGAAGGCGTTCCGCGCGCGGATCGTGCTTGATGTGAAATAGGAGCGCCGCGGCCGCGAAGCGGCCGCCTTCAGGGATCTTCGCGCGACCGGAATCCGCGCGAGCGGATTTCCGGTCTTGCGCAGGCTAGGCGAGCACCGCGCAGGCGGCTCACCTCCGCAGCCGGTACGCGTCATCCGTGATCCAGACGATGTTCTCCTCGAGCTCGTCGGGCGGCTTTGCGACTGCGACGAGGGTTCCGAAGACCACGCGGACCCAGCCGTCCGCCACGAGGGCGCCGGAGGCCGAGATCGTGCCCTCCCAGGAGCTGCCAGGCTCGAGGATGGGGGGCAGGTCCGGCTCGTAACGATCGGCTGCCCTCACCGCGGGGAGCGTTCCGTTCCCGTTGCGTTCCTCGAGCTCCTCGAGGTCGCCGCTCGAGAACAGCATCAGCCCGAACGAGCGCGCAAGCGTTGCGCGCGGATCGCCCACCTCGTATGGCACCGAGCTGTCATTCTCGAGCGAGAGCTTCGCCCGCCACCCGTCGGGAACGACCTCGAAAGACTCGACGGAGAAGACGAGGCGCTCGTCTTCCGACCCGAAGGTCTCTTGCCATCCGAGATCGGCTCTTTGGGGTCCCGCGGCGACGCTCGTGTCCGCGGCCGGCTTCTCGTCCCGGAACCTCTCAGCGGCTGAGGAGAACGCAAACCCTGCGAGTGCCGCGCTGAGAGCGATGAGGACGATGATGGTGGTGCGACTCACCGGAGCATGCTCGCACACGCGGCGATCTGATCGAGGAGGCCGCGGTCGCGAGGCGGACGCCTTCAGGGCTCTTGCGCGACCGGAACCCGGCGCGTCAGCACCCGCGTAGCGGGTGCCTTCAGGGATGTTCGCGCGAGCGAAATCTGCACTCGCAGATTCCGCTCTTGCGCGCTGAACAGCATTCCGGCTTGGGCCAAGGTCTGTAGACTCGCCCGCGCTTTGGACCTGTACGAGTTCCAAGGGAAGGAGCTCTTCCGCCGCTACGGGATCCCCGTGTCGGACGGTCGGCTCGCCACGAGCCCGGCAGCTGCGCGGGCAGCCGCGGAGGAGATGGGAGGTCCGGTCGTGGTCAAAGCGCAGGTGCTGACCGGCGGCCGCGGCAAAGCGGGTGGAATCAAGCTCGCGGAGACGCCTGCCGACGCGGAAGCGCGTGCCCAGGAGATCCTGGGTCTCGACATTCGTGGTCACACGGTCGACAAGGTTTGGATCGAGCGGGCGTCCGAGATCGAACGCGAGTACTACCTCTCGATCACGTTCGATCGCAGCGCCAAGAGACCGCTCTTCATGTTCACGACGCAGGGTGGCGTCGACATCGAGGAGGTGGCGGAGACGAGCCCCGACGCGCTCGTGCGGCTCCACGTCGATCCGCTCGAGGGGTATCAGCCATGGCACGGGAGGCGGCTCGTCTTCGAGGGCGGCGTCGCCGACCCCGGGGAGCAGAAGCAGATCGCGGCGATCGTGGGGAAGCTCTACGAGGCCTTCGTGGAGTGCGAGGCGATCCTCTGCGAGATCAACCCGCTCATCGTCACCCCGGAAGGCGAGGTGCGCGCGCTCGACTCGAAGTTCACTGTCGACGACAACGCGCTGTTCCGGCATCCCGACATCGCCGAGATGCGCGATGTGGGCGCGGCGGACCCGCTCGAAGCGCTCGCGCGCGAGAAGGGAGTGACCTACGTCAAGCTCGACGGCGAGGTCGGCGTTCTCGGGAATGGGGCGGGGCTGACGATGTCGACCGTGGACGTCGTCACTTTCGTCGGAGGTTCGCCGGCGAACTTCTGCGACCTTGGCGGCGGTGGTGACGCCCAAGGGGTTGTCGACGCACTCGAGGTGATCACGCGCGACCCGCAGGTGCGTGCGATCTTCTTCAACATCTTCGGCGGGATCACCCGCTGCGACGAGGTCGCACGTGGGATTCTGCAGGCCGTCGAGCAGCTAGGGATCGAGCACCCGATCGTGGTCCGGCTCGACGGCACGAATGCCGACGAAGGGCGTCGAATCCTCCAGGAGGCCGCTGCGTCGAACCTCCACACGGAGGCGACGATGCTCGACGGCGCGCGGCGCGCGGTGGAGCTGGCCTAGTGCCCCCTCAGGCAATGTCCTCTCCGTCCCTGCCGGCTGCAAAGCAGCGCCATGCTTCGTCCTCAGTCGCGCCCGTATTCACCAATACGGGCGCTCCTTGCGTCCTTGCCTGGCTTGCTTTTCGCTCGCCACGAACGGAGCGACATCACCTGAGGGGGCACGTCTGATGGCGATTCTCGTCGACGCGGACACGCGGCTCGTCGTCCAAGGTCTTACGGGTTCCGAGGGCCGCTTCCACGGGCTCCGCAACCGCTCGCACGGGACGCGCGTCGTTGCCGGTGTCACGCCGGGGAAGGGCGGCCAGGAGGTGGAGGGCATCCCCGTCTTCGACACCGTCGCCTCGGCCGTTGCCGAGACCGGGGCGAACACGGCCATGACCTTCGTCCCGGCGCCTTTCGCCGCTGACGCGATGTACGAGGCAGTGGGCGCGGGGATCGGGACGATCGTTTGCATCACGGAGGGCGTGCCTGTACACGAGATGCTGCGGATCCACGCATACATGCGCGCGCGGGGCGTGACGCTCGTCGGCCCGAACTGCCCTGGTGCGCTGTCGCCGGGAAAGGCGAACGTCGGGATCATCCCGGCCGAGATCTTCCGGGAGGGTTCCGTGGGGCTCGTCTCGCGCTCGGGCACGCTCACGTATCAGATCGGCCATGAGCTGACGCAGCTCGGGCTGGGGAACTCGACGATCGTCGGGATCGGAGGCGACCCGGTCGTCGGCTCGTCGTTCCTCGAGATCTTGGCGCTGTTCGAGGCCGACCCGCAGACCGAGCAGGTGGTCATGGTTGGCGAGATCGGCGGCGACGAGGAGGAGAAGGCCGCCGCGTTCATCGAGTCGGAGCTGTCGAAGCCGGTTGTCGCCTACATCGCCGGCTTCACCGCCCCGCCGGGGAAGACGATGGGGCACGCGGGCGCCATCATCTCGGGTTCGGCTGGGACGGCTCAGGGGAAGAAGGACGCCCTCGAGGCGAAGGGGGTCCGCGTCGGCACGACGCCGACGGAGACCGCCCAGCTCGTCGCCGAGCTGGCCCGCGTCTAGGGCTGCGGTGTCTAGGGTTGCGGTGGGCTGCGGTGTCAGACTCCGACGGACGAACGGCCCAGGGCGTCCCCGCGTCCTCGGCGAGCCTGCCGTCGGGATTCCGCCCTGTAGAGCCACAATGGCCCTCCGAGGGTGTGGGCACGTCGACACAGTCTCGACACGTTTCCTCTTGACACGATTCGGTGTCTGACACCGGGTAGGCTCGCGGCGCATGCCCGGGTCGCCCATCTCGTTCGCACGCGGCGCTCCGGCACCCGAGCTGATACCCGCCGCCGAGCTGGCCGAGTGCGCCTACGCGGTGGCGGTGCTAGAGGGCGCAAGCATCTTCTCGTACGGCCCGGGCGGGGGGTATGGGCCGCTCCGGGAATGGGTCGCCGCGCGACACGGGGTCGAGGCCGGAAGGATCGTCCTTACGGTCGGCGGGCTCCAGGGGTTTGCGTTCTACGCAGCCGAGCAGCTAGCGCGCCGGCCTGGCCGCGTGCTCGTCGAGGCGCCGAGCTACGACCGGCCGCTCAAGATCCTCGCCCGTGAAGGCGCCGACATCGTCGCGCTCGCGATGGACGACGAAGGGCTCGACCCGGACGCGCTTGAGGCCGAGCTTCAGCGGACGTCCGAGCCGCCGTCGTTCCTCTACGCGATCCCGACGTTTCAGAATCCGAGTGGCCGATCGCTCTCGACTGAGCGTCGACGACGGATCGTCGAGATCGCGTCCGCACACGGGCTGCCGGTACTCGAGGACGACCCGTACGGCCTCGTTCGTTATGAGGGCGAGCCGCCTCCGTCGCTGCACGAGCTCGAGGGCGGCGAGCTCGTGACGTACACGTCCTCGTTCTCGAAAACCGCGGCTCCCGGCCTCCGAGTCGGGTACTTCGTGCTCCCGTCTGGCGCCGCCGCCGCGTTCGAGGAGCGGGCTGTCTCGACGTACATCTCCCCGCCGTTCCTGGCGCAGGCGACGATCGCCGAGTTCATCGGCCGCGGCCACTTCGAGCCGAACCTCGAGCACGTTCGCACGGAGCTGCGCTCGCGCCGCGACGCGATGCTGGAGGCGCTCGAGCGCGGCTTTCCCGAGAGCTCGTCCTGGAGCCGTCCGGAAGGCGGCTACTTCCTCTGGCTCGACCTCGGGGACGACGTCGACGCGTCGGAGCTTGCCGCCCGCGCGGAGGCCGACGGCGTTGCCATTGTCCCAGGCGCGGATTTCTTCCCGCGCGGCTCCGGACTCGGCGGGTCCTCCGCTCGGCTCGCGTTCAGCTACGAGCCGCCCGAGCGAATCGCCGAAGGTGTTGCGCGGCTCGCGACACTCTTGTCACGGTGAGGCATGCCTCGCTAGGGCCGGGCATGCCCGGCCCCTACGATGCTGACGCGCGACGCTTCCGGCGCTCGCGCATACGGTCGAACAGGTACCCGGCCGCGAACCCGATGCCGAGGCAGAGCACAATCAGCACGAGCTTCGAGATTTTTGCGCTGAAGAGCACGAAGCTGATCTCGACCTTGTCGTCGTTCAAGATCACGAGCAGGACGGCGTACACCGCCAGCGCGGCGAAGGCGATCCACGTCCACGGGATGTCCCGCTTCGTCGGCGGAGTCTGAGGCTTTCCTTCCACCGAAAGGGATCCTAGATGGTTGATCGGTAATTGCCGTCGATGCGGGGATGGCTGAGACCAAGCCGGGGACGCCGCCCGTCCGAGCGCGTATCGGGAATACGGGCGAGGACGGGCGGCGCCATCCGGCGACGTGTCTCGGCCACCTCTCGCGCGACGAGGAATTGCCGATCGACCATCTAGGCCGCGTGTCCGACGGCCACGCGCGGGAGGGGCCGCAGTACGAGCTGGGGGTGCTGAGGGGGCGAAAGTGCGCCCGAGGACGCCGTCCGAAACGTCGGGCAGGGCACGTTCCCAGGGAGCGCACAGAGCGACTCACGCCGGAAGTAGCAGTCGTCACAGGTGACCTTAAGCCGTGTCTTCGCCATGTCTCCGCAGGTCGCCCCTCGCCGACCAGCCCGCATTCTGGCGGGCAGGTCTCGATGGGGCAACCCCCGCGCGGGACGAAATCGCCGCAATTTGCGCGTGTTCTCAGATCGGAAGAAAGGCCTGCAAAATCAGCAGTTCAAGCCAGACGTTGTCAGCCACTGAAACGCCTGTTGAAAACTCTCCACAGGGACGACCCGCACCCCGTCGGCATGCTCTTGCGCTTCCCGCGCGTTCTCCCCTGCCGGCACGAGGAAGAGATCCACATCCGCTTTGCGCGCGCCGAGCGTCTTCTGCTCGATGCCGCCGACGGCGAGCACAGTTCCGTCGAGGGCGAGCTCCCCAGTCGCAGCGACTTTGCATCCGTGCGTCACGTCCCGGCCGAGCAGGCGGGCGATCTCGAGTGCGAAGGGGAGGCCCGCCGAGGGGCCGCCCACGCCGCCGAGATCGATGTCGACCTCGATCGGGAGGTCGATGTCGGCTTCTTGGTCGACCTGGATTCCGACGATCGGCCTCGACGGGTCGTCGGGGCTCCGGACGGTGCCGACCGTTAGGACGAGTGTCTTCCGTTCCCGCTTGACTGTCAGCCGCACGTCCCGACCCGGCTCGCGTCGCCCGATCTCCCGGCGCAGCTCGTCCGGAGTCCGCACGGGTTTGCCGTCGACGGCGACGATAACGTCGCCCAGCTCGATCTTCGTTGCCGCAGGCGCATCGAACGCGACACCGATGACGAGCGCGCCTGTCGGTATTGCGTCGACCTCGTATCCGAGGGCGCGTAGCGCGACCACCGAGGCGATCCGCTCGGAACGCGCCATGTCCGCCGCGTTTTGGCGGTCGCGCTCGGCCTGGGAGGTCCCGGGGGGCAGGAGCGCGCGCTCGGGCAACACGGTGGAGCCGTCCGGCCGCGTGAACGGCAGCAGGTTCTCGAGGATTGACGTCCGCCGGACGTAGATGTCGACGTAGTAGACGTCTCCCTCGTCGGTGGGCCGGGCACCCTCGACCTCTACGCGCTCCGCCAGCGGCTTCGCGCGGTCGGGCGTCAAGATGAACTCGTCAGCGGGGAGTAGCCAGAGCGCGAAGGCCGTCGCGAGCCCGAGGGCGCCTAGGACGGCGGCACCGATGGAGAGGCGCTTCACCTACAGCCCGCGCATCAACCCGCCGTCGACCGGGATCACCGCGCCGGTGACGTACGCCGCGCGATCGGAGCACAGAAACGCCACGACGTCGCCGATCTCGCGCGGAGTGCCGAGCCGGCGGAGTGGGATCGTCTGCAGGTCGGCTTCGGTCGGGCCATCGGGGTAGACCTCGCGGATCCGCTCGGTGTCGATCCGCCCGGGCGCGATCGAGTTCACGGTGATCCCCTTCGGTCCGAGCTCCCGGGCGAGCGTCTTCGCCCAACCGACTACTCCAGGTCGCACCGCGTTCGAGAGGGCGAGGTAGTCGATGGGCTCTCTCACCGTGCTCGACGTGACGTTGACGATGCGGGCGCACTTGCTTCGCTCGAGGTATGGGAGGCACAGGCCCGTGAGGCGGACGACGGAGACGAGGAGAAGCTGGACCGCGGTCACGACCTGCTCCTCGGTGAGGCCGACCGCAGGCGTGCGTGGCGGGCCGCCTGAGTTGTTGACGAGGATGTCGATGCCGCCGAAGCGAGCGACGCTCGTCTGCACCAGGCGTGCGACGTCGTCCGAGCTCGTGACGTCCCCGGCCACCGCGAGCGCGCCGAGCCTTCCGGCTTCGCGCTCGAGTGATTCCGGACGCCGCGCGAACATGACGACGTTTGCTCCACCCTCGGCGAGCGCCTCGGCGATCCCGAGCCCGATCCCCGCAGATGCTCCGCAGACGATCGCGGTCCGGCCGTCGAGCCCGAGGTTCAACGTTTCCTCCTCAAGATGCCGACGACCTCGCGGACTGCGGCGGCCGACTCGCGCAGCATCTTTCGCTCTTCGGCGGTCAGCTTGAGTGGGACGATCTCCTCCGCGCCGCCCGCGCCCAGCTTGACCGGGACGCCCATGTAGAGGCCGTCGATCCCGTACTCGCCTTGGAGGTACGCGGTGCACGGGAG
>Ga0247727_10002985_pt1 | contig 38058 bp, 36 predicted proteins | sample WisWelCaveWW1625_FD_202498 | JGI IMG/M metagenome (GOLD analysis project Ga0247727, IMG submission 202498) | Biofilm microbial communities from Wishing Well Cave, Virginia, United States - WW16-25 | ecosystem: Environmental > Aquatic > Deep subsurface > Groundwater > Cave microbial mat | place...
CACATGGGGCGAGTCAACAGGGGCGAGTCAGGGGATTCACACGCCTGGTTCAGGTCAGGCCGGAAACAACTTCCGTGGGTCCGTTTTGGTAAGCAGGGGTGGGTCTATTTTGGTGAGCGGCGAAGCGATGGCCAGTAGCTTCTCCGCGCCGCGCTTGGCGCGGCCGGTCAATATATAGAGCGGCTTTCGGCGGCGCCGGCAAAGCCGGGCCAGCGTCCCGGCGGCCTTGCCCTGGGCGGAGGTGGAATCCACTTCTCCTTCACCGGTGATCACGACATCCGCCCAGCGCACCCACCGCTCCAGTTGAATGTGTTCTCCCACGACCTCCGCCCCCCGTTGGATTCGCCCCTTGACAAATCCCGCGAAGGCCGCCGGGAGACCTCCCGCCGCGCCAGCGCCCGGCCTTGCCGCCGCGTTGATTCCTGTTTTTTCCCGCACAATCCGGGCGAGCCGGCCGAGTCCGGCCTCCAATCGTTCCACCTGCCGGGGCGTCGCCCCTTTCTGCGGGCCGTACACGCGCGCCGCGCCGCGGGGGCCCAACAGCGGGCTTGACACGTCGCAAAGGAGGATCAATCGCGCGGCCAAAAGCCGAGGGTTGAGGTTGTCCGCGTCGATGCCCGACAAGCGGGCCAAGTCGGCCCCGGTGGCCGGTGTCGTCAACAATTCTTCGGCGGCCTTTCGCCTGACTCTCACCTTGGCGCCCAGGGCCTGAAGCGCCCCGAGACCACCGTCCACCGTGGCGCTGCCCCCCACCGTCAGGAACACGGTGCGCGCCCCCGCGGAGAGCGCGGTCTTGATCAGTTGGCCGGCGCCAAAGGAAGTCGTTCGAAAGGGGTTTCTCTGATGCGGGGGAACGAGCGCCACGCCGGAGGCCTTGGCCATTTCTACGATGGCGAGGCGGGATTTCCGATGGTAGGCCCAGGCCGCCCGGACCGGCCGGCCCAAGGGCCCGCGGACCCGGGCGAAGCGGAGACCGGCGCCCATCGCCATGGAGAGGATGTCCAAGGTGCCGTCTCCCCCGTCGGCCAGAGGGACCAACCGGATCTCCGCGCCGGGGACCGCGGCGCGGACGCCGGCGGCCATGGCCCGCGCCGCTTGCGGCGCCGACAGGCACCCCTTGAAAGCGTTCGGGGCCACGAGGACCTTCATGTCGCTTTAGAGATAGAGTCGGGGCCAGCCGGCGGAGAGGGTTCGGCGAAGAGGGATCTCCACCGATTGGCCGGGGCGAACGTCCTGAAGGGAAGTCACGTCAATGAGGGTATGGCTCATCCCGACGCGACCGATCAAGGCGGCGCGTCCGCCCGGAACCGGGACCCAGGACGGACCGGGCGCGTTTCCGAACCGGAGCGCGAAACCGTGGGAATAACCGACGGGGAGCGTGGCCAGCCGCAGGGCCCGGGGCGCGCGGAATTCGCCGCCATAGCCGATGGATTCCCCACGCCGGACGTCGGTGACCCGAACAACGCGCGCCATGGCCCTCCAGGGGTTCTTAAGGCCCAGGACCTTGTTCGTGGGGTTGATGCCGTAAAGAAGATTCCCGATCCGCGCTCCGCCGTCCCGCCACCGCAGAAAATCCAGGAGAACCGCGCTGTCCGCCACGTGGCGCCGCACGCCCGGAAAAGCCGCCGTCGCTGGTCGGACGACAGCATCAAAGTCTGCCAGCAATCGGCGCACTTCGCCTTCGTTTTTCCCCGGCATATAGCCGGGATGGGCGAAGACGCCCGCCACGCGCACGCCGGGCACCTTCCGGACTTTACCGAAAAAAGGGACGAAGTCCCCGAGGGGAATCCCCCACCGACGAAGGCCCGAATCGACCTTGATGTGGACGGCGACCGGCCGCCTTCCCGCCCGGCGCCCCAGGGCCCGGGCCAGAGGAAGATTGTCCACCATCACCGTCAGGTTGTTTTTGACGGCGAGGGCCGCGTCGCCCGGATCGAGCGGTCCCATCAGCAGAATCGGCGCCCGGAGGCCCGCCCGCCGGAGCGGCAGCGCTTCCTCCAGGTAGGTGACGGCCAGTTCTCCGGCGCCTCCGGAGAGAAACTCCCGGGCGGCCGCGACGGCCCCATGTCCGTACCCGTCGGCTTTGACGACGGCCGCAAAAGGGACTCGCGGGCCCAAGCGCTGTCGCACCGTGCGGGCGTTGTGCCGGAGGGCTGACAGGTCGACTTCAATCCAGCGCCAGGATTTCATCCCCCCCCTCCGGCGAGGCCGATCGTAGGTGCGGCTTGAGAAAGAAGCTCCGTGCCTTTTTGAACAGGGGCCAGCTGTGGACCCACAACCGGTACAACCAGGGGACATACACCTTGTCGTATTCGCCCACGAATTCCGTGAAGGTTCCGCCGAACCCTTTTTTGAACCGGTAAAGTCCGAAGAGCGGATCGTCCGGCCGGGGATCGCTGGGGACCCCGCGGAAATCGTAAACCGAGCATCCCTGGGCCTTCGCCCAACGGATCATCGTCCACTGCAACAAATGATTGGGCATGTATTGACGTCCCGTGTTGGCGCTGGCGCCGTAGGCGTAAAGGCAGAGGGGGCCGTGCTTGAGGGCCAGCGCCCCGGCGATGGCCTCCCCTTCCCGTTCCGCCAGGAAAAACTGCGCGTCCCCCCGGGGCTCGAACCATTCCTGGATGTCAAGCAGGTAGCGCAGGGGGCGGATCAAAAACTTGTCCCGGAGCGCGGTTTCCTGAAGGAGACGAAAAAACGTCTCCACGTCCTTTCGCTCCGACACGGCCCGGACGGTGACACCTTTTTTTTCCGCAAGGCGAATGTTGTAGCGGGCCTTTTGGTCCATGCCGGCCAACAACGCCTCTTCCGTGGGCCGAAGATCCAGGCGGAACACGCACCGCGGCTGCACGCCGGACAGACTGCCGACGGACGGCGACAAACGGAATCCGTTCCGCGTCAAGGCCGGCGCGATCCTATCGTCGTTCACGGACACGTCGGGGTCGATTTTAAGAAAGACGGCGCGCCGCTCCCGGGCCAGGGTTTCCGCCCGTTGAAAAAGCTCGTCCAAATCAGCGTCCGTCCACTCCGCTTCCAGGATCGGCCCCCGGGGCGCGTAGAAAAACCGATAACCGATCTTTGGAAAATCTTTTTCTAGTATCCGAAGAGCGGCTCGGGGCTCGCCGTCCCGGCGCACTTCCAAGAAATGGGGGCTCCACCCCATGCGCCGCTTGACCTCGGCCCAAGGCGCGGTCTGAAAGGGATGGACTCCTTTCCCGGCCGGTTTTATCTCGGGCAACGCCACCGTCGGCTCCTTGGCGTCGCCGGGGGAGGGCCCCGTCATCGGCTGGTTCACGCGGCCGCCCCCCTTCGGCGCGCCGCCGCCGGGGATTCCAACGACGGGTCCGTCGACCCTTCGCCCCAGGGTTTCCGAACAATAAGATAAACGCAGTAGGCGCATTGATGGGCGTGTTTCTTTCGAAGCAGATAAGCGTCAAGGTATTTCAACGGCATAAAAAACCACCCCGCCAGAAAACGAATTAATTTTTTCGGGAGCGAGGCGTCGACAAAAGCGGCGCAAAACTCCCGCAACACCTCGACCAAGGCCGCGGCCGGTCCGAAATAAGCGCCGGCTTCCACAACTTCAAAAGAGGAGCAGAGCCTTTTGAAACCGTCGACGGTGTAACGTTGGAAATCCCCCGGGTCGGCGTGAAAGGGCTCGACGAACGGAATCGCGGCCAAAAACACCCCCCCGGGGCAAGAACACGATGGACTTCCCGCACGACGACCTCCGGATCCGGGACGTGCTCCAGAACAAATTTCATGACCACGCCCGCCATGACGCCGCTTCGGAAGGGAAGTCGCCGGGCGTCGCCCAAGACGTGGATGGAGGGGGCGTGCCGGACGATGTCCACGTTGACCCATCCGGGCGCCGCGGTGTGTTTTGCCCCAACGTTCAGAACGGGCCCACGGCCTTCCACCAGCTTCTGAAAGCGCCGGTCCACACCCCCCACGTGGAACCCCATGGGGGCGTGACATTTCTTCATCCACGCTGGGAATTCGGTCACCGCGATTCCTTTCCGTTCTCAAGATACAAATCTTCGTAAAGTCGGGCTATCCGTTCGATTGAAAATTCCTTGGCAATGCGCGCTCGCGCCCGGGCTCCCAATTGCTCCCGAACCGGCGTCGGCATTTCAAGAATTTCCGCCAGCGCCGTCGCCAACGCCGCCGGATCCCCGACGGGCACCGTTCGGCCCGTGTCCCCCACCAAGAAGGACGCGTCGCCCACGTTGGTGGTCACGCAGGGGACTTCGCAGGCCATGGCCTCCCCGAGCACGAGCGGGAACGCTTCCCCCGCGCGGGCCGACACCGCGAGCACGTCCAGGGCGTTCATCACTGCGGCCATGTCTTCGCGCGGACCGAGGAAAAGGCACTGCCGTTCGATCCCCGCCTCCCCGGCGACGCGCCTCAATTCGGCGTTGTCGGGGCCGACCCCTTCCCCGCACATTAAAAAGAGCGGGGCCGGCCGTCGGCCCCCCAAAAGGCCCGCCGCGCGCAGGAACGTCCGGTGGTCCTTTTGCGGGTGAAAACGGCCCACGTGGCCGACGACCATGGCCACCGGGGCGATGCCCAACCGGGCGCGGAGTTCGCCCCGCTTGGACGCGGACCGGAAAAACGAAACCGTGTCAGAACCGTTTGGAACGACGACGAATTTGCTTTGATCGTAGCCCTTCGCCACGTGAACCCGCTCCGCTTCCCGGGAACAGGAAACGATCCGGCGGGGCACAACGCGGGACAACAGGGCCAGGAAACGGACGATCAGGCGCGTCGACCATTTCGACGTGCCCCACAACAAATTCGTATTTTGAATGCCCCAAACGGTCGGGATCCTCTCCCACCGGGCCGCCAGCCCCCCCAACAAATCGGCGTGGTACATCCACGTTTGAACCAAATCCGCGTTCGCCGCCCGGAGAACTTTTCGCAGGCGCGGCACGGCGGTCAGCAGGCCGGCGGGCCCGCGCAGGTCCAATTCCTCCACGGGAACGCCAAGCTCCCGAACGCGGGAGGCCAGCGCCCCCCCCTTTGACAGCGACACCACCCGGGCGTCGACCACCGATGGCCGTCGGTGGGCCAGGATCCGGTACAGCATCGTCTCGGCGCCGCCCACGCCGAGACCGTTGATCACGTGAACCACCCGGAGGACGCGGGGCGCGTTCATGGGAGGCTCACCGCCGCGTCAATTCAAAGAGCGACGTGTGGGTTTTCAGGCCCGGCGGCAAGGGCAGCCGCGACGCCACCGCTTGGAGACGGGTGAAACCCCGCACCAGGTCGAGGCGCTCCCACCGCCAGCCCCTCTTTTCCGCCCCTTCCCGCACGAACGCGCAATAACGCGGGAAGGCCGTCAGCCAGCGATGCCGGTCCCCTTGATGCGATGAAAAAAGTGCGTATTTTTCACCCACGTTTCCCTTCAAGGCAAATTGAACCCGGAGAACCAACGACGTTATGTTGGGGAACGTGATAAATACCCAACGACGCGCGATTCGGAGCAATTCGGCAAAGGCGCCGTGAATGTTCTCCACGTGTTCCAGCACGTCCAGCGCGGCCACCGCGTCGTAGGCGCCGTCCGGCGCGGGAAGGGGGCGTTCCAGATCCCAGGTCAAATCCAAACCTGGCCGCACGTCGGCCGCCACGTAATTCCAACGGGGGGGCAGATGGGGCCGTAGGATTCGGTCGCGGGAGCCGATGTCCAAAAGGGTCCCTTCGTCGCCCGCCAATCGCTCGCCGACCAATTCGTATTTGGTTTTAAGGCTGTACATTTCAAACGACTCTTTTCATCCGGTAGACGCATCCCTTGCTCAACAGCCCTTGCGGCATCAGCCCCGTTTGGACCAACGCGTACCCGATGACTTGAACCTCAATGATGCGCTATTTGTCTAAGAAATTGTCGGGGAGTCATTTAATTCTCCGATGGAGTGCTTGATGGAAGAAGCAGCAGATATGCATTGGACACAAACCTACTTAAAAAGTAGTTTTGTGTCCAATGCCAAAGGCTCTCCGGAAAATCGCGGTTTCCTTCGAGGAACCACACCTGACACACTTCGCCGGGATGGTCTTGATCCAGAGTTTTTGTCAGAAGATGGGGCTGAGGCGTCTCATCCAGCGCCACCTCCGCCCGGGTCCGCGTTTTCGCAACTTTCAGCCTGCCGACATGATCTTGGCAATTCTCTACGCGATGATCGTGGGCATGGACCGCGTCAACGAAACGCAGATTCTCCAGTACAACGGGGCTTTTCAGAAAGTCGTGGGTCTGGACCGATTCCCGGACCAGACCGCGATCCGAAGGTTCTTGAAGCGGCTGACGCCCTCGAATATCCGCCAACTCGCACGGCTCCACGAACTGCTCCGGCAGATGTTCTTCGATCGTCCGAGTCCACGCACCAGCCTGATCTTCGACATCGATTCCACGGTGGTCGTGATCTATGGTCGGCAGATCGAGGGTGCGCGCGTGGGTTACAATCCCAAGAAACATGGACGCCGTTCCTACCATCCGTTGCTGGCCTTCGAGTCTCGCTTCCAAGAATTCTGGCACGGATCGCTGCGCCCTGGGAATGCCGGAGCCGCGACAGGGGCCCAGCCTTTCCTTCAGGTCTGTTTGGCCAAGGTCCCCAAACACATCCCGTGCTCCCGCGTGCGCGTCCGCGCGGACTCGGGCTTCTTCAGCCAGCGCGTCATCGGGTTTCTCAACGAGTACGGCTGTGGATACGTGATTGTCGCGGTCGAGCGCAAGCCCATCAGGGCCAAGATGCAGAACTGCCGCTTCATCAAGATGTCCGACGGTTGGGAGGTCGGGGAATTTTGGCGCCGACCGAAGACATGGGGCGAAGGCAAGAAACATCGGTTTGTGGTCGTGCGCAGGCCCATCCCGGACGATCCGGTCGAAGCCGACCAACTCAAGCTCTTCAAGGACACGCGATATGCATACCACGTTTTCATCACCAATCTGAGGATCAGCGCGTGGCGGGTCTACCTGTTCTACTCGCCGCGGGCTCGAATCGAAAAGCACATCCGGGAACTGGCTTACGACTATCCCCTGGCCAAGATCCCCACGCAGGAGTGGATTCCGAACGTTGCGTTCTTCCAGCTTCTGCTGTTGGCGTTCGACATCGTACACTACTTCAAGCGGACCTGTTTGCCCAAGAGCTACCGCTACAAAACTCTGAAGACGCTGCGCATGGAGTTGCTCGTGCTTCCCGGACGCTTGATCAAGCGGGACAATCGCAGCGGTCTCAGGCTGCCGCACGGATATCATTTCCAACCCGAGTTCGAGCACGCGCTGGCCTTCGATGTCATGGTAGATTTCGTTGAGCTTGAGGACGAGGAAGGGGGTGGCTCTTTCCTGATGTCTCATGATTTCGCGTTCACGCCAGGGGGAAAACTCCTCATGGCCTTCGCCCTTCCCCGACCCGCGCAACGACGGTCCCCGACACCCGACCGCTTCCACTACCATTCGCTCATGTAAGCCTTGAGGGCCTCTTGCCAAGGACGGGCGTCGTCCGCACCCATGAGCTCCAGTTTATAATTCCGCATGGCTTCCGACCGCGCCCGCGGGGCGGGCAAGGGGAAAGCCGCCGACGAAACCGGTGCAATCTCCACCTTGGCGTTCGTCAACCGCGCCAATTCGCGGGCCACGTCGTAGCGGGAACAAACGCCGTGGTTCGCGTAGTGATACAAACCGTAGGCCCGGGTGGCCGCCAGACGCGACAAAAACGCCGCCAAATCCTTCGCGTAGGTCGGGCTGCCGAATTTATCGTTGACCACGCTTACCTTGGTTTTTTCCTTGAAAAGGGCCAGCATTTTCCCCACGAACTTTTTATCTTTTTCTTTGCTCCCGCCGATCATCCACCCGGCCCGCACGATGAAATACTTCTTCAGCAGAGCCTGGACGATGCGCTCGCCCGCCAGCTTGGCCTGGCCGTAAACGTTCACCGGCCGCGGCTCGTCGAATTCCGTGTAGGGCTCCGGCTTGTCCCCGCCGAAAACGCCCGCCGTGCTGATGTAGACAAGGGGGATGTCGTTCTCCTGGCAGGCCAGGGCGACGTTCTGCGTGCCCATGGCGTTGACCCGAAAGGCGAAGTCCGGGTCTTTTTCGCAATAATCCACATCGGTGGCGGCGGCCAGATGGTAAACCCAGGCGGGAGAGAGGTCCTTAATGAACTTTCGAACCTGGCCGGCGTTGGTGATGTCCAGCGTGTCGAGGTCGGTCTTGCGCCATTCCGGCCCCTGGAAATAGCTTCCCAGCATCCCGGAGGCCCCTGTGACAAGGTTCATAATTGTCCTTCCTTCGATGAATCGTTTGGGAAGTTCAAACAGCCTATCATTTTGAATTCCGTCGATCAAACCGGGGTGTTTGGAACGAAGAACCGCTCCCCGCCGTCGGCCAACGCGGGGGCGGAAAACCCGCGGAGGCACCGGTGCGCCAGTTCCCGCCCCCGCCGCCCCCAGCGGAGGAGGACCGGCGGCAGATAGGTGGCCAGCCCGTAGAACGCCGCCCGCGCCCGCAGCCGGGCGGAACGCCGGCTCGCGGCGAACTCCTCCCGCGCCCGTTCGGGATGCCCGGCGGCGAGGAAACGCATGCCGATTTCAAAGGAGGCCATGGCTTGGGCGCGTTCCCTCAATTCCTCCGAAACGCCCGCGTCCCGGTCGTGGGAAGCGAGCACTTTTTTTTGGTCCTTCGCCGCGTCCTCCAAGCGGGACCGCAGGGAGCTTTCCCCGTGAACACGGTTTTCCGTCAGGGGGGAGCTCAGGTACAGAGCGGGCGCCGCCGCGCTGGCCCGGAGGAAGAACTCCCAATCCACCATGGCTGCGGGATGGAGGAAGTCCCCCCGCAGTGGCCCCACGCGCTCCCAAAGCTCCTTCCTCAAAAACACCGTCGATGAGATGATCCGGTTCTGAAAAAAAAGATGTTGAAACAAGTCCCCGGGCCCGGGGTCGCAGCGGACCCGCCGAAGCCGCCGGCCGTCTGGCGAAAGGGTCACCGCGTCGGAAAAAAGGAGGTCCGCGCGGGGATGGATTTTGGCGCGGGACAAAAAGAGCTCCAATTTTTCGGGAAGCCAACGGTCGTCCTGGTCAAGAAAAGCCACCCAGGCGCTGTTGGCGCGCGAGATTCCTTCGTTTCTGGAAGCGGCCAAGCCTCGATTCGGGGTTTGAATGACTTTTATTTTGGATTCGTATTTTTTTAGAAGGCCGGGGGATTGATCGGTTGATCCGTCATCGATGACCACGATTTCATCGGGAGCCCTGGTCTGGCGGAACAGGCTGTCCAGCGCCTCTTCCAAATAAGCGGCGCCATTGAACACGGGAAGCACGACGGAGACGCCGTTCATCGTCCCGTTCACGCCCTTACCGTTGACGACCAATTTCGAAGCCGAGAGGAAAGCGCCCATCCGTCCCGAACGACCATCGTGTTTTTGGGGAAAGGGGAAACCTTGCCGGAACGCACCCTCCCGACGAAAGGGACGCGGCAATCCCGAGCGGCCCGCCAATCGGAACGGGCGTCTCCCACGAACAGGCATTCCCGGGGTTTTAGCGAATTTTTGGCGAGCAATTCATTCAGCAGGGACGTCTTCCCCGGAGGAGACCCCCGCACCTTTTTAAAGAAGCGCGAGAGATCCCGCCGCCGAACCAATTTCAGGAGTTCCTCCTCCGGCGTTCCGGAAACGATGAAAATATCCGCTCTTTTGGCCCACCGTCTCAAGAACACGACGATTCCGGGAACGAAGGGACAGCGAACCAATGAACGCCAAGTCAAATGGGAAAATGTGTCGCCGAGACGTCGCTGCTGAAGACGGGTCAATTTTTTTTTAAAATAGGCCCGATAAATGTGCTGAAATTTTTTAAACCGGGAAATCCCCGAGTTTTCCCCGTGGTATTTCAGAATGACGGGGAGCCACTGGGGGGAGTTTTGGAAAAGCCGCCGGAAAGCGTCTGTCTTTATGTCCGCGGATTCCAGGACAACCCCGTCAAAATCAAGGAATACAGCTCGTGGAGGCCCCTGGACCGCCCGGTTTTTGCGCAGCGTCAATGAGTGGAGTCCATGATCCGTCCGCGAATGTCTTCCAACGTTCCCAGCAGCCCCTGCCCGAGGTCAACGTATTGGGAGCGGACAAGCTTGTTGGCCGGCCGCGGAGCGTAGGCGTAGGGTGTCGTCCGGTAATGCAGCTCGGCGAGGTCTTTGCGGGAACCGGGACGGAATTGAATCCGGACGGTATTCCCAAACATTTCCTGAATCATCAAGAAGAGATCCTTCATCTTCATCGATTGCTGGCCGGTGAGGATCAGGCAGTTGTTGGCGAATTTCTTCCCTAAGGCCTCCACGCACGATTCGGCGGCGTCCCGCACGTGAATGTATTCCCGTATCTCCCCGCCGTCCCCCCAATAAGTGATTTTTCTTTTGGTCAAGGCTTGGTGCAGATAACTGTGGATCCCGTTTTTCTGATTTGCGCGAGGACCATACAATGAACCAAAGCGCAATATCGTGCAAGGAAGAGAATAAAGTTTTTGGTAGGATTCAATGTAGGCCTCGCACGCCAGTTTGCTGGCCCGATAAAAGGATGGTTTCGCGCTGTAGACGTACATGGTGCTCGCAAATAAATAACGCCGAACGCTCCCCCGGCGGCAAGCTTCCAAAATAATGCCGTTTCCTAAAACGTTCAACCGGATCGTGTCCAAGGGGTGAGTCTGCGCGGCCTCGATGTCGGCGAATCCGGCGAAATTGAACACAACGTCTTGGCCCCGGACCGCGGTGTGAACCGCCCTTTCGTCCAGAATATCCCCCAAGACCATTTCCTGGCGGGACTTTTTATAGGGAGACGGCTTAAGATCAAAAAGGCGAACACGATGCCCCGCGTCGATCAGGGCATCCGCCACATGACTTCCGAGAAAACCGGAACCTCCAAACACCACAATTCTCATCGTATTCCTTTCCCCGGGGATCGGGCCCCAGGGGTCCCACTACAAAGGTTTTAAAAGCCGCCTCCGGCGCAATTCGCCGATGAGATTTTCTGCGGCCTCTCTTTCCATCGCGATTCTCCCCGCCCGGGCGTAGGAGCCGATGTGGGGAGTCAATATCACATTGCGGAGCTTCCTTAAGGGGCCGTGGTAGGGTTCTTCCTCAAAGGTGTCCAACGCCGCTCCGGCCAATTGGCCGGAGCGCAGGGCTTCGTAGAGCGCCCTCTCGTCCACGAGGCCGCCGCGCGAGGTGTTCGTGAGGAAACTTCCCCACTTCATTCGGGCGATCTCCCGTTTCCCCACCAAGTGACGCAACTCTTTTTCCAAAGGCAAATGCAGACAGAGGATGTCGGCCTCCGGTAGAATTTTTCCCCAGGTCCGCGGCGTGACTTGATGTTCCCCGCACCAAGCGAGGTCCAAAGCCTTGTCGCATCCCAGCACCCGCCCCCCCAGCGCACGGAGCATACCGGCCAACCGCTTTCCCACTTTTCCCAGGCCCACGATTCCCACGGTCATTTCACTGAGCAGAAACCCCATCCGTTTCGTCCATTGTCCCTGACGCATCTCAGCGGTGGACGTGCCCGCGTGGCGAATAAGCCCGAGGATCATCCCCAAGGTTAATTCGGCCACCGCCTGCGTGGGACCGTAGGGAGTGCTCAGAACAGAAATTCCCATTTTTTCGGCCGCGGACAAATCGATGGAGTCGAACCCGGCCCCGCACCGGCTTATGACCCGAAGATCCGGCAACCGATCCAGCATTTCCCGTGAATAGGGTTCGATCCCGGCGATGATTCCGGCGCAACCCCTGGCCGATTTCCCAAGCCGCTGGGCGGGGACAAATTTTCCCGGTGGACGCGGCACGATTTCCAGCCCCACGGCCAGCAAAACATCCAGGGGCGAGGAAGAATATTCCGCGAACGAGGTGGTGGAGATAAAAACTTTTACCGGTGATCTTATGGGAGACGTCCTCGAACCCGCCAAGAGTCAAAACGATGTTCCAGAGCTCCCAACTTTTCCATCCCCTGCTCCCCCATGGCTTGGCGGTCGGCGTCGTAGTAGGACCAGAAAAGATCCGATCTGTAACTTGTTTTATAGGTGTCCGAAAGATGTTCAACCTGCTTCCAACGGGTTTTCAGAAAGTCTTCAACGTCTTGATAAAAAACCTTGCCTCGATTCCCCGGAGGATCTTCCAGGGGCCCCAAACCGACTTTTTTTCGCACCATATTGACGTAAGCCGTGTTCGTGTGCACGTAATCGTAATTGGCGTCATCAATGGCGACGACGGCGCCGTCGCGCAGGAACGGCTGGAGACGCTCCACTTCGCCCAAAAGGACGTCGCGGGTGTGCTCGCTGTCCAAAAAACAAAAATCCACCTGAACCCCCAACTCCCCAAGGATCGGAAGCCCGGCCCCGGCGGAATGGCTGTTGTAAGCGATAAATTTCCAATGGCGCGTCAGCGCCTTTTCGTGGTGGGCCGCCAACGTATCGGTCATCACCCCCCGCAGATAGGCCCCTTTGAGCCCATTCATGTCCCAGGAATAAAGGACCCCCTCGTTTTTAAAGGCGTGATGAAGAAGGGGAATACTGCTGGCCCCCACGCCGGTTTCCACAAAAACGGGGCGGCGACCTTCGAAATCCGCCGCAGCCAATAAATGATGCAGCGCCAGATATTCCGAATCCGGAATAGAGTTGGTCCACCGAGGAAGCATCCGCTTGATGAAAAGGAGGTAGCGTTCTTGGTCCGATTCAATTTTTTCGCGGGAGCCGAAATAAAAATCGTACATGGCGGTTTATTGAAACGCCATCCCGTCCGTAACGGCGTTTTCACCATCGGAATCTGTCCATTGCATGAATTTTTCTGCGCAGACATCCCGTAGGTCTTTCCAAACCTTATTGCCCTCGGGCGTCAAGGCTTCGGCTTTTTGAATGTTCGTCCAATATTTTTCAGGCATACGCACGTACATCACGAAACAGCGCCTCAGCCCTTCAATCGCGTCGGGAGGAAATTCGGGCATTTGGAGGGTGCTCGACTTGGTGAGGGATCTCACCAGAGTTCCCGGTTTGATGTAACCCAATTCTTCGGCCATTTTCCGCAACGGGGTGCCGTGAAAGGGGCTGAAGGAATAGCAATTCACGCTGTCGGCCTTGATGTGGCGGTTCAGTTCCACCGTGTCCATGGCGAGCGCCCGGGTCTCCGTTGGGAAACCAACGATGTTGTTGACGCTGAAGGGAACCCCGACCTTGTTGACGATTTTAAATGCATCGATCATCAACTGGTTGCTGAGATGGCGGGACACGACCCGGCGGCGAAAATCGACATTCCCATGCTCAATCCCAAACGCCATGCGCAGGAGACCCACTTTCTGGAGCTTCCGGATCCGCTCCTCGGTGACGGTTTCAGCCCGGGTTTGGCACCAAAAAGGAAGCCCAATGTCGGAATACATCTCGCAGAACTCGTTAAACTCACCATCTGTGTAGGCGAAAAAAGTGTCAGCCCAGAAGTAAAACGAATCGGCCCTGTAGGTCTTGATGTAATACTGAAGCTCTCTCTTCACTTTATCGAATCGCCGCTTGCGGAAGAACTTGACGTCCAGCTCCTGTTTGTAAAGCGCGTTCTGGGACGGTGAATTGCAAAAGGCGCAGGTGTACGGACAGCCGCGGTGGGTTTCGACGGGAAGCATCCGCCGGACTTTTCCCTGCATGGGGCGATAGAACCTGGAATCCTCAAAAAAGCTGAAATCGATCAAAGGCATCTCATTGACGTCAACGGGAAGCCCCATGGGATTTCGAATGATCCGGCCGTCTTTTTGCTTCACCCACAGCCCGAGGATGTCGTCATAGGAGAGTCCCAGTTCGATCCGTTCGCACAAGGTCAACAATGTTTCCTCCCCTTCGCCCTTGCACACCAGATCGATTTCGGGATAGGACAGCGCGAGGTCCGGCGCGAACGTGGCAAACACCCCGCCCACCAGAACCGGTATTTTTTTGTCGCGCACGTGCTTGAGCAGGTTGATTCCCACGGGGAAAATATCTTCCGTGCAGGACATCGCGATCAAATCCGGGGAAAACACCTCGACTTTCTTCTTGAAATCCTCGAAAACGTCCGTCGTGTGAATGGCGCTCTCGAGAAGGGCGGCATCGTAGGGGCGAACGTTGAGATTTTTTTCCTTTTCCTTGTCGCTGTTGAACCATTCCTCTCCCGGAATCCGATAATTCGTGGAATCAAAGAGCTCCACCCGGTGACCGCGTTGTTTTAAGAGCGTGGCCAACAGGGCGATGGACGGTGGCAACATGTTCATGCCGTGCAAATTGGGGTAGAGAAAAAGGACTTTCACGCGGGGCCTCGCACAGATACAGTATAGGCCATTCCCTTGGAAAACACATCTATTTGTCGATGGGAAAACGCCGGCCTCAAAGCCAATCTCCGCCGCTGACGGAAAAGCATTCGCCCGTCACGTAATTTCCACCGGCCGAAAGGAAATAAAGGATGAGCCGGGCCACGTCGTCGGGCTTCCCCGCCCTTTTGAGGAGACACTCCCGGGATCTCCTCAGCAAATCCGCGGGCGTCCTTTTCAAACGGCGGGTGTGAAACGGCGTTAGGATAAAACCGGGAGCGACGCCGTTGACCAGAATTTTTCGGGGCGCGCCCACCCGCGCCAAACCCTTGATCAGGCATTCGACGCCGGCCTTGGCGACGCCATAGGCCAGCGTGGTCGCTCCGCCGCCGTGCCGGGCGGACGCCGTGCTCGTCAGGACGATTCGCCCCCCCGCCCTGGCCATGTGCTTCATGGCCCGTTGAGCCAGGAAAAAAGGCCCGCCGAGGTTTGTGGCCAAATCGACGTTCCAGTCTTTTTCAGAAACGCGGTCCCAGGCGGCGGGCCGTTCGATGTCCCCCGTCAATTGGACGAGGGCGTCAATGCCGCCCGCCCAAGCCGCGAAATCATCCACCAACCGATGGCAGGCCGTTTGATGGCGGAGGTCGGCCTGGAAAAGCCGCGTCCGCTGGCCCCTTTCGCCGGCCTTTCTTTGCCACGCCTGGAGGGCCTTCTTTTGGCGGTGAAAATGGGCCCCCACCCACAGGCCCCTTTCCGCCAACCCCTCCAAAAGCGCCCGACCCAAACCGCCGCTGGCGCCAGCCAATAGAATCCGGCGCCCCACCGGCCGCGGCCAGCGCCCATCGGACGCATCGCCGGACCATGGTTTCTCTTTCAAAGGGATCCCCCGAAATAACATTCTCTCACGTAACGAACGCTGCGGGTGATGACATCATCATCCGGACCGGCACCGCGCCGCATCTCGATGGAAACGTAGTGGGGGTAGCCGGACCGCCGCAGGGCCTCCCCAAAAGGCCGGTGATCCAAGCCCGTGGACCCCGGCGGCGCCAAACCCGGATCCCCCGCGTGAAAGTGGCGGAGATGCGGCCCGTAGATGGCCAAGGCCCCCTCCACAGATTCTCCCATTTCCGATAGGGCCTTGGCGTCCAGCTGAAGCTGGAATCCCGGACGATTGATCCGCTGAACCAAATCCCACCCCTCCTGGCTCGACGAAATAAAATCCGTATCTTTTCCCGGGAGGGGTTCGATGCAAAGGGCCACATCCATTTTCACCAGCTCCTCCGAGAGACCCCCCAAGGCCTCCGCAGCCCACGTCCAGCAGAGGTCTTTGTCCCGCCCCTTCATCGAACGGTTGCGCGGGGATCCCAAGGTCATGACGCGCCCGCCCATGTCCGCGCAAAGCCGGCCAATTTCCAAAAGATAGGACGCCGTTTTTTCCAGGGATTCCCGGCTTTCAAAAAACTGAAGGTTGGGTCGGGTAAAAAGCAGCGCATGAAAACCAACCAATTCGAGCGCCGCCCCTTGGATCTGCCGCGCCACCCGCCGGCGCTCCGCCGCCGAAACATCCACCGGCTCTGGCCAGATCACGCTGGGCGCCAGCTCCACCCCTTCGCACCCCAGAGCCCGGAGGAGGGCCAGCCCTTCGCCGAACCTCTCTTTCGCCCAGGCGATGTTCGACACCGCGAGCTTCATGGATCATAGGGAGTTCGTGTCTCCGAGAACCCGTGTTTTCGAAGCCAGTACTCCACCTGGGGAACCTGCCATTCGTAATCCACGTCCAACCCGCCCCATTGCTCCAGGGGCGCGATCCGGCGTCCCATCCAGCGCTGGGGGAGAAGGCCGCCTTTCAGGTTTTCCATGCACCCGGGACGGACCACGGACAACGACATGTCCGCGAACCACACGTCGCCCTGGGAATCCCGGTCGCAATTGAGCGTTTTGGGATCGCCGAAGGTTTCAAAGGGCACGAAGGGCTGCAGGATTCCCTCCCCCGTGATCCGGCGGGCCCGAAGCGGGCTCCACATGTTGTAGCGCGACACCGTCACCACCGAATCAAAGGACGGGTTCTTCCTCAAGACCTCCACGCCTTCCTCGATGGTCCGGGCCGTCAAGGTGGCGGCGTTGGCGAAAAGTAGCGCCAGGAGTTCCACCGTTTTCCCCTCCCGGGCCAGCTCCTCACGGATAACGCCGTACCCGTGGGCGAAGGCGTCGTCCCCCAGCGCCTGGGCCGTGCCCAAATGCGGCGGCCGGTCGATCCCCCGGGCGCCGTGGAGGACGCCGATCTCTTTGAGTTTCTGCGAATCGGTCGAAATGTAGATCCGGTCCACCACCTTGGCGTTTTTCGCCGCCAGCAGGGGATAGGCCAACAAGGGGCGGCCCAAAACGGGATGGGTGTTTTTCCCGGGAAACCCCTGGCTCCCCTCCCGGCCCAAAAGCAAGGCGCAGACCGTCATGGGGCCGGCCGGAACACCATCAGAGAAACCGCTTCCCCGGCGAGAGCCGGCCGCAGGAGCTTCGTCAAGAAAAACCGCGACCGGGCAAACTCCACTTCCCACAACCGCGGGTAGTTGTGGCCGCCCTCGTTGACCAGGAGCACCACGGCCCGCCGGGCGATCCGAGCCAAATGCCGAACAAGCGGAAACGCCGGGGAAACGAATTCCACCGCCGCCTGGGAATAAACCACGTCAAAGGCCCCGTCCGCCACCGTCGGCAAATAGGCCTGGTAGGTCGCCTGGTGCAAACGTGCTGCGGCGTGCATTTCCGGGAACACCCGTTTCATGTGCTCGAAGGCCTCCCGTTGAACGTCAACGCCGTGTAGGTTCTTGAACCCCTTTTGAAAGAGGGCGCTCAGGTTGCGGCCCGCGTTGCACCCCAAATCCAACACCGGCGAGTCCGGCCCGGACAGCCGCGCCGCCACATCCTCCAGCAACGGGGGGCTCAACGGGTCCATGGCCACGAACTTGTCCGGCCCGTGCGGGTCGCCCACGGACTGCTTCTCCCAATACGCCGCGGACAGGGACCCCTGCCGCAGGAGCGGAAGGCGCACGTAGGTGTTCCAGATTTTCTCGAACCGCCGGGCCCAGGGATAAACGGAGGGGTCTATTCTTTCCATGATCAGACCACGAAGCAGGCCCGGCAGGGATGCGTCCGGCCCCGGGCCTGACCCAGGTGCGCTCCGCGAAGGTCTTCGTATTTCGCGCTCCGCCACAAACCCCCGATGGTCTTCTCGCCCGCGTTGCCCACGGCCAGGGTCGATTTGTAATCCACGTCGCAGGGGTTCACGGTCCCGTCGAACCAGACGAAGGTCCGGCGCCAAAGGTCGGAGCAGGGGGTCTCGATCCCGTTGGGGGACTGAACGTAAACGTTTTCCCAGGGGTTGTAGTCCACGAAGGCTACCTGGTCCACCATGTCCTTCCAAAGCTTCTCCATGTCCTCCAGCGACTGCTCCTGCGTGAACCGGACGCCGGAGACCCGCGTGATCACGGGCGACGCCGGGTAGTGCTTCCGGCGGATTTCCTGAAACCGCCGCACGTTGGCCACGATCCGGTCCAACCGCCCGTTCACCCGCAACCGCTTGTAAAGTTCGTCGTCGGCCGCGTCCGCCGAAAAAACCACCGTGGCAAAACCCGCGCTCAAAAGCGCGTGGGCTTTCCGCTCGTCCAGAAACCAGGCGTTGGTGTTGATCTTGGCGCTCACGAATTTTCCGGCCATGTAGGCCAGCATCTTTTCGATGTCCTTGCACAGCAGCGGCTCGCCCCGGGAGGCCAGGGTCACCACGTCGCACTTCCCCCGCGCCTCGTCCACCACCCGCTTGAAGAGGTCCAGGCTCATGCTCCCCATGTGCCCCGAACCCGGGGCCGAGAAGCTGGCGTCCGTCTGGTAGCAAAACACGCAGCGGTAATTGCAAACCGAGGTGGGTTCAATCTGCAGGCAGGGCGGAAAATCGTCCAATTCTTTTTTGACGGGAAACACGTCGTAGCGGTAGCGGTGGAAGAGGTAACGCGGCCAGCTCTCTTTCGCGAGCCCGCCCATTTCCTCCACCACGTGGGGCCGTAAAAAAAACTTTTCCGGGGCGGCCTCGGCGGATCCGTCTTCCAGGAGGTCGTCGCAGGCCCGGGCGAGGATGGCGTTGAAGTAAGAGCCCGTCGACGTCCGCAGCGTCTCCCGCAGGCCCCGCACGTGCTCCAAAATCCCTCCCCGATCGGCCCCCAGGCCGCGGATGCCCTTTAAGCTGTTTCCCTTATCGTATCGGGTCTTGTTAACCATGGCCCAAAACCTCTTCCCATTCCCGCAGCGATTCGTCCAAACGCCAGTAGGCGCCCACAAAATTTTTCGCCCGGTCCCAATCCGTTCCGTCCATCGATAAATTGAGCAGGGATTTGAGTTCCCGGGGATTATAGACTTTTTTGCACAGCTCTTCCCCCGGGCCTTCGAGGGGGCTCATCACCAGATTATCGCTGAACACCGGGACGATCACTTGGCACCCCGCGGCGAGGCCGTCCAGCCCCGCGCCGCTGTCGGTCACGATCCAGCTCACCTGGGGCAGGAGGGGACTGGCCGGACCCTCTTTCACCTCCGCGCCCCAGGCCTCAACGTCGATTCCCAATTCCCGCAGCAGCGGCCCCACCGGCGTGCAGGGATGGCTGTTGAGCCAAATCCCGATGTCGCCGGCCTTGGGGACGGCTTCGTGGACCAGAGAAATCAGGGCCAGGGTGGAACGCCGGTCGTAGGAACCGGCCACCAACAACCGCCGCCCGCCCCGCGCCGACGCCCGTTTCCGGAGGCGCGGGATCAAGTGAAACTGCCGCAGGGCTTCCACGCGCTTTAAAGAGGGGTAGCCAACTTCCCTCATCATGGCCAAAGGAATATCGCCGTTGGCCGCGAACACTGTGGGCAACGGCATGTCCGTCGTCCGCCCGTCGGCCCCCACCTCGGCGGGATCGGGGAAATAGGGGTAGAAATTCCGGGGCAATATGCCGTATTGAAAACCCACGGTCTTCAGCCCCGGCGCCCGCCGGCCACGGGCCGCCAGCAGGGCTTTCTCCCAGGCGTGCATCTCGCAGAGGTAGAGGCATTGGGAAGCGTCGCTGAAAAATCGGAAGACTTCATCGAAGAGGTGGTAATACAAAAGGCCCATCAGACCGACGTCCCCAAGAAAAGACCGGCGCCATTCTTTTTTAAGGAGCGGCTCCAGGTCTTCCCCGACCAGCCCCTCGCCCAGGGAAAACCTCTTGAGGGCGAGGCGCGCGCAAACGGTCCCCTGGATCCACCAGGCCTTCAACGTTCGGAACAAAACCCCCGGGCTCAAAAATTCCTCCAGATAAAAAACAGGTTCTCCTCCGGCGGAGAACTTCCGGGCGTAGTCCAGCCCTTCCCGGAAGGTCATCCCGTCGTATGCCGTGGCCATGAACACCCAGTTCACGGGCCGGTCCCGGTCCGCCAGCCGCTTCTGCAGAGGTTGCGCGTGCCGGTTCAGAAAAACGCCGGACGCCGCGGCGGCCCGGTCCAAGCTCGGGTAATAGGTGAAAAAGAGCAGGGCCCGGTTCGCCTTCTTCCGCCGGGCCGGGGAACCCAGGGAGAGGCGCACGCGGACCGACCGGGCCAGGAAGGCCCCCAGCCGGAACAGTCCTTCGGCCACGTTCCCGGGCACGCCCCAATCCCTTAAACGCTCGGCCGCCCCTCGGCCGGAAAGGCGCGTTGGGGCGAGGTCCACCATCACGTTCCTTTTGCGGCAGGCGCGGGAAAGGCATTCGCGAAGGCCCGCGTCCCGCACCGCGATCACGCAGCGGTCGTAGGCTTGCGCGTCCAATTGCCGGGCCACGGCCAGCACCTGGACGGCCTGAAGAAACGCCCGGGTCTTCAGGGGGTTCTTCTCCGACAACAGGGAAAACCACCAGGAGCTTACGGTCCCCAAGGGAATTCGGAACCATTCTTTAATAGATCGGCCGCCCACGACCTTTTCGCCCAGCCGGGCCGACCAAGGCGCCACGCGCTCCGCGAACTCCCGGGACGCCCGCTCGACCCCGGTCGCCGCCGCCAACAGGGTCACCGCGGCTCCCGCCTTCCGCAACCGCTCCTCCACATCCCCGATCAACGTCCACCGGCTCGTCAACGGAAACAGGTCCACCGCCCCCGAAACACCGGAGGCCGTACTCCCCCCCAACGATTCGTCGAAAATCATGAGCGTCCACGCGGGCCCCGTCATACCGTTTCCCCCCGCGTTTGCAGCCGGTGAAGTCCCGCGTACCGGCCGTTCAAGGCCAACAGCTCCCGGTGGGTCCCCGCCTCCGCCAAACGGCCCTCGTGCAGCACGACGATCCGGTCCGCCTCCTCCACCATCGCCAGCCGGTGCGCCACCATCACGATGGTGCACTGTCCGCTCAACTCGCGGATGGCCCGTCGAATTTGGGCCTCGGATTTCGCGTCCAAATCGCTGGTGGCCTCGTCAAGCAACAACACCCGCGGCCGGCGCAGCAGCGTGCGGGCCAGGGCGATCCGCTGGCGTTGGCCTCCGGACAAGGCCACCCCGCGGTCCCCCACCCGGGTGCCGTAGCCCTGAGGGAGCTCGGAAATGAAGTCGGCGGCGTGCGCCTGGCGCGCGGCCCCGCGGACCTCCTCGGGGCTCGCGTCCTGTTTGCCGAAGCGGATGTTGTTCTCCAGGGTGTCGTTGAACAAAAAGTTCTCCTGGCTGACGAACCCCAGGGCGCCGCGCCAGTTCGCCAGGTCAAATTCGCGGACGTCGCGCCCGTCCGAAAGGAGGGACCCCTCCGCCGGGTCGTGGAACCGGGCCAGGAGGTCCAGGACCGTGGACTTACCCGCGCCGGAAGACCCCACGATGGCGGTGGTTTTCCCCTTGGCGATGGCGAAAGAGACCTTCGACAAGGCCGGCCTTTCGCGGCTCGCGTATTGAAAGGAGACCCCCGAAAATTCGAGGGAGCGATCGAACCCCGCGAAGGGCGCCGCGCCGCTGGCCACGGCGGATTTCTCCTTCTCGGTCTTCTCGATGAGGGCGTTCACCCTCTCAAAGGCCGACAGGGACCCCAGCCACCAATGCCGCCGGCTGACGAAGGATTCCACCTGCGGCGCCATCTTCTGCAGGACCACCAGGAAGATGAGGAGCGCCGGAAGCGAAAGGCCGCCCCACCGGCTTCCGCAATAGACCAGGCCGGTGAAGACCGTGAAAATCATCGTCCGGTAGGTCATCGTGAACCGCGCGTTGGTCCGGGTGAGCGCCGTTTCCAAATCGGCCCAGGCCCGGATCGTGTCCCCGAACCGCCGCCGGCTCAGCTCCCCCAGGCCGAGGACCTTGATCTCCCGGATGCCGCTCAGGCTCTCGACGGCGATGGACTGCATGTTGTCGTTTTCCCGGGACTGGTCCACCCCCATCTGGTAGGTGCGGCGCGGCCGCAGAAGGAAACCGACGAGGAGAAGGACGGGCAGGGTGAGGAGCGTCACCTTCCAGGACACCAGCCACTGGACGGCCACGTAGATCGCGAGCAGCGTGACGGTGGCCCCCATTTCAATCAACAACTGGAGGGAATAGACGACGCGCGGGGTCTCCTTCAGCATGACGTTGGAGAGGGCCCCGATCCGGTTCCGGTGAAAAAAGGCCAGGTCGAAGTCCATCAGATTGCGGAAGATCCTCGCCTGAATGTCCACGAGGAAATTGTTCTGCCAACGGGCCGTCAGCATGCGGCGGAAGTAGTCCAGCCCGGTGTGGCCGTAGTGAATCGCCAGCCCCCCCGCCAGAAGGAAGGGCAGGGTGAAGGGGAGGCCCAGGAACCCGAAGAGGCCCGCCACCGCCCGGGAGAAGGGCGAAGCGCCGCCCGCCCCCTGGAGATTTTCAAGCACGGGGATGAGGAACCCGACGCCGATCCCCTCCAGGAACGCGACCGCCACCGAGAGGGACAAGAGCGCGCCCAGGCGCAGGCCCATGCCGGGCCATTTGAGAATTCGACGCACGTACCCCCATACCTTCAGCATGGCGTCCTCACGGCGCGGGTTCCTTCGGCTTCCCGCCGAACGCCCGGGGTCGGCCCGCGATCCCGCGCAGAAGGTCCGTCACGCGCCCGGCGGCCCCGTCGTGGTCCCGGGAGAAACCGTCGATGCCCGACGCGGGCCCGGCGCGGAGGGCCGCGGCCAGGAACCGCTCCACGTCCTCGACGGTCCCCGCCCGGGGGCACCGGCCGGTCCGGGACAAATAGAACTCGTCCTGCCGGGGGAGCCCCGGCTGAACGCTCACGATGGGGCACCCCGCCAGGGCGGCCTCCACCAACATCATCGAGCTCATCCCTAGGACGACCTCGCTCTTGAGGAGCGCCGCGTCGCCGTCCTCCTCCCATTCGTGGGTCACGCCGGGCGGCGGGGACCCCAGCGCGGCCCGAAGCCCCGCGGGGTTTTCCTTGGGATGGGGCTTGAGCGCCAGGCACAGCGGACGGCCGGAGGTCCGGGCGGCGCGTTCCACCGCGTCCGCAGCCAAACGCAGCGCCGAAAATTCGTCGTAACCCCGCTCCCCCGCCGAGGGCGAGGCGCTGAGCGGCTGGGAAACGAAGAGCACCCGGCCCTTCCGGGGCGGCGGGGCCGCGCCGGCCTTGGCCCGCAGCTGGGCGGCGCGCATCTCGAGGAAGGGTTGTCCGGTGACCACGATGCGGTCCTTCGGCGCGCCCTCCGCCTCCATCTCGCGGGCCACCGCCGCGTCCATGACGGCGATGCGCGTGGGCCACACCGGCTCCCCCGAGGGGCCGAGGAAGCGGACCCGGTAATTGGCCCAGTAATCGAAGAGGGCGAGCGTCGGGACCCCCGCCTCCTCGGCCGCCCGCCAGAGCCGCGTCTCGGCGTCGGGGGGCCAGGACGTGCCCGTGAGCGCCGCGTCGGTCCGGGCGAGGGCCGGGGGAAAGTCGTCGGGACCTGCGGCGCGGAACGGCGCGCCCCCGCAGCGGAACACATCCTCCGCCCAGGCCTGCGCCAAGAGATCGACGCTGTCCCCGCTCCGGGCGGTCAGCGCCCGGACCACGGGGAGCAGCGCGTTGGCCCCGCCCGGATCGCGGCCGAAAACCAGGAACCTCACGGGCGGACCTTCCGCAGGGCGGCCGCGTTCTCCGCCACCTTCTCGTAGGCCCGCGCCGCGTCGTCCAGATCGGCGCGGGTGAGCGGGGGATGGATCAGCGTGTTGACGATCACTTCCTCGGCGAATAGTTTTTCCGCCACGGCGCAGGTCCCGCCCCCCGCTGGCCGCCGGCGGTAGAGCGGCAGGTGGTAGAGCGGCCGGGCGTACCCCGCCCCGGCCGGAACTCCCTCGGCCCGCAACGCCCGGACGAAGACGTCCCGGGAAATCCCCAGCGCGCGCGGATCGATCTTCAGCATATGGGTGTAGTAGACGTGGGTGCACCCGGGGCGGACCTCCGGCGGGACGAGGATCCCGCGCAGCTTTCCGTTGAGGTAGTCCACCCGGTCCGCGCGCTCGCGGTTCAGGCGCTTCAATTTCTTCAACTGCTCCCGCCCGATGGCCGCCTCGAGCTCCGTCATCCGGTAGTTCCAGCCGTACAGCCGCTGGAGGTCTTCGCCCGCCTCCGGCATCCCGGCCACCACCGCCTCGGCGTGGTTCCGGATGAGCCGGAGCTTGAGGGCCAGCGCGTCGTCGGAGGTGACGACGATCCCGCCCTCGCCGGTTTGAATGGTCTTGTGGGCGTTGAGGCTGAAGACCCCCAGGGGGGCCGCCGTCCCGGCCCAGCGGTCCCGGTAGCGGGACCCCGGGGCCTGCGCGGCGTCCTCCACCAGGCAAAGGCCGTGCCGTCGGGCCAGGGCCAGGAGGGGGTCCAGCGCGGCCGGTTGGCCGGCAAGGTCCACCGCGACGATGGCCCGCGTCCGCCGCGTGATCTTCCGCGCCACGTCCGCGGGGTCCAGGCAGAAGAAATCTGGCTCCACGTCCGCGAAGACCGGCACGGCGCCGTAGACCACCGCGCAGGTGGCGGACGCCGACATGGTGTAGGAGGAAACGATGACCTCGTCGCCGGGCTTCAGGCCCAGCACCCCCAGGGCCGCGTTGAGCCCCGAGGTGGCGGAATTCATCGCGACCGCGTGGCGCACGCCGAAAAAGGCCTCCCATTCCCGCTCGAGCGCCCGCACCTCGCGCCCGCCCAGGAATTTTTCCCCCGCGGCACCCACGAAGTCCGAGAGGACCCCGCTGTCCAGCACCCGGGCGGCCGCACGCTTTTCCTCCTTGCCGATGGCGTTGTACCGCGGGAAGGGCTTGCGGCGCACGGCGCGCCCGCCCAGAAGCGCCAGTCGGCTCACCGGCCGCCCCCCCGGATCAGGCGGTTGCAGAGGGCGAGGGTCTTCAAGCCGCTCTCCCCGTCGGACAGGAGCGGCGCCCGGTCCCGGACGGCGGCGACCAGACCGGCCAGCACGTCGGCCATCACCGTCCCCAGATTGGAAACCGCTCGGCGCGGGGGATGGGAGAGACCGTTGTATCCGGGGAATTCCCGGCTGGGCTCGACGGCGTACCAGTCCACGTCGAAGCTGCTCCTCGAAAAACGCACGCGTCCCTTGGTCCCGATCACGTCCAGCTCCCAAAAACCGTAGCCCGGGTCGCCGAGCGCGACGAGCGTGGCCGGGACACCGTTCTCGAAAACCAGGCGCAGGTCGACCCACGGGTCCCGGGCGGGGCCATTCCGGGCGAGGGCCCGCGCCGACACCGGCTCCCCGAACCAGTGGCGCAGGAGGTCCAGGCCGTGGGACCCGTTGTGCCGCAGGCCCCCGGTGTAGGCGCCGGTCACCTGCAGGATCCTCCCCAGCCGCCTGGACCTGAGGGCGAGGGCCACGGACCGCGTCTCGTCGAGCCACCGCCTTTGGTAATTCACCAGCAGGGGGATCCGCTGCCGCCGGTACGCCTTCACGATCCGCGCGGCCCGCTTTTCGTCCGTGGCCAGGGGCTTCTCGCACCAGACGCCTTTCACGAGGAAGCGCAGGCACAGGGTCAGCAGGTCGATGTGGGTTTCGTTCGGGGCGCAGACGCTCACCAGATCGGGGCGCACCTCCGACAACATCTCCTCCGCGTTGGAGAAGGAACGCGGGATCCCCCAACGGCGCGCGAAGGCCGCAGCTCCCCGGGGGGCGGCCGCCCCGGCCAGGACGATGTCCGGCCGGGACCGGTAGGCCTTGGCGTGGGTGTTGACGCGGCCCGGCGGGGAGCCTTCGTCCAGCCCGCCCGCGATGCGGCCGCAGCCGATGATCGCCGCGCGAAGCGGCGGACGGGGTTTCATGAAGGTGAGCCGGGAGCCACTTTCTCCAGGACCCGGCGCTGGAGGGCGCCGAGGCCCGTGGTGTCGAAGCCGGTCCGGGCGGAGGCGTTGGGATGGACGGCGTAGTTGTCCGTGCTGGTGGCGACAAAACCTTCCGTCGGCAGGATGCTGTTGCCCGGGGAATAGCTGGTGATGATCTCCGCGCGGAAGGCACCCTTGACCGGCTCCATGCGGTGCAGCCCGTTGCTGTCCACGATGACGGCGGTCCCCGGCGGGCCGCAGAGGTCGATGATCTCGTAATGGTCGCTCACGTAGGCGTGAGAGGGGTTGTAATCGCCGTAATGGGTCCCGCCGAGGAAGGCGTGGTGGCGGCGGTGGCTGCTGCGGGCGTACTGCATGCGCGTGCCTTCCGGTGTGACGGGGCTCACGAGCATGTGGACGTCCACCAGGTTCACGGTATCGTAGTGCCAGCACAACGCGAAGTCCGACGGCTTTCGTTCCGCCTCCTTGCGCGTCACGCTGGGATGGGCGACCGTGAGATGCGGCAGGTTCCGAAGAAACGGCTGGCTGCCGTAATACCGGGCGATGATGCTGATCAGAAGTCCGTCGGTGATCACCCCCAGTATCCGCGGGTCGTCGCCGGGGTCGATCATGGTCCGCCAGTAGGCGTCGGAAAGCGGGAAGGCGCGGGCCTTGTACTTCTCCGCGATGATCCCGGCGGCGGCCGCGAAGCGGCCGGGAAGGAAGAGGACGCCGTCCGCCCGCAGGCGCTCGACGTAAGGACCGGCCTCCTCCCATTCCCGGGGCTTCGCGCCGGACGGCAAGGGGGTGGCCCGACTGAGCCGGGGTGGCAGGCCCCCCCAGCGGCCGTAGGCGAGCTTCGTCAGCAGGCGCTGAGGCGCTAGGAGGTTCTTGAGGAGCAGGACGCCGGGGGCGTCCGTTCCGTAGAAACCGGGGTAATACCAGCGGCGGTTCCTGAGGAAAAAGGCGTTGAGGACAAAGACGGCCGTCTTGTAAACCCAGTTCCGGACCCGCTTGATGAGCCGCACCGGCCACGAGCCGGTCGGGGCGCCGCCGCTATTTCCGGGATTGGTCATCATGGGTTTTCACCTCCGCGAAATATTCGCTGGCGGACTTCTTCCGCGCCACCCGCCCGTTGAAGACCGCGATCTCCGGGTGCTTTTTGAGGAAGTCGACGATGTCCGCCACCGTGAACGCGGGACGGGAAGGGTAAAGCCCTTCGTAAAGGGCCTTCAACATCAGGTAGTCGTCGGCCGTGTCCAGGGTGAGGTGGAGCTCCGGCCAAACGGCCTCGGGCGGGGCCGCGACGTTCAAGAGCTTGTATTTCTCCGGGTGGCGGTAGATGTAGAGGCTGACGTGCTCCCGGTTCTCGGCGTCGGTCACGATCTCATCCACCCTGGCTAGGAGGTCGGCGGCGTACACTTGAGTGTCCATGCCCACCGGGTACGTGCGCTCCAACACGTTGGCGGCGTAGTCCACCGGACTGTTCAAATAAGCGTCGATGCAGCGGCGGATGACCGCCGGGTCGATGACGATGCAGTCGCTGGTCGCCTCGCAGATCACCTCCGCCTTGAACGCCCGCGCGGCGCGCACGACGCGGTCCAGGACGTCCAGCTCGCTGCCGCGGAAGACGCCCACGCCTTCGCGCCGGGCCAGTGCCTCCACCGGATCGTCGTCGGTGTTCGTGGTCGTGGCCACCACCAGCGCCGCCAGGCCCGGGACCCGCTTCAGGCGCTCGAGCATGAGCGAGAGCGCCGGCCGGCCCAGGATGGGCTTGAGGATCTTCCCGGGGAGCCGCGTGGAGGTCATGCGCGCGGCGACGATGCAGACGGTCCGTCGGTCTTTCACGCGGCCGGCCCCCGTTTTTCGCCCGGGGCGGGCCGCGCCACCATCCAAAACCAATTCAGGGCGGCGAGGCGCTTCAAGATCGGCCGGAGGGCCCAGGAGAGGACCACGTCCACGGGCTTCACCACCGGCGAGTCGACCCCGCAGAAATACAGGACGCGATGGGGGAAGTAGTCGAAGGCCACCACCTCGAAGCCCTCCCGCTCCAGCATGCCTTTCATGGCCGCAGGCGTGGCCATGCCTTGCACGTAGCGGCCGTAACGCTCTAGGCGCCCCCGCGGGCGCCCCCAATAAAAACAGCTTTTCGGCTGATGGGACCGCAGGTAGAAATAGCCCGTCGGCCGCAGGATCCCCCGCAGGGTGGCGAAAAAGGCCTTCAGGTCGGCGAAGTAATAGACGCACTCCCGGGCGGCGACGAGGTCAAAGCGTTCCTGGTCCAGACCCCCCATGTTCCCCGGCTCGAAAAAACCCTGGCGCGCGTCCAACCCGGCCGCGCGCACCATCCCGACCAACCGGGCCGCGGGCTCGATCCCGGAGGGCCGCGCCCCCGCCTCCCGCAGGGCGCTCAGGAAATATCCGGTGCCGCTGCCCACGTCCAGGACCCGGCCGCCCGGGAACACGCCGGGGCAGCTCCGCCTCAATTGGGCGATCTCCCCGCGGCAGCGCGCCGTCCACGTGGAGGGGCTGGGGATTTCCTCCAGCTTGATGCCGTCGTTGTAGTCCTGGAGGAAACGGCGCTGGGCGGCCGGGGCCAAACGCTCCCGCAGACGGTAGAAGCCGCAGTCGGGGCAGACGACGATCTCCGGGTCGCGGGGGTCGGCGACGGCGTCGACGCGGCGACAGTAGGGGCAATCCCGAAGGAGGGCGTCCGTCATTTCTTCTCCGGTTCCTCCGGATTTTTTTCGGCGGGCTTGTCGCCTTTCCAGACGAAGGTGTTGGCCTTCATGACGAAGGCGATGGACCCGCCGAGGCGCTGGCGGGCGAAGTCCTCGAAGGTCTGGGTGCTCGATTTCCCCCCGGCCGCCGCGGCGGGCTTTTCCACCGCGCCGGGCACCTCGTAGTTGCCCTTGAGGAACTTGGGGCCCTTCTCCTCCGGCGTCTTGCCGGCATCCTCGGGTTTGAAGGCGTCGATGTTGTCGCGGCGGCTCATGGGACGACCGCCTTCTTAACGGCCACCTTCTTGGTGCGCCCGCCGTCGTTCACGCGCTCCCAGAAGTTGTCGCCCGTGAAGACGGGGATCTTGGGCTCGCCGTGGTGGCGCCGCCACACCTTTTCGTATTCCACGATCCGCTTGCGGTCCCGCTGCACCATCAACTCGCGCAGGCCGAGGAGCTCGACGGCGTTGAAGTTCTCCGAGATCACCCCGGTGATCTTGGTGGCGTCGCCCAGGTCCTCGAGGTAGGCCTCCAGGTTGCCGCCGTACTGCTTGAGGATCTTGTCCTTGTAGGTGTAGTACCACTCCGAGCCGGGGTAGGCCGTGGCGAAGAAGGGGTAGACGACGACCCCGAGGCGGTCCCAGGCGTCCATGTCGTCCAGCAGGCTGTCGAAGAACTCGTCGGGGAAGCCGATGATCTGGTTGGGGATGGGACGGATGCCGGCCTCCATGGTGATCTTGACGGCGCGCTCGTTGAACTTGCGGGTCGAGGCCTTGCCGATGTTTTTGAGGATCCGGTCGGAGAAGGACTCCAGCCCGTAGTCGAGGTAGGAGCATCCGGCCTGCCGCATCTGGACGAGCACGTCCTGCCGCACGAGGGTGGCGTGGCTGGTGCCGCCGAAATGCACGCCGCGGCACTTGTCGGGATCGTGGGGGACGTTGTCGCGGACGCAGGAGGGCTGAAGTCCTTCGGCGATCCAGAGCCGGCAGATCTCGGGCAGCCACTTGTAGCCCGACGAGGCGTTCATGGTCATCAGGTTCTCGTCCAGAAAGCTGACGAAGTCCACGCCGAAGCGGTCCCGGGCGTATTTCACCATGTCGACGATGTAGCGCGGCGAATGCCAGCGCAGCTCGCGGTCATAATTGAACATCGTGTCCCGCCCCTGGGGCGTGTCGACCTGCACCATTTCGCCGGATAAACCAAGGTGAAAGCAGAACCGGCAGATCAGGGAACACCCGTAGGAAGCGTTGATGTCCAGCCGCCGGCGCGCGGTCATGGACTCCTCGCTCAGGAGGATCATGCTGTTTTTGAAATAGATCTCCTCCAGCGGGAAGAGTTCGTAGGCGGGATAGGGCAGGGTATCGATCTCTTGAAGGAGCGGGCGGGGGTCGGTCATGCGGATATTGCGCTCCCCGTCGCGGTAGATGAGGCCGAGCACCTTGGACCAGTCGCGGTCGCCTTTGTCCAGCATCGCCAGCAGCTGCGGAAACGTCTCGTAGGCCTCGCCCACGACGCCCACGTCGATCCCGGGCATGAGGGTCATGATGTCCAATGGCATCGAGGTGAGGAACCCCCCGCCCGACACGACGAGCGAGCGCGGGGCGACCTTCTTGGCCAACTCCACGATCGTGCGGATCGATTTGTAGGTGGTGCTCAATCCGCCCACGGCGACCACGTCCCACCGGTCGGCGCGCAGGACTTCGGTGAGCACCTCCTCCATGTTGGGCGGGCGCCAGGCGTTTCCGTCGAAAGCCTGCACCTGGTGGCCTTGTTTCATGATGATGGCGGCCAGCATGGCCATGCCGTAGGGCACGTGCCGCGGCTGGTCGTCCTCGCGCACCACGGGGTTGGTGAAGAGGACCTTGCTCATGACGCCTCCCGGCCGGAAAGGAACCGGCCCAAATCCGTCCATTCGATGTTTTCGCCGAAAATGATGCCGCCCCCGGTGCAGTTGTAGGTGCGGCAGGGCGCCACGCGCGCCATGTCGAGGAACCCCTGCTTGTACCAGGCGTAGGTGGGGTCGGTGAACCAGGTTTCCACCAAATGAGGGTTCGGGACCTGGATGTAGCCCTGGGCGATGTTGTCCTCGCCGAAGAATTCCTTCATCTCGTAATATCGCTGGGTGTTGAAGAAGGCCGTGCCGGGCGGGTAGCCGAAGTCCATGCCGACCAGTCCCACGCGCTTCTTGCCCAGGATCGAATGGGCGAAGATCCAGCCCGAGGTGGCGACGTTACCGCCGCCCACCATGCAGGGCAGGCCGTTCATCGCGTGGGCGCGCCGGGTGTAGCTGCCGGGGGCGCCCCAATCGTCGTAGAGCGGGTTCCACCAATAGAGCTCCATGCCGGCCTCCAAGCAGCGCTTGGCGACCGCGGCGGCGACGCTGGTGGCGATGACGAGCTTCATGGAGTGCCCGTGGCGGTTGACCAGCTCGATCTGCCGGGCGTTCTTGGCGCGCTGGTCCTTGGCGAGCGCCGGGTCCAATTCCTGGCGCTCGAAATAATCGTCCTGGGGCCGTCGGTCGAAGTCCGGGTCGCCGAACCAGCGCATGATGTAAACGGGGTGCGGGTCAACGGTGATCACGTAATGGGGCACGAGGCCCTCGCGCAGGCAGTAGTTGAGCGCGGCGTCGGCGGCGATCAGGGTGCCCTTGTAGCCTGACTTCTTGATGAGGGCGGCGGGGTTCTGTTTGTGCAGGCTGGGGCCGGCCGAGATGATGAGCGCGCTGTCCCCCGAACCCGCAGGGTGTTCCAAGCCCTGCAGCTCGGCGATGGATTTTTTCGGCAGGTGGCTGGTGTCCGCGGCGTTCTTGAGGCCCAGCTCGCCGGTGTAGCGGAGCGAGGCCTCGCCCACCGCTTGAAGTTCGCCGGGGGTCAGCCCGCCGCGCATGCTGGTCGTCATCGTTTGCCTCCCACCATGTCCCAGCGCAAGGGGGTCCCCCGCGCCACATCGCGCGCCGCCGTCGCACCCAAGACCTCGGCCAGATGCCGCGTGTGCAACCCGTGGCCGGGACGGATGGACCGCACGTTGGCCGCCGTGAACGGCTCCCCGGCCTTGACGTCCTGCACCACAAAAAGCGAGCGACGGAAAACGCGGCTCTCCTTCTCCCGGGGGCCCGGCTCGTAATTGACCCGGCCCAGGGACTTCTCCACCGTCTGCACCGCCTCGGCCAGGGCCTTGAACTCCCCGGGCTCGAGGGAAAAAGCGCTGTCCGGCCCCGGCTTTTCCCGGGACAGGGTGAAGTGCTTTTCGATGATGCACGCCCCGAGCGCCACCGCGGCCAGGGGCACAGCGATGCCCAGCGTGTGGTCCGACAGGCCCACCGCCACGCCGAAGGTTTCCCGGAGGTGGTGGATCGTCGCCAAATTCATCTCCTCCGGGGGGGCCGGGTAGGCGCTGGTGCATTTCAAGAGCGCCAGGGGGCCCGCGCCGGCTTCCCTCAGGGCGGCCACCGCCTCCTGGATTTCCTCCAGGGTCGCCATGCCGGTGGACATGATGACGGGCTTGCCCGTCCGGGCGACACGGCGGAGGAGCGGCAGGTCCACCACCTCGAAGGAGGCGACCTTGTAGGCGGGCGCGCCCATCTTCTCCAGGAAATCCACGGCCGTCTCGTCGAAGGGGCTGGAGAAAAAGCCCAGGCCCAGGCCGTCGGCTATTTTTTTGAGCTTGGGCTGCCAATCCCAGGGCGTGTGCGCCTCCTCGTACAGGTCGTGAAGGTTGCGCCCTTCCCAAAGGGTCCCTTTGCCGATGAGGAAGGGCTCCCGGTCCGACGCGATGGTGATGGTGTCGGCGGTGTAGGTCTGGATCTTGACCGCGTCCGCCCCGGCCGCCTTGGCCGCCTTCATAATTTCCGCCGCCTCGTCGAACTTCCCGTGATGGTTCGCCGACATCTCCGCCACCAGGTAGACGGGCTCCCCCGGGCCGACGGCGCGGCCGGCGATCTTGAAGCCGGCCGTCATGCGGTCCCTCCCGGGCCGCAGAGGGAGCGAACCAGCTCGAAAGCCTCGGCGGCGCGGAAACCCGCGACGCTCCCCCAACGTGCGGCGAGGGCGCGAAGAGCACCGGGCGAGCGGGGGTGCGGAAAAGGCCGCATCTCGGACTTATAACAGGCCAGGGCCGTGAGCTTGCGGTCCAACGTCTTTGAAACGTCCACGAAGACGTTGGGCCGGAACGCGGGCGCGAGGCGCTGGAAGCCCCACTCCGTTGAAGAGGGGACCTCGAAAGCGTAGACCTCTTGAACCGGCTGGCCCGGCACCGGGCGGGTGGCCGTCAGCACGGCGCGGTGCACTAGGCCGTGGTCGACATTCAAATCGCTTTGGTGGTGGGTAAAAACGGTGACGGGGCGCAGGCGCTCCACCAGGTCTTCCACGATCTTCGCCACGTCCAGCAGGGGCACGGTGTCGAAACGGTTGTCGGGGAGGCTGTAAAAGAACACGTCTTTGGCCCTCAGGACCCGGGCGGCCGCGCGGCTTTCGACCTGGAGCGCGACCAAGGCCGTCTCCTCCGCCTGTTCTCTTTTTTTGTAGCGCGCCGTAACGCCTTCGCCCAAAATGGCGAGGGTGACCTCCCGCCCTTCCCGGATGAGGCGGGCGAGAGTGCCCCCGCAGCCCAGAAGCTCATCATCGGGATGGGCGGCGACGACCAAGACAGGTCCAAGGCGACGGGATTTTTTCATGAGGACAACCTCTTGAACACATAGGATTTGTGATCTCTGGCCCGCAAAAAGTAGTCTGTTTCGTAAGTGGCCGCCAAACCGCGGCTGCCCTTCAACGCCTCTAGATATACGTTTTCCGTCACGGGGGTTTTCGTTCCCCCCCGGCCCGGTTTCCATTCCCCCCAATAGTTCCCCCGGGGCATCGCGTTTATATAAATCCATTCCGGCGACATCCCGGCGGCGAGCCCGAGGTAATTTCGGACGACGTTAGGCTCCATTTCCTGGAATGAAGCGCTGTTCCAGAAAAGGTCGATTTTGACCCGGGACCATTCGGGAAGCTTCCAGGAGGGGAGCATGAGGATCTTGCCCCGAACCTGGCCGGGCAGGCCCGCGCCCTCCGGCGCCAGGCCGACGGCCTGGTCATACGGGATGACGCGCGGGCCGAAGCTGGCCTTCAAATATTGGTTCGCCACGTACAGTTGAGGCGGGATGTCAAAAAGGAGGAAGGTCGCGCCCTCCAGGAGCTGGGCGAAGCCTGCGCGCTTCGCCCCAGCCCGGGCCCGAGCTCGCAAATCACGAAATCCCGCTTGAAGGGGATGTGGCGCGCGGGAGTCGGCGAACATGGAGCAATATTGCAGATAGGTCCGGGACCACGCACCGCCCGATATCTCCTCCATGTCCTCCAGGTCGCCCAGGGCGTTGGTGGGGCATTTGTCCAGATCGAAACCGGCCCTGACGAACTTCTCTTTGACCAGAAAGTAAAAGTAGGGGGTTACGCCCCGGGGATCGATGTCGGCGACCTCCAGCTTGAAAAACGGCGACCGGCGCATCAGCCAATTGAGAAACCGCGTGATCTTGCCCGCGCCGCGAAAACTGCGCCTCAGGCGCACAGCGGCCTGGATGATACCGTCGACGGCGCCGAAGGATTCCAGGACGCTGAATTGGCGCCGCCGGAAACTTTTCAACCCGCGGAATTTCAACTCGGGCAGAAAAGACCTTTGATAGTGATGCCAGTAGTTCGTGGGCCGGTATGCGTCGGGCGCCCCTTCCAGGTCGGCCATCATTTTTTCCAAAAGGTTGAGATCGTCTTGGACCTGCAACGTCGTTCCGCGCCCCGCGGCCGGTCGGCTATCGGCCACGGGACATCTCCGCCAACATGATCCATTTTTCATTCACGAAATCCGGCGATTTCAGGAAATGCCGGCGCAGCCGCGCCTTCACCCGGGGGGCGCGGGCCGCGTCGAAAAATGTCGTGTTCTTCCAGTAAGCCATCACCGCTTCCGACGTGGTCCACCGCACCGGGTTGACCAGCGTGTGGACCGCCAGGGACTGGAAATTCACGGCACCCCAAGGCAGCACGCGCGCGGCCAGGAAAGGCCCGCTGGATTCTTTCACGTAGGGCGCGATTGTTACGCCGCAGTCCTCCAACAACCCGAAAAGCGCGCCGTTGTTTGGCCCAAAAGGGCCCACGATGACGATGCGCCCGCCGGGGGCGAGCCGGCGCCGCACGGTCTCGAGTACCGCCTCGGCGTCTGCGGCGTAGTATAAGCCGTAGGCGCAAAAAACAAGGTCGAAACGCGCCGAGGCCAGACCGGCCCCGTCCAGCGCCGCCGCCAGGTTCCCCATGTCGGCCACCAGACAGGTCACCCGGGAAACCAGGTTTTCCCCCAGACCCGCCCGCAACTTCCCCAACGCCTCCGGGGATGCGTCCAAGGCCGTCACCCGGCCCGCAGGCCCGGCGGCTTCGGCAATCCGGCGGGTTTGGGCCCCCGTTCCGGCGCAGAGATCCAGGACGCGGGCCCCCGGGTCGATTTTTATTCTTCCGAAGATCCATTCGGCCAGATCGACCGCCTGGGCGGCCTGGTTGCCCCGGATCCTTTGCTCCAGGCGGTCCGCCTTGGTGGCCAGGGTGAGAATGCTTTTTTTACCGGCCATGAGCGGCGCCCCCGGCTGATTCTTTCATGAAGTGCACGGCCGGATGATTTTTCCGGGTGTTCAGGCCCTTGTTTTGAAACCCGGCGCTTTCGAAGGCGCGCTGGGAAGCGATGTTGTCGGGTTTGACAAAAGCGTGGAGGGTGTGAAAGACGCCAGATCGGAAAACCGCTTCGGCGGCCAGCCCGATCAAACGGCCGCCCAGGCCGCTCCCCCGGCTTTCCCGGGCAACGCTCACGCCCGTTTCCGCCTCTCCCTTTCCCAGGCCCTCGAAACTGACCTGGCCGAGCGGCCGGTCCTCACCGTCGAGCGCCAGGAAAACGCGGCATCCGGAATCCGCGAGGCGGTCCTTGAACCACCCCCGGTGGTCCTCCCAGGCGATGGGGTCCGGGGAAAAGGCCGCCGCGCGCACGGCGGGATCATTGGCCCATTGAAAGAGAACCTCCGCATCGGCCCAGCGCGCGGGCCTGAGGCGGAAATCCTCGTCCCGCAGGCGCATCAGGACCCGCGAGGCCCCTTCCCCGTCCACCAGCGCCTGGCCCGACCGGGACATTTCCTGTCTCGCGCCCGGGTCGTCCAACAGCCGGCGGATGGTCTCGGCCAAATTTTCGATCCGGATCTCCTCCTGGGGACCGGTGCTGAGGCAGACGCCCGCCTTCGCCAGGCCCGCCGCAACGGGCCGCTGATTTTCGGCAAGGGTGATCAGGATGGCGGGAAGACCCAAATAAGCCATCTCCCAGGCGCTGACGCCGCCGGCGGCCACGGCCATGTCGGCCTCCCCTATGGCCGCGGCCATGTCCTTCACGTCCCGGTCCAACCGCACCGGGAATGGCGCTGAACGCGCCGTCGTCGAAACCTTTTCAAAATGGGGATTGGCGGCCCCGAGGACGACCCGTACCTCGAGGTTTTCCCGGTTAAGCCGCAGGAGCGCTTGAAGCACGGCGTCGGTGGCGTTGGCCGGGTCCGCGCCGCCCAAACTGACCAACACCCGGCGAACCTGCGCCGGCGGCGTCCGCCGGCGGTCCCGCTCGAGAAACTCCCGCCGCAAAAGGACATACCGCAGGCCCAATAAAAGTTTCGTCTGGGGCTCCCGGCGTTCATAGAGGGCTTCCTTCGCGTCGATGTTCTGGTTCAAAACAAGATCGGCGCAATACCGGTCGGCTTGGCCATAGTCATCCATGAGGAGGAGCCGCGCCCCGCAGGTCTTCACGATCCGCTGGTAGTCGGCTCCAAAGCCGTAGCCATCGGCCACGACCCAGGCGGCGCTGCGGTCCTTGGCCACCTCGGCCGTGCGCCGGGCGTCCTCTTCCCGGCCCACGGGAGCGGCCAGAGGAATCACCGAAACATCTTCGTTGGCCAAACGTTCCTCCAAACCGCCGACCCCCGTCGTGAGAAAAACGGATTTGCCGCCGGCGGACCGCCACGCTTGGGCCAGCGCCAGGCAGCGCATGACGTGGCCCGTGCCGACCCGCGGCCCGGCGTCGGCCCGGAACAAAAGCTCGGCGCTCATGGTTCGACGACTTCCTTCACAGCGCGGATTACCCGGCCGACTTCTTCCTCGGTCAGCTTGGGGTACAGAGGCAGGCTCAGGGCTTTGGCGTAGAATTTCTCCGCCTCGGGATAGTGTTCTTGGCCGAAAAGCCGGCGGTAATAGGGATGAAAATGGATGGGGATGTAGTGGACCTGTGAGCCCACGCCCTTTTGCTTCAACTCTTCCATGACCTGCGCGCGGTCTTTCCCCAACTCATCGAAATCGATCTGAACGACATAGAGGTGATAGGCGGACTTGACGTCCCGCGACGGGGCGAGGGGCGTCAGCCGGCGGCATGATTTGAAAGCGGCGTCAAAGGCCGCCGCGATGGACCGCCGGCGCTCCAAAAAAGCCTCGAGCCTGGCCAGCTGGGAGATCCCCAGGGCGGACTGAAAGTCGGTGAGACGGTAATTGTAGCCCAGGTCGACCATCTCATAGAACCAGGAGTCCCGGCTGGCCGGCCGGACGACGCCGTGGGTCCTGAAACGGCGCAGCCTTTCAAACAACTCCGGGCTCTGGGTCACCGCCATGCCGCCTTCCCCCGTGGTGATGGCCTTGACCGGATGAAAACTGAACGTGGTGATGTCGCTTTGCGCGCCCACGGGCCGCCCCTTGTATTCCCCGCCGAGGCTGTGGGAGGCGTCTTGAATGACCAGCCCGCCTTTGGCGTGGGCGATGTCCCGGAAACGGTCCAGGTCCGCCGGGTGGCCCGCGAAATCCACGGGAATGACGGCTTTCGTGCGCTCGGACCAGCGCTTCTCCACCTCGCCGGGGTCGAGGTTGAAGCCGCCTTTTTCCACGTCGGCGAAGCGGGGGACCGCGCCCTGAAAAAGGGCGCAGTTGGCGGAGGCGGCAAAACTCAAAGGGCTGGTCATGATCTCCGTTCCGGGTCCCGCCCCTGCGGCGAAGACCGCGGCGTGAAGGGCTGCGGTGCCGCTGCTGAAAGCCACGGCATGGCGAGCGCCGCAGCGATCGGCCACGCGCCGTTCAAACTCTTCCACCCGGGGCCCTTGGGTAAGCCAGTCCCCGCGCAGGACTTCGGTGACGGCCCGAATGTCCTCTTCTTCAATCCAGTGCCTGCCGTAAGGAATCATTGCACCACCCAGATACTAACTTTAATACGTCTTTGAGATTCGGTTACCAACAGTTCAAAAAGACGATTTTTACGTTTAGAATGTTCTAAACAATATATACATCAAAAACCGGCGCCCGTCAAGGAGCGCGTTTTTCCCCAAAAGATCCGATAACTTTCAATTGATCGACATGGGGGCGTGGAAGACCCCAAAAATTCAAAAATCTTCCGGTTTACACCTGTCTTGTGGTAATTCTTTAGTGTTTCGAGTTCTCCGACGGAACTGATTTTCGGGAAGAGCCCCGTCTGTTACAAAAGATTTACTTGTACTCGGCTCCATTTCTTCCTACCGTTTCTCCATGGACGACCGGCACACACTCATGGAGGAGGACAAAGAAAAACTCGTTGATGAAATCCTCCGCCTGCGCCGGGAAAACGAAACGCTTCGCCAGGAATTGGAAAAACTTAAACAAAAGACACCGGCGAAATCCGATAAACCCAAAACAACGAAAGCCGCGGCAAAAACTTTTGGCAAACCCTCTCATCTCTGGGGCCGAAAGCAAGGCCACCCCGGTGCTTGGCGGCCCGCCCCCGCCCACATCGACC
>Ga0247727_10002986_pt1 | contig 38030 bp, 40 predicted proteins | sample WisWelCaveWW1625_FD_202498 | JGI IMG/M metagenome (GOLD analysis project Ga0247727, IMG submission 202498) | Biofilm microbial communities from Wishing Well Cave, Virginia, United States - WW16-25 | ecosystem: Environmental > Aquatic > Deep subsurface > Groundwater > Cave microbial mat | place...
GGCACACCCTCGCCGTTCAGGAAGACCAGGAAGGTTTCGCCCTTCGCTTCGCCAACGTCGAAGTCGGTCGTCTCAAACTGTAAACCATGTCTTGGCGGAAGTGTAAACCTTGTCTTGGCATCATACAACGTTAGAGAGCGGTTTCCACAAGGCCGGCGCAATCCGCTCTCTAACGTTCGCGGCTCGGTTACGCCGGCTCCACCAACCCCGCGTTGAACGTCCCGCGCGCAATCGTGCGCCCGGTTGCGTCGCGGAGTTCCATCGCGTCGAGGCCGTCCACCACGGTGACGGCGGACCAGGTGAAGGCGTTGGTCGAGCCGGGGGTGGCGCTGTAGGCTTGGGTTAGTTCGGTCGCGCCTTCTTTCAGGAACACGACGGCGGCGTTGGGCAGCGACGGGTCTTTGATCAACGTTTTCTCCTGGCCCGCGCATCGGCGATTTTTCTCCTTCCATCGGCGATTTGGCAGATTTAAGGGGTGCTGGAAGCCCAAAAATGCCCGATTGGCGGAGGCGGGCCTGGAGTGAAACGGATTGAGGAGATATGGGGATGAACAGATGGAGATGGGATCCCCAAATCCCCATCCGTTCATCTCCTCATCTCCTTAATCCGTCGCGGCTGGGATTGAGTGCGGGCAATCGTCCGCCTGCGCTGACTGCCATACTGCGTGCATCTTCGCGAAGGTATTGTCAACGCATGGCTCAGTTTGAAACCGTCATCGGCATGGAGATTCATGTCGAACTGGCGACCCAGTCGAAAGTATTCTGCGGCTGCTCCACCAAGTTCGGCGCGCCGCCGAACACCAACGTCTGCCCGGTGTGCCTGGGGTTTCCCGGCTCGCTGCCGGTGCTCAACCGCAGCGTGGTCGAGTTCTCATTGAGGGCGGCGTTGGCGTTCCACTGCAGCCTCACCAGCCCGTGCCTGTTCGAGCGCAAGAACTATTTTTATCCCGACTTGCCCAAGGCCTATCAGATTTCGCAGCGCATGCTGCCGCTCGGCACCAACGGTTGGGTGGAGATTGAGACCACGGTCGGCACCAAGCGCGTCGGCATTTCCGACGCGCACATGGAGGAAGACACCGGCAAGTCGTTGCACGGCGGCGAGGCTGGCTCCGACGCGCACAGCCTGATTGACTTCAATCGCGCGGGCGTGCCGTTGCTCGAAATCGTCAGCGCGCCGGATCTGCGCAGCATTGAAGAGGCTGAGGCCTACATGGAGACGATGCGCAGTATCTTGCTGTACCTCGGCATCAGCGAGTGCCGCATGGAGCACGGCCACCTGCGCTTCGAGGCCAGTGTGTCGCTGCGTCCGTTCGGCGCGACGGAGTTCGGGACCCGCGTCGAGGTCAAGAACCTCAACTCGTTCCGGGCGGTCACGGGTGCGCTCAAGGCCGAGATCACGCGGCAGGAGAAGATCCTGAACTCCGGCGGCACCGTCGCGCAGCAAACCATGTTGTGGGACGAGGCGCGCGGTGTCACCGCGCCGATGCGCAGCAAAGAGCACGCGCACGACTACCGCTACTTCCCGGAGCCCGATCTCGTGCCGGTGGTAATCGACAAAGCCTGGCGGAGTCGCGTCGAGCGCGAACTGCCCGAACTGCCCCGCGCGCGGCGTGCGCGCTTTGTTACGCAGTACGAACTGCCGGACTACGACGCGCGCATCCTCACCGCGACCAAGGCCTCCGCCGACTTCTTCGAGGCTTGCGTCGCCGACTACGGCAAGCCCAAGGTCGTCAGCAACTGGATGATGGGCGAGTTGGCGCGGCTGCTCAATGAAGCGCAACAGGAACTGCCCGACACGGCGCTGACGCCCGCTCATGTCGTGGGCATGTTGCGGCTGATGGACGACGGCACCATCAGCGGCGCGGTGGCGAAACGGGTGCTGGAGGAGATGTTCGCCACCGGCGCTCAGCCGGCCGACATCGTCGAAGCGCGCGGCCTGAAGCAGGTGTCGGACGACTCCGCGCTCGCGCCCATCATTGCGCAAGTCGTCGCCGATCACCCGCAAGTCATCGCCGATCTCAGGGCCGGCAAAGACCGCTCCAAGCAGTTCCTGGTCGGCCAGGTGATGAAGGCCACCAGGGGGCGCGCCAACCCCGGGCGCGTAAACGAACTGCTCGACGCGGAACTGGCGAAACCGTAGCTGTGCGTCACTTCGTCGGCGTCGATATCGGCGGCACCAACTACACGGTGGCGCTGGCCGACGAGCGTGGCGATATCGTTGAGCAGCTCCGCCGCCGCACCTCCGTTGCGCGCGGCGCACAAGGCGTGGTGGACGGCGTAACCGTCGCGTTGGCGAAGCTGCTCCGAACCGCCAAGCGTCGACGTCGTGTCGTCGAGCGCATCGGCCTCGGCTTCGGCGGACCGGTCGATTTCGCGCGGCAACAGATTCTCCGCTCCCATCACGTCGAGGGCTGGGCGGACTACCCGTTGTGCGAGACGCTGGCCGCGCGCTTCCAGGTGCCCTGCGTGATGGACAACGACGGCAACGTCGGTGCGCTTGGCGAGTGGCGCTTCGGCGCCGGCCACGGCCACCGCGATTTGCTGTACGTCAACCTCGGCACCGGCATCGGCGGCGGCTTGATTCTCGACGGACAACTCGTGCGTGGCGCTCGCAATCTCGCGGGTGAGATCGGCCATCTCACCGTCAACCCCAACGGCCCGGTCTGCACCTGCGGCCGGCGTGGATGTTTGGAGTCGCTGGCGGCGGGGCCGTATCTGGCGCGGCGGGCGACGGAAGTGCGTGGAGCGCCGACCACCTCGGAATCGCTCTTCATCGCCGCTCAAGCCGGAGAGCAATGGGCACGCGCAATCGTCGCTGAAGCCGCCAACGCGCTGGCGTTCGCCATCGGCGCGACCCTGTGTTTGTGCAATCCGTCGGTCGTCATACTCGGCGGTGGCATCGCGGAGGCCGGCGACACGCTGCTGCGTCCCGTGCGTCGCGCGCTACAGCAGTACGCGCTCGACTTCAACCGACGCGGAGTAAAGCTCGTGCGCGCGCAACTCGGCTACGACGCCGGCGTCCGCGGCGCGGTGGCGCTGGCGATGGCCTAGCCCATGTCGAGCCGTCGCCCCGTCAGGTTCGCCGCGAATCGCCTCCTCCTTGCACCTGCCAACCCGTCACGCCAAACTAACACCCGACCGCGCTGGAGAGGTGGCCGAGTGGACGAAGGCGGCGGTTTGCTAAACCGTTGTAGGGTCAAAAGCTCTACCGAGGGTTCGAATCCCTCCCTCTCCGCCAGTCGAACCGCGTGCCGCTTCGCACGTATCGCAGCCATGAATCAAACTCCCAAGGAGCAACGCGCATGAACCGCCTCAGCCTGTATCTCGGCATTATTGTCTGCTTCCTGCTCGTTACTGCCACCTCTTTTGTCTTCGGAAAGTTCGTGTTGGGTGACCGCGTTTTCAACAAGCCCAACCTCCCAGTGACTCACTTGCCCGGTGATTCATCCGCCGCGCAGAACTCCGCGCTGGCGAAGAACACTGAGGGAGTCGCCGGTCCGCGCGCCCCCAGTGTCGTGATCAAACTGAGGCTTCAGCCGGGCGGCGTAGTGGTGCAGGACGACAACGAGTCCACGCCGCCGATCGAGTCGGGCTCGCCCGCCACGCCAGTCTCCAGCGAGGCTCAGCCCAAGCCGGCAGTGCGCACTCCCAGACGCGAACGCGACCGCACTCTCCCGCCGCCGGTTTCGGGTGAGGCCGAGCCCGGTGAAGTGGCCGGGCCGGTGCGTCCGACGCCGTATCGCGAGGCAGCGAAGGCCAGGGCCGCCGAACCGACCATGCCGAGAACCAAACCGGTCGGCGCGCCGGACGATCCGGCGCCGGCGACCAAGCCGGCACGCGGCAATCGGGTGCAGGTGGGTTTGTTCGACGGCAAGGAAAACGCCGAACTGCGCGCCGCCGAACTGCAGAAGCTGGGCCACCGCGTAACGACGACGATCGAAGAGCAAGACGGCAAGCGGGTCTATCGCGTGCAGGTCGGGCCCTTCAAGTCGCGCGACGCAGCCGCCAAAGCGAAGACCAGCCTTTCATCGCAAGGCTTCGAGGGATTCGTCCCGCAATAGGCCATGCCGCAGCTTGCCGCCCTCGGTGGCCCGCCGGTCGCGCCCGAGGGCTTGCGGAGCGAGTGGCCGGCGGTCACCTACGACGACCGCGCCGCCGTGCTGCGCGCGCTGAACAGTGGTCAATGGTCGCGGGTCGATTGCCGGCAAGCGTCCGAAGTCTCGCAGTTTGAAGACGAGTTCGCGCGCGCGCACGATGCCCGCTTCTGCCTCGCGCTCGCCAGCGGCACGGCGGCGTTGCAAGTGGCGCTGCGCGCCGCGGGCGTAGGCTTCGGCGACGAAGTAATTGTCTCGACGGTGACGTGGTACGCGTCGGCCGCGGCCATCATCCACTGCGGCGCGGTGCCGGTTTTCGCCGACATCGTCCCCGACACTTATCAGCTCGATATTACTCACGCCGAAGCGCTCATCACGCCGCGAACGCGGGCGGTGATTGCCGTCCACTACGCCGGCTATCCGTGCGATCTCGACGCGCTGAAGTCGTTGGCCGCGCGCGACGGCCTCGCCGTCATCGAAGACTGCGCCCATGCGCACGGCACGGCGTGGCGCGGGCGGCGCGTCGGCGCGCACCTGGCGGCGGGGGGCTTCAGCTTCCAGGAATCGAAGGCGCTCACGTGCGGCGAGGGCGGCGCGCTGCTCACCGACGATGAACGACTCATCGCGCGGGCGTTTGCGCACCACCACCTACCGCCGATTGCGAGCCGGCCGTTCGTGTGGCTCAATGCGCCGGCTCCAAACTTCCGATTGGCGGAACTGCCAGCCGCGCTGCTACGTTCGCAGCTAACCAGGCTGGGCGAGCAAACTGCAATCCGTGAGCGCCACGGCACGTGGCTGGCGGAAGAGTTGCGCCGCCTCGGTGGAGTGGAGCCGCTCCGCGCGGACGCGCGCATCACGCAACGGGGGTACTACTTCTTCGTGGCACGCTACGACGCCACGCAGTTCGGCGACGTGCCACGCGCGGTGTTTGTCAACGCATTGCGCGCCGAAGGCATTCATGTCGGCATGGGTTACGAGGTGCCGCTGCACCGGCTCGGCTGCTTCACCGAACACAATTTCGACGGACTCGAAGCGCTGGTTCGCTTTCCCGACTACGCCGCCCAATCGCTTCCCGTGGCGGAGCATGCGCTCGCGGAGGAGCAACTAACCTTCACGCAACCTCTGCTGCTCTACGCGCGGAATTGCGAGTTGGTCGTGGCGACAATCATGAAACTTCGGAACCATCTCGACGAACTGCGCTCCCTGGCGAAGCCAGAATAGCGACATGGATTCGCGCACGCGAATGTCGGTGCTTGGACTGGTTGCGCTCGCTTTGAGCGTGCGGGTGATCGGCCTCGATTGGGGTTTGCCCTCGGCGCAGCAACTCGGCTCGTTCCATCCCGACGAGGTGGATATTGCCGGGCGGGCCGCACTGATGGCGAGCACCAGCGATCTGAATCCGCACTTTTTCAACTACGGCACTGCAACGATCTATGCCACGGCGGCACTTGGCGCAATGCTCCGATTGTCCACCAACGCCGAATGGCACCTGCTCTGCCGCTTGCTCACCGCGTTGCTGGGCACGGCGACGGTAGCGCTGACCTTCTCATTGGCGCGGAGCCTGCTGACCGCAGAGCCGCGCAATGCGACGGCGCTGCTCGCGGCGGGTCTGCTCGCACTTGCGCCCGGCCACGTGGTTCATTCGCACTTCGCCACGGTCGACGTGCCGGCGGCGTTTTTCGTGGTGGCGTCGGCAACGTGCGCGGCGCAGATGTTTCATTCCAACTCGCTCCGTTGGCCGGCGCTGGCAAGCGTGTGCGCGGGCCTTGCCGCGGCGACCAAATACAACATGGGATTAGCGATTCTGTTCGTGCCCACCGCGAGTTGGCTGGCCCATCGCGACCGCGCACTCTTGCCGGCCGCCGCGCCCGCGTCGTGGTCGATTCTCGCGCCGTTCGTGGTGTTGCCGGCGGCGTTGGCGTTTCTTGTCAGTTGCCCGTTTGCCCTGATCGACTTCTCGACGTTCTGGCGCGACTTCACCTTCGAATTGCATCACGTGCGCACCGGCAGCGGGCTCATCTTCCAGGGGGTCGGTCCCGGCTGGTGGAATCATCTCAACACCAACCTGCCGTTCGCGCTGACTACGCCTCTCTTGGTTTGCTCGTTGGCTGGTTGGCTAATTGGCTGGCGCCAACGCCAGCGCTGGGTTCTTTTCGTCGCCGCGTTCGTGGTGCCGTATGCGTTTGTAATCGGCGCGGCCCAGGTTTCGTTCTTGCGTTACGTCATTCCGCTGCTGCCGTTTCTGTGCATGGCAGCAGCGAGCGGGCTCATCGAACTGCGCGCGCATTCGCGATTGGCCTCAGCGGCGATGGTCGCGTTCTCGGCAGTCTTTGCGTTGCCGGCGGTGCAGCCGTTCGTCACAACCGATCCCCGAGTTGCCGCTGCGGCCTGGTTGCGAGAGCACGTCAATCCCAACGACCGCATAGGTCTGTTGACGCAACCATGGTTCTACACGCCGCCGCTGACACCTTACAACCTGGGGCCGCGTAATCCCAGGAATTCGCCCGGCAACGAGCGCTTCGTGATCTGCCCCGGCTGGGATGCGAAGAAACTCGAACGCGAACTGCCCGAGTGGTTCGTTACCAGTGAGTTTGAGACGCGTGACGAAGTGCGCCTCGGCGATCCGAGGGCGCGGGACTTTATGGAGGTTCTAAAGTTCCACTATCGCGCTTCGTATCACTACCCTCCAAGGAGCACGCGCGGCTTTGCCGCCGGATTTCCAAACCGTGACCTCTGGACGCCGCATGACTGGCTGTATACGCGGCCCACGATTCGCATCTATCGTCGCAAGGTGAAGGAAAGTTGACCGTGTCTACCAGCGCGGAGCGCTCGGCGAAAGTGCGACCGGCGCGTTGGTCGCCCACACCCCGCGCGCGGCCAGCAACGGCAGATTCAGGTTGTCCACCCCGGCCGCGACATTGGCAACGACGCGGAGCCTCGACGCGGCCTCGATCAACTCTTCGTCCACGCGCAACTCGCCCTGGTTGATGATGCCGTCCAGCGTCGGCGCCATCGCCAGCACCTCGTCGCGCGGCGTCTGCGTAAAGTCGGCTGGTCCCATAACAACCTCGGCCAGCCCGAGCAGCGGCGCAATATGCTCCGGGGGCACGGAGTTGGTGATGAGCACGCGAAAGTCAGGCATGGCTATTCTTGGTGTAGTGGCCGAATCCAAATGTTGCGGAAGCGCACGGGGTCGCCGTGGTCCTGCAATATCAGCGGACCGAGCGGCTCATGCGGCGCGTAAGCACCCACGATTCTGTGGCCGGTGCGACCGATCAGTTCGCAGTGATTCTGCACGACGAGGCCGTTGAGCAAAACCGTGATGTACGCCGGGCGGATTATCGATGCGCTCTCGAAGCGCGGAGCGACCCAGACAATGTCGTAGCTCTGCCATTCGCCGGGTTGACGGCACGCGTTGACAAGGGGGGGGAACTGACCGTAGACGCCGCCGGTGGTTCCGTCGGGGTAGGTGAGGTTCTCGAAACAATCGAGCACCTGCACTTCGTAGAAACCCATCAGAAAGACACCGCTATTACCGCGGCCTTGACCCTCGCCACGTACTTCCGCCGGGCAAGCGAATTCGAGGTGTAACTGGCAGTCGCCAAAGCGCTGGCTGGTTCGGAGATTGCCGGTTTGCGGGACGACTTCGGCATAACCATGCTCAACCTTCCAACGCGGCGCCGATCCGTCGAGGTGCTCCCACGATAACAAGTCGGAACCATCGAAGAGCACGACGGCGTCGGACGGCGGTGCGCTCATCGTTGATGGCGTGACGACGGGTGGCTGTGGACGCTGGTCGTCATGCACGCGCCAAGCTGAATCCGGGAGGAGCGGCGTGTCGTGGTAGCCAGGTGTCATGGCAGAGGGCCGCCGCCGGCGGCTACTCGCCGTTCGACGGCTTGTTGCCCGCTGGCTTCTTCGGCTTGTCGCCCTCGCCTTTGCCGGGCTCCGGGTTGGCTGGTTCGGGGGGGACCGGGTCCGTCATTGTCGGCATTGTCGGCTCGGCCGGCGGGGGCACCTTTCCCGTAGGGTCGGAGGTGGCCTCGTCGCTCAGCACCGGGACGGGTTCTTCGCCGGTGCCTTCGGCGTCTTTCGCCGCCTTGATCGCGGCCTTCGGCAAGGAGGCGACGACGCGAGCCTCCCACTGCGACGGGTCGAAGCTGTCGCGGAAGAGCGTGCTCAGCAACTCGGCGCCAGCGATCTTGTCGACTACCCAGTACGCGGATTGCGGTCGCCCCGGCAACATTTCAGCGTGGAGTGATTCGGGGTCAACCGATTTTAGGAACAGTGCCAGCGCAAACAGCTGCTCCTCCTCCATATTCGTGTTGACGCAGCTGCGGAGCGCCTTGATCTTGGCGCCGATGGTCGTGGGGCTGGAGAGAAAGCTACTGGGGGTGAGCAGCTGTCGGGCCAGCGCCTTAATCAACATCTGTTGACGTTGGATGCGACCAATGTCTCCCAGTTTGTCGTGCCGAAAGCGAACGAACCCATGCGCTTGCGCGCCGTTCAACTTTTGCAAACCCTTCTTCAAATGGATATGGAAGTTGGCCCAATTGTCGTCGTAATTCATGTCTTTGGGGACGTCAACTTCGACCCCGCCCAGCGCGTCAATGGCTCGCTTGAAACCGTCGAACTTCAACTGCACCCAGAAGTGAGTGCGCAGACCCAGCGATTGCTGCAGCGTCTCGACTACCTTCTCCGGGCCGCCGAGTGAATGCGCCGCGTTGATTCTCTGGTGGCCGCCACCGGGGATGTACGCATACGTATCACGCGGAATGTTCAGCAGGCGGACGTCCTTGTCGCCTCGCGCGATGCTGGCAACAATGAGCGTGTCGGACCGACCTTGCGTGTTGAGCAGGCGGTTGTGATTGTCGTAGTCCACATCGCGGCCGATGAAAACGACATTGACGCGATCGCGCCCCTGGAAGAAGGTCTCCGGGTCGCGCGCTTCAAGCAGTGGCGGCAGCGTCGTTCCGACCTGCACGATGGTTTCGCGGCCATTGGGGGTTGCAAGTAGGCCAAGCAGCAGTCCCAGCGGGACGATGAGCATCGCCAGCGCAGCGCCGAACGTCCAGCGCCGGCGTTTGTGCCTGACTTCCAATTGTTGTGCAAAAATATCCATCGGTCTCCACACTGCGCACCCGCGTGCGCGCGGCCTTAAGCAGATTTGACTTTGTATTCCTCACGCGGTGGCGCAAAAAGATCCAGGGCGTAGGCGCCGTGCTCGCCGGCCCGCACCGAGTGCGTGACGCCTCCGGGAATGCACCAGATTTCGCCGGCGCGCAGTGACTTCGCCTCGTCGGCGATCGTAAACTCAAGTTCGCCTTCCAGCAGCAAACCCATCTGTTCGTGCGGATGGTCGTGCGGCGGGACTAGGGCGCCCGGTGCCAGGCGAACGAACGACATCATCAGTTTCTCCCCCCAGGCGGTGCGCAACGTAACGCCGGGAAACAGCTCGCGCTCCAGTTGTTGGGACAGATCGGGAAAATGACTCATGCTTCGCTCCGTAGTTCGCGCTTGGCCTGCTGGCGCGAATAGCCTTTGCGACTGGGCTTCACGCGCGTGACCGGGTTGCGTTGCCAGGTTCGCCGAGCCGCCCGGAAGGCCTCCAGGACTGTCGTCTCCGCGCGCTTGGCTTTGCGCTGGCGCATCGTGCCGTCGTTTACGAGCGTCCGCCCAGCAAGCGGGCAAGCCCGCGCTTCCGAGACGCACCCTCGGCGGTCGGTGGCTCCGGGTGCCCGACCTTGATTTTGGTCGGGCTTCGCTGTTGAATCCCGACCAGAATCTCGCGCAGTTGGTTTTCCTGGGCCGCGGGTACCAGCGCAACCACTTCATCGCCGGCCAGCAGCTGAGTGTCCCCTTTGGGTACGACCGCATGATCGCCGCGAACCAGCGACACCAGCACACAGTCGTGGGGGAGGTTGATTTCGCTGACCAGTTGGTTGACGCAGCGCGAACGATCGTCGATCAGCAGCTCGACGATTTCCATGCCGGTTTTGCGCAACACCATCAGCGGTACCAGATCGCCGACTGTGAGTTCGTGCTCGATAACATTGATGAGCATCGTGGTCGCGTTGACCACGGCGTCGAGTCCGAGACTCTGGAAGATGGCTTCGTTCTTGGGGTTGTTGACCCGAGCGACGGTCCGCAGTTTGGGGTAGCGGGACTTTGCCACATGGCCGATAACGAGGTTGTCCTCGTCATGCCCGGTGCAGGCCACCAGTACCTCTGCGCGGCTGATGCCGGCGCGGTCGAGCACATTCGGGTCGCAGCCGTCACCCCGCACAACCACTGCGCCGGGCAGTTCGGTGCGCACCCGCCTGGTCTTTTCGCTTTCGCGTTCGACGACGCACAGTTCGTGATTTTTGGCGACCAGGTCCTTAGCGAGAAAGTAACCAATTTTCCCGCAGCCGACTACGATGATGAACATACTACTTCTCCACTTCGGTCATCACAGCGTGCATGGCATTCATGGCAGTGGTCTTGACCAGCACGATGAGACGATCCCCGGTAGCCACCACCGTATCGGCGAGTGGGACCGACAGGTTGCCATCGCGAATGAGCGCCGCGATACTGGCGTCGTCCGGGATGCGCAACGCACGAATTTTTCGCCCGGCCTGCGATTCTGTGAGCAGCCACTCGATGACCTGATGCTGGCCTCCGTTCACCGACATGGATAGCATCGGCTCGCCCTGCGCGATGACTTTGTAAAACTCAGCGGCGCCAACCAGCGTAGGGCAAATCGTTTCCAGGCCAGTTTCCTGGTAGATCGAAGTTCGGCGCGGATCGTAAATCCGGACCAGCACCTTGCTTACGTTGAACATACGCTTCGCCACCAGCGCGCTCATGATGTTGCGATTGTCGCCTTCGGTGACGGCGGCAAAAACGTCGGCCTCTTGAATCCCGGCTCGAATGAGCGTATCCGGGTCGATGCCGGTACCCACGATCGTTCCGCCGGAAAAGTTGCCGCCGAGTCGGCGAAAGGCCTCGGCCTTCAAATCAACGACGGTGACGTGATTACCATCGGCGGCCAGCATCTTCGCCAATTCCGATCCCACCCGCCCACAGCCGAGAATCACTGCATTCATGAGAAACTCCTAACCGCCGTTGCGGGGAAAACGTCCGAGCAGCACCGCACAGCTGGCATTCTGCATCACGAACTCGGGCGTCGGGCGCAACTGGTTCCCCCCCGACCCATGGACTTCCCCGGTGCCCACCAGGACGACGTCGACGCCCATGTTGGTCGCAGCCTCGACGATCACGGCGCCGGCTTCACGCGCCGGAATGGTCTCGCCGTTCAGGCTGACGCCAAACTCGTTGCCGACTCCCTCACAGTGCTCGAGCACCTGCTCGGCCAGCTCCACTCCCGGAGCATCGGTCGCGTCGAGCGCGAACGACATCGGTACTTCCACAACATGCACCAGCGACAGCTTCGCGCCGCGCAACTCGCGCACCAGGCGGCATCCCATCCGCAGCAGTTCGTCGTCGCCGCCGCCGCCACGATACGCCACGAGCAAATGATTGATTTCCATGATCGCTCCGCTGCCGGCTACTTCTTAACGTAGGCCCGCTTGATCTTGTCGCCCTTGACGATCTTGTCGACGATGTCCATACCCTTGGTCACTTCGCCGAACACCGTATACTTGCCGTCGAGAAACGCAACGTCCGCCAGGCAGAGGTAGAACTGGCTGCTGCTGGAACGGCGCTCGGGATTGACGTCATCTCCGGTCCGGGCCATGGCCAGGGTGCCTCGTTTGTGCTGGCGCTTGATTTCCGCTTCAATGGTGTACTGCTTGCCGTCCTTATCGGTTGCACCGCCCTGGCCGGCTAACTGACTGTTGGGGTCCTTCTTCGTAACCGGATCGCCAGCCTGGACTACGAAGGGTTTCGGGTCGCGCTCGACCCGATGGAACACAATGCCGTCGTAGAACTTGTCCTTGACCAGCTTCTCAAAGTTGGCGCTGTGCTTGGGTGCGTCTTCTGTAAAGAGCACCAGTTCCACGTCACCCTTCGTCGTTTCGAGTACGATCACGTTTTTTTTCCCTTTCGCCTTGCGGTCGCCTTTGGCTTTGCCCTTACTGTCTCCAGCGTTCAGGCCGGTCGCCAGTGTGACGAGAATCGAAAATGCAACTGCCATGCCACGAACCATGTGAGCTCCTTCAGAAGTGGAATCCGAACGCCAAGTATGGCTCGCCGCGACCGTGCCGATTCACCGCCACGCCAATCCCGAGGTCGGTCCAACCGTAACGCTGAAGGGTGCCGGTATTGAACGAAACTCCGGCCAGCAGCCGCGTCGGCATCAATCCCAGATCGAAGGCGAACCGCCCACGTGCATCGAAGCGAAACAGTTCTCCCACCACTGCGGGCCGTACTTCACCGTTGCGAGTACCTACCAACGAGAGCTTGGGCGAGAACAGGTTGCGGAAGCGGACCTGCGGCGGCGCCCTCGGTTCATCCCGGACCGCTTGCTGCACGAACCGCAGACCTTCTTCGATGAGTAGGGCGCGAAACAGTACGGCGCCCTGATGCCCGATTGGAATCCAGATTAACTCGGGCCGCCCCAATCGCTCCCAGAGCCTGGTCGCCGCCGCGGGCGGGATGATCGTGTCGTACAGCCCATTGATCATCAGCAGGCGTCGGTCACGTAGTTTGTCCGCATAGCTAACCGGATCGAGCTCCAGCAGCTTGGGCAAAGCCTCCAGGGGATTACCGCCCCGACGCACCATGGCCTGAAACAGGGCTTGGCCGATGAGGCTGTCCTTTATCAAAACGTCAAGCCCGCCGCCACCCAGGATGAGCACGCCGAAACGCAGTCGCGGTTCGTTGGCCATCACGCGCACGCCGATGAAAGTTCCCAAGCTCAGCCCCACCAGTCCGAGCCGATGCGTGTTTACTTCGGATTGCCGAGCCAGCCAGTCCACTGCCGCCAGTCCGTCGGCGGTAGCTTGACGAAAAGCCTCCAGCGCCCGGGTGGCATCGTCAGCCAGCAATTGCTTCGGTCCCGCCTCCGCTGAGCGCCGCGCCATGTGGTAGGGCAGGGTCATTAGCAGAGTTACGATGCCGTTGCGGGCCGCGGCGCGACACAGGTCACGCTCCTTGTGACCGGCCTTCGTGCGGAAGGCGTGCAGTACGAGCATGGCGGGATGGGGGCCGGGCGTGATCGGGGTGTAGTAATCGCACCAAACTACATCGTTGCGAACATTCCCACTTGGTTTCGGGCTGGGAAAGCTGACGCGCCGTTGCCGATAACCGGCCTTCGGACTTTCCCCCGGAACGCAGGTGTGCTCGTCGGCGCGGCAAGGCAACGCCACCAGGATAATCGCCAGCGGCGGCAGGACGCGCAGGAACCAGCGAGCCGGCTTAGGCCGGCTGGGTTTCTTCTTCAACCGCGGGAGCGTCCTGCCGGTCGATCGCCATCGCACCGGTGCGTTTGTAACGGTCGATGCCGTAACAGTCCTTGCACAGCACGATGCTGCTAATGTCGAACGGGACCGTCTTCAGTTCCTTGCCACATTGTCCGCACTTGGCGCGCGGGATGCGGTACCGGGTAGAAACAGCAGCCATCATGACTCCTTGGTTTCAGTCGGGCAGGGATGCCCGACCTACGTGAACGAGTCGAGGCCGCTGCTCGCGCAGCGACCTCGTGGTCGATTTAAGCTACAGGGTGGGCAAGACCTTTTTCAGATGTTCGAGGGAGGCGCGGATGTTGACCAGGTTGGCGGGTAGCTCGCCTTTCACTTCGTCTTCGACCGAGATGATGCCCTGGAATTTCACTGCGCGCAGCGCCTTGAAAAACCCGGGCACGTCGAGCTTGCCCTGGCCGACCACCACGTCGGTGCCGTTGTCCAGCAAGTCCTTCAAGTGCGCGCCGTAGACGCGATCCTTCAGCACTTTCACGCCTTCCACCGGGTCGTCGCCCGCGCGGCTGACGTGGCCGGTGTCCATGCAAATCCCGATGCGTTTGGACTTGCCCTCAATCGCCGCTGCCACTGCCTTCCAGCCTGGGTAACGGTGGCCCGGGCCGTGCGGGTGAATTGCGACGTTGATGTCGTGCTCCTCGGCGAGCTTGCCGACGAGGTCGAACGAATCAGGGTCAGGATCGGCCGAGATCGAGTACAGCCCCATTTTCTGTGCGAAGTCGAAGTGCGCGTGGGTGGCTTCTTCGTTCTTCGTCATCCGCACGACGCCCATCGCCATCGGCGTGATGTGGCGCTCTTTCATCAACTTCAGCAGCTCCACCACCCGCTCCTTCGGCGCGTCGGAGGGGATGTTGTAGGTCTCGACGTATTGAATGCCGAGTTCCTTGATCAAGTCGAGTTGCTGCTCGATGGTCGCCACTCGACGCAGCGAATACGACTGCAAACCGACCTTGAACCCGCCGTAATAGTCCTTATTCTGGGCGAGTGCCGAGGGGACGAACAGTGCGCCGGCGCTGGCCGACATGCCGAGGCGAACGAAGTCGCGGCGAATCATGGGTTGCTCCTACGAATTGGGATGTTCTAAAGGTTTGCGCGGCGGGCCGAAAAACGCAAGATTCCGGACGCGCGCGCGCGCCTCGTCGCGGCGTCCGTCTCCCAGCAGTGCCCGCAACGAGTCCCGTTGATTGACAATCCGGTCCCAGGCCTGCTGCCGCTCAGCCAGGGTCGAATGACCGGCTTTAATCTCGTCGCGCACCTCGGCCAGGAGTTGCAACAACGCCGACCAGCCTTCGTCGAAATCCGACTGCAGTTGTTCCCGCAACGCCTTCGCCAGCGCGGGCGCGATGCCGTTGGTGCTGACGGTGAGCGTCAGGTCGCCGCGACGGACAACGGCGGGATAAAAGAAGTCGCATAGTTCCGGCACATCGACTACGTTGCAGAGAACTCCCCGCGCCCGCGCCTCGGCGAACACCGCGCGGTTCGTCGCCTCGTCGTCGGTGGCCGCGACCACCAGCAGCGCCTCGGCCAGGTCCCCGATTTCATAAGCTCGCGCGAGGTGTTCGACCCGCAGAGGGGCGAAGTCCCGATGTAAAGTTGGGCTGATGACGGTGACCTGCGCCACACACACCACCAGCGACGCCGCCTTTTGCGCGGCGATCGCGCCTCCGCCGACGATCACGCAGCGGCGTTCGGCCACCCGCAGACTGAGCGGAAACACCGCGCTCACGATCAGGCCTCTTGCCAGATGATTTCGAACAGCATCACCGAAGCCGTGAACATTAAGCCAGCAAAGGCGAACAACGCCTGGGCGGAGGGCAACAAGGTCGGCTTCATCAAACCGCCCAGGCTGACCGAGGTGATGGTCACCGCCAGCTTGAGCACTGGCACGATGAGCGGAAAGCAGATGACGGCGAACAGCGCCGATTGCGTCCGCGCTCGAGCGACCAGGGCGGCCATGCTGGTGCAAACCGTTACCAGGCCGAGATCGCCGAGCAGCAGCGCCGCGAGGTACCAGCCCCACGCGCTGACCCGCACATGCATCATCACCACGAACAGGACAGTGATGACCACCTCCAGCGCCACCAGCAGCGCCAGATTGAACGCCCACTTGCCGAGATACACGGCCACTGGTGGGGTGCTGAGCCGCAGTGCATCGGCGGTGCGGGTCTCTTCTTCACGCACAAAGGTGCGGTGCAATCCGCTCATGGCCGCGAAGAAGACGACGGTCCACAACAGTGCCGCCCTGGCGTCGGCTGAGAGGTCGTTACCGTCCACCGACATCGCCACCGTGACGAGCGCCGTAACGGCGAACAGGACTACCGCGTTGAGGGCGTATCGCGTGCGGAACTCGGCGCGCGCGTCCTTGAGCAGCACCGCACCCACCGCCGCGACGAACGCGGAAGGAGTGATCCGTGGCGGATCGGCGGCTTTAAGCGTCGCGGCCGAGGGTGAAGATCCGGTCACCAATGCTTCGCTCCCGTTCGTCATTGGTCGCCAGCACACACAGCCCGCGGCCCCGCTGCTGCTGGACGAGTTGGCGCACCACGTCGTCGCCCGCGTCGTCGAGGTTGCTGCCCGGCTCGTCAAGCAGCAGAACGTGCGGCTGGTGCAGCGTGGCAAACGCCAGTTTCAGCCGCTGCTTCATGCCGGACGAGAAGGCCCGCAACTCGTCATCGCCGCGATCACCGAGGCCGAATCGTTCGAGTTGACGCCGGCACTCAGAGCGATTCGGTCGCAGGCCGCGCGCCCGGGCGAAGAAGTCGAGATTCTCGATCGCAGTTAGTTCGCCATAGAGCGCAAGCTCGGGGGTGACGAAGCCCACCTCACGAAGACAAGCCGACATCGGTTGCGGCCTTTGCCCACCGTTCGCGAGCGTAACCAGGCCGGCGGTAGGGTGGCTGAGTCCGGCCAGCAGGCGCAGCAGGGTCGTCTTTCCCGAGCCGTTAGCACCGGTGACGACCAGCACTTCGCCGGCCTCGACCGCGCCGTTCAAGTTGGCCAGAATCGTGCGACCACCCAACCGTTTGCCGAGATTGCGCCATTCGAGTCGCATGGCTTGAGATTGTCGCAGGCGTAACGTAGCGGAACAGGTGCTGCCGCATTCCCTTGCGGTAGCGGGCGTAGCGCGGTAACACCCTTCGCGGCTCGGATTTGCCGGGCGTGATGCGGCGTCCCCGATCCATGACGGCAACGCCGGAGGTTGTCAAGGCTTCCAGACGACATTGGTCTTAGATTCTGTGGCCGCTCTTCTGCGCGGCGAGAATGTCCTTGACGAGTTGATCTGGGTCGGTGCCTTCCGCCTGGCCCTCGAAGTTGAGAATCATGCGGTGGCGCAGCGCCGACGGCGCGAAGGTGTCGATGTCCTCGAACGCGACGTTGAGGCGGCCTTCGAGCAGCGCGCGCACTTTGCCGGCCAGCACCAGCGCTTGCGCACCGCGCGGCGATGCGCCGTAGCGCACGAACCGCTTGACGGCGTCGGTGGCGTACTCGGTTTCGGGATGGGTGGCGAGCGCCACTCGCACGGCGTACTCCTTGACGTGGGGCGCGATCGGCACCTGCCGCACCAGCGCCCGCATTTCTAGAATCTTCGCGCCGTCGATGATGCGTTCAACCACTGGTGTTTCGCTCGCGGTGGTCCGATCGAGGATCTCCGCCAGTTCGTCGAGCGTGGGAAACTTGACTTTGAGCTTGAACAGAAAGCGGTCGAGTTGCGCCTCGGGCAGCGGATAGGTGCCTTCCATTTCCAGCGGGTTCTGCGTGGCGAGCACACAGTACGGTTCTTCGAGAATGTAGGTCTTGCCCCCGACCGTGACCGAGTGTTCCTGCATGGCTTCGAGCATCGACGACTGCGTCTTGGGGGTCGCGCGGTTGATCTCGTCCGCCAGGATGACGTTGGCGAAGATCGGGCCGTGCTGGAACTGGAAGAACTTCTCGCCGGTCGGCGACTCCATCACGATGTTGGTGCCGGTCACGTCGGCCGGCATCAGGTCGGGCGTGAATTGGATGCGGGAGAACTTCAAGTCCATCACCTGGCTCAGCGTGCGGACCAGCAAGGTCTTGCCGAGTCCCGGCACGCCCTCCAGTAACGCATGCCCGTTGCTGAGCAGGCAGATGACTACGCCCTGAACGATTTCCTGCTGGCCGACGATCACCTTGCCGATTTCGGCCTTGAGGCGGTCGAAGTCCTGCTTGAACTGCGCGATCTTCTCCTGTGCTTCCATGCACGCTCCGTTTGCGTTCCGTCGTACGTTTTACTCTCTTACGAATTACGAATCACTTCTTCAGCGAATTGAAGTACTCGCGCACATGCTCGCGATACGCCGGTGGCACGGGCTCCTTGGCGATGGCGTCTTCGGCTGCTTTGTGCTCGGAGGGGGTGACGCTGAACCTCGGGCTGGCTGCGCGGCCGCCCATGGTCGGCGGCAACCGCACCTCGCCGATCGGATTCACTTCGCCGTCCTTGCCCATGCGTCCCTTCACCGGGTCGATGTTCTTCTTCACGTCGGAAATCTTGCCTTCGTCCTTGCCCCAGTCCTTCTTGTTGCCGGTCGGCTTGGGTCGCATCTTGCTGACGCCCTCGCCGCCTGCCTTCCACGTCGTCTTGTTGCGCGGACCGAGTCCAGGTCCGCTGCCGGTTTCGCCCTCAAACTGAGGGGAGAGGTATGGGAACCCCAGCCCGTTTCAACCACCGGGCTTACCGCTCTCTCAGCCCTTGCCGGAGCCGTCGCACAGCTCGCACTTTTGGTCGCTCTGTCCGATGTTCATCTGACTCATCTTCATCATCTGGCCCATCTGCGACAGCGCTTCCATCTGCTCCTGGCTCATCTGCAGGTTGCTCATCATCTGCTGCAACTGCTGGCCGGCCTGCTGCATTTGCTGCTGGTTGCCGGACTGCATGCTTTGCGCGAGTTGCTGCATCTGCTTGGCGAGATCGGAGGCGCCGGCCTTCTCCAGCGCCTTTGCCATCTGCTCCAGTTCCTTCGCCAGCTCCTTCTTCTTCTCGGCGCTGGTCTTCTTGTCCTGGAGCTGCTTCATCATCTTTTCGACGGCGCTCCTGGCCTCGGCCATGTTCTGCTGCACGAGTTGTTTCGCTAATTCCTGCGACTGCTCGTTCTGCAGTTGCTCTTCCTTGAGCGCGTCTGCCAGCTTCTGCAGACTGGTGACTTCTTTCGCCTCCTTTTGCTGGGCCGCCTTCTCCTGCATCTTTTCCGTCTGGCGCTGCAACTCGTCGAGTTTGAGCATCGCGTCTTTCTTCGGCATCCGCTTGTCCTGCATTTGCTTGCCCAGCTTGGCCAGCTCCAACGCTGCCTTCTTCGCCTCGGGCATTTTTTCGCGTTCGGCGATTTCCTTCTGTTGCTTGGCCACCTCTTCGAGTTTCTTGCCCTCGACCTCCAGCGCCTTCCCGACCGCGCGCTGCTCGGCCGAGCGCAAGTCCTTGCCGCTCCAGGCCAGCAGGCCGATCAGCATCAGCAACTCCATCGCGCCGATCGAATAGAGCCGCCAGTTGGCGCGCCAGGGAAATACCCGGCGCGGCTGCGTCCGGCCGGCAGTGGCGGCGGCTTCGGCCACCAGCGCCGGGACCAGTTCACTCTTCGCTTCGCGGCGCGCCCACGCCGGAGTCACGTTGATCGGCGGCAGGATCACCGCGAGCGAACGTAATGCGCTGGCGCCCAACGCCGCCAGCCGTCGCAGTGCGGGAGGCAGCTCGCGTTCGACGCTGAACGTTAGTGTGCGCTGTGCCTTCCGGCGGACCAGGCTCGGATCGGTGAAGGCTACGCCACTGCTGAGCTTTTCTTTCAGGCCAAGTTGGCGGTCGGCTTCGATGGCGGTTTCAAACAGGTTCGCCCGCCGCCGCCGCCACCATTCCAGCCCGACCAGGCCGGTCACTACCACGATGGCCACCGGCGCCCACACCGACGAACTAATAAGGTACGTCTTGTGCAGCGCCAGCACCGCCACGGCCAGCAGCAGACCGACGACATATGAACGGGTCAGGCAGAACTCCATGCGCAGCCAATTCAACCGGCGCATCAGTCGCGTCAGCGCGTGCTTGAGCACTTCGCTCTGGTGCAAGTTCACGGTCACCACGTCCTTTCGTCCAACGCCGCTTCGACGAGGGCATTAGCCACTTCGTTCCCAGGTCGTCGAACTACCTCATAGAATACGCCGCCACGGCGTGAAATACAAGTGGTAAAGCGCCCACGCCGGACAAACTGGTTATCATCTTCCACGGTCGCATGGTTGCCATTGCCGTTTCTCAGCTTACCAAAGTCTTCCGCGTGCAGCATTACCGCGCTACGACCGTCAAACGCGCGTTGGTGCAATGGTTCAATTCCGAACGACGCGCGCTGAACCGGGCGCGCGAGCAGGTCGCGCTCGACAACGTTTCGTTCACGGTGGAGGCCGGCGAGACCGTCGGGGTGATCGGCCGCAACGGCTCCGGCAAGTCCACGCTGCTGGCGACGTTGGCGAAGGTGTACCGCCCGACGCGCGGCACCTCCGCTTGCGTGGGCCGGGTGACGACGCTGCTCGAACTGGGAGGAGGCTTTCATCCCGATTTGACCGGTGACGAGAACCTTCACGTCATCTGCGCGTTAATGGGGATGAGCCGACGCGAGATTGCCGCGAGCCGCGACGCCATCATCGCCTTCGCCGAACTGGAGGAGGCCATCGACACGCCGGTGCGCACTTTTTCCTCGGGCATGGTGATGCGGTTGGGCTTTGCGATTGCCATCCACGGCCGACCCGAGGTGCTGTTAGTGGACGAGGCGTTAGCCGTCGGTGACGAGGCGTTTCAGGAAAAGTGCTACCAGCGCATCGAGCAGTTGCAGCGTGAGGGTAAGACGATTCTGTTTGTCACGCACGATCTAACTGCGCTGCGTCGTGTCGCACCGCGCACGCTTTGGCTGGAGCATGGTCGGCTCCAACTTGAGGGGCCGACGCCTTTGGTGCTGGAGGCCTATCGGGCGGGGTCTCACCATGCGTGAGCAACTGCGAGAAGTCTGGTCCGCGCGCGAGGCGGGGGCCATGCTCATCCGCCGCGAGCTGCGACTCCGCTACAAGAACTCGGCGCTCGGGCTGCTCTGGTCGCTGGTCAATCCGGTGGTGCAATGCCTGATGATCTGGTATCTCGTCCGCAACGTCTGGAAGTTGCCGCTGCAAAACTACTCGGCCTACCTGTTCGCGGCGTTTGTGCCCTGGACCTTCTTTTCGATGACGCTGCTCGACGCCTGCTTTTCGATTCGCGTCGCCGGGCCGCTGGTCAAGAAGATTTACTTTCCGCGCGAACTGCTGCCGCTGGTCTCCGTGGGCGCGAACTTCATTCACTTCCTGATCGCGTTTGCGGTGTTCGTTGTGTACAGTCAGATTGGATTGCAGTTGGCCTACGGCCAGCCGGTGCGATTCGAGGCGCGGGTGCTCTGGCTCGTCCCGATACTTGCGACCATGCTGCTGACGGCGACGGGCTTGTCGCTCCTGCTCGCCTGCCTCAACTGTTTTTATGAGGACGTGAAATACCTGGTGCAAACCCTGTTGCAACTACTGCTGTTCGCAACGCCGGTGCTCTACCAGGCCGACAGCTTGAGCGACGCGCGTTACGTCATCACGCAGCTCAGCCCGTTCGGTGTCGTGGTGACGCAGTTTCAGAAAGCGCTGCTGCCGATGCAGGCCTTCGCGCCGAGGGTGTTGGAGTATCCGCGGCCCCTCGATCCCAAGTTCATCCTGCTCGGACTCGCCGTGTCCTGTCTCATTGCGTGCGTGGGCTTTCGCGTGTTCGACCGCTACAAGTGGGATTTGGCGGAACATCTGTGACATGGTGACAAGGTGACAAGGTGACGGGGTGACAAGGTGACACGGACCATTTGTCTGTCGTATCCTTTGTTGGTTCTACTTTCTCCGCTTGCGGGATGCCCGTCACCCCGTCACCTTGTCACCCCGTCACCCTACCGCGACCGCCGCGTTGAAGTCTGGGGGCGCGAAGGCCGCGGGCCGGGCGAGTTCATCAAGCCGCGCGCGGTGGTTTGCAACCAGCGCGGGCAAGTGTATGTGGCGGACTCCACCGGACGCATTCAACAGTTCACGACCAGCGGCAAGTTCGTGCGCCAGTGGCGCACGCCGCAAATCGAAGCGGGAAAACCGGAGAGCATGGGCCTCGATCCGAACGGCAACCTGCTGGTGCCGGACACGCATTATTATCGGATGCTCGTCTATTCAGAGGACGGAAAGTTGTTGCGGCAATGGGGCCAGCGGGGCGACCAGCAGCAACCCACGGCGGCGCCCGGCAATTTCATCTTCCTCAACGGCGCGACTGCGACGGCCGATGGTCGGAGGTACATCACCGAGTACGGCGGCGGTTTCGCCCGCGTGCAGGAGTTTACGCGGGAGGGCAAGTTCATTCGCCAGTTCGCGTCGTATGGCACGGGACCGGGCCAGTTCCGGCGGCCCGGCGGCCCATGCATTGCGCGCGACGGTACCCTCCTCGTGGCCGATACGCCGAACCATCGCGTGCATGTATTCGCGCTGGATGGTAAACTCATTCGCACAGTCGGCTCGGTCGGGCGCAAGCTCGGCGAACTGTCCTATCCTTATGGAGTGGCGACCGATGCGTGCGGCAACTTCTACGTGGCTGAGTGGGGCAACCACCGGGTTCAGAAGTTCGACGCCAACTGGAAACCGCTGGCAGCCTGGGGCAGGGGAGGGACCCAGCCCGGCGAACTGTACCATCCGTGGGGAGTAGCCGTGGACGAGACCGGCGCCGTGTACGTGGCCGACCACGAAAACAACCGGGTGCAGAAGATCGTTGGCTGGTTGGCTGGTTAGCTGGTTGGCTGAGTGGCTGGGTGCTATGCGAAGTGGAGGGCGATGATGCCGTACGAGGAGATTGAAGATTCGAGAATTTATCAGGAACTGGAATCGCTCACGGACGAAATCTGGGACGTGGTGGCGCAGTGGGACAGATTCGCGCGCGATTCGGTTGGGCTTCAACTCGTGCGGTCATCGGATTCGATTGGCGCCAATTACGCGGAGGCAGGCGGACGGTTCTATCCGAAAGATGTAATCAACTTCCTCTTCCACAGTCGCGGTTCGCTCCGAGAGACGAATTGGTGGATTCGTCGTGCTCGCAGTCGGAAGATGGTTCCGCACGAGAAGGCAGATGAGTGGCTCGCCCGTCTCCGGGACCTTGCGCGCAGTCTCAACTCGTTCGTCAAGTCACAACGCCAGCGGCTCCAGCGAGATGCGAACACAAGTTACGTGCTTCGCGAATCGTCACACCCATTCGAAGAAGGCGCCGACTTAAATCCACTCCAGCCATCCAGCCAACCAGCTAACCCGCCAACCAGCTAACCCGCCATGACGCTTTCCTTCACCGATCCCTGGGCCTTGCTCCTGCTGCTTCCGTTGCTGCCGTGGTTCGGCTACTGGACGCAGCACAGTCTCAGCGATCTGTCGCCGGCGCGGCGGCGGTTGACGTTTGGAGTGAGGCTGGTCGTCATCGTGTTGCTGGTGCTGGCGCTGGCGGGAATTCAACTGGTGCGGATCAGCAAAGACCTGGCGGTTGTGTTTGTGCTGGACTTCAGCGATTCGATCAGCCAGGAGAGTAAGCGGGCGGCGGTCAAGTACATTCAGCAGGCGACCAAGAGAATGAGGCCCAGGGACAAGGCCGGCCTGGTCGTGTTCGGCAGCGAGGCGTTCGTGGACACCGCGCCGAGCGAGAAGCTCAATCTCGACCGCATCGCCACGGTGCCGCCGACCGAGTACAGCGACATTTCCGCTGCCATTCGCCTCGCGCAGGCCACTTTCCCCGACGGATACCAGAAGCGCATCGTGGTGCTCTCGGACGGCAACGAGAATCTCGGCAACGCGCTCGACGAGGCGCTGATGGCGCGCAGCAACCGAGTGCCGATCGACGTGGTGCCGCTGGCGCCGCCGTCGGCACCCGAGGTACTGCTGGACAAGATTGTCATGCCGAGCGAAGCCAAGATCGGCGAGCCGATTCAACTCACCGTGCTGGTGCAGAGCAACGTCACCGCCGAAACGAAAGTACGGCTGTTCCGCAACGACGGCTACCTCGGCGAGCACAAGTTTCTGGCGCATCCGGGGCGTAACAACTTTTACGTGACCGAAACGATTGAGAAGCAGGGCTTTGTGCGCTACGAGGCGCAACTTGAGTCCGACCGCGACACGCTGACCGAGAACAACAAGGCGCTGGGATTTGTGGCCGTGCGCGGCAAGCCGAAGGTGCTGCTGATCGACGGCGACGCCGGCGCCAGCAAGCACTTCGTCAACGCGTTGCAATCGCAAAAGCTCGACGTGGAAGTGCGCGGCTCCAGCGGCGTGCCGGCCACGCTGCCGCAGTTGCAGGACTTCGACACCGTCATCCTGAAGAACGTGCCGGCGTGGGATTTGTCCGAGCGGCAGATGCAAGCGCTGCAGAGCATGGTGCGCGACCTCGGCATCGGCCTGGTGATGATCGGCGGCGAGCAATCGTTCGGCGCCGGCGGCTACCGCAAGACCCCGATCGAAGACACGCTGCCGGTGACCATGGACTTGAAGAGCCAGCGCGTGATTCCGTCGGGCGCAGTGGCGATGATCATGCACTCGTGCGAGTTCGCCGGCGGCAACGATTGGGCGAAGACCACCTGCACCAAAGTCGTGCAACTGCTCAGCCCCGAAGACTACGCCGGCGTCATTCAGTTCGGCATGTCGGCCAATTGGGTCGGCAACCTCGGCATGGTGAAGCTGGCCGATCGTCGCAGTCAACTGCTGGGACTCATCCGCACCATGAACCCCGGCGACATGCCCAGCTTCGACGAGGCGATGGAGGTTGCGTATCAGGGTCTGGTCAAGACCAAGGCCCGGCTGAAACACATGATCATCCTGAGTGACGGCGACCCCGCGCCGCCCTCGCTGCTGCTCGCACAGAAGATTGCGGCCGCCAAGATTACCGTCTCTGCGGTCGGCGTGGTTTGCCACGATTCCAGCACCACGCAAAACTTGAAGAACATCGCGCAGGCGTTCGGCGGGAAGTACTACGACGTGAAGAACCCGGCGCAGATTCCGAAGATCTTTCTCAAAGAAGCGAGCACGGTAATGCGCTCGGCCATCGTGGAGGAACCGTTCTTCCCGATTCTCCAGTCCAGGGGGCCGATGATGAAGGGCGTGGCCGATGGCGGCCTGCCGCGGCTGCTGGGCTACGTCGGCACCACGCCGAAGGCGCTGGCCTCGGTCAACCTCATCAGTAAGCATGGCGACCCGATTCTCGCCTGGTGGCAATACGGCCTCGGCAAGTCGGTGGCGTTCACCTCCGACGCGAAAGAGCGCTGGGCCGCGCCGTGGATTCCGTGGGATCGCTTTCCGAAGTTCTGGGCGCAAGTGATTCGCTGGTCCATGCGCCAGACCAACAACGCCAACTTCCAGACCAACGTCGACATCGTGCGCGGCAAAGGCCGCATCACGGTAGACGCGGTGGACGAGCGCGGCGGCTTCGTCAACTTCCTTGAGCCCGAAGCCCGCGTGATCCTGCCCGACTACCAGCGCACGCAGACGCTCAAGCTCGACCAGACTTCGCCCGGCCGATACCAGGCCGAGTTTGAGGCGAAGGAGATCGGCAACTACATGGTCAACCTCAGCACCAAGCAGGCTGACGGCCGCACCGCCTCGACGGTAAGTGGCGTGGTGTTGGCTTACTCGCCCGAGTACAAGCAACTCGAACCCGATAAGTTTTTGCTGGGTCGCGTGGCCGAAGAGTCCGGCGGTCGCGGGTTGACGTTGAAGGACGCGGCGAATGTGTTTGTCCCGCAGCGTGAAGGCGCGAAGTATCAGCGCGATTTCATGTGGCCGATGTTGATGCTGGCCGCCTGCCTGTTCCCGCTCGATGTCGCCGTGCGCCGGCTCATGGTGACGAAGTCCGACGCGCTGGCGATCTACGCATACGTCGCGCAGCGTTTTGCCTTGCCGTTCGGCGGCTACTTCGCCGCCCGCCGCGTCGCCGCCCAACGCGAAGAAAGCATGAGCCGCTTGCTCACCCGGAAAGGCACGGTTGCGCATCGGCGCGATGGCGAAGCTGCCCCCCCCTTGATTCCGCCCTCCAGCCCACCAACCACTGAGGCAATGGTACCGCCACCCAGCCCATCCTTGTCCCAGCCAACAGTAAAGCCAACCAACCAACCAGCCAACCCGTCAGCCAGCCAACCAGCGGCTGAGGGCGATGTCATGTCCCGCCTGCGCGCGGCGAAGAAGCGCGCGCACCAGAAGGACGAGTGATTTCCTTGTTCATCCGCCGCGGTACCGTCGCCGACGCCGAGGTCGTCGTCGAGTTCAATGCCTGCATGGCGCGGGAGACGGAGGGCATTGAGCTGGACCGTGCGACGCTGACCGACGGCGTGCGGCAGGTGTTGAGCGATGAGTCGCGTGGACTTTACTTCGTCGCTGAAGTCGAAGAACGGGTCGTCGGACAGTTGATGCTGACCTACGAGTGGAGCGACTGGCGCAACGGTTGGATCTGGTGGATTCAGAGCGTGTACGTCCATCCCGACTTCCGACGCGCTGGCGTGTTCACCGCGCTCAACCAACACGTTGCGCAGGTAGCGCGCGCCGCGGGCGTCAAGGGCATTCGGTTGTACGTGGATGCGCACAACCTCGCCGCGCAGGAGACCTACCGCAGGCTCGGCATGACCGTGTCGAATTACTTGCTGTTCGAGCGGGTGCCGCTCGACGCGACGTAACCTTCCGCCCGCCGGCTGTCAAACTTCAACATCATGCTTGAACTCGGTGCGCAAACTCAACTCTGCTGCCAGGGCATGACGCGGCGCTCGTTCTTGCAAGTCGGCGGCATGTCGGCATTGGGGATGACGCTGGGCGACCTGCTGCACTTACGTCAGGCCGCCGCCAGCGAGTCGCGTGCGAAGTCGGTGATTCTGCTGTGGCTGTGGGGGGGGGTGCCGCACCTCGACACCTTCGACCTGAAGCCGCAAGCGCCGCTCGAATATCGCGGCACCTTCCGTCCGGTTTCGACCAACGTGCCAGGCATGCAAATCTCCGAGCTGCTTCCCCTGCTCGGTCGGCAAATGGACAAGTGGGCGATCATTCGCTCGATGACGCACACGCAGAGCGATCACGGCCTGGCCGGTACGATGGGGCTGACCGGCACCGATGTCGGCGGCCTCAGCCTGGGCGGCGGCAAGTTGCCCGGCGTGCTGCGGCCAACCTGGGGATCGATCGTTGCCCGCACCCGCAACCTGCCGCCACCGCTGAGGGCGTTCGTCGCTCTGGGCGATAAGCTGCATCAAGGCCACCGTTCGATTCTTGGCGAAGGCGGGGCCGGGCTGGGCAGCGGGCATGATCCCTTCCGCCTCATCTACGATTTGGAGCGTGGCATCGAACTGGCCGAGCTCACCCCGCCGAAGGAAGTGACCATTCCGCGCGGTGATCGCCGCGCGCAGTTGTTGCGTGAGATGGACGACCAACTTCGCGCGCGGCCGAAGTCGAAGGAGACGCAGGCGCTGGCGCGCGTGTACGAAGAAGCCTTCGCGATGATGAAGGGCGCGAGCACGGCGCAGCGGTTGTTCGATCTCACGCGCGAGCCCGAACGCATGCGCAATCGGTACGGGCACACGCGGTTCGGTCAGAGTTGCCTGCTCGCGCGACGGCTGGTCGAGGCCGGGGTGCCCTTCATCCAGGTGAACTGGAGTTCGCACGTCGAGGCCGAAGAAGACGCCGGCGATGGCGGCTGGGACGGCCACTACCGCAACTTCGAGATTCTGCAAGACCGCATGGGCTGGCTGCTCGACCAGTCCATGTCCGCGCTCGTCGAAGACCTCGACCAGCGCGGCTTGCTCGATTCGACGCTGGTGTTGGCGGTGGGAGAGTTCGGCCGCACACCGAAGATCAACGATAAGGCCGGCCGCGACCACTGGCCCAACTGTTACAGTGCCTGCCTCGCCGGTGGCGGCGTGCAGGGTGGACGCGTGTTAGGCCAGAGCGATCCCAGGGGTGAGCAGCCCGCCGATAATCCCGTGGCCCCCGCCGCGCTGGGCGCCACCATGCTGAGCGCGTTAGGTGTGTCAGTCACCGATCTGACCCTCGCGGGCGTGACGCCGCTCGGCGCACCGATCCGGGAACTGTTCTAATTAGCCGCTGCAGGTGGCTTGGTGTGGCGTGGCCCGTCGCGGCGCAGCGGTCTATCGCACGGCGCTGGCGGCGGCGCGGGAGTGGGTGACGGGGGGAGGCGCGCGGCAGGTGCCGTTTAGCCGCCATGCTACAACCGCCGAGAGGCTGGATTTGCTATAATCAAGCTCGATGACAGTCCTGCACGGAGACGCCATGCCCGCAGCGAAAAAAGTCGCGGGGTCACGCAACTTGCTTGAGCAGCCAGCACCAACCCTCTCGGTGGAAGAACTCACCGCCCTTCATGTGCGCAAGTGGCAGGCGCAGGGGCTCATGCCGGAAGTGGAGCCGGGCAAGTTGCTGGTGTGGAAGCGCAGTTATCGCTCGAGGGAGATCATCTTCCACGAGGGCACGCACTACGGCGACTTTCCTATCTTCAAGGACTATTACTCTAACGACGGCAGTGAACTGCAGGTGAACTGGCCCTACCGTCACGAGAACTGCATCGTCTGCGCCGCGCCGCGCCCCATGTTGGGGGTTGGGCTTGAGAAGGGCGGTCGCCATCACATGCTCGGCCTTCTGGTCGACAAGGACTTGCTGCGCGTCTGCCCGACGATGCAACAACTCGGCATGTTGTTCTTCGCACCGGCGGGCGTGCCGGTCTCCGCCTATGAGGTCTGGTGGCGCGGACAAGCGCAGTTCGACTTCACTCGTATCGAAGGCGTCGATGCCCTCGACTGGCTCCCCGACCCGCTGGCGCTCATCCACGGTGAGCACTACTGCAACGGTCATGGCGAGCTCCCGCCGCCTCCCGGCCTGGGGAAGATTGACGCGCTGCTCTGGCCGCGCTGGGTCGTGAGGCCTCCGCACGCGGATCCGTACCTGCAGTTATGGCGTGACCGCGGCTGGCTGCCCGAAGTGGAACCCGGGCGCATGCTGGTCTGGAAGCTGGTCACGCGCGTCGGTCCCTGGCGCGGGCGTCCGTCGGAGTATCATGGCTCCAGTCGCTACTGGCTGGGTCGCGCGTACTTCGACCCTCACTGCCAGGTCGGCGCTTGCCCGCACAGTCAGTTGGGTCGGTTGTGCGACGACTACAGCAATGAGCACACGGCGGCGGTCATCGCCATCCTGGCCGACGCCGAGCACCTGTGCGCCACGAGGTGGTCCGATCAGGAAGACCGCCTGTTTGCCATGCGCGGCGCGCCGGTCGCTGGCTACGAAGTCGTGCGCGCGGGCGAAAGTTTCGCCTATCGCCGGCTGGAAGGAGAAGACGCCTTCGCATGGCTGCCGTAACCACCAGGGCGGAAAGCATCGTTGCCGAGCACCACCAGCAGCGCGCGCGGCGGCTCGTCGCCTACTGGCAGGAACGCGGACTCATGCCCGAGTTGCAGCCCGGGCGCGTGCTCGTGTTCATGCGCGCGACGCGTTACGACTTTCCCGTCTTCAACGAGGGCCATTACTATGGCAGCTTTCCGCTCTATCAGTGCAACTATCATTGCATTGCGCAATTGCAGGTGAACTATCCTTATCGCGAGCTGGAAGCCTGCGTCGTCCAGGTCACCCCCGACCGCATCCTGGCCAACGACCCGGAGCTCGGCGAGCCAACGCACATGCTGGCGATTCTCGCCGACTACCAATCACTGCTGGCGCCGGAGTCCCTGGGCGATACCGGCACGATTCTCCTCACTCCCGACGGCCTGCCGGTGGCCGGTTACGAAATCGCGCGGTGTTATCCGGGCGGCCTGTGCACGGCGACGCTCATCGAAGGCGAGGACGTGCGCGTCCACTTGCCCGCGCGCTTGCCCGAGATTGAATACGAGTACGTGCACGCCCATACCTTCCTCAACGACCGCGCATTGCGATCTCGCCAGCGGCAGCAGCACAGGCAGGAAGCGCTGGTCCCCCATAGCGCCGAGCCGCTGCTCGCAACCCGGCGCATCATTGCCGGGTGGCAAGAGCAAGGCCTGATGCCCGAAGTCGAGCCGGGTCGCTTCCTGGTCTGGAAGCTCGTGAAGATCCCGCTGCGCGACCCACAGGGCTTCGTCGTGCAAGGGATGATGGGCGCGCCCTACATGCTCGACGAGCCGTACGCCAACAACGCCTCGATGGTCTGCGCCGGCCCGGCCGGTCCCTTGCGCCATTACCATCACGGTGTCGGCGGCAAGGGACTGGTCGTCGCGATTCTGGCCGAGCGCGACGCGCTCTTTGCCGCCCGCGGCCTCGAGGGCGTGTTCTACGCGCTCAAGGGCACGCCCGTCGCCTGCTACGAAGCCACCGGCGTCGCCGACGGTGAGTTTGAGTACAAGTTCGTTGAAGGTGTGGACGCGCTGGCGTGGGTGGATTCCGCGCCGGCGACGTGATCCCGCAAGAGGAAACCGCAGGCGAATCGGCGAATCAGCGAATCGATGAATCGGCGGCTGATTCGCTGATTCGCTGATTCAGTCGCAGGTGTGAATCATGAAACCCAAACAGTGCGTGGCTGGGGACGAAGAAGGTACGCGCCATCGGTGAACAACGAGTTGGCGAAAAGTCAGAAGTTTGTAAGTCGAGCGCGATTGGGCTACACTGTTGCGCAAAGGAGGGAGCCCCATGGTCGAGTGGACGTCATTTGAAGCCGACGACGAGAAGCTGGCGGAGTTGATCCTATACGTTGCCGAACGGTCGGAGAGCGACCCGGACTTCGGCGCCACCAAGATCAACAAGATCCTCTTCTACTCCGACTTCACCGCCTTTGCACGGCATGGCAAGCCGATTACCGGACAGGAGTACATGAGGCTGGAAAACGGTCCGGTGCCACGCCGATTTATACCGGTGTTCGCCATATTAGAGCAAGCGAAGCGCGCGGCCATCAAGCACTGTCCGGTCGCTGGAGGCTTCGTACAGCATCGCACCATAGCGTTGGAACCTCCCCACCTCACTCGGTTTACCGCTGAGGAGATTGCCATCGTGGACGAAGTCATCGACGATCTAAGGGGATACAACGCGCGCCGCGTGAGTGAGGTATCCCACCGTTTCATTGGATGGCAAGTAGCGCGCGAGCGAGAGACGATCCCGTACGAAATGGTCTATCTCTCAACGCGTCCAGTGACGGACGAAGAACTCGCCTACGCGCGGCAACTGGCACAGCACTATGGCAACGAAGCCTAATGGCAAGCTAAAGCGAATCGTTGAAACCACGCAGTTCCAACGCGAGAAAACGGACTTCCTTGCCGAGGACGGAGGGTTAGCACTGGCTTTGACTGCCGCTGTTTTCTTGCTTGAGCGCGCCCCGGAACGCGGCCAACGAGCGCCGTGGACGGATATTTGGGCGCTCCCGACAACGCTGGGTGTGACCATTTACTACAAGTTTGAGGGCGAGACGGTCACTCTCCTCTCTCTCCAGCGCTGTCACCTGCTCTAAATCAAGACAAATCCCCATGCCCACCGGCCTCCTCGAACTCACCGCTACCCTCGACCCGACGCAACTGTGGCCGTCGGGGTCGTCGGATGCGGACACCTTGAAGGTCGTGGCGCGAGAGTTCCGATTTCGGGAGAACGACGGCGCTCCGTTTGCGGTCACGCATGCGTTCGATCAGGCGACTGTGGTCGGGCGCGTGCGGCGCAAGGTCATCGACCCCCTCCCAAACCCCTCCCCCGCATCGGGGGAGGGGCAGGGGGTGGGGGTTGTCACCGTGCGCTTGCAGGGCGTCGATGCGCCGGAGTTGCACTATCGGCCGCCGGCGCTGCTCCCGAAGGCGGAGCGGTCGCGCGAGCAGGAGCAGCGGTATCTCCAATGGAACCTGGAGTATCGGCAATACTTTGCGGAGACGGCCACCGCTCGCTTACGTTCGCGGCTCGGAAACGACGCGCTGCCCTGCCGCGTGGTGACGCGCGTGGACGAGCCGGACGAGCCGTTCGATGCGTACGGGCGGTTGGTCGGCGAGGTGCTGGTGAAGGTCGGCGGCGAGGAGTTGAACCTCAACCATTGGCTGCTGCGCGAGGGGTTGGCGGTGGCGACGTTCTACGATTCGATGACGGTGGAGGAGATTCGCGCGTGCCTCGCGGCGACGCGTGAGGCGCAGGCGAACCAGGCCGGCTTGTGGCCGCAGTTCAAGCAGCGCGTGACGACGTTTCGGTGGAAGACGATCTATCGAGGATCGACGATAGAAGATAGAAGATCGAGGACGGCCCGCGCGCGATCCTCATTCCTCGATCCTCGATTCTCGGATTCCGGCCAGGTCATGATGCCCAAGCTGTTCCGGCGGCAGGCGGCGTGGGCGGTCAATCGGCGCGCGCACATGCTCACGCGCGGATTCGCCACCTACCTGCGCCAGCATCCCGAGCCGTGCGCGTTCACCAAGGAGTTCCTGGACGCCGGCGGCAGTGTGACGAACCGCTATGGCATGGGCCAGTTCGTTTATAGCAGCGGTCTGGTCAGTTTCCTGCCAGAGTGGCTCATATTTATCGAGGCCGACGCGAATGTCGTGGGCCCGAGCGGGGAGAGGGTGTCGTGGTGAGAATTCGCTCCCAAACTGTTGAACCATCTTGCCTTGCTGCTGCGCCAACGCAAGATTCTTCTGCGCCTCCAGACTTGCTGAAGCCCCAACGTAAGATTCTTCTGCGCCGACTCCAGAGGTGGCAAGGAGTTGAACTCTGCCTCTACGGCAAACTGGCGTTGGCGCTGCGGATCTGGCGTTGCTCGTCCTCCCAGTGGCGTTGGTGATTCACCAACTCGCGATCCCACCGCACCCACGCCGCGTAATTCAGCAGCCTCGCGCCGTTAAAAAGCAGCGCCACGCCATTTGCAGCAGGCAACCTAACCCCCCGACCCCCTTCCCTAACAGGGAAGGGGGTCGGGGGGGTTGGGTCAAGCGATTGCGAAGAAACTTCGAGCGCGGTTTCTTTGTCGTAGCGAATTGGAACAATCACCACGAAAGGAGGTGAATCACCTCATGGCCACACGCATAGACATTGACTACGACCGCCAGTTCACGGACGCGGACCTGCTGGCGCTGCTCGGGCGGTTCGACGCGACGCTGGGCGTGCTGGAGGAGTTGGGCGTGCCGTACCAGAACCTGCCCGACATGGCGATGGCCGACTACAGCACGAAGGGCGAGGCGCTCGACGACAAGTTCAACCAGTACATTGCGCTGCTCAATCAGCTCAAGGCCGTCGTCCAGGAACTGGACACGCTCAGCCAGCCGATCAAAGGGTTGAACGAGGCATTGCTGCGGGCGCTGCAGGGCCTGCTCAAGAACAAGGAGGAACTGCGGATGCTCGACCGCATCACCGGCGCCACCCCGCGCCCCAGCGCGGGACCGACCGTGCCGGTCCCCGGCCCGTAGAAGAGAAGTGAGAGGGGCCGGGTTCGACCTGAGGCCGTCCCGATTCGTCGGGGCGGCCTTGGCATTTCTTGGGTTCGGAAACGGCCGTTGGCGTCGCCGTCGCTCACGTTACGATCAGCTCTGCGAGTGGGCGTTGAATTCGGCGGATTTCTCGCGCAAGGTCGCGTGTTCGCGGGCGAGCTTGGCTTGCTCGCGGCCGTGGCTGGCCAATTCTTCGGCGAGCTCCGCGCGCTGCTCGTCACTCAGGTCGCCGCGACGCAATTGCTCGGCTGCGGTTTGCAGCTTGCCGCCGACTTCGACCAACTGCTGCTCGATTTCGGTGAGATGTGCCGCGACCTTTTCGGGATCGTCGTCCTTGCGCCCCATCTTGCTTTCGAGCCACTCGGGCAAATGGTCGCGAATCTGCTGGCCGAACTCCTTTAGTTCTTTGAAGGCCTTCAGGCCGCCCAGGCCGATGATGACATTGCCGCCGGTGCGCGGGCTGCTCTCGACGTCGTCACCGGGTTCTTCTTCGAGATAGCCGGCCAGTTGTGCCGCCGCCACGCCGACTTCGTCGAAAGTGGCCTCCTCAGGCAAAGGCGGGAACAAGCCCCCCGGCAGGGCGCCCGCGCTTTCGAGATAGCGCACGCTTGAATTGAATTGCACCAAAGAGCTGCGCTTTCCGTCCTCGAGGCTTCCCGTCATGCTGGCGTCGCGGGCCAGCCGCACTGTCTCGCGCAGCACCCGGCGGATTCTGCGGACCTCGGTCTTCGTTTCGCTCATGGATCCTGACCTCCTGTTGCTTTTCGAGCTGACGCTTCATCAGCTTGCGGCCGTGGTGCAGCCGCCATTTGACCGTCGAAACCGGGAGCGACAGAAAGGCCGCAATGCGTTCCACCGGCCACTCCTCGTAATAGCGCAGCCGAATCACCATTTGGTGCTCCGGCGAAAGCTTGTTGATGGCTGTCTGGACCAGGGTCCGTTCCAGCTTCCGGTTGTAGTCTGCCGCCGGGTGAGCGCCCAACTCATCGCTGTGCTCGATGATGAGCCGGTCCAACTCCGTCGGTTCGGTCGGCTCGCTGCGCTTTGCTTGCGAGGCCACGCGCCAGGCGCGCCGCTTGGTAATCGCGCAGAGCCAGCCCCCAAACCGCCCCGGATCGTCCAACTGCGGCAGCGCCTTGAACGCCAGCAGAAACGCCTCCTGCGCGACGTCCTCGGCCGCCTCCCGCGAACCTACCGCCTGCTCGGCAATCGCGACCACCGCACCGCGATAGCGCCGGACCAGTTCATCGAACGCCTCGAAATCCCCCACCAGCGCCGCCAGCACCAACTCTTCCTCGCTGAACTGCGGGAACTGACCTCTGCGTAGTGCCACGTTTTTTACTCCTGTTCACGATGAGTCGTTGAAGCTGTCGGTGGTTAGGGTAGGGCCAAACTTTTTTTTGGTCATCCGGGAAAACCGGAAGCCCGCCTGCGCTCAGTGGTTAAACAGGAATTCCTTGCAGGTCAGCACCGCGGCGAATAGATCCTCCAGCGCGCTGCGCCGGTCGGGGCCGGTCGTGCCGACCAGCAGCGGCGTCATGCGCGCGCGCTCGGTCTCGGTGGGGAGCCGGCAGAGCGCGATCAGGAAAACGCGGCGAATCACCTCGTCGTCGCCGGCGTTCGACTTGACCATCGCCTCGATCACAGGACTGCCCCGTAGTTTCTGGTTGATGGTGTCACCGTTGGCGAGGTGCAGCGCCTGCTGGACGCTGGGCGCCTCCTGACGCTCGCACGAACAAGTTTGCTCGCGCGGCGCGCGACCGAACGCATCGAGAAAATAGGAGACGACTCGGCTGTCGGGCAACTGGAGCGCACGCGTTCCCTTCGAGATGCTGGCCGTGTCGAAACGAAAATCACGCGCCTTGACCGTGCCGAACTCGGTCGGCACGCCGGTTGCCTCGGACAGCGCATCGAGCAGCACTTCGGCCGGCAATCGCCGCACGAAGTAGCGCGAATAGAAGCGGTCGTCCTGCTCGTTGCCGTGAACCGGTTCCGACGATCGCTGGTACGCCTGGCTGAGCATGATCGTGCGGATGAGTCGCCGGACGTCGAACCGCCCGGCGATGAAGTCCTTCACCAGGCCGTCGAGCAGTTCGGGGTTCGACGGCGGGTTAGTGAGCCGCAAGTCGTCCTCGGCCTCCACCAACCCGCGGCCCATGAAATTGCGCCACACACGGTTGACAACCGCCCGGCCGAAGTACGGATTCTGTGGGCTGGTCATCCACGCAGCGAGCGCGGCGCGGCGGTCGCGCGGGTCGGCCAGCGGCAACGGTTTGCCGTCCAGCGGACGCGGCGGTAGCGGCTTGCCGGTGCGCGGGTTGACCAGGTCGCCGGTCGGCACCGGAAATATCAGCGTCTCGCCGGGTACGTCGCCGTTTTTGAGCGCGACGCGCGCGAACAGATTCGCGAAGGCGTAGTAGTCTTGATTCGTCCATTTTTCGAGCGGATGGTTGTGACACCGCGCGCACATCACCGACATGCCGAGGAACGCCTGCGTGGTGGTCTCGGCGAGGTCGAGGGTTTCTTGATGCAGGACGAAATAGTTGGCGGCGCCGTTTTCGAGGTTGCTGCCAGTGGCCGTGAGCAGCGTACGCGCAAACTCGTCCCACGGTTGATTGTTAAGAACGGCCTCCCGCACCCAGCCGTAGAAGCTCCACATGGACTTGTTGTTGAGCTTGCGCGACGACACCAGCAGCAGGTCGCACCACTTGTAGGTCCAGTAGTCGACGAATTCGTCGCGGGCGAGGAGCGAATCCACCAGCCTGGCGCGCTTTTGCGGATCGGGATCAGTTAGGAATCGGGAGGTTTCCGTCATCGTCGGCAACACGCCGATGGCGTCGAGAAATGCGCGGCGAATGAAGTCACTGTCGGTGCAGCGTGGCGAGGCCGGCAGCTTTAGCCGTTGGAGCTTACGGTTGACATGCGCGTCGATGAACTGCTCGTCAGCGCGAAGGGAAACGACGAGCAAGGCGAGGGCGAGAATGACACCAGGAAACCGCATTACCGCCTCACACAATCTCCCGAATCGGCGCGCCTTCCTTCAGAATCGGGATGGGTCGGCCGATGCGGTCGAACAGTTCCAGCGAGGGATCGATGCCGAGCTGATGATAAATCGTCGCCAGAATGTCGGCTGGCTTGAACGGCCGGTCGACGGGATGCTCGGCGCGCTCATTCGTTCGTCCCACCACGCCACCGGTCTTCAGGCCGCCGCCGGCCATCATAACCGATACAGCATTGCCCCAGTGGTCGCGGCCGGGAATGTTGCGACCGAGATCGGGCAGGCCTTTGTTCAGCTTCGGCGTGCGCCCGAACTCGCCCATGACGACGACCAGCACACGGTCGAGCAGGCTGCGCTCCTGCAAGTCTTGCAGCAGACTCGCAACCGCGCGGTCCATCGTCGCGCACTTCGGCGCGATGGCCTCCTTGAGGTTGTCGTGGTCGTCCCAGTGCGGCATGTCCACGGTGACGAACGTCACGCCCGCTTCGACCAGCCGCCGTGCGAGCAGCGTGTAGCGGCACCACGGCGCGTCGCCGTAACGCTCGGCCACTTTCTTGTCTTCCGCATCGAGGTCGAACGCCTTGCGCACGTCGTCGCTGAGCAGGAACTCGGTCGCGCGCTGCTGGTACTTGTCCATGTTTTGCAGCGCCGGGGTGACGTCGAACTGGCGCCGCAGCGTGTCAAAGCTGGTCAGCATCGGCGAGCGTTTGATGAGTCGCGCGCGCGCGCCGGCGTCGGTGAAGAGCTTGGGCGTGCCGATCTTGGTCTTCGCGTTCGCGCCGAGGTAGCGGTGCTCCAGGTCGGCGTCGAACGGCTGATACTGGCCACCGAGATACGCCGCGCCTTGATAGCCGGGAAACAGGTACACGCTCTCCGCGGCCGGAACGCCGACGTACGCCGGCAGCTTCGGGTTGTTCGGTCCGTGCATTTTCGAGATGATCGAGCCGACCGATGGAAACATTTGCGGCAGGTTGACCGCGGTCGAGCCGAAGTAGCCGGTGAGCATCCAGTGCGCGGCGGCAAAATGATCGCCGTTGTCGTGATGCACCGACGGAATGATCACCATCTTGCCCATGTGCTTTGCCTGCAACGGCAACGTCTCGCTCAGGCGAATGCCGGGCACGTTGGTCGGCACCACCCCGAACGGCCCGCGATACTCCGGCGCCGCCTCGGGCTTGGGATCGTAGGTTTCAAGTTGCGACGGCCCGCCATCGAGCCAGATGAGAATAACGGCCCGATCGTTGGCTGGTTGGCTGGTTGGTAGGTTGGCCGATTTCGTCGGGCCCTGCGCCGCGCGCGCGCGCAGCAAGTCGGCCATCGTCAACCCGCCAAAGCCAAGCAGTCCGGCCTGCACGAAACTGCGGCGCTTCATCCCCGCGCAGTTGTAGGCGAGGTCGTTCCCTTCGATTCGCAGCATGGAGTTCACCCTTCGTGAATGTTGGATTGGACAGCCCGACCGCGCTTTCCGTTGCTGTCGGGCAAGATGCCCGACCTACAATTGCGTCACAGCGTCCGCCACCATTGCAGCAATGCCTCGCATGCTTCGGCTCGGGTGGGGTATCCCGTTCGCAGCGACGAAGGGAGTTTGGCAGACTTGCTGCCAAGCCGGCGGCGGGCATCGGACAACCAACTGCGCAGCTTCTCGGAAGTGAGTGGTTCGTCTGAATCGGCAGGGTTTATGCCGACACTCGGCGGGCTGTCGGGCAGGATGCCCGACCTACTACGCTTTGCTCGCGCCAGCAACATGATCCATTCCGCGGCCTCACGCTCCGTGCACAGTTGGTCCGGCCTCGCCTCATAGGTCGGGAAGAAGCCGCGCGTGCCCGCCCACTGGAGGGCTTCAAACTGCGGATGCGCGCGCGGTAGGTCGGTGAACACGGTGAGTACCTGAGAGCTGCGCGCGAGTCGCAGTTGCAACGCGGTAAGGTCGATGCGCGAGGGGACGGTCTTGCGCAGCAAAGCCTCGTCTGCTGCCATTCCCGCCGCCGCGCCCACGGCCATCCAGACCGGCTCCATGCGCAGCGTGCCGTAGGCCACGTGCGTGGACGAGAGCGGCACCGCCACAATGAGCC
>Ga0247727_10002987_pt1 | contig 38026 bp, 46 predicted proteins | sample WisWelCaveWW1625_FD_202498 | JGI IMG/M metagenome (GOLD analysis project Ga0247727, IMG submission 202498) | Biofilm microbial communities from Wishing Well Cave, Virginia, United States - WW16-25 | ecosystem: Environmental > Aquatic > Deep subsurface > Groundwater > Cave microbial mat | place...
ACCAATCAAGCCACTCTTCGGGGGAACCATGAAGATTCGATATTCCGGCATGATCTAAAATTATAGATCCTTCCTTGCCGGGATAGGAACGCAAAGCCCTTCCTATTTGCTGAACATAAAGAGCTTTAGATCTGATATTTCTTAAAATAATAACTCCATCACAGATTGGGACATCAAATCCCTCGCTAATCACATCGCAGCTAGCAAGAATTTTTATATCACCACGCTTGAAAAGCTCTACAACTTCATCGCGCTTGGAAAGCGGTGTTTTCCCCTTTAACAAAAAAGAAGGGATATTGATTTTATTAAATTTATCAACCCATTTTTGAGCTTCTTTAATTGTTCTTGCAAAAAGAAGCATTTTTTTGTTTGGTGCAAGTCTTTGATAACAACTCACGGGATCATCAGCTGGGGCATTGCACGTGAATACTTTGCACGGGGCTAGGAATCCTGCATAGACCAAACTCTGATAGCTTGGACCCTCCAGCGCATATTCAAAAATATCACCAAGTCCCTGACCATCTTTTCTATATGGTGTTGCAGTAAAACCGAGAATTTTAGCCTTGGAGCGCAAAATATTTCTTAACCACGTAGGAGCTGGACAATGATGTGCCTCATCGAAAACAAGAAGATCTGCATCAACAATTTTCTTAATTGATCTGCTCCCTTGTACCAAATGACATCTAGAATTTTTACATCCCCATTCATCAAGGAGTTTAGTGGTCTGCTCTTGAATTGCCATTCTATGACAAAGGATAACCGCTCTCTTGCCCTTTTCTTCTAAGCGCCTAACCAAATCAACCATGATAATGGTTTTTCCTGCTCCCGTGGGAAGCACATAGAGCACCGAATGCTTTTGATTCAAAAGAGTTCGTAGCGCCAAAATGGCTTCGATTTGATAATCTCGTAATGTAATCATACTGCCTTCCTTATTTAACAAAAGCCCCGAATTTGGGGTTCGGGGCCACACCCTCGCCGCTAGCTTTGTCTGATATCCTTCGGAGACATAAGAGTGGAGCTAACAGCTAAACATTATACTCATCCGGCAAGGAATCTTGTTCAAAAGTAATTTGATTCTGTTGTCCGTTGGGCCTTTGTCCTTTTTTCAAGTATCGGTTGAGACCCTCCTTGGGTCCTGTCATCAAATGATTGCCATACCAAAGACCGTCCCCGCCCTGCTTTTTGCCGTGGTATACATATCCATCTTGCCTCAGCGACTTATAAAGATCGGAGTCGTAGGGGACGGCCCAGGCATAAGCATAAGTGTTGGGATCAATCGTTTCATGGCCTTTTGCGGGTTTATCTGGATATGATCCAAAATCTTTAGATTTATTTTGAGAAGATGGGAAAGGCTGAGTAGGTTTAGGGCTTTGTTGTACATCCCCTTTAATAGACATGAGTGCATCATCTTTTTCCGGATCGTCATCGGAACCCAGATGAAACGTTTGTAAATAGAAATATTTTTTCGCGTTGGTCATGGCCTTAGGAGTCGCCTTATCCGAAGAATCCTCTCCTTCACCAGCCGAGCTAGTCATTTGTTTTTCTTCTGGCTTGTCGCTGTTCACGAGAGTATAAGAGACTTCAACAACGGTTCGATTAGCAATTCTATCGTTTCCGTTTCTGTCTTTTTTAGTTATTGATTCAGTTTTTATCGCTTCTATCCTCGGGAAACAATTAATGCGATATTTTGTAAAGAGCTTTTGCATTGTTTCTGCAAGATCGGCTTCTCGCACATAGTGATAATGTTGAGACTCGTTGTAGCCTGATTTCTTAATAATTCCAACCTCTTGCATGATGGCATTAATCTTCTGATTAAGTGTTAAATTATGAATATCGGTTGACAATGTTACTTCGTATTCCGGTTCTTTAGTCATTTTATAGTTCCTCTTTTTGATTAATAGTTGCTCTTAAAGACCACTTTGGCGCGAAAACCACCCCCGGAATTTCCATTGTGCGAGAGGAGGCTTCCCAGTCTCTTTTCATTTCTTCAGCATTTGGTTCCCAAGAAGTTTTTATGCGTCTGTAAGTTTCAGGCAAAATTTCTTTGTCCAGCACTACAGTTTTTATATGCTCTTGCCAGGAGAGCCTCGCATGTTCGATTGTGATACCATCTCTACCCGTAAGGGTAAAAAGTTTAAGCTCCTCTTCGATTATTGATTCCTCTAACTGTTTACATCTTATTTTATGAGATTTAACAATATTTTCCATCTGTACGAGCTGGGCTTTTAAATGGCCTATTTCATCATAGACTTTTTCTGCTTTTCTCTTTTTTTCCTGATAAACTTCCCATTTAGCCTCAAGATCTGGACTTAATACGCCTTGAGCGGCCAGCAATTGTGCTTGTAGTTGTTTTTCTTCTGTGTTCATTTTATCTGTCTCCGAAGGTTAGGGCTTTATTTCTTGTTTGTTTATCTTAAAAAAATCAGTCTTACAATAGAAAAAAGATATTTATTATGTTCGCATCTCAGCTTTCAGTGCCATCATCTTATGTTAAATCCCAAAAAACGGTTCCCCCAATTAACCCAGCAAAAACTAAAGAAGAATTTCTTTTTTCCTTTGCATTTAGACCCGATGCGGTCGACTGTGATCTCGACTGGGAGGCCTTCCCCCTGCCCGAACATAGATTTCTATGGGCTATGCTGCTTCGCGCAATTACAGACGCATTGGGCGACGCGAAAGTGCCAAAACCGGCAAGGAAATCTGCGCTAGCATATATAAAATCTAATAATTTTAGAGATTTTAGCTTTTTACGCATCTGTGCCTATCTCGACATTAATCCTATTTCTGTTCGCAGGCGATTAGGTCTATTGGGATAGCGTGGCTGCGTTGTTCATTGTCGAGGCCTTCTGCTCTAGCTATTCTGCCCCTCTTTTTGCGCAATTTTTGCCAGATTCGATAATGATCGCCATCATCATTGTAAACAAAAACAAGCTGTGGCGCCGTACCTTTACCAGATTTATACCAATAGTGTGTTCTGTTCATAACGATTACCTCTTTTTTGATTTCAGATTGCAGCAATCGATAGTGCGCAGGCAATCTTCGCACAAGACAGCTTTGCAGCGGCCACAACGCGCAGAGCAGCACATACAAACCTCGCGCTGACAATTGTTGCAGGCATTTATGGTCAGATCTTCGTCCGTAGCCTGGCAAAGATAACAACTCCCCACAAAAACTCCTTATTTATTCTTATTTAGCCATTTGGAAGTTTCTTCTTGGTCTTTTTTCCAGTCATTCTGTCCTTCTTCGCATTTTTCGCAAAAACCATCCCTTAACTCTTGCTTATGGCAGGTGTCACAGTAGAGAGCGCCACAGCCGTCACAGTGATATAGGCGCTCAACTTCGTTTGAGCCATTGCAAGTAGTGCAATTGATTAGCAATCTCATTTTTTGGTCTCCGAAGGTTAAGGCGATTCTGGCTTTTCTAAAATAGACACAATCTCGTACTCCGGGAACTCTACCTCATTCTTTTTGCTCCAATCGATCATCCATTCTGCTGTTATTTGCGCCACCTCGCTGGACTGCGGCGTGTGACCCCGTAGTATCGCTGTAAACCACCTCTCTGCTGGTCGACCCGCGTTGGGCTTGAGATCTATTGTGAGCCCATTGTAACGCTCGCAGCGAATATTCGCGATAGTACCAACCAGACATGCACAGTCTCCCTCATAACATGTTCCGTCTACTTTTCCACGCATTAGTGCGTCGTAAAGACCGATCGCTTCGGCCCTGGCGATATCAAGGACTTTAAAAAAGTCATCTCTTATGTGGCTCAAGTCGGCATAGCTCAAGTTGGCATAGCTCAAGTTGGCAGAGCTTAAGTTGGCCTTCTTACCCCTTGCTCCAAGAGACCTCAGCCAGACTGCGTGATCGTCTAAGATTTTTTTAAGATCGCTAGCTTCCATAATTCTCCTTAGTTTTTTTGTTCATTTTTTGGTCTCCGAAGGTTAAGACGATCGATTCGATCGCCTACTATTAATGGTATCGGATCAAACTACGGATTGCTACAGCTCTAGATGGGATTAGATGCAAAATCCGAGAAATACGTAGAGTGAGTGGGAAAATTACGCAGGGAGAGAAAATCCCCATCTTATAGCCTGGCTATGCAAAGTTTGCGTAGGTTAGCTCGTTGAGCGACGGTGGGGCAGTTTCGGCGCCCGAGAGGATTAAGTTGGGATAGGATGGGATTAGAATGGGATTAGGGCGTAGCTCCTCCGCCCAGCGATCCCCCCTTTTAGTTACCAGGGGTGCCTACGCACCCAAGCCCGGGAACGAGCTTACCTAACGAGAACTAGTTATTCTCGCTAACTAAAACTATAGGGGGTAGTTGTAACAGTAACTTAATTACTAACCGCGTGATTCTGGGCATGGCGCATACGCGCAGGAAGCGTGCCAATGCGTAGAACTACTGACGGGGTGGGGTGGGGGTAGACCCCTTTTGGCGAGGGAGGTGTGGGGGTGATCCCCTCCGCTATTTCGTAACCCTACTTTTAGGGCATGTCAAACCACCGTTCTAGAGATTTAGGAAGTGGGGCCATTGAAGACCCCGATAGGTTTACTTCTCGTTGGTATGTCCGATATGATCTAACGCCTGGCCAAGAAGCTTTTGTATAACCGCAGCTTCTGCAGGGAAGTAGGTCTTTGAATCTTTCCACTCACCAGTTTTCTTATCTTTAAACCTTTTTTTGATACTTATGGTTGGACCATAACTACTTTCCCAAACTGCCACGTCAACACCTTTTTCATTAAACGACTGTAGGGGTCTATTTTTTTCCATTTTACTATTCTCCTAGTTGCAAATAATACCGCACCTGTCATAACATGGAATTTACTCTTTAAATAGTCTTGTTTACGTGTGCATTTTTCTAAAAAAAAGAACCGTTTAAGAACCTTCGGGGCGACATAGGCCCTGACTGACTGAGAGACTCTGGGTAGTGATAAAACTTAGAAGTTGGCTACGCTCAAGGGAGTAGCTGATACTGTTTAATAAGGAACTTTTATCCTATGGCAACTGACATAGGTTTGTTTTCCTGGCAACGGGCTGGTAGTCGATCCAGTAATTGGGGCAACGTCCAGGTCCACCCTCATAGCGGTAGCGCTACAAAAAGTTCTGTTACATTTGACAGTACGAGTCTAGCTTTCTAGTGTACAGCTACACTGGTTAGCAGGCCTTAAAGAGTCCACCCCTAAAACTATGATGATAGGAAGGGATGCCCCAGGTGTATCTAGGGTATTGCAAAGCAGCTAATCATGGGTTATAAGAAAGGAAGTCCCATTGTGGATCGACACTAGAGGCGGGTGGAATTAACTCTCCAAAGACTTGAAGTTGCCGAAAGGCCAACCTTAGGTTTTCTGGAAATTAGCTCTGCCCCTTCTTTTTCTCATCATCTTTTAACCCTAGAACTTCCCTTCCGTGATAACCAAAAAAATATCTCCTGTATTCCCAAAGGGACTTACGAGTGTGTACGAGTTTATAATCGTGCCATCGGGTTCCCCCCTAGAAGGATTCCTATTACATATGAAGTCAAGGATGTTCCCGGAAGGTCTGGCATTCTTTTTCACGCGGGCAATTTTGTTTCCAATACGCAGGGCTGTATTCTCCTTGGTCTCTCCCTTTCCAAAGAACCCTACATCATTCTAGAATCCAGGCAGGCCATGGTGAGGTTTATAAGTCTTCTCAAGGGTCATGACGGGGGATCTCTTAAAATAGTCTAACCAAGAAGATTAAGCTTCTTTATAGTGAGATTATGACCAAAGGACAGGCCTCTCAAGTAGTGGCTATTTTCATAATTGTTATTGGTCTTCTTTCTTCTTTTGGCTACGCTTCCATTAAGCGCTCCTTGGACAAAGTTGACGAACATGATTCTAAAGTTGAGAGGCTAGAGGTTTCTTCTACTGAGGTCACAAGGAGGCTAGATCGCCTTGAAGAGAAGATTGATCGTATTTGGGATCGCCTTTCTAATTCCGGTCACCAACATTAGAGCCGTAACTCAAGTTGAGGGGTTAACTCTCCTTGCGGCTAGAAACCCCGCCTTTCCCTGTGCTCCCGCCATTAGGGTTCTAAAGAAAACCCCAAAGCCTGGGATCCAAGTTCTCTGGCGTTACTTTGGTAATTCTAATAAGTGTCTTAATCGCATTCTCAAAAGAGTCCCTAAAACTGTAATTTATATTCATCCCGTATATGGGGGGCACAACAATAAGATCCCAAAGAGAATCGGGAATATTGTTCGAAATATAGTCCAATTTACTCTTAAGTGGCCTCATGCTAGGTTTATCCTATCAGCGGGATTGGAGGACGGGTATTCTAGGGGTGTCTATAAAAGAGTTTATAGGATAATTGAAAACACTTTTTATTGGAAGCGACTTGAGATTGCACGCAATCCGGTTCGTCCTTCTTTTATTGGTGCTGCTGAGCATCTCGAGCTGCACGACAAAGCGCCCTGTGAAGCGGTATTTCGAGAGAAACGATCTAGAGTGGCATCTAGCGATGGGCTGTCGCTTTCCCCTATGGGTCTCTATAGGTATGCCCAAAAAGCGCGCCTTTCCTGTGACATGTTTTTTCTATGGCTACCCAGTTCCCAGGGAATTGGTCAATCTGGACAAAAACCCAGGGGAGACCCGCGAAAGAGGCAATTTAAGTTTTCCTCTAGCGATGTTCGGTTAGTATCTTCCATACTTAGAAATGGAAGGCCCAAGGGGCCGCCATAGGGAGTAGGGTGACGATATGATAAGAAAATGGCTATTCAAACTCCTCTTTGAACGCCTTCCCATTATCAAGCTTCTAAATGGTAAAAAGCGTCTTATTGGCAATATTCTCTTGTTTTCTGGCCTAATCCTTGAAGGCCTTCTTCGCTATTTCCCTGAAATTCCTCACATATCGGAGTTTAATTCCCAATGGGTAATTATGGTTGGAGCATTGATGGATCTAATTGGCGATGCGCACGCGAAGGTAAAAAAAGAAAGTTAATAGTGCCTAGAACAGAAGAATCCTTGAAAGCCCATCTTAAAGCTTTAAGAGCAGAATATAGAAGCACATTTAATAAGGATCTGCCCCCCGATCTTATAAAAGAGATTGTAGATGGCATTGTTCTTTCCCGGGCGAGGGTTTTTCTGGATAGACGTTTAGCTGCCCTAGGCCCCGAAGATTTAGGAACTCTTTTAAAATTGGTGACTATAGATGAAAGAGAAGTGCCAAGCGGGTCGGCCAACGATTCAGCAGCGGATGGAAGAACTGGAACAATCATGGGAAGACGCGGCAGACCCCGAAAAGACAAAGAAGCTCCAGGCGGAATTTAAGTATTGGCGAACTGGAGTCCCCGAAGTTGAACAAGTCCCAGTCATAAAAAAAGCTCGTCTTATGTTTATAGACGGCTGCACCTATGAGCAGATTTTCCTAGCTACCGGCCTTCCTTATAAAAACTATTGGAAAAAAAGAAAACATTGGGTGCATTGCCGCTGGATAAGAGATAAAAAACTAATTGAAGAAATTAGAAGAAAATCTATTGAACATAGCGCAACCGAGATTGTAGAAAAAGGCATTCATCTTTGTCTTAGTTTTCTTAATTCCTGTATCAACAAAAACGTTCCTTTAACGGTTAAAGATTTTAAATTAATTTCTGATGCCATTGCTAATATGCACAGGATTAAGCAGCTAGAGGCGGGGGAGCCAACCTCTATAGATTCTTATAAGGATATGACTCCCGAGGAAATGAGAAATTTTCTTATAGGGGCCTATAGGGAGGTTTATAGCAAACATAAAGACTTCTTTCTTCCTCTTCCTGAACCATCAAAAACTATCGATATGCCCACTTTAAAAGAAGAAGATGGGGAACCAATCAACTAGCCTTTCTCCGATAGCTGTTGATAAAGCAATTAGGGCTTTACGCAAGCAAGAGGAATTTTGGGATCATCTTAGGAAGATTGGATTTTATCCCCACAAGGGCCAAAGGCAGGTTCTCAAAGCTTCTGTTAACAATAAACATCGGGACTATAATCTTCTCTGTTCTCGTAACTTCGGCAAAAGTAGCCTTCTTGCCATCGACATGGTGCTAGATGCCGGAAGCTATCCAAATCAGAAGAACTATATAATCGCTCCCTTTAGATCCCAGGCCGATGAAATTTACCATCATTCGAACATCATGGAGCGGATCATTCCACCCTCCTGGCTCACTAAGGAACCTTTTAATAAAACCGAGCTTAGATGGAAATTCGCCAATGGATCTTTTATCAAGCTTGATGGTGCGGACAATGAAGAGGCGCTTAGGGGCTATAAACCCACAAGACTTGGCGTCGACGAGGGTCAAAGTTGGGCTGAATCCGCCTGGAATATTATGCGTCCCAACCTTCTTGCGCACAATGCGACCGTTTTTAAGATTGGCACTCCCCCAGATGAGGAAAATTGGTTTATAAAAGAAATGTTCTATGCTGAAAAGCGCGCCCTCGAGGACAAGCGTTATTACTTTCTTAGACGAACTATCTACGATAACCCCCTTATTCCTGCCGCTGAAGTTGAAGAGCTTCGCCGATCTATGCTGGAACGGGGGGAGGGGAACATTTGGCGCAGGGAATATCTCGCTGAATTTGTACCCGGAGGGGCTTATGCGATCTTCCCCATGTTCTCCGAGAAAGAGCATATCAGGCCTATTGAATGGATAAAGGCAAGGATAGCTAGAGACAAAGATAGACTTGAATACTATACTATCTCAGATCCTTCTGGCTCTCGTCATGCAACTTTACTTTTTGCTTATGATAGATATCACTCAGCGGCTTACATCCTTGATGAAGTCGTTGAAACAGACGCAAATAGGCTTTCTTGTGGGCAACTCAAGCCTAGGATTGAATTTCTCGAACAGCAACATTTTGGTCGTCATGAGGTCTCTAGGTTCTACGATGAGGCAGCCTCGCTATTCGCGGTGGAGATGGGCTTTCTTGATTTCTCCTATGGGCCAACTCATAAACGGCAAAATGAAAAAGACAACAACATCTCTCTTGTAAGAGATGCTATGGTTAAAGGAAAATTATGGGTAGCGGAGCAGTGTGTTAATACCATTTCAGATATCAAAAAGTATCACACCAATAATAAGGGAAGGATCGTTAAGGAACGAGATGACTGTGTGGACTGTTTGCTCTATTTTTTTGCCGAGTCTGGATATTCACTTACCTCTAAACCTTCGAATATTGAAACAAATGATAGACGTTTTTATGTCCCCTATGATGAGTTATATGGGAAGCGGGCGGGAGAAGCCGATTTTTCTCCTCATCACGACAATAGGGTTGATGAAGAATGGAATGTTGACTTTGATATATTACAATGACTGATTTGATATCTTTAATTGTCCTTACTGCTGCGATTGCCTACCTCTGGGGGAAGGCGTCTTCTTTTAATTTAATTGCCAAGGAATCTCTTCTTAGATCAATTGAAGCTTCTATTGCGATTAAGGCTCTAGAGAAGTCTTCCCATACCCTTATTCCCGTAAAAGCTGATATGAATGGACTTAACGAGAAAGACCTAGAAAGCAAGCTTAGAAGCATGGCTGGCCTTCCCATGGAGGATTATGAACATGACCTTGCTAGGGCTGGCTTTGATATAGATCCCCCAGAGGACCAGGTATGAACGAACAGTGTAAATGCTTCGATGGTATTGGTTATTGTTGTCCTAATTGTTTTCAGCCTTTAAGGCCAACATTTGTTTCTAATGAACTTCCTAAAAAATTAGAGGAAATAAAGAAAAATATCGAAGATGTAAAAATTCCCATTGATTGGTTTAAGGGTCCAAAGGAATAGGCATGGCATTTCCTTCTTATATAGGATCTTATGGAGGAGTTAGGGCTTCGGTCAAACCTCTTTGGACTCAAGAATTTGAAGATGATGATATTTTTTTGGAATGGGTAAAAGATGTCATTGGCTCCATTAAGGACGAGCATCAGGAAAGAACTGAACGCGATCTTAGATCGAGAGACTTCTATCTTGGCATTCAGTCTTTATCGCTCGGGCGTGAGGGTATTCCCAGGGATCGAGAAGGTCGCCCCATTGATCGCTTTGCAAGGGTTACTATTAATCAATCCTATGAATTGGTAGAGCAGTGGGTCTCCAAGATGACTCGCTTTGCCCCTGCTATCGCAGTTATTCCTCCCAATACTGAATATAATGATCGAATAGCTGCCAGACTTTCCAAGGAATTTATCGACTATCTTTTCTATCAAAATGATATTGATGATATGTTAGAAGAGGTTGCCAGATTGTCTCGCATTGAGGCCGAAGCTTATGTTGTCGTGGATTGGGATCGTTCTATTGGTGACTATTCTCCTGATTATCAAACTTCTCAAAATCTTGGATTAAGAATTCCCCTGATCGGTTCTGATGGTCGGCAGATTCTAAGCGATGAAAGAGAGCCTCTTTGGATAGAAAAAGGCCCCAGAGTTGGCGATGTGCGGTATCGTCTCTTTCCTCGCCGCCATGTGATTTTACAGCCCAAGACAAGATGGAAGGAGGTTGAATGGGTCATTATTGTAACGACCCAGGATATTGATGAACTAAAGGCCCAATATCCCGAAGAGGCGACCGGGCTCGATCTTAAAACTTCCGGTAATGGATTTTCCTTAGATCTCTTTGAAGCTGAAGGAGAATGGAACGAGACTCTCGTTTATGAGCTTTATCATAAATCTACTGAATTTTTGGATTCCGGACGTTATGTGAAGTTTACAGATGGCGCCGTTCTTGAAAGCACATCTTTAAAAGATAAGGTTGGACATCAAGAGCTTCCGGTTGCCAGGCTTTCCAACATTGATATCCCTGGCATGCTCCATGCGCAGTCCCTGGTTGAACAGCTTATGCTGCTTCAGGTAATGTTCAACAATCTCTCTTCGATTGCCTATACGAATCTTGCCCTAGGTTCTCATTTATATTGGCTAGTTCCGGCACAAGCTAATGTTGACATCTCTAAGCTCAGAAATTCCTCCTCAGTTATCAAATACAACGCTGGAATGCCTCCTCAGATTCAGCAATTTAAAACTGTGGGCGGAGAGCTGTTCCAGGCACTCGAATTTGTTTCTCAGTGGATACAGAGGATTTCTGGTATTCAGGGGGTTTCGCGTGGAGAGGTACCTCCTGGTATTGAGGCTGGGGTCGCTCTTGCGTTTCTAGAGGAGCAGGAAAATCAAAGAGCTAATACGGATATAAAGAAACACAATGCGTTCATTAAAAAACTTGCTCGTCTTTCGCTTGCTACTGCGGGAGCCTTCTACTCGGAAGGCGACGGAAGAACTTTGCGTGTGGTTGGAAAAAACAACCAATTCTCAATTAAGGCCCTTGACATCGCTAAGCTTGGCGGACCATACGATATTCGCGTACAACGAACCACGGCTCTCTCTGAGTCAAAGTCTGGAAGACTCTCTCAGATCCTTGCTCTAGAGGGGCGTTTCCCCGGCAAGATGCCCTGGGAGCAAGTGACGGATATGCTCGATTTGGCCAACGATCAAAAGTTTTATTCTCTTGCTACTGTAGCCGTACAAGCGGCAGAGAGAGAAAATGAGCTTATGGCCGAAGGTATCCCCGCAGCCCCGTCCGTTGATCACGAAGAGCATATTGTTCACTGGTTTTCCCACGTAAAGTATATGAATTCAGCATCTTATAAGGAAGATCTGCCTCCCGAGAGAAAGAAATTCTTTGAACTTCATGTCCTTGGAACAGAAACTCTTATGCACATGAAGGCTAGGGTTAATCCGACTTTCCAGACAAGGCTTTTGGAGCTGGAGAACTTTCCAATTTTCCTAGATATTGCCTCTATTCAGGCGGCTTTGGCTCCTGCGGGGCCGCCCCCGGGGGGCGAAGCCCCTTTGCCTCCTGGCCCACCCCCAGAGGAAATAGGCCCCGAGCCTACCAGCTCTGGGGAATCACCTCTTCCCGGCATGGAGCCACTACCTCCTGCCCCACCCGCTCCGGGCGAACAACCCGATGCGCAGTTATTGGGGTAATTATCGCCCTGACGGCATGGTAGGGGATTAAAAAATACCCTAGCGTAGTTCTACGCATATACTTCAAAATTGAGGTGTGGAAGGCGAGTCTCTCGCCGCCATGATTTAGACCCACTTAAATAGGGTACATGGATAACACTAACAGCTCCCCACCCCCAGGAGAATCGAACAATGGGGCTATTCCCTCTGACAACACAGGCCTTTCTTCTTTTGGCGCTAGACCAAATAAGATAACTATCAAAAATATTCCTTCTGGTGGGGGGTTGTCCCTAGATACCTTTAATTCTCTGCTTGGCGTTGAGATTAAGGACGAGCCAGACCCAGATCCCGAGGATGAGGTTATAGCCGAAGAGATCGAAGTCGAAACTTCTGAGGTTAGCGAGGAGAAAGATGAAGAAGAGACCCAAGAGGACGACGCCCAAGGCCTGGAAGCGCTCCCGAAGGATACTAAGGGCATTAAGGCAAAAACTAAAGATGGCAAGGACGTTACTCTTCCAGAAGATCTCGTGGTCCCCTGGAAAGTCGATGGAGAAGTAAAAGACATCCCCCTTAAGGACTTCATGGGGATAGTTGCGGGGGAATTAACCGTTAATCAGAGGCTTGGTAAGCTTGCCTCCTTCAAAGAAGAGCTAAAGAGGGAAAGAGATGCCTTTATTGATAGAAAGAAAGAAGATCATCTCGAGATGGAGAAGATTCTCCATCTTTGTCATCAAGGTCAACCTGAAGCAGCTCTTTGTTTCCTCGCGGAAAGGGCGGGGAAATCGCCCGTTAGTCTTTATAAGACTCTTCTTTCCAACGTTGACAAGGCCTATCAAGTTTTTAAGGATTGGCCTACAGAAAAAATAGAAAATCACTTTCTTCAACTCGAGCTTAAACATAATCAAGAACAGCAAGATAAAAAAGAAGCTGCCGAGGGAAAGAAAAGAGAAGCTCATGGCTTTTTGGCCGACTGCGAAGATCAAAGAAAACAGAATGGGCTCTCTGAAGACGAATTTGCTAGTTCAGCAAACTATCTTGCCGAAAAAGGTGATTTCAAGGGGCTTTCCAGATCCGACAGATTAGATCGGACTCTGGAACAGGCTCTTTATGTAAAACATCTTGGCATGGTCGATGCCGCAGTGAGAAAAATAGATCCTAAGCTTCTTAACAACGAGAACCTTCTAAGGGAAGTTCTTCGAACTACAAACCCACATGATTGGTCCGTTGAAGAGATAGTTGAGGTAATTAGAGAAGTCTTGAAGGGTGAGACTTCTCGCATTGCAACGAACCTGAGTAAGAAGGCTCCTGCGGCCAGCAGAGCCGCCTCCGAAAAGAAAAGCGAAGCAAAGCAAAAAAAGACGGTCAGATCCGTTTCGGATCTGGGGCGGGCTTTTGGCCTAGTTGGCTAAGCGCGCCATTAATTTTTTGACTTTGAAACTTATTAGGAGGCCCCCGTGGCAATTACAGCTTTTGGAGATACTGACTATTCGGCGCTATTTAAGCGCCTCTACGGCGAATATGCCGATAATATGTACGGCTCTGGCATTGAAGATCCGCTTGAAAGTCAGATTCCCAAGAAATTTGACTTCATCGGTGCCGAAATGCACTTCCCAGTTAAGATTGGATTTGGCGGCGGTGTGAGCTTCGGCTCTCTCGGTACAGCCAATCGTTCGAAGAATGTAGATGTTGTCCTTACTCGCAAAGCAGCTTATGCGCGGCTTAATTTGGATCGTGAAACGATTGTTGCCTCGCGTGGTAAAGCGGGCGCTTTTAAAGAGGCGACTCAAGAGGAGACGGTAGGTAAAATTCGTTCCTTTACTCGCACTCAGGCGGCTCATCTTTTTAACGATGGCACTGGTATTTTGGGTCAGCAATCGGGCAATGCTGGTGGCACGGCCGCAGCTCCGACTCTGACAATCCTTAATACTGGCACCTATCGCTTTCGTCAGGGGTTTTTCGAGGAAGGTGATTATGTCAATGTTCGTACATCGGGCGTAACCCTTCTTACGAGTGTTTGGGAAATTACTGATGTTAATACCTCCACAAGAGTGGTCACCTTAGCCCGTCGTCTTGGCTCGGATGATTTAACCACGGTGGGGGGCGGTACTCATGACGTTATCCTTCAGAATGCTCTTAGTGCTGCACCTAGCGGTCTTATGAGTGCGGCCAACTTGGATTCGGGAACGCTTTACAGCGTGACTTTCGGTCGAAGATGGTCTCCTTATCAAGATGAATTAGCAACTGCTTCCTTGATTACTGTGGATCTGCTCAACAAGGCAGTTCTTCAGATGGATCAAAGAGCTGGGGAGCCGCCCAATCTGATTGTTTTTGCGGTTAAGCAGATGGAGCTTTTCCTTAATCAACTTGAAGATAAGAAGCGTTACAATTCGGGAGAGCTTAAGAGTAAATCAAACAAGCTCTCTTCAATGGCCGATGTTTCTTTCTCAACGATTGAATACATGGGTCCAAGGGGTGTTATCCCGATTGTGTCTTCCCGCTACGTGCGAGATGACACCATTTACTTGGTTAACACCAATAAGATGTTCCGTGCTCATGCTGAGAAATTTGGATGGTTCGATGAAGATCGCACTGTTCTTCTTAGGCTCCAGGACGAGGATGCTTACGAGGCTCGTTATGGTGGTTACTATGAGAACTATTTTAATCCACTTCATGTAGGCAAAATCGACAATTTGGCGACTAGCTAATTAAATTAAGGGGAGAGCCCGAAAGGGCCTCCCCAATCTTCAAGGACAAGCCATGAAAGATGTAATGTTGTGTGTTCAACCGAGTCCGAGAGTCGTTCCCCTAATTATTGAAGGGGCGGACGGTACTCCGGAAATCACAATGGGAAGCGGTCACGCAACAGTTGCGGACACCGGCACCGGTATTTACACCGTAACTTTAACCAGGGCCTTTGCAAGAGTTCCCCTTATTTTACTTACTCCGATAATTGCAAATACGGGGGATGAGCTTTTTGCAATGCTTCGTTCCGTAGCCGCTGGAAGTTTTATTATAGAACTTTCCGATGATACTGGCGCCCTGACAGATGGGGATGTGCACGTGATGGTACTGGGCTTTGAGAGTGCTTCGGTAAGATAATGTCATGCGGAATTAGTAAGAAAAAATATAGAAAAAAATGACATTAATTAATGGTTCATCCGATAGTTTTTTATCGGGCCACACCAAACTACAACCGGCCACCGTCTCCCCCATCCCCGGGGGAAGGGCCGGTCTTAATGTCATAGCCTTTTCCAGCACTATATTAATAGCTACGGAATCTGTTGTTTTAGGAACCGCAACTTCTTTGGTCTCATCGGGCTCAGCCGCCAAGAAGGGTGATCAGTTAAAATTCACTTCTGGCAGCTTTCTTAATTTAACTTTTGATATTATTGATGTTGCTGGCACTACCTACACACTAGGGCAAAGACTCGCCTCTTCTCCTGCATTTGGGGATACATTTCAAATCTTAAGATATCACCCCCTTATTCTAAATAGCTCTGGCAGCATTACTGCCTCTGGAGACCCCAGCGCCAATACGGTCTTGAAATATACAGAAGTGACCGGAGTCGGAGTTAGCACATTAACAACGATTGCCACCTATACGGCAATAGCAACAACGAGAGTGAATAGAATTCTGTGTTCAGGGACTGATTATGCCAAATTTAGGCTTGTTAAAAATAGCGTCATCATAGGAACTCTAAGATCTGGACCTGGTAGAAATATAGAGTTTTTGGTGGATATATCGCTGACCACCGGGGACATCTTGGATGCCAAGGTGATTCATTTTAATACAGGTTTTACTTCGGATTTTGAAGCTTTAATTTTGGGATTTTAAAGCGACGATTATGGCGGACCTACCTATTGTTCAACATCAAAATTGGGATGTCGTCGTTCCGGAAGACGTAAAAAGGCTTTGGCTCGATATGCAAGTTCAAGAATTTAAATCAAGAATCAATAGAACAAAACAAGATATTGATGACATGGTAAATGGGAAAGTTTTGGGTTTAAAAGCAAATTTAAAAATGCTCGAACTTAGTCTTCAGGAGTTGGAAAGTAAACGATCTAGCATTGTTATAAAAGGAGAATAGTATATGGCTGATGGAAGTTTTCCCACATTGGTTTCTTCAGATAGAAATTCCAATAGCGCAACCAATCCTATTCATGTCCGTTTAACGGATGGAACCGATTCTAGTTTGATTGATGCAAGCGGCAATTTAAACGTAATTGCTCTTGGCACTTTCGCGGAAGATTCGGTGCACGTTTCGGGAGATAACGGTCTTCAGATTCTAGCTGTTCGTTCCGACGCTGGCGGTTCTTTTGCTTCGGCAACAGGCGATTATACTCCTCTTAGTATTACTTCAACTGGAGATTTGAGAGTAAGTCTTGATGGCGAAACCGTAACCGTAACTTTTGCAGATACAAAAGTTGATGATTCGGCTTTTACTGTTGCGGTAGATAAGGTATTTCCAGCCGGTTATCTCGCTGACGAGACTGCGACCGATTCTGTGGATGAGGGCGATGTCGGCCTAGCCAGGATGACTTTAGATCGTAAGGTTCTGACGAGAGTTGTCGGGGCGACTGATGCGAATCGTCTGGACATCACTGCTAGCGGCGAAGCTAAAGTCGATATCACAGCCCAAACACTAACAGCATTAAAAGTTAGCAAAAACAGCTCGGCAAATAGTGAGACAAATCCAATCTTCGTGCAACCCGTGACAACTGCCGTTTCGGGAGAGGAGATTCACGATTACAACACGGGCGCGGCAATCGCTTCCGATGCTACGAGTAATCATGATTATACCGTTGCTGGCACTACATTCTTCCTAAGGAGTCTTATCTTCTCAGCTTCGGGCAGCATAAAGGTAGAAGTTCAGACCGGCCCCGTATTAAGTCTTGTTACCAAGGCCGTTGGATTTCTCGGTAGAACCGGAGAAATGCAGCAGATGTTCTTCGATCCTCCGATTGAAGTTCCTGTTACCTCAACGGGGACCGTGAGAGTTATAAGAACCAATAGGCAGGGTGCTGCCATGGATGTATATACTACAATCATAGGAAGCGACGTATAGGCTTAGATGACTAAAAATAAAAAGGGGGAATCTCCCAAAGAGGTTCCCCCTCAAATCAATTCGGACACATTGAATGTGATTAGAGGCAATATGGATATAGCCACTATTCATCTTTTAACTGCCATTAATACGAATCTTGTAAAGATAATAAATTTGCTATCCAAGAAGGGGCCGGGTGTCTGACATAACTATTGAAAAACATCTTTTTCGAGCCACCACTACTCAGGTCCTTTCTGCTGGCCCTTTAAACTTTACAACCTCGTTCAGTACGGATTTTAGACTTATGGTGATTTTCCTTGCCTTTTCTGCAGCGCTTGAAACGGCTCAAACTTTAAAGGTGATTTTTGATAGTAAAAATGGCTCTGGATATGATGTAAAGCTTTTAAATAGCGCTCTTTCTACTGGAATAACTGATACGTTTTATCAGCCCGCGCAGGATTTGATTTTAGAAGATGGGGATGAAATCAAAGTAACGCTAACCAATACTGGTACGCCAAGTATAACCGCACATCTTACCATATTAGCAATTCAAGAGTGATATGACTTTAATTTTAAACGGACAAACATCTATAAGAATTCTGGAAGAAATAACAGAAACGGGAGGACATTATCAATGCTTTGGGGATTATTTAAACGTAACGGCTTTGGGCAAAGCTAATTTTGATTATTCATGGCCAATGCCGATTTCTGTTTACGGCGCGGCTTTTACTACAACAGGCCCGCACAATGGTGATGAGATTTCTGTAATTGTTGCGCCACAAGTAACTATTGGCACAATCACGCAGGCCGCCTTGGTGGGCGCCACTATAATTACAGTTTCTCAGTCCGTGATTGACAATATGAGAGTTGGTTATTATTTGACCCTTACTGACGGAGTAAACACTAATGACGTGGGAAGATGTAAGGCAATTAACGAAACAAGCCTTACTCTTACTGTGGAAATCGCAACAACTAGCGCTTTCGCCCTGTCCCCGGCCACCTATTGCAAAAGAGATATTAAATTTATTTCAAATTACAAAATAGAAGCAGCTTGGCAATATGCTATAGGGGCAGTAAAAATTGGCGGTGCCCATGTACCGGCTAATACGACTTTAAGATTTCTTTACGACAACAAAAGTGGCGGATCTAAAAAGCTTCCTTTTCATATTGAGTATACATATTGATGAAAACGGGCGAACTGTTAGGAATTTTACTTTTAGGATTTTTACTTGTTTGGGGACTTGTGGATTATCTTGCCTGGAAAAGTGGCTATCAAACCCTTTCCCGGTGGGCAATTAAAGAATCAAAAAAAAGAAAACATTTCGCTTGGGGAGCTTTAATCGTTATTTTAACATTTTCAATTTGGCTTATTTTTCATCTTGAATTACCAATGATAATTTTAGGAAATTGATATGGCTAATACAGCAACGGCATTAACTGCAGTTCCCATGGGGTGGGGACATACCGGAACGGGTGGGCTCGTGGTTCCTATTGTTGTTACTTTCGATACTGTTGGGGTCGATCTCACGGTCTACGACACGCCCACGAATGTTTATTGTGCAATTGTTGGCATGCAGTATGGCGAAGCCTCTGCCCATAATCTTATTATTAAATCAGGATCTCAGACTTTGGTTACATTAGAAATGCCCGTTAGTACTGTTGTTGATGACAGGATTGGGGACGGCTTTAAATGCATAACCAGACTCGGAGAAGACTTGATTATGCAGGTAACTACGGCAGTGATTTCATCGATGTTAGTTTATGTAACAGAATTTAAAATGTTTAAGTGGTAATTAAAGGAGAGTGAAATGAGAAATATTATAACTTGTAGGGGGGTCTTGGTTCTCTTGGCTCTCCTTTTGGTAATTCCGAATGTAGCCAATTCACAGCCCTGTCAAAAACTGGGCAATGATGTTTGGTGCGGCGATACAGGCGTTACGACTTTGCAAGCCGGTAGTGGAAAAACTGTTGATGTGACAATTAATAATAGTAAAGTTTCTTCGCTGAGTTCTACCGGAGAAACATTTTCTGGGACTCTTATCGGCACGGGGACTGCAACTCTGGGTTGGGTCATTGTGGCAGGTGCCAACACTGCCTGCACTACGACTTGTGTAACTCCCTGTGTATTTGGGGTGAATAATGCCGCAACCGAAGCGGACATCGTTGGCTGTGCTGATGCTACCGCAGATGAATGTCTTTGCGCTGGTGCTTCGTAATAAACATGGAAGGCCCGCCAGGGCCGCCATGAGTTTCCAGGGGAAATGAAATGGGTTGGTTCGACTTTCTTCCCGATGTTGGCCTTGGAGATATTGCCGAAAGTGTTGGCGGTCTCTTTGGAGGTGGCGGCGGTGGTGGGGGTGGCACTAGTGGTGGAGGAGATGGCCTTTTTGATGCTTTTGGAAAATATCTCAAATCCCCAACTGGCATAGGACAACTCCTCACCACTGGATTGGGGCTCTATGGTCAGGTTACCAAAAGTGACCTGGAAAGAGAACAAAGTGAGGCGGCTTTGGCAGCTCAGAAGGAAAATGAGAGATTCAAATTTCTAACTGAGCTAGCCAAGCTTAAGTATCTTAAACAGGGAGGGGGCGGCGGTGGGGGCGGTGGTGGCGCTGGCACCAATAGAAATGCTGAGCTTATTAAAATTCTTTCTGCTGGACAAACCGATATGCAACAAGCGTTAAATGCGTTAACAACCGGCTATGTGAGTGCATTGAAATAATATGGCTTATGCAAATAAAATGGCTTCTCTAGTAAACTTCACTCCGGAACAATTAGACGTCCTCAAGAATCGTCCAGGAACTGCTAGTGGTCAATTTGGATCAATTCCTAATATAGAAGCATACTTTGGCAGCCAGCCTAGACCAGTAATAAGGCCGACACCTGAAACGATACCCACTATGCAATCGGGGACTTTTCAAGCTGCTCAAACCATGGCCCCCGAGCTTCCTATTGGTATGATTGGAAATCAGTTTCAAGGCTTTGGTCAAATTGAAGCACAAAAGCAACAGGAGCTTCTAAATAGGGCTAGGGATTTGGGCATGCTAGTTCCCTATGGCGAATCAAGATCCCAGGCAGGAAGCCCCCATTTTATACGCCTTCCTGGTCAAACTGGTCTTGCCAGCATGTACACATCTGGTGGGCAGTTTAGAAGGGATTTGAAAAATGCTCCACCTCCCATGACTCGGCAATTTGATCCTAGTAGTTTTAATCCCGCTGCTCTAAGTGGACACGGCCTTCAGCAGCTAGCTTTCGCCAAGGAAATGGCTGCTGAAGCTGAAAAGGCTAGGATAATGGGCTTAATTCCTGGTGCAGCTCCCGCTCCAGATATCACCCAAGGATCTCCTGGTATGCGACCGCGAGAAGATAGGGATGGACGACGAAAAAGAAGGCTCGGTCCCACTCCTCCCATTGGGCCAACTCCTCAGATTGGACCTCCCTTAACTTTGGCACCAACTCCTCAGATAGGACCACCTTTAACCTTAGCTTCAACTTCCCCCGCGTCTTCTCTGCAGGCACTCCAAAATGCTTATGCTAAAATCTTCGAAGAGGCCCAAAGATATGGTTAGTCCCCGAGAAGAAGAGGAACGAAGAAAGCGTCCGGGAGGAATTCCTCCTGCCGTACTTCTCGGAGCTTCTCGTATGGTTCCTGAACTTTTTGGTTCTGCGACAACTGCTGCTCAGGGCCTTGGCGCCATTCCTTCTTATATGTCTGGAGCGCAGGCTGGACTGGAGTCTGTAATGGCTGGACCAACGATTGAATCCGCAGCTCTTCAGGGACTTCCTTCCATGCCCTGGACTTCCCCTCTTGGCTCTTGGGGTCTTCCCGTGGGCGCGCTTGGGGCTTATCAAGCCTATCAAGGACTAAAAAAAGGAAAGCCCATGCAAAGTGGTATCGGGGGAGCAATGATTGGAGCCTCAATAGGTGGTCCTCCCGGTGCGCTAATCGGTGGTGTTGTGGGCGGCGCTGGCGGTTTGATCTCTGGTCTGTTTGATAAGGATATGTACAAGACCGAAGGAGATAGGCTTAGAAAGCTTCAAGAGGCTGGAGTTAATATTCCAAAAGAACTATCCCTTCCTATGAATCTTACCGCGGGGCGGAGCAAGGAAGAACTTGTGGCCCAAGAGCGGGCCAAAGAAGCCGCTGGTCAATATTCTAATGTAAAGTTTGCCCAATCTAGAAATGAAGCCGATCTTAAGCCCGAAGATATTTGGGGCTATTCAGCTTTTCTTAAAAAAGATCCAGAATGGTTAACTGGCTTTTCGGAAGATGATAGGCGCAAGGTTGCTCAGAAAGCTTTAGACCTTGGCCTTGTAAGAGAACACCATGGCACAATCGATATAGGCGAATCTCCCGAACTTGATGAATTTATGCAGGGTGTGAAGGGCGTGGAAGCGGCCGCTCCTACAGAAGCTGGACAAAGAAGAGTTACGTCCGAAGGGAGAAGAAAAAGAAGGCGTCGCAGGGAGGAAGTTGCCCCCCCGCCGACTATGCCCACACCCCAAGTTAGTCCACCTCTTACTATAGCACCACCTTCCGCCCGTTCTTCTCTTGATGAGCTAGCAGAGGCGTATGCTAGGATTTTTAGAGAAAATCAACAAATGCCAGGCACTTATTAAGGAGAATTTATGCCCAAAGAAATGTTAATGAAAATGGCTGAAAAGCTACAAGAAATGTCCTCAGAACTTGAAAGTTATGCCAATAAAATGGAGGAAGAGCCCGAAAAAGAAGAAGAAAGCGATATTGCGAATGAGGGGAGTAGCCATCTTTTTGGTGAGAAAAATGAAGGGGGCGGAGAAAAGATGAGAATGGCCGCAAGCGCTATTAGAAAGGGCATGAGTAAGAAATATTAGGCGATAATATGGGTAGTAATATGAAATATGTCGGCGATCAGATAACGGTCGTACGGCGTGACACTAGAAACGAGGATGTTCCTACTGCCGCATCCCAGGTTGGGATAGAGACGGCAGATATTCTTCGCTACCTTAACTATGCTCAAGAGAGGCTTCAATCTTTAATTCTAGTCTCATCCCCTCAGACTTTTCAGGCTGAGAAAATAATTTCTCTTGTGATAGATCAAGAGGCTTATACGATTTCAGATAGAGTTTTTGCGGGAGAGAGGATTGTTAATGTTGAATATTCTCCAACAGGAGATATTTCTAATTATTATGAAATCTTTGAAAGAGCGCTTAGTTATAGAAATACCTATAATCAGACTAATCCCACTTTCTATATAAGAAGGAATGGACAGATTCTTTTAAATCCAATCCCCAATCAAGCGACAGGAAAGATTCGCGTTACCTATGAACGTCAATTGGACACCACGGATATTCGACGTGGACAGATTGACGTTATAACTCTTAGTTCAACTCAACTTACGGCTCTTACCCTTGACATCGCGACAGACGACGACGTGGCTCTGGAGGCAGCCCAATATCTTTGTATCAACGATAAGTATGGTACTGTTAAGATGTATAACATTCCAATTACGAGCTATAATGATACTACAGGAGTTGTGACTCTTCCCGCTTTTACTTTCGCTTCTGGCGAGACTGGTGCGGTAGATAACTACGTAACCGTTGGTCAGTATACAACGACTCATTCAAAGCTTCATGATATCTGCGAGCGCTACTTGGAGACCTATGCTGCGATGAAAGTTTTTAAAAGAGACTCTTCTTCTGATGCTGCCGACTTCGCAAGAGATCTAGATGCCATGGAATCCGATATCATAAGAACCTATCAAGAAGCAGATAAAGATGAAAAGGACATCCAGATTTCAAATGAATCTTTGATGCTTGGGGGGTGGGGGGTCTAGAATGAAAAAGTGTAGTACTTGCAAAGAAGTTAAAGGATTGTTGGAGTTTCACAAAAACCGCGAAACTCGTGACGGCTTACAAAACGTTTGTAAGGTTTGTAAGCATGGCTATCACTTAGCCAAGCCCTGGCTAGCGAGGGCGCGAAATAAGAAATATAAAAAGCTCAATAAAGAGCAAGTAAATGCAGGGGGGAGGCGTAGGGCAAAAAATCATCCGGAGTGGGCAAGGAGGGGCGCGGCCAAACAAAGAGCTACTAGATCGGAGAACGTTAGGGCTAGAAAGCTGCCCTACAAAGCAGTTAAGAGGAGGGAGCTTGCTAGGGGCGTTTGTTTAGTTTGTCGGGTCCCCAGGGCCGAAGCTCATCATTCCGATTATAGCAAGCCCCTTGAGGTAGTTTGGTTGTGTAGAATTCATCACAGGGCGTGGCATAGAATTTTTAGAATAGAGAGCTAACTGTGGTTTTGAGTGACATTGTTTACATGCTTAGAGAGGTACATACGGCCATGGGCTCTTTGCACATTGAAGGCAATGATGCGGAACTACTTACGACTCTAAGAAATAAACTTGGGATTATAGTAAATGCGCTAGTTGAAAAGCCCGTACAGCAAATTAACGAGGTGAGCGACGAACGGGGGGAGCGAAATGTCTGAAACATTATCCTCGGGCCTAACACTCACCATTCCTCTTAGGGGCGAAGTTAATTGGGAAACAGTTGTAAGAACCGCATTCTCGGCTATTTCCGCCCACGACCACACGGGAAGTGGCAACGGCCTTCAGATAGCCACAGCGGCTATTGCCACGGACGCGGTAACAGACGCTAAAATTCTTCTTAGAAACGCTCAGTTTCTAAGAGGTAGAAATGCAGCAAATAGTGCTGATATTAACATTCTTGGTCTGGACGTTTCTAATAACCTGGAAATTCGCAGCACCACCGCTAAGGATATAGAGATGTTGCCAGCAGGAACTATTAGATGGCTCTTCAAATCTAATGGGAACTTTGAACCAGATGCCGACAACAACACCAATATTGGCGTAGATACCAAGCAGGCAGCTAATGTTTACACTGTAAATCTAAACCTTGGACAGGCCGATGTTAGGCAATCTGACGGGGTTAAGGTTATAGAGATAGGAAACGCCAATACCGTACCAACTACCAACCCCACAGACGGGGGCGTTCTGTATGCCACTGCGGGATCTTTGAGGTGGCGCGGATCGAGTGGGACCGTTACAACAATAGCCGCGGCTTAGAATGTGGCAACAAGAACCATTGAAAAACGATTCGCCAAGAACTTTAGGGGCCTTGATCTAAGAGATCCGGACCTTTTAAGGAATGTTGATTACGTTCCTGAAATTAGAAACGCGGTAACCACTCCCACCGGGAATTTAGACAAACGAGCCGGTTATAAGATTAGGCTGGATAAAACCACTGCCCCCAACTTGGGCCTTTTTACTTCTGTTCACCAAAATACAACGACAGGCGCGACAACGGAAGAAGTCGTTGGTCTCACTGACAAGCTCTACAGGAGGATTGGGACTTCTGTTTTTACAGTCCAATATGTGGGTGGGGCGAGTTCTGCCACTCTTTCCTTTCGTATTGATTCCACAACTGCAACCTTTAAATGTTATTTAGATGCCGCAGGGACGATCACTTCATTTGATGTTGGAACCGGTCTTGAAGCTGTTCCGACAACGCTAACTAGCCTTGCGGCGTCTATTGATGCTCTAGCCGACTATACTGCCACTGTGACCGCTGCGGTGGGGGGCTTTCCCGCGGGAACCACTTTTCCTTTGGTGCTTACTCAAGATATAAAAGCAGCAGCTTTTAGCTTTACCATCCATGAATGGCAGCAAGTTAACCAGACAGTTACCGACCCTTTCGATACTTATGAATCTAATAAATATGGTTCAGATTTTCACAACGCCCATTTGCTTAACTATGAGAATTGTATATTCATAGCAACTGGATATGAAACCCTTCATAAATATGATGGACAAACGGTTTATAGGGCCGGGCTCCCGGAAGCCACCACCAATCCAACCACAGCTCTTACTGGAACCGGTTTTACGGACACAGGGGTTAATTATTTCTACCGATATAAGCAGGTGGACAACAGAGGCAATATTAACTTTGGCGTGGAATCCGACATCTCCTCCCCCAACCTCTCTCCAGCTAACCAGAGCATCAACGTTACAGTTACAAATTCCCAGGCTGGCTCTGGATTTAACACAAACTGCGCGCTGGTAAATGGCAATCAAGTCGCTGTTACCACCATTACCGTTACTGCCTCCCCCCACACCCTTAAAGTTTCAGATACGGCTTATTTTCTCAATAGATCGACAAGCACTTATGTTACTAGAAATGTTACTGCCGTTACCGCCACAACCATTACAATCTCTGGCACGGCGGTAAATGTAAATAATGCCGATGTTATCTCCAATAACCTTAGAATTGAAATTTATAGAAATACCGCTAGCGGTATTGTGTATGCCCTTACGGTTGAAATACCAAATAACTCCTTTTCGGCCACACAGGTCTATACAGACGCAACTGGAACGCGTGGCGCCACCTTCGCAGATCCGATTTATCCTCCTAACCTCCTTACTGTCAAGCCCCGATCGCTGGCGGCAGTTCAGGGAGTTCTTTGTTGCGCCGGAGATAGCGCGAACCCCAATACGGTCTATCTAAACGATGTTGAAAACCTTGAAGCATTTCCTACTGCCACGCACAGCTTTGATATTCAATCGGGGCAGACTGGCATCCTTACGGCTCTTGCTGCCGACAAAGAATCTCTTGTTTGTTTCAAATCCAAGGCCGTATATCTCATATCGGGAGATATCCCGAATCTCAATTTTAGAGTCCAAAAACTTCACGAGGGGCAGATAGGCGCATCCTCCCCTTGGACCGTTTCGGAAGTGCAAGACAATATCATTTTTTTGTGTGAACAAGGTTTTTACTCGATTCGTGATGGGTTTATTGATCAGACAAGTCCCATTGGCGATAAAATACAATCTGTCTTCTTACCCACGGAAAGCACCACTACCCACAAGCTTCGCCCCCGGCGTGCAGTTTTATATAATGATATAAAGAACGAACGCCTTGTTGCGTATATTCCAACAGAGACCGTTTCGGGCTCAGATAGATTTCCCAACACGAATTCCCGCATCTTTGTCTTCGAATATGCTCCGGAAAAGCGCAGGTGGTTGGAATGGTACAATCTTAATATGGCTGGCGGTGTTATTACCGAGGCCGACAAGACCTGGTTTATGGCCAAGTCTTATGCTTCGGGTATGTTAAGTGGCTATGTATACGAAGCTTCCATGACCGAGACTGACTATGATTATGAAGACCACCATGAAGCTATTCAGTTTCAGTATTTCACACAATGGGACGACAACGGGGAACCTTCGGTCTTTAAGACGGCATTAAGAGCTAAGCTTTGGAATGAGGCCACAAGTTCTGCCAATTTTTCTTTAGATGGGAAAACGGAAAGAGATTTTCAAAGAAATATAAAGCATTCTAATTGGATCTGGGATTTTGGCACGTCCAATGCTAATGGCTGGGGAATTTTTCCTTGGGGAATTGGTCCTTGGGGCTCTCCCGTAACCTTAGAAGAAAAAATAAAGCTTAGATCTGGCAAACATAGAGCTATACGCTTTGTGCTTGAAAATAAAGACCACAACGAGAAGGTTTCGTTTAGCGGCCTGGAATATGAAGTTACGGGGACATACGGAAGGGAGATGAAAGATTAAATTCCTTGAACCTAAAAAATTCACTTCTTCTTCTTTGGTTGATGCGCTGGTGTATCTTTCCCAGGATCTTAGAAACTTTTTTAGAGATCTAACGACAGGTCTTACTAAACTTAATTTTGTAGATAATTTTTTTGGCTTTGAATTCTCTGGCACCATCGCGGCGGGGACGGAAAAGGCCATTATTAATCAGATGGGCGCAGGACACATCCCCACCGACTTTCTTATCACCTCCATCTCTGGCCAACCTACGATAGTTAAGGGCGATACTGCTTGGACCAGTAATACCGTTTACCTTAAGAATACTGCCACTAACACGACAGCGACTTTAACAGTTTTCTTTTATAGGTGATTGTGGCTTTGCGACTTTTAGAAATCCAATACTCAACGGCTCCTATAGCCAGCGATCTGCCTATCTACAACTCCACAACTGGGGAGTGGACTCCCGGCTCTTTGTCTTCCATTCTCGATGACGATCTTGACGCCATAGCCGCCCTTGTGGGAACAGATGGCATCTTGTGCAAGACTGCGGCCAATACTTGGGCACTCAGACAACTTACTCAGCCCGCTGCTGGAATAACCGTAACAAATCCAAGGGGCATAGCCGGTGATATAACGCTGGTCTTGGCAAACGATCTCTCTGCTCTAGAGGCCATGGCTGGGACGGGCCTTGTTGCTAGAACCGGCGCGGAAACCTATGCTCAAAGAACAATCACTGCCGGTTCAACCAAGATTACCGTTTCAAATGGGGGAGGCGTTGCAGGGAACCCAACAATTGATGCCGACGCTGGAGCAATAATTGCAGCCAAGGCGCCCACAAGATCTAGGGGCACTTCTGGGGTAAGTAGCACCACGTCAACAACCCTTGCTAGCCTAGTGAGTGTTTCGGTAGTTGTTTCAACGGGCGATATTGTCCTAGTAACCTCCTCTGGGGACTTTTCCGCCGATACCGCCGATGGTTTTACCAGGCTTGACCTTTTTAGAGATAGCACAAGTCTTGGACAAGACCTTTACCATAAGCATTATAACGCTAGCGCGGGTGGAGATAGCGCCCTTTTGACGCTTTGCACAACGGATGCTCCAGCTGCCGCAACCTATACTTATGCCCTTTACTGGGCTAGGTCGGGTGGGGTGACGGTTCACTCCTTAAGGGCCGAAATAAATGTCCTAGTATTTAAAACTCAGTAGTTGAGTTAAAATTTGAATTAAACTGGTCTGCGGGGACTGGGGGTTTCGTTGTTGTTGGCTTTTATCAGATATCTTAGAAGTGAGTACTTGAGTTAAAATTAGGGAAAGACGGGATAAATACCATGGCAACTAGAGCTGAAGAGATACAAAAAGCTATTAAAGAAGCTCAGAATCGTTTGGCAAAAGCTACCAGCAAGGCTGCCAAAGATTCCATAAAAGCCAAAATTGCCAATCTACAAAAACAATTGGCTGATAATAAGCCCGTTCAGGCAGAAAAGCCCCCACCTCCACCCCCTGGCGAAACACGACCCGATCCCTATTACGTCCCTCCCTATGTTGGGCCAGGAGGAGAGGTGATCCCTGCTAGTGGAACCCCCCCTCCACCTCCTCCACCACCACCTCCTCCCGGTGAGCCACCACCGCCTGAGGATAAGGATGAGGACGAGGACGAAGATGTCTTTTCCGAAAAAGAATCTGAACTTGAAGATTTAATTGCAAAGGCCCTCGCGGCTGGAAAAACTAATAAAGTAAATCGGTATAGAAAACAATTAAAAGACCTTCGAGCGGGGAAGCCGCCCCCCGGCGAGCCACCTCCCGGGGGACCGCCTCCTGGGGGGGCGGGCGGAAGGCGCAAAGGAAAATCTCGCACCATGGACGAAGTTCTAGAGGATTTTAGGAAAGCCCAAGAAGTAAGCAAGGAGATGGGCCTTGAAGATCCCCTTGATAGATTAAGAACTGGACCAACGGAAGAGGAGCAGTTTCTTACAGAATCTCAACGGGCCTTAATGGATCCCCGTTTGTCCTCTTATGTAGGTAAAAGATCGGAACAACAAAAACGTCTTCTTGAAGACTTAAGGGGTAGTGCGGAATGGGGCGGCCAAAGACAGGAAGAAACCAAAAATCTTCTTGCTCAATTACAGGCAGAGACGGGCACTGCTGGGGCCAGATCTCCCGAGCAGCAAAGACTTCTTGAGCAATTAGGCGGCATGGCCGAAGGGGCGGGGAAAAGAAGTGAGGCTCGACAGAAATACTTAGATACGCTTCAAGGAAGGGCTGACAAGGCAGGAGAGAGAACCCAAGAGATGACAGAGACGATAGCTCTTATGAAGGGCGGTCTTGCTGGGCTTAATGCCCAGGAAAATCAAGCCCTAAGAGAGCAATCCATGAGAGAGGCCCAAAGGCAGCAGCAAACAGCCCAAAGGGACTTGGCCACCACTCAGGCTAGGGGTGGAGTACGCGGTGCGGCAGCGAGTGCTCAGGCCTTACAAGCTGGCAAGCAGTTTGGCAAGTCCGCTCTTGAATCTGAACAAGATTTGCTTCTTAGAAATGTTGATATTCAAGATGAAAGACGCCGAGCCTTTGCTCAGCTTTTAGGGGGAGAGGAAAGAGCCGAGTTTGGTCGTGGAACTGAAGCCCTTGGTATGTATGGGGGCGAGCTAAGGGGAGCGGAAGAGACCGAGTTCGCTCAGAAAGCCCAGATGTTTGACCAATATGGTAGAGCGCTTTCTGCGCAAGAATCGGCTGAAGCTGCAAGGAAGGGAGAAGCTTTTGATAGATATGGTAATAAGCTTTCTGCGGCTCAAGCTGCCGAGTTCGAAAGAAAAAATATAGGACTTCAAGCTTATGCAAAGCAGCTTGGGGGACAAGAACAGGCAGAATTTGAACGTCCCCAATCTGTAAGAGCAGAAATGGGTCAATTCCTTGGTCAAAGAGGAAAAGAACAGCTAGCCAGGGAACAAACCAATCTTGAACAGCAAGCAGCCGAAAGAGCTTCAAAGCTTGCCGCTCTTACTGGCATTACTGGTTATGGTGCAGCTAAGGAGAGTACGGGAAGACAGTATAGATTAGCCAGGCAAGCTATGAGACAACAAAGAAGGGGCGGCGGCGCTGGCCAGCAGCCACCGGGAGTCAATCCTAATCAAGCTTACATCGATGAGATAGAAAGACTTGGTAGAGAGAGGGGTTATTTATGACACATTCATATCCATATGGTGACTATGCTTCAGGAGTTCCTGACTATCCCTATAGGAGCCTGATTTTTGATGAAGCAGGGGAATATGGAATAGATCCCAACGAGGCAATAAGGCAGGTCTTTGCAGAGTCTTCTGGAGATCCTTATTCTATAGGGGAACTCGGAGAGCGGGGGCTTATGCAGCTTTTACCTTCTACCGCAGCCGAAGAAGCTCAAAGACAAGGGATTTTTTCTCCCAATTTATTTGACCCGGAAACCAACTTAAAACTTGGTCTTGGTTATGCTAGGAAGCAACAAGATGAATTTGGTCCACTTGGTCCTATTGGTTATAATTGGGGGGAGGGAAACTTAAGAGGCGCCCTAGCTCAAGCCGCAACCACAAGAGAGCCCATCTCTTCTTTTATTCCACCAGGCCCTGAAACATACGCAAGTAAGATTAAAGGCGAAGATGTTTTTTCCATGCTACCTAAAGGGGAAGATAAGAATATCCAAACCCTTGAAACCACTTCCGCTTTAGGTGGCTTTGGTGGAGGGGCTGGGGGTGGAGAAGAAGAGGAGGGATTAACTCCCCGAGGAAAAAGAATTAGAGATCTCTCAGAAGAGATGAAGAGCTACCAAGAAGAGAAGGAGAGGCTTGAAGAGTCCCTTAAATCACCCGCCCCTCTGACCGCTGGTGAGTCTTTTGGCATGATAGGCATACCAGCCCTAGGAGTCCTTTTGGGGGCCGCCCTGGCGGGCAAGAGGGGGGCTCTAGCGGGCACCCAGGCTGGCCTGGCTGGTCTGGAAGTGGCCCAGAAGGGAGTAGCGGAAAGAGAGAGACAGGTTAGGGAGATTGGCAAAGAAAGGTTCCAAGATCTTACCAGACTCCAGCAGGAGAGCAGGGGAGAGATTAGAAGGCAGGAAGAGGCGCAGCTTGATTTTGGGGAAAGGTCGGTTAGAGAAGACAGATATTTATCCAACCCTTTGGTTAAAACAGCAATAGCCAAGATACGGAGCGGAAAAGAGGATACTGTCACCCAGGAGGAACAAGAGGCCCTGGCCAGTTCCTCACTGGAAGAACAAAGGCTTGTTGATATAGCAAGAAAGGAGCGTGGTGTTGAGGGGCGCTTCGGGAAGGCTCAAGATCTTAGAGAGCGGCAAAACCAGATGAGAATAGAACAAGGGATCCCCGCTCCCTATAGGGCCGTGAGCCCAGGAGCCAAAAAGCTTAGACCGGAAGATGCCGCAGAATATTCAAGTCGGTATGCGGGGGTCCAATCCATGATCCGCTCAATTGAGGATATGGCACAAACCGGCAGATTTGCTTTTACACGTGAAGATGCAATTCTAGCGGGGGCACTCTCTGGCATAATAACAAATCAATTCAGAGAGGCCACAAAATCTGGTGCCAACTTCACAGGAACCGAACAGGGATTTATTAAAAAATCAATCATGCCCAAGCTGGCCGCCGGAAGAACTTGGGAATCCATTCTAGCCACCCTGACGGGAAGAGATCAGGAGATGTACTTACGAATAATCCCCAAGGCTTTAAACGCTGGTATTGATGCTGAGCTTATAGCCCTTGGTTATACAAGACCTGGGGGCGAATACAACGAGCGCCAATGGAAGGAATTAGATAGAGATTATGGGGGAGCATCTCCCATTGCCGGGACTCCGCTCGTGGGAAAGGAAGAAAAAAAAGCCAAGATTTTAGCAGAGATTAAAGCAAGAAGGGGTAAATAAAATGGCAGACCTCTCCTTAGAAGATTTTACCCAAGAAGAATTAGCTAGCTTATCAGAAGAAGAGATTGATAGCTTGGCAGAAAGGTTGGCCTCGCAAGAGGATTCGAGCGGTGACCGCGATCTTAGCTCATTAAGTAGAAGCTTTGGTGGTTCTTCTGATGAACCTTCTTATATTAGTGATAGTTCGGGACAGATCCTTCCAAGTGATTTAACTAGGCCCTCTGGCGCCCCCATCCTTCCTACCCTGGGAGCTATTGGAGGAGGTCTCGCAGGTAGTCTAGCAGGCCCTATTGGAATGGCAGCGGGCGCAACACTAGGAGAGTCGGGCGGTAAGGGACTAGAGCGTTGGATAGCGGGAGAACCTGGCGTTTTCGGAGAAGAGCTTTTATCTCTCAACCCACTAGAAAATCCTGCTATTTTGAATTTTGCTATCCCTGGTGCTTTAGGAGCAATAAGCAAGGGAACCAAAGCTTTAGGCCGGGGGGCGAGGAGAATGGCCCAGATGGCGGAAGAGTCTGTTTTTGAGGTTCCTACAGCACTCAAGAAAAAGGAAATTGCTAAGGGCCTTCAAGAGGTTACTGAGGAAACTGGCGCAATTACTCTTAAAACAGACATTCAAAAAGCGCTTGATGCCTCTAAACAAGAGGGTATCTTTTCTGGTAGAATAGATCCTGAGAGGATTGAGTTTGCTAGAGCAAGTAAAGTACAAGAGCTTTCTGCTCAATTAGAAGAGGAGTTGGATGTACTGGATAGAGCTGTTGGTATTCATAGTGGTCGTCTACTGGGTGAACGTGTTCTTCCCTCGCTAGATGGTGCTTCCGAGTATGTAAGCACATATCGCGCTTCTCCTGGCGCAAAGATAGAACTGCAAAAAAGATTAAATGAGTGGAGAGAGCTTATTGGACAAAGCTGGGATGGTAGCCTATCAGATCTCCATCGTTTCAAAAAAGAAGTGTACGAAAAGATAAACTATAAGCGTCTTGAAGATCCCAATCTCATAGAGCAAGAAAAGGCAGTCTTAGATAGCTTAGTTGCCAAAGGGCTTAAAGAAACAATTGAACAAGAAGCTGATAGGCTTATACAAGATCCTGTAAAAAAAGATTTAGTTAAAAATCTAAATGAAAGGCTCTCTAACCTTCTCCAAATCAAACCCATCACTGTTGCCGCTGCAGCTCAAAAACCAACTCTGCAACAAATGATGGCTACAGGAGCCTCTGCCGTAGTAGGAAGCGGATTGGGTCCCTTAGGTACGCTAGGAGGCGGGCTTGGTGCTTACCTTGCTCAAACCCCGCAAGGAAGGCTACTGGGTAGGAACCTTCTAGAGGAAGTAGCAAATAGAACTCCAGGGATAGCTTCTCTTTTAGAAAAAGGATCCTTGCCGCTTATGGGCGCTAGTGCTGCGGGCAGGAATTTACCAGTTAATCAAGAAACCCCAGAGGGCCTGCGAAACTTGCTAGAACAGGGAGGTGGCGGCGGTGGGGGTGGGCCAACATTACCGACCGAAGTTCCGCTTTCTATCGAAGAGCTGCCAAGAATGAGTGGTGGATGGACTCCGGAAGTTGTTTCTAGCTTTGCACAAAAGATGATAGGTGGCGGGAAAGAAGAAGTAGGTAAGGGATTGATTTTAAAAATGGTCGAAGCCCAAAGAAGCCAGGATTTTGGAAAGATGCAGAAGCTTGTTGCTGATGCCGCTAAACTTTTCCCTGAATATTTCGAGAGGGGCGTTGGGATAGATGGGAAGATTTTTCATAAAGAAGATCAGGCAGAGTACATAAGCCAGCTAGAAAGAGCGGTAAAAAAGGGGGTACTTGATTCTACTTTTCTGGGCCGTCAGATGAATGCGTTTTCAGATCCAAACGATAGCAGTGTGCTTTCCATGCCGGTTCAGGATAGGGCAGGATCGCCAGCCAGACGAATGTTGCAAGCAGTGCCAAGGCCATTGCCATACTAGCATCTCCAATTTTTAGCGACGTGCTTAACACATCTTCTGTAAACCTCAATATCTTTCCAGGAAAGCGGCATGTTGGGGATCTCCCCCCTTCGTCTCATTTCTAGTCTCTCCATGGCATAGTAATAATAAGCTTCGGGGGTCTTAAGCTTGGGTGCGTCCGCAGACCAGGAATCTTTTAGTTTCGCCATCCAGTTATCGCATCGAGATCAATATTAATTAAATCTTTTCTAGGAGAAAGTCTTAGCGCATACCAAAGGAAATTTAGAGTATGTTTATAAAATTGCCGTTGCTTCTCCTTATTTAAGCCTTCTCCTGGTCCCCTTTTAAGCTTAAGAAGCATGTTGTCAACAACTTCTTCAATCCTTTCTTTTAGATCAAAATCTAAAGAGCCGGGAAGCCAGGTTTCCCAATCATCTTCACTTCCCATCTTTTTATCAAATTCAGTCTTCAATTCTTTTTTCTCTTTTAGCGTCAGTGCATACTTACCCATTTTCAATCTCATATTTCTTTAATTTTTATGCCATAAATCGCTTCCATGAGAAGCCTCTTGATAGTGAAAAGTCGATATGGCACGTTATTCTTACAACCCTTTACATCTTCTATGATCATCTTCCCGTTTTCTATATAGGCGAAATCTCCCACATAAGTACAAAGCTTTACTTCATTTAGTTCTAATTTAAATCTCGGCTGTAGTTTTAGGCCGCTTATTTCTCCAGCATCTTGTAAGATTTTTAATTCACTATATCTCTTTGCTTCCTTCTTTGAAGCAAAGTTATGACCATCAATTACGGTCCTTCTTGCTCCATACTTATTCCACATAGCGTGTTGGATAGAAAAGTTCTTTTTTAGCTTTTGCAATTCGGTACTGTTTATATCCACCGTAGTTCTTTTCTAAATATTGCTTAAACGTGAGAGGCCCCTTGGGAAATTTAAATTCCTTAACATAATATTTTGTGTCTTTATAGTTCTTTCTCTTTGGCTGAAGAAAGATTTCTATTTCTGGCTTATAATAGGCTTCTTCCGCGATGAGTCTCGCGTCCGCGCCAAAGAGAGTGCATTCAAATTCTGCCCCGTAGTCAGCGCGAAATATGAAATCAATATAGGGAATGCCGCGTTTGGTACGAGATGAATATATAATTGATTCTAACATGCCAAAGTAATGAAGAAGAATGGGGGGATTCTTAGATCTTCTGGCCATGAGAGAAAGGAAATGAAAGCCTTTCTCTTATTATGACATGGGATGCTATATGTTCAATAGTCTTCTAATCCAGTTATGATGATTTCTTGCCCAGCCCTCTTTTAAAACATCCAGGACTTTGCCCTGGGGATTCCAGATCTCAGATTCAAACATCGCGTGATATGTCCAATGCCAGTGCCATTTTTCAAAGATGGATATACAGTCTCCAATGTAAGCCGCCCTAGATGCCTCATCCGCATAATTGCAGACAGAGAATTCACCCACATATATAGGCTTCTTGGTCTGTTTTTGAAAATTCCTAACGGGTAAGAGAAGTTTTTTTAACCTTTCCTTGCTAAGATCCTGATCGGGGTATTTTCTTTCTTTTATATATTGGTAGAGTTTTTGATGGGTGAATGCGAGTGGCAGATACATATGGACCTCATACCAACAATTAGAGAATCCGTAATCTTGAGCGCTGAGAAAATGGGGTGGATCTGAGAAGGGGAAAGTGAGAATTAATAGCTTCTTATTATCTTCTTTTCTAAGAAATTCCCCAGTCTCTTTCATTATTGTGCGGATATGGCCAGAGGATCCTTTTGGTTCATTTAGAATTCCATAGCCATGAATTGCAGGCAACCCCTTGATATGTTGTAAGATTAACGTCCAACCTTTTATCGCAGCACCCTTGCCGAGAGAGGCTGGAACACGATGAAGATCCACAATAAATTTAATCTTGCCTTCAAATTCTTTCGCAAGGGAGACAAGCTTTGTGGAGTGTTCAATAACCTGCTTTCGCCATAAAGATTCATCTTCGGTTTGATACGGTGCTATTTGAAAACGTATAAGATTTATCTTTAATGATAAAAGATTTTCGATCTGTTCTTTTGTAGCCTCTGAGCCTACTTGAATGCCGCGCATTTTTCGTTGGCCAGGGTGAATAAAATTAGATGCTCTATAAGTTCTTGTTCAGGGCTTTTAGTCATGGCTTATATAATGCTAGAAACATGCCGGCGCCGTCGTTGTGGATTTTTATTTTGAGCACAGCTCTTCCTCATAGATATAAATCACACGCCTAGCTTCCATAATTCTCCTTGGTTAATTGGAAGGCCCAACGGGCCGCCAGCTTCTGGCTTCCTTTCTATTTTTCATTGCTCACCATTTATCCCTCTATGATTGTTGCGCAAAATCTTCTGGATCAATACCACCATTCATCCACGTTGCTGCCTTCCTAGCGTCTTCTATCTCGGGAGGAGTTCTGTTCATGTGAAGATGTCCTGTTGAGGGACAAACCATCTTTAGCAAATGAATAGGTTCCACATCAGCGTTCTCAATGCGAAGCAGCTCGTAGTGTCCGGAAGTTTTAGAGTAATACTGAGAGATTTTCCTGCCACCCACCTCATGGCAAATACGTTCGTACCCGATCTGCTCAATAAAAAGCTTTTTAAGCTCGGCATGCTCTTCCGTAAGAAGCCACTTGGGATCCCAGTCTTTAACGCATTTAGAGCCATATTCCTCCGGTAGTTGCATGCCATGCCAAAAATAAAAACCAAAGCCATCAGAGTACTCGATAGCTTTTCTGCCTTCAGCGTGAAGTTCTTTATTCTCGTCAAGGCTTATAAAGGTATGCTTTTCAGAGAAAATCACACACTCTTTAAAAGGCCACCACCAGTTACAATTGTGGGCAAGCTCAATAAAGGGCTCAACCTGAGCACACTCTTCTATACCAATCTCCCTCCAAAGGAACTCGTGCATCCCTACCCACGCTGCGTCGTGGTTGCCGTAAGCACAAGTATAAAGTTGTGCAGAAGTCTTCTCCTTTGGTAGCTCTTTGAGTCTTGCCACAAGAGATTGAACCAGGCCGGGATCTGCGGAGTCTTGACTATTCTCCTTATCCTTAGTCGTTCTAAAGCCATATTCTTCTTCCATGTAAGTAGCTATTGCCCTGGGAAGAGCAGCTAATGTTTGGTCGTCAACAAGCGGCTCCGTATAGACATCCAACAGAGCGGCGCATAGGACTCCCGCCATGGGTGACGGAAGGGTGATGATACATTCGGGGAAAACCTCGTTAATGGCTTTATAAATTTTTTTACCAGCTTCCGCCATTCTGTTTTTACCGCCGGGAGTCGAGGACAGGGCGATTTCCTGCCATTTTTTTTCGTAGTCTTTAATCTTATCTTTATTAGCTTCCAGCAACGCTTCTATTTCTTTTTCTGATTTACCCATTTTCCCATCCCAATCCGCCGCGCTCGCGGCGAGAGTGCCCCGGTTAATCAATTACTCTCTTCCAGCCCTCTGGCGTATGCTGTTTTTGGATCCTCACCTCATACTCACCCTCTGGGATTTCCAATGTCTTATGTCTGTCAGCACCCGGAATAGGAATCTCCCTGAGTTCATGCGCCTTTCCGTGCGCAAGTTTGGCGCTTTTAATTACCTTGATATAGGTCTTGTCATTGAACTTGAAAAGCTTAACCGCATCTGGAGTAATAAAGGTGTGCTGATGTCCTGTCAGCTCCCCGTAAGCTAGAGGCTCAAGGGGTTTCTCTTCTCCTTCAACCTTAGATGCCGGGACCAAAATCACATCTCCCTGTCTAATTGGAAGGCCCAAAGAGCCGCCAACCTCTGGTTTTCTCTCCATGTCAATTCTCCTTAGTTTTATATAAAAGTTTCGTCATACCCTTTGCCAAATGCCACGCCTTTGGCAAAGCCAAGGGCGAAAGCCTTGTCTTTATCTACATCCCTAGCTCTAATCAAATCCAAAAGAAGACTCATATAAAGAACGCCATAGCGGACAAAGGAATCAACATCATCAAAACCAGTTGTGTGTTTATAATTGGTATTTAAAATGCGCCTCCCATCCCCCGCAAGAACATCCCCGTGCGCTTTTATCTCCCAAGGCCCTGGCGGCAAAACTTGAAGCATTAAATCAATGCGCTCTAGCGCTTCATTCAGTGCCTCGTTCGCCCTATCTTGCTCTTGTGTCATTTTTTTGTTCTCTAACTATGAGTTTATTAAAGAGAGGTAGCCTCCCTTGCTCAATTAAACTAGTCAAAACATGGTCAATACCATTTCGATTTAAAGGGTTGCTGGCTAGCTTTATAACCATTTCATCAAAAAGACAATTATCGGAAGGATTCTCTGCATATTCTTCTATTTTTTGAAGATCGGCCGTAATGGCCAAGCCAAATTCCGGGACTTCTCTTAACTTCTTTAATATATCAAGCTCAAATTCTCGCGTCGGTGAACCTTGTTTCCTTATTTTCCCATTACTCAATTCCTTATCATATTGAGAGGGCCCATTTCCCTCTTCGAAGTGATACATTCCGTCTGCCAGTGACCAATCAAGCCACTCTTCGGGGGAACCATGAAGATTCGATATTCCGGCATGATCTAAAATTATAGATCCTTCCTTGCCGGGATAGGAACGCAAAGCCCTTCCTATTTGCTGAACATAAAGAGCTTT
>Ga0247727_10002988_pt1 | contig 38011 bp, 35 predicted proteins | sample WisWelCaveWW1625_FD_202498 | JGI IMG/M metagenome (GOLD analysis project Ga0247727, IMG submission 202498) | Biofilm microbial communities from Wishing Well Cave, Virginia, United States - WW16-25 | ecosystem: Environmental > Aquatic > Deep subsurface > Groundwater > Cave microbial mat | place...
ATGAGGTTGCTACTGTGCTACCTTTTCCCCGCCTGACCAATGCGCGCAGGCAAAAATTGATTGCGCCGCCGAAGGATAAAGTTGCTGCCCTTCCGCGAGCAGCTTGAATTCATTCACTGGTATTGGAGCTAAATCCTGTTGAAGCCGCGAAAGCGCCGTGTCTTCACGGCCTGATTCGCCACTGAAACATTCTAGTTCGACGATGTGTCCGCAAGCCCTTGCTGACGCGCTGGCTGGCGGACACGCGCCGCCCGCTGTAACAACAAGACAACGGTATTGATTTGCCCCTAAGACGTATAGGCAAGTTTCATAGGGAGCGAAAAGTAGATTACAGTTTCAACACAAAGGGTCAAAGGGTCAAAGGCTTGACCCGGTTGATCTTCTTTGACCCTTTGAACCTTTGACCCTTTGAGATGAAAAAAGCTCGATGTCGAACTGTCACCTGGGAAATGAAACTTGCCAAAAAAAGGGCAAAAAATCCTTTTTTGCCCTTTTTGCTTTTTTTGTTTTTTTTGCTTCCATCCGCGCTAATGGCGCAGCAGCAGCCAGAGAAGAAAGACCAATCACAAGGCGGGGCCAGCACCGCCGGAACGTTCAAGCCGGTCAAGGACGCATTGTCCCGTCCGATCACCGCTGGCGGCTTCGTCGCCAACGCCCCGGTCTATTTCACCGATGTGACGGCGCGCTCGGGCGTGCAGAAGTTCGCTCACCGTTCAGGCGCCGCCGACAAACGGTACATCCTCGAATCGCCGTCGGGCGGCGTGGCGCTGTTCGATTACGATAACGACGGCTGGCTCGACATCTACTTCGTCAACGGCTCGACTTTCGAGGCGCTGAAAGGCAAAGAGCGCCCGCCGCGCGCCGCGCTCTTCCGCAACAACAAGGACGGTACGTTCACCGATGTGACCGACAAAGCGGGCGTGGCCAACGAGCGGTGGGGTTTCGGCGTGGCGGTGGGCGATTACGACCACGACGGCTGGGAAGATTTCTACGTCACCAATTTCGGCCAGAACCGGCTCTATCACAACAACGGCGATGGCACGTTCACCGACGTGGCTGAAAAACTCGGCGTGGCCATTGACAGTTGGTCAACCGGCGCGACCTTCGGCGATTACGACGGCGACGGCGATCTCGACCTGTTTGTCGTGGGCTACGTGGCTTTCGATCCGGCCAACCGGGCGGAACCGCGCACGACAACAGACGGCCAGAAATATTGCTACTACCGCGGCCAGCCGGTGATGTGCGGCCCACGCGGGCTGGCCGGCGCGCCTGATCATCTGCTGCGCAACGACGTCGGCAAATTCACCGACGTGAGCAAACCAGCGGGCGTGGCGGATGAGAAAGGCTATTACGGTTTCGGCGCGGCGTTTTGTGACATTGATGATGACGGCAAGCTCGACCTGATCGTCGCCAACGATTCGACGCCGAACTTTCTTTACCTGAACAAAGGCAACGGCGCGTTTGAAGATGTCAGCTTCGTCTCCGGCTTCGCGCTCAACGAAGACGGGCGCGAGCAGGCCGGGATGGGGCTGGCTGTGGGCGATTACGACAACGACGGACGGCCTGACCTCTACGTCACCAACTTCTCCGACGATTCCAACACGCTCTATCACAATGAAGGCGCGGCGCTCTTCAACGACGTGACCTTCGCCGCCGGGCACGGCACGCCGACGATTCCGTTTCTGGGCTGGGGCGCGGGCTTCCTGGATTTTGACAACGACGGATGGAAGGACGTGTTCATCGCCAACGGCCACGTCTACCCGCAAGTGGACAAATACGATTGGGGCACGACCTGGGCGCAACGTCCGCTGCTTTTCAAAAATAAAAACGGCGAGACGTTCGAGCTGCTGCCCGCCGCGACGAGCAGCGGCCTGGCGGTGGTGAAATCAGCGCGCGGCGCGGCCTTCGGCGATCTGGACAACGACGGGCGCGTTGACGTCGTGCTCAACAACTGCGACGACGCGCCGACCGTTTTGCGCAACGTGACGAACGGGGCGGGGCATTGGCTGTCGCTGAAACTGATCGGCGGCGGCAAAAGTCCGCGTGATGCGATTGGCGCGACCGTGTGGTTGACGGCAGGCGGCCAACGCCAACGCGCCGATGTCATTAGCGGCGCGAGCTATTGCTCACAGTCAGATTTGCGGCTGCATTTCGGGTTAGGCAGGGCGACGAAAGTGGACAAGCTGGAAATTCGCTGGCCGAGCGGCGTGCGCGCGACAGTCGAGGTGAAAGCGGTGGACCGGGTAATGACGATCCGAGAACCTGATGGTACACGGATTTGACGGATGATGCGACGGGTAAGCCGCGTCAGACCACACAACCTTGTCAGGGCTTCCAGGCATGGCTAGAATGCGCGCGGTTTGTTTTCCCGCAACGCCTGATCAGTAATTAACTAACAACCCGCAGTTCCGCAATTGCACAGAGGACGCCACCGGGCGCTTCCAAGGAGGCAATATGTTTCGTGTCAGAACCACAGTGTTTTTCCTGTTGTTGGTTCTCTGTTTTTGTTACTCATTGAAGAGCCACGTCAATAGCCAGAACGCCGTGCCGCCGGGGTTGCGCGCCCAACGCGACACGTGGACGCCGTTGATGGACGCCATCGGATCAAAACGCACGCGCGTCACCGACGAACAATTGGCGAAGATAAAAGCTCTGCCAGTTGAAGCGATGTGGGGCGCGGTGCAGGGCAAAGGCTATAGGTTTTGTTTCGTCAATCACCTCAAACTGACTCAACCTGGCGTAAAGATGGTTGGGCGCGCGTTGACGATGCGCTATCTGCCGGTTCGACCAGACCTGGATGAAGGCGTGCGCCAATTGGCGAAAGAGGGCAACTGGGATCATCAATACAACGTCCGCGCCGGTGAAGACGGCAAGCCCGGCGACATCGCCGTCGTCGAACTCGGCGGAGCGGTTGACCGCGCGACTTTCATGGGCGATATGACCGGGCTGGCGATGAAAATTGCTGGCGTGCGCGGCGTGGTGGTTGACGGCGGCATCCGCGACCTGAACGAGTTTCTGCCGATGAAGGATTTTCCGACCTATTACGCGGGCGCGCACGCTTCGGCGATGGCCGACCAGGTCGGGGTCGAATGGAACGCGCCGGTGCGCATCGGCCAGGTGACGGTCTTGCCAGGCGACGTGGTGGTCGGCGATGAAGAAGGCGTGCTCTTCTTCCCGCCGCAACTGGCCGACGACGTGATCAGGGCGGCGGAGAACACGGTCTACACCGAAGAGTTCAAGCGCCAGATGATGAACAGCGGCAAATACCGGACGCGCGACGTCTATCCGAGGCTCAGCCCTGAACTCGAGAAAGTTTTTGAGGAGTGGAAGAAGGCGCACCCGCGCAAGCCGTAACGAGGTATAATTCGCCCTAAAGCTCCCAAAGATTTTCGAGGGATGACGATGAGCATTTTAGTCGCAACACAAGAACGTCTGACGCAGACGACGGCGAAGATACTGAGTTTCGGGGAACTACCCGTGGGCTGGCATTACGGAGGCGGCGTGCCTCCGGCGAAGGAGACGATCGCCGCGGCGCTGAAACTGAATGAGGAGGCTGAAGCTTCGGGGTTCGATAAGACAAACGCTTTTCCCGGCATCGAAGGCGAGATTCAGGTGACGGCGTATTTCGGCGCGCTTTGTCTGGAATTCACGATCGAACGCGACGGCGGAATCACTTTCGTGAAGGAAAAGGACGACCAGGAGATCGCCTACGAGCCAACGCTGACTCTTGATGAAGCGATAGACAGACTTCGCACCGTCGGTAGCGAAAATGGGTTTCATCCGCATCATCCATCCGAAGCATTACGACCCTGACAGTAATCGATTCAGAAGTCTCGCTTTCAAGCCTTCCAGTGATGGCGGCATTTCAGTCATCAGCCGGGAATGCATCGAGCAGACTGGATCGAGCATCTGCGGTCACATCGCGAAATTTTACGCGAGCGTTTTGGGTGATCCTCCAATCTTTTGGGAGATTCCCGAAGCCGTTCTTCCACCCACTGGCCAGTTCATTCAAGCCCCCAGCGATACTGGGGATGATTGTCATCACAATCTGGTCGGCCTCAGTGACAGAGAAGCGAGGCGCATCATCAAACAGATGCTGCTTGGCGAGATGAGCGTCTGTCTTGAGACTGGCGAGCATCGCTCCTTGACCGGGGCCGATCTTCCAAATTGATCAACGTTCGATTATCCGATGGAGGACTTATGAAACGTCGTGACGCCTTGCGCCTGCTGTCCACGGGCGCCGCAGCAGGTGGCGCAAATCTCTTAACCACGCAAGCCTTCGCGCAAGAGAGGCCGAAAGCATTGAACGGCCTCGCCCCGGTCAAAATCCGCGACATCAAAACCATCCTGACCGCGCCCGACCGCATCCGCCTGGTCATCGTCAAAGTCGAGACGACCGAGCCGGGGCTGCACGGTTGGGGCTGCGCCACATTCACGCAGCGCGCCTATGTCGTGCAGACGGCGGTCGAGAAATACCTGAAGCCGTTTCTGATCGGGCGCGACGTGGACGAGATCGAGGACATCTGGCAGTCGTCGTACATGAGTTCCTACTGGCGCAACGGCCCGTCGCTCTTCAACGCGATGAGCGGCGTTGACATCGCGCTGTGGGACATCAAGGGGAAGCGCGCGAACATGCCGCTCTATCAATTGCTCGGCGGCAAGGTGCGCTTCGGCGCTGACCTTTACTTCCACGCCAGCGGGCGTGATTTTCAGCAACTCGAAGAGAACGCGCGACGTGGGATGGACTTGGGCTATCGCTACATCCGCGTGCAGGGCGCGGTGCCGGGCCTGGCGACCTACGGCGCGCGCGGCGGGACCGCTGGTGGCGGCGCTCCCACGACCGAAGTCATCGGCCCAACCAACCCAAGGGCGACCTGGGAATCGGCGCCTTACGTCCGAATGCTCCCCCGTCTGTTCGACCATCTGCGGACGAAGCTCGGCGAGCAGGTCGAATTGCTGCACGACGTGCACGAGCGCGTGACGCTGCCGCAGGCGATTCAGCTCTGCAAAGACATCGAAAAGCACCGGCTCTTTTTCCTCGAAGACCCGTTCCCGCCCGAAGAGAACGATCATTTCCGGCTGCTACGCCAGCAGACTTCGACGCCGTTAGCGATGGGCGAACTGTTCAACACGCAGCACGAATACGTGCCGCTGATCAAAGACCGGTTGATTGATTTCATCCGCATCCACATCTCGCAGATCGGCGGATTGAGTCCGGCGCGCAAGGTACAGGCGCTCTCGGAATTCTTCGGCGTCCGCACGGCCTGGCACGGCCCCGGCGACGCTTCGCCAGTGGCGCACGCCGCGCAGCTCGCGCTCGAACTGGCCAGCTACAACTTTGGCATCCACGAGGGCGCGATCTTCCAGCAGAACACGAAGGAAGTCTTCAAAGGCTGCCCCGAGGTTAAGAACGGTTACATGTACGCGCAGGAAAAACCCGGCCTCGGCATGGAAGTGGATGAACAACTCGCGGCGAAATTTCCATTCCCGGAAGGGCCGCCCGATTTCGATTATAGTTGGGGAACGACCAGGAGGCGCGACGGCACAGTGATCAGGCCATAGCGAGATCGAAAAGCAGAGACGGCTCGGCCACCGGTGTTGCGAATTCAATTTGCTCGTCGGTGGCCGATCTTTTATCGCCAGACAAGTCGCAAGATGGCGTGTGATGCGGTTACAATTGCGGCAGACCGAACAATCCCAGTTTGTAATTTTGGAGGGATGATTATGACGACAGTGATTGAAGCAGTTTACGAGAATGGGGTCTTGAAGCCTTTGGTCGAAGCCGGGTTCAAGGAGCATCATCGTTACAAAGTGATCTTTGAAGAGCTGGCGGCGGAGGATCTCGCGCCGCCGCCGCTGCTTGACAAGGCGGGACTTGATCCGGAGCTGGCGGCAGAGATCGAGCGCCGCACAACAGTGCTCCCTGATGGCAGAAAGATCATTCGTTTAGCTGGGCTTTTCCAGGCCGATTTGAGCGGTATCCCTGATGATCAAGACCCGGTCGCCGAGGCGCTGGCGGAGTTGCGCCTGGAGCGCGACAGACATTTTGATGAAGAATGGCCTGTGCCGGGTAAAGAGGCAGAGTAAAGATGGAGTACGTTGCTGACGCTCACGCCATTGTCTGGCATCTATTCGCACGCCAACGGCTCGGCAAAGCAGCCGAGGCGGTTTTAGAAGATGCTGATACCGGCCAGGCGAAAATCTTCATCCCGGCGGTGGCGCTGGCCGAGATGATCATGGTAGTCGAGAAGCAGCGTTTGCCGGGCGCTACGATGCCGCTACTGGAAATCGAGCTTGGGTTGATGCAACAAAGCGCGAACTACGAGTTTTTGCCTTTGCTTCCCGACCTGGTCATTGTCAGCCGCACACTCACAGCAATCCACGAAATCTTTGATCGTCTGATTGTCGCAGAAGCTTTGCGGCTCAATCTGCCGCTCATCACCAGGGATTCCGTTATTCGCTCATCCGGATTGGTCAATGTGGTTTGGGATTGAGGCAAAGTGGAATTAAACACGCATGTCTGAGGCTGGCGAATCGGATGGCGACAGGAACAATGCACTGATGGAGGAAATGAGATGTTGACAGCAGTTGAAGGTTTTTATCGTAATGGGATCATCGAGCTCGCTGAAATCCCGCGACAGGTAGGCGAGAACACGCGGGTGATAGTGACTTTTCTGGAAAACGGAAGTATTGACTTGGCGGCGAGCGGCATTGATCAACAACAGGCGGCAGAGTTGCGGGCGAGGCTGCAAACTTTCGCCGAGGATTGGGAAAGCGAGGAGATGAGCATCTATGACGACTACGATGCCGCCAAATCCCGTCTGTAAGCGGGGCGATGTTGTTTTAGTCCTCTTTCCAAATTCCAATTTGACCAGCGTAAAACCGCGTCCAGCCCTCGTCGTTCAAGCCGACCGTTTACAGACCGGATTGAAGCAAGTCATCGTCGCAATGAGTACCAGCAAAACCTTTCGCGCCAATCATCCCAACAGCAATCAGTCGTGTGATCGGCGTTCTGCCGATGGCAAGTGTAGACGCGGCTTTGCGCCACACGCTTGGTCTTTAACTCCTGACAAAAAATAACCTTCGAGATGAAAGAAGAGAAAACTCAACTCATTCGCGGCCTCACTCTGACCGACACAACTGCCCTCGTCATCGGCACGGTCATCGGCACGGGCGTCTTTCTGAAAACCGCAGTGATGGCGCAGGACGTGGGCACGCCAACGCTGGTCTTGATCGCCTGGGTAGCCGCCGGCTTGTTGTCGCTGGCGGGCGCGCTCACTTACGCCGAACTCGGCGCGATGTTGCCGCACGCGGGCGGCGAATATGTCTACCTGCGACATTCTTACGGCGACGCTTCGGCGTTCCTGTTTGGTTGGCAGCGGTTCATCGTGGCGGGCAGCGCCTCAATCGCCGCTCTGGGCGCGGGCTTTGCGGTCTTCCTGTCGGCCTTTCTGCCGCTCAATCAGGTGTGGGCCGAGCGCAAGCTCACGCTGCTGAATCAGACGATCAACTGGCAGTTCGGCTCGAAGCAGGTGGTGGCCGTGGCTGTGATCCTGTTGCTCTCGGCGCTCAATTGTTTGACCGTGGCCTTCGGCGGCAAGGTGCAATCGGTCTTGACGGTGCTGAAGATCGCAGGACTCGTCCTCATCATCGGCGGGGTCTTCTTCTTTGCGCCGAGCGTGACCTGGTCGAACCTGGCGACGCCGGCGGGAACGACGCAGACCGGAGGCTTTGCTTTGCTGTCAGCCTTCGGTGTCGCGATGCTGGCGGCGCTGTGGGCTTACGACGGATGGAACAACATGCCGATGGCGGCGGGCGAGGTGCAGAATCCCGGGCGCAACATCCCGCGCGCGCTCATCGGCGGAATGATTGTCGTTATGACGATCTACTGCCTGGCCAACCTCGCCTATTTTTATGCGCTGCCGTTTGGCGAGATCGTGACCTCCAACTCGACTGCGCACCGCGAGGCGCTGCCCGTAGCGTCGAAAGCGGCGCAGAGCTTCCTGGGCGAATACGGCGGACGGATCGTGGCGTTGGCCTTTGTGGTCTCGGCGTTGGGCGCGCTCAACGGCTCGATTCTGTCGAACGCGCGGGTGCCATACGCGATGGCGCGCGACGGCGTCTTCTTCGCCAGCCAGGCTCGCTTGAGCAGGACGACGCGCGTGCCGGTGATCGCCATTATGATTCAAGCCGTCTGGTCGTCTGTGCTGGCGCTGTCGGGGACGTTCGATCAGTTGACCGATTGTCTGCTGTTCGCTTCGTGGATTTTCTACGGACTCGTCACCTCGTCGGTCTTCGTGCTGCGGCGCAAACTGCCGAACGCCGAGCGGCCTTACAAAACGATTGGCTACCCGCTGATGCCGCTCGTCTTCGTGTTGGTGGCGACCTGGTTGGTGATCAACACATTGGTGAACAAGCCGGTCGAGTCGGTGGTCGGGCTGGTGCTGATGGCGCTGGGTCTGCCGTTGTACTTTTACTTCAGGTTGCGGCAGCGGAGCGTGATAAAAGAGGCTGAAGTGTCAGCCGAACAGCCTTGGCGGTCAAAGAGTTTATGATCGAAATCGGAGCCATTGCGGATTGCACCACACAGAGCTCTCGTCATTAACTGAATTTTTGTAGTTTCTCCGTGCGGCATTCGTTTTTCCAGAAGCTGATCGGCGAGGGTAGCGCAAACTGTCGAGTTTGCGCTGCTTCCAATCAGAGGCGATTGAAAGAAACTGGCCGGATGAATAGTTCGCGCGGCTGGCGATGAATCGGCGAGTAGAGGAAACGCGCAAACTGGACAGTTTGCGCTACCCTGCGCCCCAACTTTGGAAAACAGGAGGAAACTATGCGTATGAGAAGCAGCTTCTTCACCTTGTTGTTCGCGTTCGCCATCCTGACCCCTGTCTCCGCTCAACTCAAGACGGGGCCGCGTTTGCCACATCAACTGGTCAACGATTGGGCGAAGCTGCCCAAAGGCTGGAATTTCGGCGAATGCTCCGGCGTCGCCACCGACAAACAGGACAACGTCTGGGTCTTCAATCGCGGCGCGCATCCGGTTATTCAATTCGACCGTCGCGGAAATTTCCTGCAAGCCTGGCCCGACATCAAGATCGTCTCGTCGCACGGCATCCGCGTGGACGCCGAGGGCAACATCTGGCTGATTGACGTGAAAGGCCACGTCGTCATCAAGTGTAACCCGGAAGGCCGCGTGCTGATGATCCTCGGCAATCGGCAGGGAACTGCGGGCAACAATGACAGCAAGGATGCGTTCAACGAACCGACTGGCATCGCTTTCGGCGCCAACGGCGACCTGTACATCTCCGACGGCTACATCAACGCCCGCGTGATCAAATTCAACCGCGACGGCGAGTACATCACGCATTGGGGCAAGAAGGGCACGGGCGATGGCGAGTTCAATCTGGTCCACGACGTGTGCCTCGATTCGCAGGAACGAGTCTACGTCGCCGACCGCACCAATCAGCGCGTGCAGATTTTCGACAGCAACGGAAAGTTCCTGGGCAAATGGACGGACATCGGCGCGCCGTGGGGATTGATCTATTCGCGTAAAGAGAATTGCATTTATATGTGCGACGGGCTGAACAACCGGATCGTGAAGCTCAGTCTGGAAGGACAGATTCTGGGCACGCTCGGCAGTTACGGCAAAACGCCGGGCAAGCTCGACTTCGTACACAACATTGCGGTGGACAGCGCGGGCGCACTCTACGTGGCCGAGATCAAGAACTGGCGCGTGCAGAAATTCGCAGGGCGCTTGGACTGAAAGGCCGGCTCAGTAGAACCAAATTCTTTGTAGTCGCGCGCAGCGCTTTGGAGTGCGGGAGCTTGGGATACTGCTGGCAAAGCCGGGAGTCAGGAGAAGTGGCGCGGGAAAGGTTCGACAAACTTCAGTTTGTCGTTGCTTCCGGCAGTGGGCGAGTGGAGGAAGCCTGCGACAAACTGAAGTTTGTCGAACCTTTCCGACTTTGCCAGCAGTATCCCAAGCTCCCGCACTCCCAAGGCTCCGCCTGAATTTTGGATCTACTGAGACAAGTTGAAATGGAGTCAACATGCGATCTATTACCAGATACTTCACACACATCGCCATCGCGGCGGTGTTCATTCTCGCCGGCGTGACAGCCCACGCCCAGTCGTGGCAGCCGCCCGCCGACGCCGCGCGTTGTCCATCGAAGTGGGGAGCCGGCGATCAGCGCGGTTCCGCCAACCACATGAAACCGGAGACCGTGCTGCGGGCGACGAAGCTGATTCGCGCTGGCGAGGTGATTGAGCTTGGTCACAAGCTCAACTCGAACATGCCGTTCTTCGGCACACGGCGCTTCGACGTGCATACCAAACGCACTTTCATGAATCCTCAGTCGAACCGCCGGGGCAGTAACGAAGAGGTAGTCGTCGGCGAAATTGGTCAGGTGGGCACGCAGTTCGATGGCTTCGCCCACCAGACCATCGGCGACAGCATGTACAACTGCTTCAAGGTGGACGAGGCGGCGACCCGCACCGGCTTCAACAAGCTGGGCGTCGAGAATGTCGGCGCGCTCTTCACGCGCGGCGTGCTGATTGATGTGGCCGCGCTGAAAGGCGTGGATATTCTGCCCGACAACTACGAGATCACCGTGCAAGACATCGAACAATCGCTGGCGCGGCAGAAGCTCAGCTTGCAGCCCGGCGACGCCGTGATCATCCACACCGGCTGGAGCAAGCTCTGGGGCAAGGACAACGCCCGCTACGCCAGAGGCTGTCCTGGCATCGGCGTCGCGGCGGCAGAGTGGCTGGTCGCAAGAGACCCGATGCTGGTCGGCGCAGACAATATTTCGGTTGAGGTGTCGCCCAACCCCGACCCGAAGGTCTCGCTTCCCATTCACCAGATTATGCTGGTGGTGAACGGCATCCACCTGTTGGAGAACATGAAGCTCGATGAGCTTGTAGCGAAGCGCGTCCAGGAGTTCGCCTTCATCGTGCAGCCGCTGAAGATTCAGGGCGGCACGGGGTCGACCGTTGCGCCCATCGCTGTTCGCTGAAACGCTCGGATTTCCAATGCAACTACTCGATCTGTTCATTCTCTTCGCTTACCTCATCGGCACGATGATGTTCGGCGTCTACTTCTCGCGCTCGCAGAAGGACGTCAAGACCTACTTCATCAGCAGCCAGCACGTGCCGTGGTGGGCGATCATGGCCTCGATTGTTTCGACCGAAACCAGCAGCGTCACGTTCATCAGCGTGCCGGGCTTTGCCTTCACCGGCAACTTCACGTTTCTGCAACTGGTGATGGGCTATCTGATCGGGCGCATCGCGGTGTCGCTGCTCTTCATCCCATCCTATTTTCGCGGCGAACTGCTGACGGTTTACCAATTGCTGGGGCAGCGGTTCGGCTCCACGGTGCGGCGATTGGCTTCGTCGTTGTTTTTGATCACGCGCAGTCTGGCCGATGGTTTCCGGTTGTATCTGACGGGACTGGTGCTGGCGGCGGTGCTATTGGCGTTGCCAGGGACTGAAACTGCGGCGCGCGAATGGTTCCCGTCGCTCGCCCCCCAGATCACGATCATCATCATCTCCGTGGTGATTATGGGCGTGGCGACGATTGTTTATTCGTATCTGGGCGGGATGTCGGCGGTGATCTGGACTGACGTGAGCCAGTTGGGAATTTATCTGGCGGGCGCTGTGACCGCGGCGGTGATTTTGCTTCAACAGATTCCCGGCGGATGGGATGAAGTAGTTCAGCGTGGAGTGGCGGCGGGCAAATTCACGCTCTTCGATTTCACAATGAGTTTGACGAAAAGCTACACGTTCTGGTCGGGCTTGATCGGCGGCGCATTTCTGACGACGGCGACGCACGGGACCGACCAATTGATGGTGCAGCGTTATCTGTGCAGCGATTCGGCGCGCAGCGCGCGCAAGGCGTTGCTCGTGAGCGGCGCAGTGGTCTTCGTGCAATTCACGCTCTTTCTGTTGATCGGCGCGATGCTCTACGTCTTCTACAATTTTTACGCGCCGGATCAGATGGCTGCGTTCACGATGAATGGCGTGGTGCAGGGCGACCGCATCTTCGCGCACTTCATCGTTTCGCATCTGCCGACGGGAGTCGCGGGTTTGGTGATTGCGGCGATTGCGGCGGCGGCGTTCACCTCATCGCTCAATTCGCAGGCGGCGACGACGATGGCCGATTTTTACATGCCGATGACGCGAAACGAGAAGAGCGAGAGCCATTACCTGAACGCCTCGCGGCTGCTGACCGCCGTCTGGGGAGTAGTGCAGATCGTGGTCGGCGTCATCGCCATCAAGCTCTCGCGCCGTGTCGTTGATGAAGTGCTAGGCATCGCGTCGTTCACCAACGGAGTGATCCTGGGCGTCTTCTTCCTCGGAACTTTTACGAAGCGGGTGAGGCAGACGGCGGCGATTGTCGGGATTGTGGTTGGAGCAGCGGTGATGCTGGCGGTCAAGTTATTCACGGGCGTTTCTTGGCAGTGGTATGTGTTGATTGGGTCGAGTGTGACGTTTGTTGTGGGGTGTCTGGCGAGTTTGGTAATTGGCGAACGAACGGCCGAGGTCTCGACGGAGTCTATCAAGTCTGATTCTCAAAAGCCCCGTATAGCTGAATAAATTGATCAACATTTTATCGACGGATTTCGCGATTTTCCGGGCAAACTCTCCGAATTCTACCCAGGAATGTTGCAAAGTGTCGCCCCATGGAAATCGGCGGTCAAAATCTTTGAGTCTTTGTTCAGCTCTTCTATTTTCAAAAATAAGAAAACCGAATACCAAGTGACTTTCTGTGGCTTCGTGGGCGACGGCTTCCGCTCCGAGAAAAAGCGCTTTGATTTTATCCGCATTCTCCTCTGCGGCTCGCGCGGTAGCTTCGGCTTTGGCCCTCTTCTGATCAGCCTCCGCCAATGCGAGTTTGAGGGACCTGGCGTAGTTCTCAGCCGATTCACGCTTCTCCTCTGCCTCCTGCGCTCTGGCCTCTGCCGCGCGAGCCAAAGCGAAAAGCTCCGCCCATTGTTTTTCCAGTTCTGCGATTTCACTCTCGAGGTTGTAACCGGCAGACGGGTTGAGTAGATCGGTGACTGAAGAATCTGTCGCCTTTCCGGATTTCGGCAAGGCGTCGCGACCGGAGGACAACCAGAAATATTCGGCGGTACCGTTCCGCGTCGCCTCTCCGGATTTCGGCAAAGTGTCGTTACTGCGCTTCGATACTAAGGTGAGAACCCGGGCTGATTCTTTCTTTATCGGGACGATCAAGCTTTCGGGCTGAAATCGCTCGGCGCCAAACGGAACACATGTTTGCTCTGGCATAACTTCGGCTCGCTCACTTTGGTTATGGGGGGAATTTTGTGAGACGCTTCAGACCGGGTAATGTATGGGGGTAGACTTAGGCAGCAGCTTGGTCTTCCGCAGTCAAAGCTTGTGGTTGTGGGATGCTCGGTAGGTGAGGATGAGGCATAGTTAGATTTTGGACAGCGTAAGGACTTGCAATTGCAAAATAGGCGCCGGGCGTTCGCATTCTGCTAAGCGCTTGGTTCCGCAGGAGAAGTGAAATGACGCCGACTCAGAACAGTAGGAATAGACGTGACAGTTTGACGCGGCGATAAAAGAATGACGTGTCATACTGTCGCGAGGCGAAAAGTGAAATCGATCCTATGGCAGCCGTCGTATTTTTAACTTGCAATTGTTCGCTGCGCAGCGGTGCTGTTACAATTGGTACGCCGCCGAACAGGTTGCAAAAGGAGTAAAACTTTATGCCAGTTGCGATGACTGAAAATCCGACCGTTGTGCGCACTGAGCGCGGCCTGACTATCAAAGGCACGCGCATCACGCTCTATCAAATAATGGATTACCTGCGCGCCAACCACTCGCGCGAGATGATCCTCAGTCTGCACCAGAGCCTCTCGGAAGAGGAGTTGGAGGACGTACTGAACTACATTGAGACCCATCGGGAAGAAGTCGAAGCCGAATACCAGGAGGTCGTCAAGGAAGCGGCGGAAATTCGGCGTTACTGGGAAGAGCGGAATCGTGATCGCGTGAAGCCGATTGATCCCGACACACTCTCGCCGGAGCGCCGCGCTTTGTGGGATAAGCTGCAGGCTTGGAGGGAGGAGCGTAGGCAGCGTGATAACGGTGCTCATTGACCACAACATTGAGGGACAGGCAGCCGTGCTTTAGGCGACGATTGAGAGCGCAGGCTGGGCGGAAGCGATGGAGATCAGCTTTGTGCGCTTTGCCGAAATCGGTCTACCTGATGACAGTTCTGACCGCGCCATCTGGCGTTTCGCCCAAACGCAGCGGATGTTTTTGTTGACGGGCAATCGGAATAAACGCGGCGATGATTCTTTGGAGCAAACGATTCGTGATGAAAACAGCGCGACCGCGCTGCCAGTGATTACGGTAGGAGACGCTGACCGGCTGGTGGAACGAACGTATCGAGAGGATTGCGCCGACCGGTTGCTCGAGATCGTGCTTTACACGGAGAACTACCTGGGCACGGGGCGGCAGTACATTCCCTAGACCTGCTGCCGAGCGACGACGACGGCTGTCAGTGGCGAAGACGCTGCTGGCAGCCGTTTTAGCAAGCGAAGGAATCATGGCAAAACTTCAAACGCTGGTTCTCCTGTTCGCGCTCCTGCTGACGTTTGCGCCGCTGGCTGAGACGCAGAACAGGAACTATCAACCATTCGACCGCAAGCTCAGCAAGAAAGACGAAGACTGGGTCCGCAAAACTCTCCGTTCGCTCACGCTCGACGAAAAGATCGGCCAGATGGTGATGGCCGACGCCAACATCGTCTTCTGGAACCGCGAGAGCGACGAGTACAAGAAACTGCAGCATCACATTGTGGAGAACAAAGTCGGCGGCGTGATCCTGTTCCGCAGCGAGGTCTGGCCCTCGGCGGTCATCATCAACCGCTGGCAGCAGATGGCCAAAACGCCGTTGCTGATCGCAGCCGACCTCGAAATGGGGATGGGGATGCGGTTGGACGACACGCCGTGGTGGCCGCCGAATATGGCGGTCGGCGCGACGGGCGACACGAAGTGGGCGCGATTGCAGGGTGAAGCGACGGCGTTGCAAGCCCGCGCGATGGGCATCAACTGGCTCTACGCGCCGTCAGCCGATGTCAACAACAATCCCGAGAACCCGGTGATCAACACGCGCTCTTACGGCGAAGACCCGGGTCTGGTCGCTGAATTCACAAAGGCTTTCATTGAAGGCGCGCAAGCGGCGGGGGCGATGGCCTGCGCCAAGCATTTTCCCGGCCACGGCGACACGGCTACCGATTCGCACATCGGCCTGCCCGTGGTTGACGTGAGCCGGGATCGTCTGGACAAGCTGGAGCTCGTGCCGTTTCGCGCTGCGATTGAGGCCCGCGTCGGCTCGATTATGTCGGCGCACATTGCCTTGCCTCAGCTTGAGACTGAACTGGCCGCGCCTGTGCGTGCGCTCGGCGAACGCGAAGCGACATCGGCGGAGTTTCTCTCGCAGACTGAAGCCAACGCACCGCGGGTGACTTTGCCGGGCACGCTCTCGCCGAAGATTCTGACCGGATTGCTGCGCGACGAATTGAAATTCAACGGCTTGATCGTCACCGATGCGATGTCAATGGCTGGCGTCGCGGCGCGTTATACGCCTGCGGAATCGGCCGTTCGAGCGATCAAGGCCGGAGCGGATATGATCCTTAAATCGCCGGACCTTGACGCCGCCATCGCCGGGATCAAACAGGCAGTCGCCAGCGGCGAGATCACCGAGACGCGCATCAACGCTTCGGTCGAGAGAATCCTGCGCGCGAAAGCGGCGCTCGGTCGTCACACGAGACGCGCGATTGATCTGAACGAAGTTGACCGCGTCGTCTCCGATCCGAAGTTCAACCAGGTCGCCGAGCAGATCGCCGACCATTCGATCACGCTCGTGCGCGACGAGCAGAAACTTCTGCCGCTGAAGATCGAAAGCGGCAAGACCCGCTTGCTCAACCTCACCTTCACGGACGAAGAAGACCGCGCGATCACAAGGCCGTTCGTTGACGGGCTTCGCGCGCGGGGCGCACAAATCGAAAGCCACACGCTCGATCAAAGATCGAGCGAGGCTGAAATCGAACGCGCGCTTTCGCGCTTTCGCGCAGAGAGTTTCGACGCCGTGATCTTTTCGGTCGCCGTCCGGGCGCGCAGCGGCAAAGGCAGCGTGGCTCTTCCGAAAGCCGGCCAACATATTGCCGAACGCCTGATCTATGGCCAGGCGCCGCTCATCGTGATCTCGTTCGGCAACCCGTATCTGCTGATGGCGATTCCGGAATCGCCATCGTACCTGCTTGCTTACAGCCCGTTTCCGATGAGCCAGCGCGCGGCGGCGAAGGCCCTCCTGGATGAAATCGAAATCAATGGTCAATTGCCGGTGAGTTTGCCGAAGCTCTATTTGCGAGGGCATGGATTGCGGATCGAGCGAAAGAGAGAGCCGAAATAGTCGCACGTGTGGTTCTTCGCCGTTAAAGCGATTTCGCCACCACTCCGGGAGCAACCAGGCGGTCGGCTTGGAATCTTGCAAGGGCAGGGAGATTGTACTAAGATTCTCAATCTTGAAACGAGCTTCCTCATTGGTACCCCAACAGAGCGTTGATCAAGGATTTAAGTGACATCGCCACAAGCTTCATCTGCCTTTTGAAATCTGACTGCGGGGTAGGGGCAGCGCATCACCAGAGGGTAAAGAATTAAAATCTGCCGGAGCGACGGCTCCGGGCTGAGAGTCGAGATGAAAGAGTACCTTCCAATTCTCATCGTCTTCATCTTCGTCGCGGGATTCGCCGTGACCAACATCGTCCTTTCACACGTGATTGGCAAGCGCAAGAACACGCGCGCCAAGCTGATGCCTTACGAGTGTGGAATGGACCCGGTCGGGAGCGCGCACCAGCGGTTCTCGGTGAAGTTCTACCTGATTGCCATGCTCTTCATCCTGTTCGACATCGAAGCGGTCTTTCTGCTCCCGTGGGCGGTCGTGTTCAAGAAGTTGAGCCACACCATCTCCCGCCCGTTTGTCTTCTTCGAGATGATGATCTTCGTGGCGGTGCTGCTGGTCGGGTACGTTTATGTTTGGAAGAAGGGACTGTTCGAGTGGAATCGCAGCTAATCTCGAATTTCAAATCTGAGATTTCAGATCCGGGATTTCGAATCAGAGAGAGTTATGGGACTTGAAACAAAAATCGGCGAAGTTCTGCCGGAAGTGATCACGACGCAACTGGATGCGCTGGTCAATTGGGCGCGCAAGTCGGCTTTGTGGCCTGCGACGTTCGGGTTGGCCTGCTGCGCAATCGAGATGATGGCGATGACCGATCCGCGCAACGACGTGGCTCGGTTCGGCGCCGAAGTCTTCCGCGCCAGCCCGCGTCAGGCCGACGTGATGATCGTCGCGGGCCGCGTCTCGATCAAGATGGCTCCGGTCTTGCGCCGCATCTACGACCAGATGCCGGAGCCTAAGTGGGTGATCTCGATGGGCGTTTGCGCTTCGGCCGGCGGTGTGTTCAACAACTACGCCATCGTCCAGGGCGTGGACAAAGTCGTCCCGGTTGACATCTTCGTTCCGGGCTGCCCGCCGCGTCCCGAAGGCTTGATCTGGGCGATCATGAAGTTGCAGGAGAAGATCGAGCGCGAGAAGGTCTTCAAGGAAGAGAAGAATGCCTGAATCCATTCACTACCCGCGCTATGCGGACGCTTCTTTAGTCCGCACGAAATTCGCAACCACAATCGAGGAGATCGTCGAAGCCATCGGCGAGATCACCATCGTCGCCAAACGCGAAGGACTGGTCGAGCTGATGACCTGGCTGAGGGATGAGCCTGGCCTGCGCTTCAACTACCTGAGCGACATCGGCGGCGTTGACCTGGGCGAATTCGCCAGCCCGCGCTTCGCCGTCGCCTACCAGCTTTACTCGCTCGAACACAATCACCGGCTGCGGGTGAAAGTCTTCCTGGAAGAAGACGACGCACATCTGCCGGCGATGTGGAATGTGTGGAAGGCGTCGAACTGGCTGGAGCGCGAGATTTACGACATGTTCGGCGTCACTTTCGATGGCCATCCCGACCTGCGTCGAATACTGATGCCGGCGGATTACGAAGGCCATCCGCTGCGCAAGGATTTTCCGGTCAAAGGCTACTGAATATGCAAGCCAAAGAAATCGTCGTTCCGACCTCATCAATTTCTATGCTGCGCAAGCCCGACCCGCTGTCGGACACGCTGATGACCGTGTCGCTGGGGCCGCAGCATCCTTCGACACACGGCGTGCTCCGTCTCGAACTCGTGCTCGACGGCGAGACCGTGGTCAAGGCCACGCCCGACATCGGCTACCTGCACACGGGCATTGAGAAGACGATGGAGAAGGAGAAGTGGCAGCAGGTGGTGACTATCACTTGCCGGATGGATTACCTCAACTCGATGGGCAACGACCTGGGCTACGTGCTGGCGGTCGAGAAGCTGATGGGCGTTGACGCGCCGAAGCGCGCCCAGGATTTGCGCGTCTTGCTGACGGAGTTGAACCGGTTGTCGTCCCACCTGGTCTGGTTCGGCACACACGCGATGGACATCGGCGCGATGACCGCGTTCTTCTACGCTTTCACCGAGCGCGAGAGGATTCTGGACCTCTACGAATGCGTGAGCGGCGCGCGACTGCACCAGAGTTACTTCATCATCGGCGGCGTGCGCTGGGATTTGCCGGACAACTTCATCTCCGTCTGCGACGAATTCCTCAAAGGCTTCCCGAAATTCCTTGACGAGTGCAGGCGGCTGGTCACTGGCAACAAGATTTTCCAGCGCCGCACGAAAGGCGTCGGTGTAATGAAGAAAGAGGACGCGATCAGTTGGGGATTGTCAGGCCCGACGATTCGCGGCAGCGGCGTCAATTGGGACATTCGCAAGGCCGAGCCTTATTCCGGTTACGACACCTACGACTTCAAGGTCCCGGTTTACGACGGCTGCGACGTGTGGTCGCGTTACCTGGTCAGGATGGACGAGATGGAGGAGAGCTGGAAGATTTGCAACCAGGCTCTCGAACGTCTGAAAGAGCCGGGCCAGATTCTGTCCGATCATCCGAAGCTCAAGCTGCCTGAACGCGACCTGATGAAGCAGCACATTGACGTGATGATTCATCACTTCCTGATCGCGTCGGAAGGCTTTACCGTGCCGATTGGCGAGGTTTATCAATCAATCGAATCGGCGCGCGGCGAGCTTGGCTATTTCGTCGTCAGCGACGGCACAGAGCGGCCGTGGCGCGTGCGCGTCCGCGCTCCGTCTTACCTGAACCTGGCGGCGCTGCCCGCGATGGTCGAAGGCTCGTTGATCGCAGACGTGGTGGCGGTCATCGGCAGCATTGATATTGTTCTGGGAGACGTGGACAGATAATCCAAATTTCGAATCTCAAATTTGAAATCCAAGCTATGTACAGCGAAGCAAACGAAAGAAAACTCGACGAACTCATCTCGCACTATCCGGTCAAACGCTCGGCCATTTTGCCCGCGCTCTACATCGCGCAGGAAGAGCACGGTTACGTGACCGACGACGACGTCAAGTATCTGGCCGAACGCCTGGATATGCGCGTCAACGAAGTGGAAGAGGTCGTGACCTTCTACACGATGTATTCGCGCAAGCCCATCGGCAAATACAAGCTGCAAGTCTGCCGCACGGTGTCGTGTTGGCTTCTGGGCGCCGAACAGATCACCGAACGTATCGAGCACAAACTGGGCTGCGGCGTTGGCCAGACGACGAAGGACGGCAAGTTCACGCTGATGGAAGTCGAATGCCTGGGCTATTGCGATCTCGCGCCGTGCTTGCAGGTCAATTTCGACTATCATGAAAAGGTGACGCCGGAGCGGGTGGACGAGATCGTCGCCGGCTTAACGTGAGGAGGATCTATGACTGCTCAGGAAATCGAAGATTTGTTGGCAAAGGTTGTGGCCCTAAACGCTGAAGCGGCAGCGCAAAATGCCGAAGCGGCAGCGCAAAATGCCGAAGTGCGAGCCATCAATGCCGAGACCGCAGCCTTGATGAAACAGTCACAACGTGAGACCCGCGAATTGAAGAAACAGATTGGCGAGTTGGGCAACAAATTCGGCAGTTTTACCGAAGGAATGGCCTATCCTTCAATGTGTAAAATTCTGGAGCGCCAGCTCAAGGTCAAGGTGATGGGCGCGAATATGAGGTCGCACAGGAACGGGCGCACAATGGAAGTGGATGTGGTTGGCTCAGCGCCTGAAGCGGTCTACGTCGTCGAAGTCAAAAGCCATTTGCAGGAAGAGGGGTTGCAAAAGATGGTGAAGACCCTTTCTGAGTTCACCGATTTCTTCCCTGATCACAAAGGGAAAGCTGTTTACGGAATCCTGGCGGCGGTGCACGTGGATCGGACGATGGCAGCGCGAATCCGAAAGCACGGCCTCTACGTAGCGCGGATAAGCGATGACACTTTTCGACTGGAAGCGCCGAAGAACTTCAAGCCCAAGTCGTTTGCCGCAAGCGACGGAAGCCATCGCAAGCAGAAACATTTATGACCAAAGTACTCACATCTCGATTCCATCTCCAGGGGAGAGCCTGCGACATTGACGTTTATCTGCAAACCGGCGGTTATCAGGCTCTCCAGAAAGCGCTCAAAGAGTTCACGCCAGATCAGATCATCGAAGAAGTCAAGAAATCCGCCCTTCGCGGTCGCGGCGGCGCGGGCTTCCCGACCGGGATGAAGTGGGGCTTCGTGCCGAAAGAGTCCAAACGCCCGAAATACATCGTCTGCAACGCCGACGAATCCGAGCCGGGCACGGGCAAAGACCGCGATCTGATGCGCTACGACCCGCACCAGATGATCGAGGGGATGATCATCGCCGGTTACGCGCTCGGCTCGCACGTCTCCTACATCTACATTCGCGGCGAGTACTGGTACATCAAAGAGATTCTCGAAAAGGCCATCGCGCAGGCTTACGAGCGCGGCTATCTGGGCAAGAACATTCTCGGCTCGGGCTTCGATCACGAGATGTACGTGCATCCGGGCGCGGGCGCTTACATTTGCGGCGAAGAGACGGCGCTGCTCGAATCGCTCGAGGGCAAACGCGGCCATCCGCGCTTGAAACCGCCGTTCCCAGCAGTCGTGGGTTTGTACGGCGGCCCGACCATCGTCAACAACGTCGAGACGCTGGCCGTTGTCCCGCACATCATCCTGAACGGCGGCGATTGGTATCGCCAACTTGGAACCGAGAAGAGCGGCGGCACGAAACTCTACACCGTCAGCGGCCACGTCAACCGTCCAGGCAATTACGAAGTCCCGCTGGGCTATCCGCTGATGAAGCTGATCCACGACGAAGGCGGCGGTATGCTTGGCGGACGCAAGCTCAAAGCGGTCATCCCCGGCGGCTCATCCGTGCCGATCATCAACGCTGAGGAGGCCGAGAAGTGCAATATGGATTACGAGTCCGTCGCCGCCCTCGACTCAATGCTCGGCTCGGGCGGCGTGATCGTGATGGACGAGACGACCGACATCTTCGAGACGACGCGCAACATCACCCATTTTTATATGCACGAATCGTGCGGATGGTGCACTCCCTGCCGCGAAGGCACGCGCTGGCTCTACAAAGTCTTTGATCGGATGAAACGCTACGAAGGCCTTCCGGGCGATGTCGAGTTGCTTGACGACCTGGCCGACAAGATTCTGGGCAAGAGTTTCTGCGCGCTGGGCGACGCGGCGGCGATGCCCGTGCAGTCGGCGATCGACAAGTTCCGCGAGGACTTCGACCGGAGGATCAAACACACACTGGTGCAGATTCAGAAAGCGGCTGACTGAGTGGCTAGGATTAAGGAGGTAAGATATGCATGAAAAAAACAGTTGTGAGCCATCAGTAGAAATCACGAAGCGCGGGAGCGAGTTGGAACGTGGCCAGGTCTTGTTTTATTCAAAGATCGCCAAAAGCAACCTACGCAAAGCAGTATTACTTGTGTTTGCGGGCTTAGTGATGATTGGCTTAGGACTGACCTTCCCTGCCTGGTTGATTGGTGCTGCACGTTATGGGTTGGCAAAGCCGATTGAGCCTGCGCTGTTGACGACAAGTTCTTCCTGGCTAGTTGTGTTCCCGCTGATTCTGATAGGGGGATATATTGCTTATAAATCGTTTTTACTTCTGTTGGAGTCTGTTTATCAGGTGAGGCGGGTAGGGAGCTTGCTGGCTCGGCAACCAACAGATGTATCCGAAGTTAAACAGGTTCGGCTATAGCTCAATAAGTAATGCTTTGAGAGGGGATGCTGGTGCCGACAGATGACGATCCCAATAATTCAGATTTCTTCAAGCGCGTTATAGACACGGCTAAAGAACTTGACGCTTTAACTACTGGCGCTCTTCTATCTGTGTTAGGCGGTTCCGTCGCTATTGGAATGGGATATTACAATTGGATACTGTTCGCCATGTCCTTGCCTATAGTTGTTTACAAGGTATGTTGGGAGATCGTAGAACGCAGAGACAGGCTGGCAAAAGAGGCATTAGCGCGTCACCAGCAAGACATAAGAGACCGGATTGAGTTGATTGATAAGGTAAAGGAAACGTTAAGCTCCGTTGAAAACGCCGAGCGCCTTGATGAAGAAGAGAAGAAGTTTTTGATTGAAAAGACGAAGTTACTCTTAGAAGAACAACCGCCATCAAAGAAAAGATTGGTAGAGAGCTAGCTGCTCAATAACCTTTTATGGAAACAGTCAAGATCACAATCAACGGACAGGAAACGACCGCGCCCAAAGGCGAGCTGCTGATCGAAGCCTGCGAGATGAACGGCATCTACCTGCCGCGCTTCTGTCACCATCGCGGTTTGACGCCCCAGGCTTCGTGCCGCATGTGCGTCGTGCGCGTGGATAACCCGAAGATTCCGAAGCTCCAGACCGCCTGCACGATGCCGGTGAGCGACGGGATGGTCGTGACCACCGACTCGCAGGAGATCGAAGAGGTGCGCGCGGCGATGATCGAGTTCCTGCTCTCGAACCATCCGGTGGATTGTCCGGTGTGCGACCGCGCGGGCGAATGCGAGCTGCAGGATCAGACCTACGGCTTCGGCGAAGACCGGACGCGGTTCCTGTTCGAGGACAAAGAGAATTATCTCGAACGCCAGATTTCGCCGTTCATTTACAACGATCCGCAGCGCTGCGTGGTCTGCAAACGCTGCACCCGCGTGTGCGAAGAGTGGATGGACGAGTTCGCCATCACCACGCTCAATCGCGGCTCGCATACGATCATCAGCTCGTTCAACGGCTGGGTCGAATGCTCGGATTGCGGCAACTGCGTGGATGTCTGTCCGACGGGAACGCTGCTGCACGTGCCTTACAAATACATCGCGCGCCCGTGGGATTTGAAACAGACGGCGACCATCTGCAACTTCTGCTCGGATGGCTGCTCGATCCTGGCCGGCACGCGGAGTGAGAAATTGATCCGCGCCGTTGCGCGCGACGGTCGAGGGCGCACCGCCGGTGGCATCAACCACGACTTCCTGTGCGCGCTCGGTCGTTACACGGTTGATTTCGTTCACAGCCGTGAGCGCATTGACCGCCCGATGGTGCGTCGCGGCGAGCACCTGATTCCGACGACGTGGGACGAAGCGTTGAACCACGTCGCGCAACGCTTGAGCGAGATCAAGGCGCAAAGCGGTGGCGACGCGATCGGCGTGATCAGCGCCGCGCGTTTGCTCAACGAAGATCAGTTCGCGCTCAAGCGGTTTGCGACTGAAGTTCTCGGAACCAGGCACGCCGATTTTTACCGCGATGACGACGAGATTGATCTGGCGTCGTTCTTCAAATACGGCTCGCCGACGATTGCGACGCAGGCGCACATCCAAAATGCCGACACGATCCTGCTCATCGGCTCCGACCCGAACGAAGAGAATCCGCTGACGGCGTTCTCGATCCGCTGGGCGGTGCGCCAAAAGGCCGCGCGGTTCTTCGTCGTCAATTCAATGCCGTCGCGGCTCGAACGCCAGGCTCAGGTCTCTGTCCGCGTGCGCGAGGGCAGCGAAGGCGCGGTGGTTCAGGCGCTGCTCGACGAAGCGAAGGTCGCCGAAGCCGCCGAAGCGATGGGCGCGAAGGCGGACGATCTGAGAGCCATCCGTCGTGGCATTTTGGAGAGCGACCGGGTGGTGGTGATCTTCGGCGATGAGTTGCGCGGCGCGGCTTTGGAGGCGCTGCCTCTGCTCGAACAGGCTCTGGCCACGCCGAATGCGGAGGTCGCCGACGCTGCGAAGAAGGCTCACATTGACGCCTTGCAGCACCAGGTGCGTTCGTCCAATTCGACGAACAAGCCTTCGATCAACGAGAACCCCTACACCTACATCGTCGAACGCCCGACGCTCGAAGTCGGTGTCGAGCCTGCGCGAACCGAGACCAAGTTCTCATTCGTCCCGCTCGCGCGTTACTCGAATTCGATGGGCGCGTGGCAGATGGGAATGGCGAGCGCCATCGCCGGTGGGATGTCTGCGCAGGCGATGATCAATTCGGCGGGCGGCGGAATCAAAGCTTTGGTGATCGCCGGCGAAGATGTGATCGGCAAAGCAAACGGCGATGCGCCCATCGTCAGGTCCCAGCTTGAAAAGCTCGACTTCCTGGTCGTCCAGGAGATGTTCCTGACCGAGACTGCGCAGTTGGCCGACGTGGTCTTCCCGGTGACCAGCTTCGCCGAAGCGCAAGGGACGCAAGTCAACAACGGCTCGCAGGTTCAATTCGTGCGCCGCACGATTCCACCCGTCGGTCAGGCGCGCCCGGATTGGATGGTCGCCAATCAACTCGCCAAGCTGATGGGCGTTGATTTCGGTTATCAAGGCAATCTCAAGAACGTCTTCAAAGAGATTGCGGAAAAGATCGAAGGTTACGCCGGTCTGTCGCACCACCTGCTGGTGAACGAAGGCGCGACGCAGATCAAACTGCCGCAGCCGGATCGCGGCCGGGTCAACCGCGCCGATTTGATGGATCGTTTGAACGCCGAAGTCTCCCGCATCAATCGCAACGTTGCGGTTGACAGGCCGGAGATGACCGCGCAGGCGGGAGCGCGGTTGAAGAAGCGTTATCCGCTGATCACTCGTTACTCCGAAATGATTTCGCCGCAACTGCCGCAAGAGGCGCAGGCGGAGACACCGGCGCCGGTGATCTTCCCGGCTTAGTCCGACTTAGCGCCGATTGCGGCTGACAATTGAATGTGTGACTAACTGTTCTTCAGACATCAGGAGGTAATTATGACTGTTGTGAAGCGTGTTGGAGTTCTTTCTTACGGTAAGCTCAATGGCGCTCTTGGCGTCCTGGTGGGTTTGATCATCGGGGGACTGTTTTCCTTGCTCTCACTGGCTGGCGCTGCTGCGGGCGGCCGCGAGGGGGCAGCCGCGATGTTGTTCGGTGTTGGCGCGATTGTGATCGTGCCGATCTGCTACGGAGTCGTCGCTTTTATTGCCGGGATCATCGGCGGGGCGCTTTACAATCTGGTTGCTTCGACCATCGGCGGGATCGAGCTTGAGCTTGAGTTGGATCAAGGTCGAGGCGGACAGTGGCAACCGGGACAAGGCGGGCAGTGGCAGTAGAGCATCGAGAGGCGCGATCACGCCCGACCGGACGCTTCATCTGACCGCAGCCGCCTTGCCTGGCCCGGCGCAATACCTGATACCGTGCGCGGCAATTGCCCGGAGGGGTGACGTGCGGGTTGAACACAGCCCGTGGCTTTGATCCGCAGCGTCCGTTGAATCCGTCGCCCATTTTCGCACTAACTGACTTTAGCTTATGTCATCACTCTTCAACTCGATTGATCTTCAGTACGTCATCGGATCGCTGGTGAAGATCGCCGTCTTCTGGATCTTTCTCATGCTGGTGGTCGCCTACATGGTTTACGCCGAACGACGAGTGCTGGCCGTCATCCAAAACCGGCTGGGGCCGAACCGCGTTGGCTGGCAGGGGCTGTTGCAGCCATTCGCCGATCTGATCAAGTTCATCTTCAAGGAAGACATCATCCCGCTGGCGGTCAACAAATGGCTCTACATTGCGGCGCCGGTCGTCGTGCTGATTCCGGCGATGATGGTTTTGATCGTCTATCCGTTCGGGCCTGAGGTTCCGCTGCCGTTCGGCGCTGAAATCGGCTCGGCGCTCAACAGTCTGGGCAGCTCGCTGGGTTTCGACTGGAGCATCAACCTGACGACGATCAATCTGTACATCACGAATTTCAACGTCGGGTTGCTCTACGTCTTCGCGCTGACCGGCCTGGGCATTTACGGCATCGTGATCGGCGGCTGGTCGTCGAACTCGAAGTACAGCCTGCTCGGCGGATTGCGTTCGTCGGCGCAAATGATCAGCTACGAATTGGCGCTCTCGCTTTCGGTTGTCGCGGTGCTGATTCAGGCGGGCACACTCGATCTGGTCAAGATCGTCGAAGGGCAGTCGGGATGGTTCGGTCTCAAATGGAACATCCTGATGCTGTTTCCCGCCGGGTTGATCGCGTTCGGCATTTATTTGGTCAGCGCAATTGCCGAAACCAACCGCGTGCCGTTCGATCTGCCCGAAGCCGAGACGGAACTGGTCGCGGGCTTCCACACCGAATACAGCTCGCTCAAATTCGCGCTCTTCTTTATGGCCGAGTACGTCAATATGACGACCGTGTCGGTGCTGGCGACGACGCTGTTTCTGGGCGGCTGGCAAGGGCCTTTCGTTGATCGCTATCCGTGGCTCGGTCTGCTTTATTTCCTGCTCAAAGTCTTCTTCTTCCTGTTCCTCTACATCTGGGTGCGCGGGACGCTGCCGCGCTTCCGTTACGACCAGTTGATGAACTTCGGCTGGAAGGTTCTGCTTCCGACCGCGCTCTTCAACATCATTCTGGCTTCAGTGCTTGGAGTTCTCTTTCTGTAGCGGGTACTGATATGGAATTCGCTCACATCCTTTTTCTGGCTCTGGCCTCGCTGGCCGTCGTAGCTGCGTTCAATGTCATTTTGCAGCGCAATCCGATTTACAACGCGATCGGGTTGATCACCGTGTTGTGCTGTCTGGCGGCGTTGTTCCTGACGCTCAACGCGCAATTCATCTCGGCGATGCAGATCATCGTTTACGCGGGCGCGATCATGGTGCTCTTCGTCTTCGTGATCATGCTTTTGAACATACGCTCGGAAGAGTCCGTCACCGACAGGCAGAAATACCTGAAATGGCTGGCCGCGCCACTGTTTCTGGCGCTGCTCGGCGAAGTCATCGCCGTCGTGCGCCACGTCGAGCGATTTCAACCGCCCGCGCCGTTGCCCAGCGCAAACACGATGAACAACCCTGAAGCCGTGCTGGGCACGGTCGAATCAATCGCGCACGGAATGTTTACGGATTACGTGCTGCCGTTTGAAGCCACTTCGGTGCTGATCCTGATGGCGATTGTCGGCTCGATGCTGCTCGCCCGCAGAGAGAAGAAAGAAGACATCGAACGCATCGAGCAGGCTCTGGCTGCGCAGGAAGCAGAGCAACCGATTGTCGAAGATTCTGAAGAGGAGGTCGCCGCCTGAATTGTTTGTAGTCCCGCCTTCAGGCGGAAAGGGCTTGCCGAGCAAGCTCTTTCCGCCTGAAGGCGGGACTACAAACGAGGCGAACATTTATGGTTCCGCTTTCCTGGTATCTGGCGCTGAGCGCCGTCTTGTTCACCATCGGCGTCGTCGGCGTGCTGATTCAGCGCAACGTCATCGCGCTGTTTATGTGCATCGAGCTGATGCTCAACGCCGTCAACCTCTCGCTGGTGGCGTTCTCGCGCTTCCACAACGACGTCACCGGGCAGTTGTTCGTCTTCATCGTGATGGCCGTAGCCGCGGCGGAAGCGGCAGTCGGACTGGCGATCATCATCTCGCTCTTCCGCAACCGCGAGACACTCAACGTGGACGAAGCGGATTTGCTCAAACTGTAATATGCTCAAATGGATTACCCTCGCGCCCCTGATCGGCGCAGCAATCAACGGATTATTCGGCAAGCTGATCACGAACAAACTCGGCCAGAAGGCCGCTGAGAGAGTGATCGGTTTCATCGCCTGCGCTTCGGTCGGCGTTTCGACCGCGCTGGCGTTCATCGTCTTCTTCGGCAGAGAGTGGCCGGTCGTCAACGGCAAGCCGCAGATCGCCGAGCCTTTCTTCACCTGGATCAAAGTCGGCGGTTTCCAGGCCGACTTCGCCTACCTGCTCGACCCGCTCTCGGGCGTCTACATCCTGTTCGTCACCGGGGTCGGGCTGCTGATTCACATCTACGCGACGGGTTACATGCACGGCGATCCGGGCTATTACAGGTTCTTCTGCTACCTGAACCTGTTTATGTTCATGATGCTGACGCTGGTGCTGGCCGACAACCTGCTGCTGTTGTTCGTCGGCTGGGAAGGCGTCGGTCTGTGCTCTTACCTGCTGATCGGTTACTACATCAAGTGGGACGTCGCGGGCGATGCGGCGAAGAAGGCGTTCGTCATGAACCGCGTCGGCGATTTCGGTTTTATGATCGCGACGTTCCTGATCTTCACGGCTTTCGGCACGATCAGCTTTGTCGCAAAAGGCGACATCCCGAGCTTGCTTGAAAAGGCTGCCGAGCGTCCGGTCGAAGCGTTCGGTGTATTCGGGGTGATGACAGCGATTGCCTTGCTGCTGTTTCTGGGCGCGACGGGCAAGTCGGCCCAGATTCCGCTCCTCACCTGGTTGCCTGACGCGATGGCTGGCCCGACGCCAGTTTCGGCGCTGATCCACGCAGCGACGATGGTCACGGCTGGCGTCTATCTGACCGCGCGATGCAGCGCCATCTTCGTCAAATCACCGACCGCGATGGCCGTCGTCGCGGTGATCGGAGCGGCCACTGCGATCTTCGCGGCGACCATCGGCCTGGCGCAGAACGACATCAAGAAGGTCCTGGCCTATTCGACCGTCTCGCAGCTCGGTTATATGTTCCTGGCTTGCGGCGTGGGCGCGTTCATCGCGGGCATCTTCCACGTGATGACCCACGCGTTCTTCAAGGCGCTGCTGTTTCTCGGCTCCGGCTCGGTCATTCACGGGATGAGCAACGAACAGGACATCCGCAAGATGGGCGGTTTGCGCAAGTATATGAAGATCACCGCTGCGACGATGATGGCGGGATGGCTGGCGATCAGCGGCGTCCCGTTGCTGTCGGGCTTCTTCAGCAAGGACGAAATCCTGTGGCGCGCGTGGTCAACCGATGCTTTGCCGCCCGGAATGGGCAAAGTGTTGTGGGGAGTCGCTGCCCTGACGGCATTGCTCACTGCCGTGTATATGACGCGAATGATGGTCCTGACCTTCTTCGGCAGAGAACGCTTCAAAGACGAAAGCCACAGCCACGCCGGCCCCGCTCACGGTCATTCGGCTCAGGGCGACGAGCACGGACATCACGGCGAGCCGCACGAATCGCCCGCGTTGATGTGGATTCCGCTGGTGATTCTGGCAATCCTGTCGGTCGTGGGCGGATACGTCGGCGTGTCGCCGGCGTTGAGCAGCTTGGTCGGAGTTCACGCCGAAAACAGATTCGAGCATTTCCTCGAACCGGCAATCGCCAAAGTCGGCGGTCACGAAGTGGCGGTTCAAACGGGCGCGCAGCCGGCTGTGGCCGCGCAGGCTGAACACGCGGCTTCATCCGCGCAAACCGAATCGCACGGCGCAGCGGCAAGCGCAGCAAAAACAACAGCCCCGCGCGAAGCCGCCCACGATACCAGGACGGAGCTTACGTTCACGATCATTTCAACCCTGGTTGCGATCATAGGCCTGTTGCTCGGCTGGCTGATCTTCAGCAGCAACCCGCTCAGGAAGATGCCGAAGCTGCTCGAGGAAAAATACAGAGTTGACGAATTTTACGACGAGGCAATCGTCAATCCGATCGAGCAGACTTCGCGCCACTTCCTGTGGCAGGTCGTTGACGTGAAGATCATTGACGGGTTCGTCAACGGCGTAGCGCGCTTGTTTGCCGGACTGGCCGGCGCGCTGCGCTACACGCAGACGGGCTTCGCGCGCAACTACGCCGCAGTGATCCTGGTCGGCGCGATCATCGTCATCGGCTACTTCGGATACATCGCTCTTCGCTAAGCAAATATGGACATCATCACGCTCACAACCTTCCTGCCGCTCGTCGGAGCAGTCGTGCTGCTGCTCTACAGCGTTCTCGCTTCGCGCGGCGATCAGGAGAAGCTCGATAATCAATACCGCTGGATCACGCTGATCGCCACGACCGTCACGTTCCTCGTCTCGCTCGACATCGTCAGGAGGTTCGACGCTTCTATCGCCGGGACGCAACTGGGGCAGAAGCGGCCGTGGATCGGCGCGTTGGGCGCGTACTACTTCGTCGGGGTTGACGGGATCAGCCTGTGGCTGGTTCTGCTGACGACGTTCCTGATGCCGATCTCGGTGTTGGCCAGTTGGCACATCGTGAAGCGCGTGCGCGAGTACATGCTCTTTATGCTCGTGCTGGAGACGGGGATGATCGGCGTCTTCGTCTCGTTCGATATGCTCCTGTTCTACCTCTTCTTCGAGATCACGCTCATCCCGATGTATTTTCTGATCGGCGTCTGGGGCGCTGATCGGCGCATCTACGCGGCGATCAAGTTCGTCATCTACACGGTGGTGGGGAGCCTGCTGATGCTGGTCGCAATCATCGCCGTTTACTTTTACTGCGGGAACACGTTCGACATCGTCGAGATCACGAACCGGCTGGCGAGCAATCCTGCGCTCATTCCGGGCAGCGTGAAGTTCTGGCTGTGGATGGCGTTTGCGCTGGCCTTCTTCATCAAAGTCCCGCTCTTCCCGTTCCACACCTGGCTGCCCGACGCGCACGTCGAAGCGCCGACCGCCGGCTCGATCATCCTGGCCGGCATTCTGCTGAAGATCGGGACTTACGGCTTGATGCGCTTCAACCTCCCGTTCTTCCCGGACGTTTCACAACGACTGGCTCCGTGGGTGATGACGTTTGCGGTGATCGGCATAATCTACGGCGCGCTGGTGGCGATGGTGCAGCCTGATATGAAGAAGCTGGTCGCTTATTCTTCGGTCAGCCACCTGGGCTTCGTCGTGATGGGCATCTTCGCGTTCACCGAAACGGCGATGCAGGGCGCGCTCTATCAAATGCTGGCCCACGGCATCTCGACTGGCGCGCTGTTCCTGTGCGTCGGCATCATCTACGAACGACGCCACACCCGGTTGATTGAGGAGTTCGGCGGGATCGGCGCGCTGATGCCGCAGTATTCGACGATGTTCCTGATCATCTCGCTGTCGTCTTTGGGGCTGCCGCTGCTCAACGGGTTCATCGGCGAGTTCCTGATCCTGCTCGGCACTTTCTCCTCAACGGTTCCGCACGCGAAGATGTTCGCCGTGGTCGGCGCATTGGGCGTGATCCTCTCGGCGGTCTATCTGCTATGGATGTTGCAGCGCGTGATGTTCGGCGAGATCACGAACAAGGAGAACGCCGAACTCGAGGATATGGATGCGCGCGAGAAATGGGCGCTCGTGCCGCTGGTCGTGATGGCGATTGTGATGGGCGTGGCGCCGATGCTGTTCCTGCGCAGCAGCGAGAAATCGGTCAACAGTGTGAAAGAGGCCGTCGCGGGCAAACCGGCGAAAGTGGCCGTCAGTCGCTGAAGTCAGCGACGTCCGACTCGCGCTGACAAGCCATTTCGAAAAACAATGCAACTCGAAAACTTAAATCTAAACTACTGGGCTATCACCCCCGAAATCATCACGTCAGTCACCGGCGTGCTGCTGATGCTCGTTGACGCCGTGCAGAAGAGAGCCGAGCGCAAAGCGAACGCAATCGTCTCCCTGATCGGCTTGGTTCTAGCCCTCGTCGCCGTCATCGGATTCAGGACGCCCGGCAGCTATTTCAGCGGAATGGTTGAGATTGATCAAATCCGCGTCTTCTTCTCGGCGACCATCCTGATCGTGGCCATCATCGCCGTGCTGCTCGCTTCACAGTTCGTGCGCGACGAAGGCTTGCCGCCCGGCGAATTCTTCACGCTGATTATGTTCGCGACTGCGGGAATGCTGATGCTCGCGTCGGCGGGCGATCTGGTGATGGTCTTTCTGGGACTGGAGATCGCTTCGATCACGACCTACGTGATGGCCGGTTACCGCCGCTACGACCTGCGCGCCAACGAATCGTCGCTCAAATACTTCCTGCTCGGCTCGTTCGCGACTGCGTTTCTGCTTTACGGAATGGCGCTCGTTTACGGCGCGACGGGGACGACCAACATCCAGAAGATCGGCCAGGCGATTGCCGCAGACCAGGTCAATTATCCCGCCTTGCTGCTCGTAGGCGCGGCGATGATGCTGGTCGGCTTCGGGTTCAAGATCGCCAGCGCCCCGTTCCACCTCTGGACGCCCGACGTTTACGAGGGCGCGCCGACCATCGTCACCGGATTTATGAGCACCGGGCCGAAAGCCGCAGTCTTCGCCGCCTTCCTCCGCGTCTTTGTCAACGGCTTCAACACCACCGCTTCGCCAGTCGGGATGGAACTGCACAGCACCTGGATCAACACGCTGGCCATCATCGCGCTGATCACGATGACCGTCGGCAATGTCATCGCCATCTCGCAAAAGAACATCAAGCGGATGCTGGCCTATTCCTCCATCGCCCACGCCGGTTACGCGCTGGTCGGGTTCGTGACCGGCGAATACGCTTCGGTCGCGTTTTACATGCTCGCTTACAGCTTGATGACCGTGGGCGCATTCGCCGTCATCCAGTTGCTGGCCCGCGCCGGCGATCAGAAGGTCGAGATCGCCGATTACGCGGGCATTGGCTTTGAAGCTCCCGCGCTGACCTTCTCGCTCTCGATCTTTCTGTTGAGCTTGGCGGGCATCCCGCCGACCGCCGGCTTCATGAGCAAGTTCTTCGTCTTCAAGACGGCGTGGGATTCGGACTACCGGTTGAAGTGGCTGGTCGTCGCCGCGGTCGTCAACAGCATTATCTCGATCTACTACTACATCTACCCGATTGTGGTGATGTTCTTCCGCCCGCTGGCGCCGGGGTTCGTCAGGCCACGGGTGAGTCTGGGAGCGACCATCGCGTTGATCCTGACGTTGCTCGGGACGTTCTACCTGGGGATTCTGCCGAACCGGTTGATGAAGGCGATGGGCAGCGGGTCGGGCGGCGCGCAATCCTCACAGATTGGACAGACGCAGGTAATCAACAGATAGGCTATTTCCCCGCGAGGGCGGGCAGGGGGCGTGCGCCCGGCTTTATCAGTAAGTCGTTCGATTTCATTTGAACCATCGTCTGACGGCGTTTAGAGTACCGCCTTCAGGCCAATGGCATTAAGTTAGTGAGGGCGAGGGCGAAGCTTTGGAGTGCGGCGGGTTCTGACGCCGCTTTCCCATCTTTTCCGCGCGCCGAGTTCAAACTGAAAAACTGGGAAAGCGGCGTCAGAACCCGCCGCACTCCAAAGGCTGCCGCCGATTTCAATGTCTTAACTTAATGCCATTGGCCTTCAGGCGGCAGGCGCGTCGCCCTCCAAGCCTGCCGCCTGGAGGCGGTACTCCAAACGCCGTCATCCCACAATTTGGGTTTCATCCAAGGTGTGTTGATAAAACCGATGGCCAAAGTAATCGCACCGCTGACCAAATTCGCCATAACCGTCGGCGCGTCCGCGCTGGGAGCGGGGCCGCTCAGCACCTTGCCCCAGGAGTTTGTCATTCCGTTGTTGAAGAGCCTGTTGGGGGACGGCGTCACCGGCAAACTCGCTGAGCTCGGCGACGACGTGATCGGAAACCTGGCGGGCGATTTTGCCAAGGAGATCATTGATTCGATCAAGCGGGACCCGCCGCAAGAACTTCAGCGACTCTACCTGCTTGCGCTGCGCCAGTCGTTGATTGACGAGCGCGAAAAGTTGCGCCGGGAGATCGGCGAGCCGGTGTTGTTCACGGGCCAGCGCCAACTCCCCGACGATCACGAAAAGCTGTTCACCGTCTGGCTGACCAGGATCGAGAGCGTCCTGGGCGACAAAATTGATCTGGAGATGCTGTTCGGCGAACCTCCGGCGTTGGAGACGATTCTGGAAACCGGCGAGGCGAGCGCAGGCTGGGGTTTTCTCAAACGTAACCTGGCGGCCTGGGCGGAGCCGGGCGTAATCCCCGCGGATTTAGCAGATCGCTTGCGGCAAGACCTGCCGGGAATCCTGGCCGACAACTTCAGCTCGCTGCTCTCTTCCCCGACATACCAGCGGGCGTTCAACAAGCATCAAGCGCACTTCCAGCATCTGCTCAATCAAAGCCTGTTGGAATTACGTCAGGTAGCCGACCGCATGCTTCAGGGCGTCGAGGGGCTGCATCAAAAATCGGACCGCATCCTGGATGATCTGCAAGCCCTGTTGGCGCGGGCGGCGACCACGCCCGCTAATCCTGCCCACGCCGTCAAAGAACCCGATTACGCCGAGTTCCATAAAGCGCGCATCAGGGAATGGTCGCAACCGCGCTATCAACTCGATAAACGTTTCGTCAACCTGACGCTGCTGCTCGATAAGGGCGAGAACGAGCCGCAGCGTTGGCAAAAAGCTCCTGATACCGAGGACTATCGCTTCAACGACCTGCGCGACGTGTTGAAGATGACCGAGGAGTATCCCGCGCTCGTGCTGCTGGGCGCGCCGGGGAGTGGTAAATCAACGCTGCTGCGCCGGCTGCAATTCGATTACGGCATTGACCGGCTGTGCGACGGCGCGGAGCAGATCAGCTTCTTCATCCAGTTGAACGGCTACGGCCCTGGCTCGCCGGAGCCGCGTGAATGGCTCAATTCGCGCTGGAAGGAGCGTTACCCCGAGCTTCCGCCGCTCGAAGCTTTTCTGCGGGAGGGGCGCACGTTGCTGCTGCTCGACGCGCTCAATGAAATGCGACACAGGAGCGTCGCCGATTATTTCGAGTTGGTCGGGAAGTGGCGGGAGTTCACCAGGGATGTCGCCGCACAAGCAAACCGCATCGTCTTCTCCTGCCGCAGCCTGGATTACAGCGCGCAGGTGAGCAGCGATGAGTTGCGCGTCCCTCAGGTCGAAGCGCAGCCGATGAACAGAGATCAAATGCGCGCGTTCCTGCGAAGCTACGCGCCAGATCACGAGGAGCGCATCTGGGGAGAACTGGACAGCTCTCCGCAATTCGGCCTGTTTCAAACGCCCTACTTCCTCGACCTGCTGTGCAAGCAGGTCGTCGCGACGGGCGAACTGCCGAAAGGCCGCGCCGCGTTGTTCACTGGCTTCGTGCGCCAGGCCCTCGACCGCCAGTGCAAGAGGGACGACGCTCTGTTCCTGCCCGACACGCTCCTCGATGAGAAGGATCGCCTCAAACTCACGCGCAGGGCCTGGGCCGATGAGTTCGATCTGCCGGAGCGCGGGGCGTTGATCCCCAGGCTCAGCTCCTTGGCGTTCGGCATGCAGGAGAGCGAGTTCAAAACTGAAAGCAAGGAAGTTCTGACCGGCTACGATAGCGCCTGCGGTCTGATCGCTCACGATCGGGCGCGAGACATCATCAAGGCGGGCTTGGCGCTCAATGTGCTGGATGAGGACGAGGCGCTGCACCAGATCAAGTTCTTCCACCAGTTGCTGCAAGAGTATTTCGCGGCGCGACGGCTGGCAAAGAATCCCGACCCGACGCTGGTTCACGTCGAGTGGGAAGCAGAGAAAGTCAGCGAGGCGCTGGAAGAAACGCTTGTCAAGTTAGCTGATGGCGACCCGTTGCCGCCTCTGCCCCAAACCGGCTGGGAGGAAACCACGTTGACCGCCGCGCCGATGGCCAAAGACCCGCAGGCGTTCATCCGCGATCTGATCCCGCGCAACCTGCCGCTCGCCGCCCGCTGCGCCGCTTCGCCGGAGTTGAAGGTCAACGACGAACTCAAGCGCGAGATTCAGCAGGCGCTCGTCGCCCGCACGCAGGAGATGAAAGCCGACCTGCGCGCCCGCATCGCGGCGGGAGAAGCTCTGGGTCTGATCGGCGACCCGCGCTTTGAACTTCGCACGGGGCCGCACGGCGATTACCTGCTGCCGCCGCTGGTGGAGATTCCCGGCGGGACGTATCCGATGGGCACGAATGACAGCGAATACGATGATGAAAAACCCGCGCACACGGTCGAGCATGCGCCTTTTCAGATCGGCCAGTTCCCGGTGACCAACGCCGAATACAAGCTGTTTATCGAAGCTGGCGGTTACGAGGACGAGCAATGGTGGGACACGGAGGAATCGCTGGCGTGGCTGCGTGGTGAAGCCAGCGCTGAAGGAGCGAAAGCAGGTTGGCGCGATACACGAAAGAGTCTTCAGAATTGGTCGGATGATGAACTTCGCGACCTGGTGACACAGAACCGCATCACGTCGAAGCAGGCAGAGGACTACGTAACAATTCGCAACTGGGCGGATGAAGAGTTTGAGCGGTGGCTCGAAGAACAGTACCCCGCCGGCAAACTCTACCGACAGCCTGAATTCTGGGACGACACGCGCTTCAACAATCCATCACAGCCAGTCGTCGGCGTGACGTGGGTCGAGGCGCGGGCCTATTGCAACTGGCTGACGGCGAATGTCTACGGATCAGTACCGCGACCGGTAGGGAGCGTGGCCACAGGCGCTGGACAATCGCCGGCAGCAACGCTCCCTACCGGTCGCGGTACTGACTTGATGTTCCGGTTGCCGACCGAGGCCGAATTCGAAGCTGCGGCGCGGGGCAAGAAGGGGCGGCTTTATCCCTACAGCAAAACTTTCGACGCTAGCAAGTGCAACACCTTCGAGAGCCACATCCGGCGCACGACCCCGGTTGGAATCTTCGACAACGCCACGCCGGAAGAAGCGTTCGATCTTTCGGGCAACGCTTACACCTGGACGCTGTCAATTCACGATCAGGACCAGTTTCCGTATCCGTACCGGAGCGATGACGGTCGTGAAGACATTCAAAAAAGCGGGGTTTATCGCATCCTGCGTGGCGGCGCGTGGGTCGACTTTCATTTCTTTGCGCGCGCCGTCGTTCGCGACCTCGACAGTCCGCTCGACCGCGACGGCCGTGTCGGTTTTCGGGTGGGGTGGTGTGTTCGTCCCCCTTCTCTGACCCTCTGATCACTGTCTTGGGGCGGTGCGGCCTTGCCGCAGGCGCGTAGCGCCAGCCCCTTCCGGCGCCGCAGGCGCCTCGATTTTTTTTTGACATGTGCAGTTGAGGGTTACGGAGAACCTGATTTAGACTACCAACCGCAACGGCGGTGTACCGGCGTCACCCCGTTCCACCAGCGAGAGGAGCGAGATCGAATGAGCATCAGAGTAAATGTCGGCCAGCTTCGTGAGCAGTTGCCCGAACTGCTCGACCGCGCCGTGCGGGATGACGAGGTATGCCTCATCGAACGCAACGGCGAGCCTTACGCGGTCATCGTCAGCGCCCGCGAGTGGCGGCGACAAACCATCGGCAAGCGACTTGACGCGCTCGGCCCGCAGTACCGGCTCGCCAAAGAGCAGCAACGGCGGATGGAAGAGCTGCTGGCCCGCAGCAAAGAGGGCCGCCTGACGCGGGCCGGGCGTCGGGAACTGAATGCCCTGCTGCGGGCGAGCGAAGAAGTGATGCTGCGTCGCGCCGAAGCGATGGAGCGCGTATGAGCCACGTGTCGTCCGAGTTGCGCCGCCGCGTGCGTTTGCGGGCGCGAAATCTGTGCGAGTACTGCCTGACGTTGATGGACTTCACCGGCCATGAGTTCACCGTTGATCACATCATTCCAGAGGCCAAAGGCGGCGCGAGCGATTTCGCCAACCTGTGCTTTTGCTGTTTCTGGTGCAACAACTTCAAGCAGGCCCGCACCCACGCTCGCGACCCGCGCACCGGCCGCCTTGTTCAGCTCTTCAATCCGCGCACCGACTGGTGGGACGATCACTTCCGCTGGAGTCCCACTTTCGCCCGCGTGATCGGTCGCACTCCTGTAGGTCGCGCCACGGTTGAAGCTCTGCGCCTCAATCGCCAGAGTCTGGTGAGCGCGCGCCAGATTTGGGTGAGACACGGACTGCATCCGCCTGAGCTTCACACTTTATGACGAACACGACTTCTTTGAAGACTCCACGCGCTTTACGAACCCGGTTTGCG
>Ga0247727_10002989_pt1 | contig 38008 bp, 31 predicted proteins | sample WisWelCaveWW1625_FD_202498 | JGI IMG/M metagenome (GOLD analysis project Ga0247727, IMG submission 202498) | Biofilm microbial communities from Wishing Well Cave, Virginia, United States - WW16-25 | ecosystem: Environmental > Aquatic > Deep subsurface > Groundwater > Cave microbial mat | place...
GATAAATCATCTCGCCGGGGCTTTCTTCGGTGCCGGCAAACATGTTGCCCATCATCACCGTGTCCGCGCCCGCGGCAATCGCCTTCGCCGCGTCGCCGGTTTGTTTGATGCCGCCGTCGGCGATGAGAGGCACGTCATGGCGTTGGCAGGCTTTGACGCATTCCATGATCGCCGTGATTTGCGGCACGCCGACGCCCGCAACGATGCGCGTCGTGCAAATCGAGCCGGGGCCAATGCCGACCTTCACCGCATCCACGCCTGCATCGATCAGCGCCGACGCCCCGTCTTCGGTGGCGACGTTGCCGGCGATGAGCTGAATGTTGGGAAAAGCTTGGCGCAATTGCCGCACGGTTTTGACGACGCCCTGCGAATGGCCGTGCGCCGTGTCAACGACGAGAACGTCGACGTCGGCATGTATCAGCGCCGCCGCGCGCTCCATCGTATCTTTGGCGACGCCGACCGCTGCGCCGGCGCGCAAACGGCCCTGCTCATCCGTCGCCGCGTTGGGGAACATTTTCTTTTTCTGAATATCTTTGACGGTGATCAAGCCGGTAAGCCGGCCTTTTTCATCGACGATCAACAGTTTTTCGATGCGATGTTTTTGCAGCTTGCGTTCGGCCTCTTCGAGCGTGGTGCCGACCGGCGCGGTCACTAATTTTTCCCGCGTCATCACTTCGCTGAGACGCTGATCGAGATTGGTTTCGAAACGCAAATCGCGGTTGGTCAAAATACCGACGAGTTTTTCTCCGCTGGTGTTCGCCTCCACAATTGGAATGCCGGAGATGCGATAATGCCGCATCAGCTCGAGCGCGTCGCGAATGGATTTGTCCGGAGTCAGCGTGATCGGATTGCTGATCATCCCGCTTTCGGAGCGTTTGACTTGATCGACTTCGCTCGCCTGCCGCTCGATGGACATGTTTTTGTGAATGACGCCGAGGCCGCCTTCGCGCGCCAGCGCAATCGCCAGTCTCGCTTCGGTCACGGTGTCCATCGCCGCGCTGACGAGCGGAATGTTCAGTTTGATTTGGCGGGTCAATCGTGTCGAGACGTCGGCTTCGCGCGGCAGAATGTTTGACTCTTGCGGGATCAACAGAACGTCGTCAAATGTGAGAGCTTCGCCGAGGATTTTATTTGTCATTATTCTTTTCCTCTTTCCATTTACACGTCAAATTTTGTTTCGCAGTTCCCCAACCACATTCTCTGCGACGCGCACAACTTCACCGGCAGCTATCAATGCACTCGCCGTCGCCATGTCATTTGCCAAAATTCGATCATTGACCAATGCGGGCACGACTTGCCGAACCAATTTATGAACCGCGCCGGTGGCGGGGCCGGGTTTCAGTGGCGCGCGTAAATCCAACGCCTGACAAGCCGCAAGCAACTCGATAGCCAATACTTGCGTCGCATTGCGCACGGCATTGCGCGTTTTGACCGCGGCGGCGGCGCCCATGCTGACATAATCTTCTTTATTAGCCGAGGTGGGAATCGAATCGACCGACGCCGGATGGCTCAATACTTTGTTTTCGGAAACGAGACTCGCGGCAGCGACTTGCGCGATCATGAAGCCGGAGTTCAAACCGGAATTTTTGACGAGAAACATCGGCAAATCGCTGGCGCTGGCCACCGGATCCATCATCAACGCCAAACGCCGCTCGCTGATGTTGGCAAGATGTGTTGTTAAAATAGAAAGAAAATCGCAGGCGGTGGAAATGGGGTGCCCGTGAAAATTGCCGCCGGAAAGAATTTCTCCAATCGGCTCGGCGGAATGATCTTCAACAAAAACCAGCGGATTGTCGGTGGCGGCATTGAGTTCGATGGCAAAAATTTCCCGCAACGCGCGAAGATGATCGCGCACCGCGCCATGCACTTGCGGCATGCAGCGGATGGAATACGGGTCTTGCACGCGGCCGCATTCCAAATGCGCAGCGCGAATCGGGCTGTCCGCCATCAAGCGGCGCAAATTGGCGGCGGATTGCTGCTGGCCGGTGTAACCGCGCGCGCGATGAATGCGCGCGTCAAATGCCATCGGCGTGCAAAACAACGCTTCGGCGCTCATCGCGCCGATGATGTCGGCCGTGCGCGCCAACGTCTCGGCTTGCAAAAACGCCAACGCGCCGACTGCCGTCATAAATTGGGTGCCGTTGAGCAGCGCCAATCCCTCTTTCGCTTCGAGCACCAACGGCGAGAGAGCGATGCTCCGCAACGCTTGTGCGCCGGAAAAACGTTGGCCTTTGCAATCGGCTTGGCCTTCGCCTATCAAGATCAACGACATGTGCGCCAGCGGCGCGAGATCGCCGGAAGCGCCCACCGAGCCTTTTTCCGGAATGGCGGGGAGAATATCATGTTGCAGAAGCTTGAACAAATATTCGGCGACGATCTGGCGGGCGCCGGAATAACCGCCGAGCAGCGCATTGAGTTTCAACGCCAGCAGGGCGCGAACTTCCGGGCCGGAGAGTTCCGGCCCGACGCCGCAGGCGTGACTGACGATCAGATTTTTTTGCAGGGTTTGCAGATCATTCGGCGGGATGCGCACGTCGCTGAGTTTGCCGAAGCCGGTGTTGACGCCGTAAATCGCGCGATCGGTGCGCAAAAGTTTTTCGACGAGCCGGCGGGAACGCGCCATGCGTTCCAACGCCGCGGTCGCCAATTGCAAATTTATCTCGCCGCGGCTGATGCGACCAAGTTGATCGAGCGCCAGCGAGGTTCCATCCAAGTGCAGCATGCGCCTAAAAATTTTTTCAATTTAAATTTTGAATAGACGCATGTTACGGAAATTTTGCCAAAGAAGCAATGATTTTTTCCGGCGACCTTCATCGGGCCTTGACCAACGCCAGCCCGATAACGCGCGCGGCGCCGGCCGATTTCAACGCTGCGGCGCAGGCATTCATCGTAGCGCCGGTGGTGAAAACATCATCGACGAGGAAAATGGAGCGGCCTGCGAGAGGGGAATTTTCTGCGGGTGCAAAAGCGCCTTCGACATTTTTCCGGCGCGCTTCATCTTCTTCGAGTTTGGCCTGTGACTGCGTGAAGCGGGTGCGTTCCAAGGCGCGCGGCAGCACGGCCATCCTCCAGGCTTTGGCGACGGCTTGCGCCAATAGAATGCTTTGATTAAAACCGCGTTCGCGCCCGCGCCGGGGATGCAAAGGAACCGGCACGAGCACGGATCGAGAGTTTTCATTGCCGAGAAAATTTTGCAACCGCTGCGCCAACATGTTGCCCAAAATATGGCTCAACGACGGCCGGCGACGATATTTGAAGGCAGGAATGATGAGCTGCATTGCCTCATCATAATGCCAACCGGCGAGCACGGCATCTAAATGCTTGCCTGCCAAGCCGCTGCGTTGTTCTGCAATGGCTTGAACGTTCGGCAGCGGCCGCGCGGCGATTTCGGTCAAACATTTTTCACACAGCAAATGCGTGCGAGGCGAGGTTTGTGTCGCATGGCAAACGATACATTTCGAAGGATAGATCAGCCCAACGAGATCATTGAAAAGCCGGGCTAATTGGGCGCGCATGGTTTTATATCCATTGTTGTTGACCGGCCACTATAAGTGGCCGGTCAATTATTTCACCTTCCGCCAATCGGAAACGTGAACGCCACGGCCAATTGCGGCTCGAAGCGTTTTTGCACGACATAACCGGGATCGGGCAAGCCGGTTTTGGGGTCGGTGCGATTCGGATCATAACGGAACGTGTAAATATAATCAACATAAAAAATCAGCGGATCCATCCGGTAGCCGATGCCGAGGCGCGCCGCCGAGTTCTCGTCCAATTTGAACACGTCGCCGAAGTCGTCGATGTTTTTGTCGTCGTACATGGCGCGAAAAGCGACCTTCGGTATCGTTTCCGGCAGCGTCGCTTCGATGTGCAAAATACCGCTTTTCGGCCGGCCGTCGCGGCGCTCGTAGGTGCCGACGAGCCGCAAGGAATTCAACATCTGGCCGTACAGCAAGCCGAACGTGCCGCTGGTGGATTGATTTTGATCGTCGAGAAAATTTTTCTTCGGCACGGTTTGCCCGTTGGCGCGCTGAAAGCTCGTGCGTTCCAATTCATAAAACGGCCCGAAGTACGCCGGCAGAAATTCTTTGCCGAGGAAGCGGCGTTCCAATTGCGCGCCGAAATCAAACAAACCGCTGACGCCGTAAATATTCAGCTCCACGCCGGCGGCCTGGCCGGAGCCGAAATCTTCGATCTTGGCGAGATCGGCATAAAGCTTCAATTCGGTGAGCTGGTTTTTGATGATCGGCAGCTCGGCGTCGAACCCGAACACTGAAACGCCGTCGTCGGTGCCGCGATAAGAGTCCGGATCGTCGTCGCGGACGAGCGTGGCGCCGAGCGCAAAGTTCTTGATGATGGGCATGTCGGAGACGAGCTGCAATGGCCGATAATAAACGCGTCCGCCGATGATTTCCCGGCGGCCAAAGCTGCTGTTGGCGAGCTCGAAGCCGCCGATGCCGAAATCATAATCCAATTCCAAACCGACTTTGCGCTCGTCAAAAAGCAGCTCGTTGTTGTAATAATTCATGATAAAGCCGTGTCCGAGTCGCGCGGCATCCAACGCGTCGGCGCGCGTATAAAAGTTGTCTTGGTTTTTGCGGCCGTAGCGCAGGTAACGAATGGCGCGCAAATAATCGTTGCTTTCATTCCAATCTTCGCTGCGAATTTGTCCGGTCTGGGTGTTGTAGCGCAAAGCGATATTGAGCCCGGCGCCGAATTTTCCGAACGCCAATTCCGGCCGCAAATTTATCGTGTAAAACGTCTCGCCGCCGATGCTGGCAATCCCCATCCCGCCCATGAACACGCCTTGATTATTTAACATCGCGCCGTAAAAAGTGGTTTGCGCGCGCGCGATTTCAGTGTTGGAAAAAAACATACACAGCGTCACAACCAATGTCAGCGCGAGTGGCCGCACAGCAACTGCCGAAGAAAACGCACGATACATATAAGCTCCTGCAAAAAATTCAAGTCCGAAGCATGAAAAACTATTGAAATGTACAGGACAAGCTCGAAAAATGCAAGAAATCTCCCTGTCATTTTCCGTAAGATGTCATTACAAAAATGGCCGAAAATTATCCATCAAGATGACCATTTTCTTACCTTTAAAAAGTTTTGCTGGCATCGCCAAAATCACGGCTAATTTTAGGGGTAAGGCTTTTGCAAATTATGAACCAGACAATTGCATCTTTTTTAATTATTTAGTCGAAACAACTTTTTTTTGTACTCATCGCAGAAACTAATTTATTTTATTAACGCTCGGCATGTCATTTGCTTTGATTTTTGACATCGTATTATGCTAAAAATCAGGAAGATGACATGGAGTTTCTAAAAAGCATTTTGGTGGTCGATGATGAGGAAGACTTGACGTGGAGTATTTCAAAAAGCCTTGAGAAAAACGATAAGAACTTTGAAGTCATCTGCGTTAATAATGGGGACAGCGCGCTCGCCTATCTGGCAACGCGGCACGTCGATTTAGTGATTACGGATATGCGCATGCCCGGCCGCGATGGCTTGGCGCTGCTGAAAGATATCAAGCGTGATTATCCCAGGACGCGCGCGATCATCATGACCGCGCATAACTCGGATGAGGTGCGTGGCCAAATTGAGCGCCACGGTTTGACGTCTTATTATCTCGAGAAACCGTTCGAGCTGCGTTATTTGCGCCAATTGATTTATGATGCGCTTGGGCTCACCGAGTCCGACTTTGATTGGGAAAAAGGGAACTTCACGGCAGACCCGCACGGCGTTTCCAGCCCACGAACCGTTCAGACCGACTGGAGTGAACCTTGCTGAATCTCAAACGCATCAACGGCGCGGCGTCGGCGCCAGAAAATTTATTGAGCTGCTCAATATTTCGGCGCGAAATTTTTATTTGGACCCATTTCTGATTTGCTAATGAATGGGGCGTTTATTACTTCAAGGAACTGCATCTATGAGCAAACAAGTTTTACCTCTGAGCAAAAAATTCGCGTGGTTGAAAAAGCCGCGGCCGAGCGCGACGGCGCCGGCATGCAACCGATTGCGCCAACAAAAAACCAACTCAACCCAACTGCAAGCGCAGGAGGCGGCGACAACCATGCCTAATCAGGCGGGATCGACAAGTCTGTTCATGGGACGTCAAGGCAAAATTTTGCTCATCGTGACGCTGGCGGTGATGACCGGCATTTCGATGGCAAGTTTCGCGTTCCGCTTTTATACGCTCGACCAAAGCTCGGAAAAAATGGCGCGGCTCGAACGCTCGCTGAATCATCTGAAAGCGGCCATGAATGTGGATTCGGTGCGCCAGTACGAAATTCAAAAAGTCATGAGCATCATCGAGAAGTATGATCCCGAGATGGCCTCGGCAAAAAAATATGAGGTCGCCGATGAGATTTGCCGAATGGCGATCAAATATCCGAATCTGAACGTCGATCTGATTTGCGCCACCATAACGCACGAAAGCGCCTTGACCTGGCGCGCCGACATTCGCTCGCAAGCCGGAGCGATTGGGCTGATGCAAATCATGCCGGCGACCGGCGTTTTTCTCGCGGCGGATGAGGGCATTCCGTGGACTTCGCCGGGTGAAATTTTGTATAATCCTGTTCTGAATATTCGCCTCGGCTGCCGCTATCTTTCAACGCTGATTTCACTTTACCAGCTTGACGGCGGTTTGGCGGCTTACAACGGCGGCGAAAAACGCGCGGCCATGTGGCTGGCAAGCGGCAAAGACGACCGCGTCTTGTGGGCCGAAACGCGCGAATATGTTCCGGCGGTGTTGAAGTTGTATGATGAATTTCAAAATTGAATCGTTCCGGCTTGCGCCTGAGGTTGCTGCGTAGTTCCGGATGAACTCTGGCGCAAGTTGGACGCCCTCTCTCTTGTCACCTCACCGAACTTTCCTCAGACATCCTCACAACCTCTCGTTCAGGCATCAATCGTCGACGCCAAAACGAAGCCAGAAAATTGGGCGGGAAAACTCAGCTTGACTTTTTTGCCGATTTTTCATATACTTTTGATCAAGTGTGTCATCATGTTTCAATTATTATATTGAAAATTTTGCAATAATGCCGCGTGAATTTAAAAATTATATTGACGGGAAATGGTGTGACGCCGCCGGCGGCAAGCGTTTTGAGAACCGCAATCCGGCGAATTGGGATGAGGTGATCGGCGCGTTTCCGGATTCCAACGCCGAGGATGTCGATCGCGCGGTGAAATCAGCGGCGGCAGCGTATGAAGCTTGGCGCCTCACTCCGGCGCCGAAACGCGGTGAGATCATCAAACGCGCCGGTGATCTGCTCGTCAGATATAAAGAAGAAATCGCGCGCGAGATGACGCGCGAAATGGGCAAAGTCCTGCTCGAAACCCGCGGTGACGTGCAAGAAGCCATTGACACGGCTTACTACGCCGCAGCCGAAGGCCGCCGTTTATTCGGCCACACCGCGCCGTCGGAATTGCCGGACAAATTCAACATGTCGATTCGCCAGCCGCTCGGCGTGGCGGGAGTGATCACGCCATGGAACTTTCCGCTGGCGATTCCGACGTGGAAAATTTTTCCGGCGCTCGTCTGCGGCAACACCGTCGTTTTCAAACCGGCGGAAGATACGCCGGCGACTGCCGCCCGCTTCGTCGAAATTCTTCTCGAAGCCGGCTTGCCGGAAAAAGTGATTCAGCTCGTCAACGGCTACGGTCCGTCCGCGGGAATGCCCATCGTCGAGCATCCGCATGTGAAATTGATTTCATTTACCGGCTCAACGCAAGTCGGCAAATTGATTTCCGCGACCGCCTCGAAAGATTTGAAGCGCGTCTCGCTTGAGCTTGGCGGCAAAAATGCGCAGATCGTCATGCCCGACGCGGATTTGGAGCTGGCGTTGGAAGGCGTTTTGTGGGGCGCGTTCGGCACCGCCGGCCAACGTTGCACCGCCACCAGTCGCTTGATTTTGCACGAAGCCATTCACGATAAATTTCTCGCGACATTAATAAAACGAAGTGAAAGACTTCGTCTCGGCAATGGGCTCGAATCAACTTCGGACGTCGGGCCCGTCATCCACCAAAAGCAATTCGACAAAATTTTAAGCTACATCCGCGTTGGAAAAGACGAAGGCGCGAAATTGGAGACCGGCGGCGAGCGTTGCACCGAGGGCGCGTGCAAAAACGGCTTTTTCATTCGGCCAACGATTTTCTCGCAGGTCGAGCCGGAAATGCGCATTGCCAAAGAGGAAATTTTCGGGCCGGTGCTCGCGGTAATTAAAATTAAATCGCTCGATGAAGCCATTTGCGTGCTCAACAACACCAAATACGGTTTGAGTTCTTCACTTTATACACGCGACGTCAACGCAGCCTTCCGCGCAATTCGCGATATCGAAGCCGGCATTACGTACATCAACGGCCCGACGATTGGCGCGGAAGCCCACATGCCCTTCGGCGGCGTGAAAGAAACCGGCAACGGCCATCGCGAAGGCGGCTGGCCGGTGTTCGAATTTTTCACCGAAATCAAAACCGTTTTCGTCGATTATTCGGGAAAGCTGCAACGGGCGCAGATTGATAATCAGTAACGGAGATTAGGCATTTTGTATCATCAATAGATATCTCGATTGACCTAAAATTAGAACTCGTTTAACTATGTCGGATTCCTTGATTATTGGCCTCGTTGCTTCAATCTTCGGTGGCGCATTGGTCGCGATTACAAATCACATATTCACCCGTAATAAAACGAACGCGGAAGCGAAGAAGCTTGAAGCAGAGGCTGAGAAGATCAAGGCAGAGACAACAAAATTACTCAGCGATATGGGTTTAGAAAAAGAAGTGATGACAAACAAGATTAAACCACCTACCGGCTGGTATGCAGCGGGTAGCCATCGAGAGGATTATGAGATAGGAGTTGATCACCGAGTGGTACACGGTGATCGCTTTAGTGGTTACATCAAGTCTTTACCTTCACCAAAAGGTTTTGGAACCTTGATGCAAGAAATAAAAGCAAATAAGTACGAAGGTAAACGATTACGCTTGTCGGGTTTTGTGAAAACAGAAAAGGTTCAAAATTGGGCTGGCCTATGGATGCGTGTAGATGGAAAAGATAATAAATCTGTCAGTTTTGACAACATGCAAGATAGACCTATAAAGGGTACTCTTGATTGGAAGAAATATGAAATCGTCTTGGAAGTTCCAAAGGATAGCGTAAGAATAGCATTTGGTATTTTGTTAAATGGGCAAGGCCAAGTATGGATAGATGACTTAAGCCTTGAGGTTGTGGGTGAAGACGTGCCGACTACAAATCTAAAAGTAAAAATAGAACTGCAGGAAGAACCAATTAACTTAGATTTTGAAAGTGAATAGATAACTTACACGAATGTGTGCGCTGATTAAATTTGGCATCAAGGGAAGTGATATGAAATTCTTTGTAAGAATCGGCACTACCATTATTGGTGTTAGAATCGATCGTTCAGGGATCGAATTCAAAAATTTGAGCGAAATTAAAGCTCAAATCGACGCTGGTGTCGCCGCGAAAAAGGCGATAATGACTATATTAGAAACAAATGTTGAAACCTTAAAAAGAGAAAATAAAATTCTGCGCGAGATAATTGATGGCGTCACTGGTGAACCAGCAGGTGAAAACAAAAGTTTGGCCAGAAGCTTTGATTGGGATATTGCGGACGCATACATCAATAATGCCGTGCGCGAAGGCCGCACAGAAGATGATGGTTTTGAGGATTATTTGGAAACGCTTGGAGTTAGCCGCTCAGAAGAAACCGATGCGTTGTTGAGTAAGACTCATGAAATAGATTGCGAGCTTGATAAAAGGCTCAAGAGAAATCTCGATAAATTTCGAATGATCGCAAGCGCAGCGTAGAAAGATTATGCCTGCTTAAATTTATTTGTTTTTAAGAAAGGCAGAGGGCATGAAACTGGCAGGAGCGGTGAGCAAAAGTGTTATTCCGGTTTTGGCTATTGCAACCAGTGTCTGGTTTTACGTCGATCTGTTGAGCGTTCCAACAAGCGGGAGTTTGCTTGAAAAATTGATTATCACAAAACCGGTTGTCTTGGCGATTCGCATTTCTTTAATTTTTGCTGCGCTTGGAGTCGCCGGTTTGATCGTTGCTATTTTTTGGAAACAAATCGGCATTCTCAAAATTGGCAGTTCCGGTATTGAGTTTGGAAAATTTGCCGAAACTTCAAGCAAAGCCGATGCGGAGCTTGCGGCAAAAGATGTGATCATCCGCGATCTGGAGAAAAAGTTGAGTCGCTGAAAGGATCAGTGCAAAAACTATCTAAAGTTACAGATCCCAAATCCAAAGGGTAAAAATATGAACGAGGGAAAAAGTATAACGGAAGAGTTCGATCGCGAGCTTGCTCTCGCTTACATAGAAAAAGCAGAACGCGAGGGCCGCACTGCCGATGAAGGTTATTGGGATTATTTGGAAACTCTTGGCATTCCCCGTCCGGAAGAGACCGACGCATTTTTGAAACGAATTCGCGAAGAAAACGATCAAATCAACAAGCGCCTTCGCGGTTATCTTGATGAGATTCGACAGCTCGCCCGCGCCGCGCAGAAAAAATACGCCGGCGTATAATCTGTGGCCGGCAAACTCTACTTGGTTGCCACGCCGATTGGCAACTTGCAGGACATGACGTTGCGCGCTTTGGAAACGCTGCGCCGCGTCGATCTCATTGCCGTGGAAGACACGCGCCACGCCGCGATTCTGCTGCGTCATTACGACATTCACAAACCGGCGGTGAGCTATCACGATTTCAACGAGCGCAAAGTCGCGCCGCAGCTTGTCGCGCAGATGCAGGAAGGGAAATCAATCGCGCTGATCACGGACGCCGGAACGCCCGGAATTTCGGATCCCGGCTTTTATCTCGTGCGCGCGGCGCTGGCGGAGAATATCGTCGTCGAGGCGATTCCCGGCCCGGCGGCAGTTGTGGCCGCTGTAACGATTTCAGGATTGCCGTGCGACCGCTTCGTGTTCGAAGGCTTTCCGCCGGCGAAAAAAGGGCGGCAAACTTTTTTTCAAAACTTGGCCAATGAGCCGCGCACGATCGTGCTGTACGAGGCGCCACAACGCGTCGCGCGAACATTGCAGGATATTTTGACGCATTGGGGTGATCGGCGCGTGGCGCTCGCGCGCGAGATGACCAAAATTCACGAGGAGGTGCGTCGCGGCAAGGTTTCGGAGATCCTCGCCGGTTTGCAGGAGCAGACATTGCGGGGAGAATGCGTGTTGGTCGTGGAAGGCCGGCCAAAATCCAAAGCAACCGTTGATTCAGAATCCGGCGAGCAAATTTAATCCGAAACCATATTATGGAAAGAACCTTGTCCGTAAAAGTCAACATCCTGCCGGACGGCGTGAAAAATTGGTATCTCAATCTGATCACGCCGGTCGTCAATTTTTTCGTCACCCGCGCGGTGAACCCCAATCTCTTCACGACATTGGGATTCATCGTCAGCCTTATCAGCGCGGGTCTCTTTATTCTCGGCTATCCGCGCTGGGGCGGCGCGCTCGTGCTGCTTTCCGGCACGTTCGATATTATCGACGGCAAAGTCGCGCGCGCCACCAATCAGGCCACCAAATTCGGCGCGCTGTATGATTCCACGCTCGACCGCTACGCCGAAGTCGTCGTCTTTTTCGGCTTGGCTTATTTTTTTGATCGCGACCCTTCCACTTTCTTAAAGACGCTGGAATCCTCGTGGCGCATGGTTGGAGTGATCGCCGTGTGCGTGGCCCTCGGCGGCTCGATGATGGTGAGCTACGTCCGCGCCCGCGCCGAAGGCTTGGGAATGCAGTGCAAAGTCGGCATCATGCAGCGTCCGGAGCGCATCGTCCTGCTCGGCTTCGGCGCCATCATTCATGAAGCCGCGCTGATGATCGCCGTCGGCCTCATCGCCGCACTGTCGAATTTCACCGCGATTCAACGCCTGCTGCACGTGCGCAACGAGGAGAGGCGTTTGCAGACGGCGCAATAGTTAAACACGTATGCCTACACTTGACTCATAAAAACGGTTGGCGCGAATAATTTGAAATTTGAGCTCATAGTAGCCCTTGCTGCCGACAATGTGAAAATCGACTTACAACTAAATTACAGTGAAAAAAGCAGCCCGGCACGGGATTTTCGCATAGAGTTGTGCTATAACCTCCCGAAGCCTGCAAGCATTTGGTCGAACAAAGCTCAAGAGGCCTTGCTACGCTAAAAATTAATCCGCATTTGGTATGAAAAATCCGCTTTGGGTTTTGATAAAAAGAAAAATTAAATTTTTTAATTTTTAGACGTAAAACTTTTTGCATTGAGGTGAAATATGAGAAATGGGATTTTTCCTTTTCGAGTTAGGGCCATTCGTTGGATTCTCATATATATTTGTATAATTTTGCTGTGCCTTGTACTTAGTGAAAACTGGGGGTGCAGCAAATCAAATCCAGTTGAGCAATCCAAGTTAGACAGTTTTTTCCCTTTGGCGATTGGGCTCAAGTGGAAGTATGTCAACGTCATCGCTGCTGAAGACTCATTTCAGATTTTCGTAACAAAGGATACAGTCATTCAAGGAAATAGGTATTTTGAAGTGCTTGATTCCGGTAAGAAAAAATTGCTGCGATGGAATCAAAAGCAACAACTCATTATCTGGGATACACTTTCAAACCGAGATAAAGTATTTTTAGACTTTGCTGTTAGTGTAAACGATTCATCGGGCGAGGAAGGTTATGTGCTTGTGAGTAAAACCGACACTGTTTCGACATTGACTGGAAATTTTAGTAATTGCTATACTTTTTCCCAAGGACTTCCGTTCATAATCCAAGAAAGGAGTTATGCTAAATCAATCGGTTTAGTACAATTATTGAAGGAGAGAGGTGCGAGGCAATCGAAATATGTACTAAAAAGCTACATGCGTCAGTAAATAAAGCACGCTTTGTTTTTGGATAAGGAGAATTCTATGTCACGCTTCATTCAAATCTTATTATTTATCTGTGTTCTTATGCTGGCTTCTTTAGTCTCAGCACAGGTAGATCTGAAAAAGAAAAATCCCGAATTAGGGCTCAACCCTCCATTGCCACCGGGATTGGCAAAACCAACTGTATCGTCATTTACGAATATTCGAGTTCTTCCAAGCACGAATCATCAGAGCGAAGCCTCCATTGCAATACATCCAACAAACTCGGCTCGTTTGTTAGGTGGCGCTAATACCGATCCAGGACAGGGCTACTATTATTCAACAAATAGTGGTAGTACTTGGAATGGAAGTGATCATTTATTGCAGACGAGCGTAAATGCTACCGATCCAGCTGTAGCATTTGACAGAAATGGGAATGCATATTTTAATTACCTCGACGGTAATTTGCTCGTCGCAAAATCAACGGATGGTGGCATTACATGGCAAAATCCGGTGACGATATCAACGAGCACTAATAATCCGGATAAAAACTATATAGTCATCGACACCAATCCCAACAGCTCGTATCAAAACTACATTTATGTTGTTTGGACTGATTTCCCAGGATCAAATCCTATTCGGTTCTCTCGATCAACGAATGGAGGACAGAGTTTTTCTGGAAATCTTAACATCAGTGGTGGCACAACCGTTGTCCAGGGTGCAGTCCCCGCTGTCGGTCCAAATGGAAATGTTTATGTCGTTTGGGGAATTGGGAATCCTAATCAGACTGGAATAGGATTCAACAAGTCAACGGATGGAGGTGCATCATTTGGTTCCTCATCGACAATAACATCAGTTACTCAAATCGGTACTTTAAGCAACGGCAGGTATCGCTTAAAACCGTCAGGCATTCGTGTAAATAGTTTCCCTGCAATAGCAGTTGATCGAAGTATTGGAATAAATAATGGTGCTATTTATGTCGTGTGGTCAGATCAACGCTCAATTTCGCCGGGTAGCGGAACCCCGGATATTCTGCTAATAAAATCCACAGACAGCGGTACCACATGGTCTTCATCACCTGTTCGGGTCAACAACATTACCACTGGAGACCAATGGTTCCCATGGATAGATGTGGCACCAGATGGAGCGATTTATGTTGTTTTTTACGACAGTCGAAATGACACCAGCAATGTTCTTACCGAAGTTTATGTTGCCCGTTCAATAGATGGGGGACAATTCTTTGCGAATTACAAAGTAAGCGATACAACGTTTACTCCCCAACCTATACCAGGATACGCTTCTGGCTATATGGGAGACTATATCGGAATCACTTCTTCCGCAGGTAAAGCACATCCTTTTTGGATGGACAACAGGACAAACGGTATATATCAGGCATACACCGCAGTTCTCAATTTCCCAACAGCGCCGTCATCGGTTATAGCATTTCCTGCTAGTAGCGGTGGCAACAGCGTGGGACTAACTTGGACAAATCCAAATTTTTCGGGCTTCGCTGGTGTGCTTATTTGGCGAAAAACTGCTTCATCATTTACTCAGGCACCTACGCAAGGAAGCCCGCCATCTCAAACACCACCAAGTGGAATAACTAATGTGCGGTATGGAAATAACACACATTATATAGATGGAGGACTAACTCAAGGAACAGCATACTATTATCAACTTTTTTCCTACGATAACAATTATAATTATTCACCGGGAGTGTTGATCAGTGCAACCCCACATAAAACCACTTCGACTTCGACTGTAGCGACGGCCTACAACAACCAACACAAAATGGTATATGATGGCACGAACTATCACATGGTTTATGAGACCGGAGGCGAGATTCATTATACATACTCCAATGATAATGGAAGTACTTGGGCGGATGAATTACGTATCAGCAATGCCAACGGCGGCAACATATACCCATCTATTGATATAACACCGGGCGGTATTATTGTCGTTGTCTGGCAGCAAGAGTTTCCAGGCTCAGGCAAAATTTGTATGCGCCGCAAAACCGCCGGTGGCTGGCGAACTCAGCAAGAAGTGGCGTCATTTTTAACCAGTTCCGGTTTCATCGCCACGCCGGTTGTCTCTGCCTATTCAGCCCCGACTTATTTCATTATCTGGCATGACTATAGTCTTAATAATCTCACGATTCGTTCTTACAACGAAAGCACTGGAACGTTGGGCACACCAACAACCATTCCTTCAACCAACAGCAATTCGCTTTATCCGGCACTGGCGGCTGATACGAATCTCTTCTTGCATTTAGCCTGGGCTGAAAGCGGCGCGATTTATTACACCAAAATTTCATACAACGGCAGCAGCTATACTTTTAGTCCCAGCAAAGAAAACGTCTCCAGCGGAACCGGTTACTCGAATCACGTTTACCCATCCATTACAACGGACTACAGCCGGCGGCCGAGTATAGCATGGCAGGCATACAGCGGCGTTGCTTTGGAACTCCAGATTATTTTGCAGCGACGCCGCGAGCTTTCGGGCTCATGGAGCAGCGCTACGAGTTTTATTGGCAACGAAGATTTTTATAAACCCTCGATCACCAGCTACCCAGGCATCGCCAACAATCAGAAACTCAGGATCACTTGCCAAGAATTGAATTTGATTAAGTTGTTCAAATACGATGGCACCTCGTGGACTTGGTTTACGGAATCCGCCACGGGTTATGATCCCAATATTAGCGCCACGATGGGAAGCAGTGAAGCAGCGAAAATTGTTTTGCGCAGCGGCAGCGCCTCGCCATATACGATCACCACGACATCGCAGAATTTGCCCAAAACCACCAGTACCAGCATTGCTCATTACCGCCGCGGCGTGATGCAAATTGGCAAAGCCGAAATCACTTTTGATCTCGGCGACTTCCTGTTGCAAGCAGGTGGAAATACAACGCCGATTGATTTGTTTGCTCATAATGACACGCTTGTCGCCGGTTTTACCGGCGATTGGAATGACATGTTTCGCACCGAACCAATAACTTTAGCATCAAATAGTAATTTGAGTTTTCAAAACGGTTTTTCGGTGCTCAATTCACACCTGCTTAATGATTTGTTGCCGCCAGGAGCCTTTGTAAATTTTTCTTTGGAAGCCGTTCATGACAAAACCGGCATTCCTCTCGCCATTTTATACCAAAAAATTGCCAATCGCATCGACACATTGCAATATTGGGGGCAAAGACAGGTAGCCATTCCACCGGAGCTTGCCGGCCAGCCGGTTTATCTGCGCGTCGCAGTAAGCACGCAGGGGCCGATTATCGCCAAACCCTCTATGGTTGAAATTTATCAAGAATCTACCGATTCCACGGGCTTGCCGCGGCTGCGCCTTGTCGACAATCGCGAGTTGCCAAAAATTTTCAGACTTCATCCGAATTATCCTAATCCTTTCAATCCTCAAACTATGGTCCGCTTTGATCTGCCGGAAGCGAATCGAGTTGAGTTGATCATTTTCAACGCTATTGGCGAACAAATCAAAATTTTAGTGGCTGATTATCGTGCCGCTGGAAATTATGTCGAAAGATGGGATGGCCGCAATACCTACGGTGAGCTGGCGGCGTCGGGAGTTTATTTTCTGCAAATGCGGGCAGGCGATTTCAAGGCCGTGCAGAAAATGATTTTAATGCAATGGTTTTTCTGGAAAAACTTTTTAACAGCTTTCGTTTTTTCATTAATGCACTTTGAACAAAAATCAAACGTATAAACTTTTAGAGGAGGAGGTTCCCTTGGCTAAATCACCCATTGACATTAAAGCGCCGCAAGGCAAACTCGGCATTCTCATCCCCGGCATGGGCGCAGTGACGAGCACGTTCATTGCTGGTGTCGAAGCCGTCAAGCGCGGCATCTCACAGCCTATCGGCTCGTTAACGCAAATGGGCACGATTCGTCTAGGCAAACGCACCGACAAGCGCGCGCCACATATCAAAGATTTCGTGCCGCTCGCGAAATTGGAAGAACTTGTTTTCGGCGGCTGGGATATTTTTGAAGATGACTGTTACGCCGCCGCATTGAAAGCCGGCGTGCTGGAGCCGCGCCTGCTCGAACAGGTGAAAGAGCCGATGCAGGCGATCAAGCCGTGGAAGGCAGTTTTCGATCAGAATTACGTGAAGCGTCTCAACGGCCCGAATGTAAAAAGCGGCAAAAGCAAATGGGATTTGGCGCAAATGGTGCGCGAGGACATTCAAAATTTCAAACAAAAAAACAATCTGTCACGTCTCGTGATGATCTGGTGCGGCAGCACGGAAATTTTCCTGCCGCCGAACGATCCGGCTTACAATACCATCGAGTCGTTTGAAAAAGCTTTGCGCGAAAATAACCCCGCGATTGCGCCGAGCATGATTTACGCCTACGCCGCGCTGCAAGAAGGCATTCCGTTCGCCAACGGCGCGCCGAATCTGACCGCCGATATTCCGGCGATGCTCGAGCTCGCGAAACTCAAAGGCTTGCCGCTGGCTGGCAAAGATTACAAAACCGGCCAAACCTGGATGAAGACTGTGGTCGCGCCCGGCCTCAAAGCGCGCCTGCTCGGTCTCGCTGGCTGGTATTCCACCAACATTCTCGGCAATCGTGACGGTGAAGTGCTGGACGACCCCGAATCGTTCCGCACCAAAGAAGAGAGCAAGCTTTCCGTGCTCGATTATATTTTGCAGCCCGAGCTTTATCCAGAATTATACAAAGATTATTATCACAAAGTCCGCATCAATTATTATCCGCCGCGCGGCGACAACAAAGAAGGTTGGGACAACATCGACATTTTCGGCTGGCTCGGCTATCCGATGCAAATCAAAATCGATTTTCTCTGCCGCGACAGCATTCTTGCCGCGCCCATCGTGCTCGACGTCGTGCTGTTGCTCGATCTCGCGCAGCGCAGCGGCATGAAAGGCATTCAGGAATGGCTGTCGTTTTATTTCAAGAGTCCGATGACCGCGCCCGAACTCTATCCCGAGCACGATCTGTTCATTCAATTGATGAAATTGAAAAATACTTTGCGCCATTTGCGCGGCGAGGAATTGATCACTCACCTCGGTCTGGAATACTACGACTGAGCGGTTGCTGGTTTCTGGTTGCTGGTTGCTCGCAACACCGTGACGAGTAACAGCGACCAGCAACCAGCAACAAGGAAACCAGATAGCTCAACTCGGAGGGTTAACTTTGTCTCATACGGGCGCGGATACGGATTCCGCTGCATCGACTATGCGCATTCCGCTACAGAGCGCAGAATCCTCTCCACTCAAAAGCCTGCTCAAAACGGCGCTGCCGGCGGTCGTTGATCTGGCCTCGCAGACGATCATGTGGACGGTGGAATCGATTCTCATCGGCAAGATCAGCGCCGCGGCGTTCGGCGGCGTCGGCATGGCTTTGCAAGTGATCATTCTCTGCATCACGGTGTTGATCACTTTCATCGTCGGCAGCACGCTCATCATCACGCGCCATCTCGGCGCCGGCGATAAAACCGCCGCCAATCATATTCTGAGCCAAGCCATGATTCTCGGCGCCGGCATGGCCTGTCTGTTGGCGATATTTTGGTATTTCGGCGCGACCAACATTTTCAAGCTGATCAAGGGAAACGAGGGCGCTGCCGCGGAACAAGCCGGCGTCACGTATTTGCGAACGCTGGCGGTCTTCGCGCCGTTTATTATTACGAATTTCATTGCCGTTGGAATTATTCGCGGGGCGGGCGACACGCATTACTCCATGCTCATCAATCTCGGCATCAACGGATTGAACTTGATTCTGGCGCCGTTATTTATTTTTGGCGGATTCGGCGTGCCGAGTTTGGGAGTGCGCGGCGCCGCGCTCGCCGCCGGCATCTGTCACACGCTCGGTTTTTTCGGAACGCTGTATTTGCTGCGCAGCCGCAAGTCCGCGCTCTTTCTCTCGTTTCGCGAAATGGCGCAGCCGAATTTGCAAACATTCAAACGCCTGTTCAATGCCGGCGTGCCGACAACCGTTGAGCAATTGGTGTGGGCGTTCAGCCAGCTTGTCGTCACCGGTTTCGTCGCGCAGCTCGGCGTCGAAATGCTGGCGTCGCATCAGGTTTTTCTGCGCATTCAAGCGATTCTCTCGATGTTCTACATCGGTTTCGGCATGGGCGCGATGACGCTGATGGGCAAAAATCTCGGCGCCGCCAATCGCCGGCTCGCGCAGCACACCGCCGAAATTTCGAGCGCCGTGATGTTCATCAGTGTCGTGATTTTGGGATTGATTCTCTGGGGTTTTTCGCATCAAATCATGAGCATCTTTACTAACGACCTCGAAGTCAAACACATGGGAAGTTTCGCGATGCTCGTCTTTGCATTGGCGCAAGTGCCGAAAGCGGTGAACAACGTCGTCGTGGGAAATTTGCGCGGCGCCGGTGATTTGCGTTGGTTGATGTGGATGACCATCGCCAGCGCGTTCCTGTTGGAAATCGGACTCAACTGGATGATTGTGTTTGGATTTTTGCACGGCGCGCAGCGGGCGTTTCTCGGTTTGTTAACCGTCTGGAGCGTTCAGCTCGTTGATGAAACCATCCGCTTCGCTCTGTATTATTGGCGCTTCAAAGGCGGGAAGTGGAAGTTTTTGCATGTGTGAACGCGAGTGCGATAAGTCGCAGCGTTTCGTTTTGTAATTCGGCATGCTCGCGAGACGGCGCCGCAAATTTGGTATAATCAAAAATGCGAACATGGCCAAATTCTTTTGCAATTTCAAATCTCCGTTTTTGATCCGCATGTGATCAATGAAATAGAGCGAAACCATTTTCGCTTCGAGCAGCTTTTCAATGAAGCTTTGCATAGCATAAACGAGCCAGTTTTCAATAACCACCTCGCCTTCCCATTCTCATGAACCCCAATCCGCCTCAAACCGAAATCGCCAAGCTTAGTAAGGAGTTGAACTACCACTCATATCGTTATTACGTTCTCGACGATCCGGAAATCACCGACGCCGAGTATGATCGCCTGTTTCGAAAATTGCAGGCGTTGGAAGGGAAGTTTCCGGAATTGATCACGCCGGACTCCCCGACACAACGAGTCGGCGCCGCGCCGTTGGAAGAGTTTGAAACGGTGACGCACACGATTCCAATGGTGTCGCTCGACAATGCCTTTGATGACGGCGAGATGCGTGATTTCGATCAGCGTCTGCGCAAGCTGCTTGAGATCGATGAAATCGAATACACCGTCGAGCCGAAGTTGGATGGCACGGCGGTGGAGCTTGTTTATGAAAATGGGCTTTTTACCGTCGGCTCGACGCGCGGGGATGGATTCACCGGCGAGAACATCACCCAAAATTTGAAGACAATCAAATCCATTCCGCTGCGGTTGATCAGTGACAAGATAAAAATTCCGGAGCGACTCGAAGTGCGCGGCGAAGTTTTTTATCCGGTGGCCGCATTCAAAAAGCTGAATGAACAACGGCTCAAGGCCGGCGAGCCGGCTTTTATCAATCCGCGCAATTCGGCTTCGGGTTCGTTGCGACAACTCGATCCGAAGCTGACCGCCGAGCGGCCGCTCGACATGTATGTTTACGGTCTCGGGCAAGTCGCCGGATACAATTTCAAAACGCAATGGGAAGCGTTGGAAACATTCAAGAAGTGGGGTTTCAAAGTCAACCCGCTCTCGAAAATTTGTCGCGGTATCGACGAGACTTTAAAGCATTATCGCAAAATCGGCGAGATGCGGCCAAAGCTGCCGTATGAGATCGATGGCACGGTGATCAAAGTCAATTCGTTTGAATTACAGCAGCGCGCCGGCATGCGAACGCGCAGCCCGCGCTGGGCGATTGCGTATAAATATGAAGCGCAGCAGGAGACGACGCAGATTCTCGACATCCAAGCGCAAGTCGGGCGCACCGGCACGATCACGCCGGTGGCGATCATGCAGCCGGTGATGGTCGGCGGCGTGACGGTGAGCCGCGCCACGCTGCACAACGAAGATGAGATCGAACGCCTCGGCGTGATGATCGGCGACACGGTGGTGATTCAGCGCGCCGGCGACGTCATTCCCGAAGTCGTCAAAGTGATCGAATCAAAACGCTCCGGCAAAGAAAAAAAATTTAAATTTCCTAAAAAATGTCCGGTGTGCGGCGGCGAGGTGGTACGTCTTGAAGGCGAGGTGGCGTATCGCTGTCAAAACGTGAATTGCCCGGCGCAATTAAAAGAGGGCATCCGCCATTTTGCCTCGAAATTGGCGATGAACATCGACGGCCTCGGAGAAAAATTAATTGAGCAATTAGTTGACAAAGGACTTGTAAAAAGCTTCGCGGATTTGTATTTTCTAAAGGGCGCCCAACTTGCGGCGCTGGAGCGGATGGCCGACAAATCGGCGCAGAATATCATCGCCGCGATTGCCCACAGCCGCGACGTCGCTTTCGACCGATTTATTTACGCGCTGGGCATGCGTCACGTCGGCGAGCACATGGCGCGCGTGCTGGCGAAACAATTCGGTTCTTTGCAAAATCTCATCAAAGCCGATGCCGAAAAATTGCAGCAAATTCACGAAGTCGGCCCGCAAGTGGCGGAAAGTGTCACGCGTTTTTTCAAAGAAAAAAAGAACCTCGCGGCGATCGCGCGCTTGAAAAAAGGCGGCGTGAAGATTCGCGAAGTTGCCAAGCCGAAAGCCGCCGATCAAAGATTCGCCGGCAAAACTTTTGTGTTCACCGGCGCGCTGGAAAAATTCTCGCGCGACGAAGCCGAGCGGCTCGTCGATGAGCGCGGCGGCCGGGCCTCGGGTTCGGTGAGCAAGAAAACGGATTATGTCGTTGCTGGACCGGGCGCGGGGTCGAAGTTGGACAAAGCGAGGGAGTTGGGCGTGGCGGTAATTTCGGAAGATGAATTTTTGCAGATGGTGGATAAGTAAGAGTTGGCAAAGAGATGGATGGCGTAAATGCGATTTAGTTGGGATGAAGAAAAAGACGTATTAATCGAAGAAAACATGGAATTGATTTTGAAGACGCAAAATCTGCTTTTGATGATCCGTTGGCGGTTAGTATTGTTGACGATGAACATTCAATTGCCGATGAACGTTGGTTGACAATTGGAATGTCATCGCAAGGACAGCTATTGGTTGTGGCGCATGCGTATTTGCAAATTAATGGTGAAGAATCGATTCGAATCATCAATGCACGACGGCCAACCACGCCCGAAAGGAAAAAGTATGACGAAGAACGCTAAAAAAAGCAACGGCGAGATGCGCCGGGAATATGATTTTTCCAACGGTGTGCGCGGTAAATTTTTTCGGTTGTCGGAATCACAAAAAATGATTCCGCTGGATGCCGACATTATACGGCATTTTCAGCGACGCAGTCGGAAAGAAAAAAAAGCTTATTATCTTCTCATCAATGAAACGTTGCGGCGCGCGATGAATTACGAGAAGTCAGGAGAAGGTTTTACTGAGTTGTTGCGAGAAATGATCGCCGACGAAGTTCAAAGATATTCTACACAGAAATAAATTCTTCATCCAGACTATTGGTCTGGGCGATACAACGTATAACCTTATTTCAACTTTTTGGAGGAGTTATGCCACAGGAAAATCGAGGTGCGGATTTTTTTAAAGGCTTTTTGATCGGCGGCTCCATTGGCGCCGTGATTGCGCTGCTTTTTGCGCCCAAGTCCGGCAACGAGCTGCGCGCCGATATTCGCCGCAAGTCGCGCGAGATTTACGACGAAACCGAGGAAAAATTCGGTGAATGGAAAGAGCAAGCCGCTGAAATCGTCGAGCAGGGCAAGCGCCAGGCCGAAGCGCTGCGCACCCAAGCGGAAGCGAAAATCGCGGAAACCCGCGCCAAAGCCGAACAATTGGTGAGCGAAGGCCGGGCAAAAGCGCGCGATCTCGTCGAGCAGGGCGTGAAAACGGTCGAGCGCGAAAAAGGCCGGGTCAAATCGGCGCTCGACGCCGGCGTGAAAGCGTATCGCGAAGAAGTCGATAGCAGCAAGAGCCAGGCGTAAAAATTTTGCGCTAGAAGTGGAATTTGAATCGAACAGTGGATTGAAAAGGATGCTCTCTGTTTGTTGGCTGAGGACAGAAGCATTTTCACCACGCAAGGAAAATAAATCATGGAAATGATGATGGCGTGGAGCCTGCTGGTCATCGCGTTTTGCATGCTCATGATCATGGTCACGGCGGTCGCAACGCTCTTGCGCCTGCGCCGATTGGCCATGGAAGCCGAAAAGTTGGTGGAAACGGTGCGCATGAACATGCCGCCGCTCATTCATGACATCACTAAAATCACCAGTGATATCCGCAGTATCGTTCACAACGTCGAACGACAAGCGCCTAAATTAAGCGATGCCGCCGAAGCGTTGCGTTCCACCGCGCGCGACGTTCACGATTTCGAGCGCATGCTGCTGGAGCGGTTGCAGCGGCCGCTGCTCGATCTGACTTCGTTGATCGGCGGCGTGGTGCGCGGCATTGCCACATTTTGGCGCACGTTAATTTCCCGTTGAATTTGCAACACGAACTAACATCAGGGAGTTGTCATGCAGTCATCCGAGCTTGATCGCCGGCTGCAAATCGGGCGCGATGTTGCGCGCGCGGCCGGCGAAGTAGTTTTGCAATTTTACAGTGAAAAGGTGGAGGTGGAATGGAAAGCGCCGGGCAATCCGGTGACGGCGGCCGATCACGCCGCGAACGCGTTGATTCTCGAGCATCTGCACCGGCATTTTCCCGGCGAAGCCGTGCTGGCCGAAGAAACCGACGATGACATGAGCCGTCTCGGCCGCGACGTGGTGTGGATGGTCGATCCGCTCGACGGCACGAAGGAATTAATCAAACGCAACGGCGAATTTTCCATCATGATCGGTTTGGTGGAAAATGGCCGGCCGGTTCTCGGCGTGGTTTTGCAGCCGGCGCCGCCGAGTGGAATCAAGCCGGGCGCGCTCTATTCCGGCGCGATTGGTCTCGGCGCTTGGTTGTCGCTCGGTGGAAGTGAAAGAGCGATTCGCGTTTCGGCGATTGAGCAGCCGGCGCAAATGCGGATGATCGCCAGCCGTTCCCACTTCGATGAACGCGTCGATCAAGTTCGGAAAAATTTGGGCATTCATGAAATTCTGCGCTCCGGTTCGGTTGGCCTCAAATGCGGCGCGATTGCCGCCGGCGCGTGTGAGTTGTACATTCATCCGAGCAGCAAAGTGAGTTTGTGGGACAGCGGCGCGCCCGCCGCGATTCTCACCGCGGCCGGCGGCGTAATGACGGACTTGCGCGGCGAATCACTTGACTACAAAAGCGTTCACGTCGGACATCCGCACGGTTTGTTGGCAAGCCACGGCCGGCTGCATGAGCAAATCGTCGCCGCGGTCAACAAAGTAAGTCTGAAAACCGTATGAGTGAAACTGCAGCGAACCCGATTTACGTTTTAGTCGCCGATCTTTTCTTTCGCAGTAAAATCCGCGCGGTGGCCGAGGCCGCCGGTGTCACGACGCAATTTGCGCGCAGTTTCGACGAGTTGCAAACTTTTTTGCCGTCATCTGAAACTCAAGCGAATATCATTGTTGATTTGAATGATCGCTCGCTGCGAGCGTTGGAATTTTTGCCGGGACTGGCGCAAGCCGGCCACCGCTTGCTCGGCTTTCTTTCGCACGTCGACGTCGTCACGGCGAATGCGGCGCGCGAAGCTGGTTGCGCGGTTTTGCCGCGATCCAAGTTCGTCGAAGATTTGCCGGCGATTCTATCGGGGCGATTCACGGTCTGATTTGTAGTTGACTGGATGTCATGATGAACAATCCCTCGTCGCCTCGGCGTGTTGCGATCTTTGAAATTCCGTCCAACGAAGAAGCCTATTTGCGGCAATCGGTTTTGGCTGAGTATGATTTGCGTTTTCATCCCGAACCGGTGAAGCCGGAAAATGTGACGCTCGCCAGGGAGGCCGAAGTATTGTCGGTTTTTATCTACTCGCGCCTTGGCGCCGCCGAACTCGCAGAAATGCCGAACCTCAAATTGATTGCCACGCGTTCAACCGGCTTCGATCACATTGATTTGGCCGCGTGCCGTTCTCGCAACATCACCGTGACGAATGTGCCGTTTTATGGCGAGAATACCGTCGCCGAACATACGTTCGGATTGATTCTCGCGCTCTCGCGCAATATTCACCGTGCTTACATGCGCACCAGCCGCGGCGATTTTTCCCTCGATGGTTTGATGGGCTTTGATTTGAAAGGCAAGACCATCGGCATCGTCGGCGCGGGACACATCGGCTTGCACGTCATTCGCATGGCCAAGGGTTTTGGCATGAACGTGCTGGTGTATGACGTGCGGCAGGATCGCTTTCTCGCCGAAGTTCTCGATTTCACTTATGCGCCGCTGGAAAAATTGCTTTCGCAGTCTGACGTCGTCTCGCTGCATGCGCCGCACAATTCGCGCACGCATCATTTGATCGACCGCGACGCGCTGAAATTAATCAAACGCGGCGCGATTTTGATCAACACTTCGCGCGGCGGACTCGTCGACACTGCGGCTTTGGTTCGGGCGTTGGACGAAAGCGTTCTCGCCGGCGCCGGACTCGACGTTCTTGAAGGCGAAGAGTTAATTAAAGAAGAAAAGCAGCTTTTGGCAAGCCAGGAATCGGCGGAAAAATTGCGCCTGCTCCTTTCCAATCACATTCTGCGCCACCGCGAAAATGTCGTCATCACGCCGCACAGCGCGTTCAACAGCCGCGAGGCGTTGAATCGCATTCTCGACACCACCATCGAAAACATTCAGGCGTTTATCGCCGGTAAAATTATTAATGTTGTCCGAGATTGAATGTCCGCAAAATTTGTGGCCGCGCCGGCAAAATTTTTAATCGGCTTTTGGCTGGCCGGTTTGGGCTTTGCCCAAATCGGCATGGCGCAAGAAGAGCCTGAAGCCAAAACGCCCGCTCCCGAAACGAAACCGCAAGATGAACCCAAGCCGCCGGTCGACGTCAGGATTCGGCGCTTGATTTCAAAGTATGAAAGCGAAGTCTCCTTTTTGCTGCCGGAAGGCGAATTCGAAGCGGCGCTGGATAAAAAAATCGGCAACTTTTCCGCCCTAACCCGCGCGCGGTATAATTTCGTCCGCGGCGAAATGGGGTTTTCGCTGCAAAATGTTTACACGCGGTTTCGCATCGTTCCGCAAGCTGAAGTGTACGATCGGCTGCATTTCGTTCCGCTCTTTCAACCGAATCGCGCCGATCGGGTTTGGCGGCGCGAGCAAGGCATTCAATTCGGCGCGCGATTTTTTCTTTTTCAGCCGATCAATGCGTTGACCAGCTTCAATTATCAACGCTATTCTTTTCCCTCGACGGTCAATCAACAGAAACTCGACTCGCAGCAGGTGCATTCCGTCAGCCAGTCGCTCGGCGCGCAAGCGGATTCGGCGCGGTTTGGCGGTTTCTATCATTCCGGCATTTTTGAAATGGCGCTCATTCGCGCTTTTCCTTATGGCCACAATCGCGCCAATTTTTGGCAGCTGCAATTTTCGACCAAAGGCGTGGCGGAAACGAATTGGCTGGCGGTGGTCGGCGAGGCGCGTGTGGTCTCATTGATTGCCGGCGGTGGCGTGCCGCTGTCTTTTCTCGGCGGGCGCAATCGTTTGTCGGCTTACGACACCAATGAATTTTCCGGCATCAATCTGTTTTATTTGTCCGAAGCCAATCGTTTCCATCTCAACAAACAAAAGCCGCTCGGCTTGACCGGCGGATTCAGTTTATATGAAACGAATTTCACCCTGCACACAGAAATCGGCCAGATCGGTTTGGACAAAAGGCTGCGCGATTTTTCTTCTTATCATGTCTCGCTGGGTGGGGGATTCAATAGCGTCGTGGCGTATCGCCAGCGCCGCGCCTTCGAGCTTTTTTTCTATGTTTACAAAGCGCTTGAGCCTGACCGCAGGCTGCGCTATTATTTTGGCATAAAATATTAAGATGCATTTTGCAAAGATCGGTCGCCGGAATTGGGCGCGGTTTCTTTTTTTCGCTTTTTGTTTTTTAAATTTTAATTATCCGGCGCGCGGCCAGGATAATTACGAGATCAAGCAATTCAAGCTCGAAGGCATGCGCGGTGTTTCGGCAGACGCTTTGCAAGAAGCCCTGGCGACGCAATCCGGCCCGTGGTACAACCGTTTTTTGTTTTGGCGCGACGAACCGCCGTTTAGCACCGAAGAATTTCAGCGCGATTTGCGCCGCATCATCGAGTTTTATCAGCGCGAGGGATTCTTCCACGTCGAAGTCAAGCCCCCGCAAATCGAGGCGGATGACAAAAAGCAAAGCGTGCGCCTGCGCGTTAAGATCGAGGAAAACCAGCCGACGCAAATTCTCGATATGCAACTGGCCGGCGTCGATTTGCCGCGCGTCGATGAATTGTTTCGCCTTTTGAAAGAGATCATCAAGCCCGGCGACCGTTTGCGCGCGGCAGATTTGCGCAGCAGCCAAGTGGCGTTGGTGACCGACCTGACGAATCACGGTTACCCGTATGCCAGCGCCGAGGTGAAAGTCGAACGCGATGATGAAAACAAAACTGCCGTCGTTATTTTTCGCCTCAATCCCGGTCCGGCTTGTGTTTTCGGCGACGTGCAAGTCAACGGCACGGCGCGGATTCCGCCACGCGTCGTCGAGGATGAATTGCCTTTTGAGCGCGGCCAAATTTTCAATCAGCGCAAGCTGATCGAAGGACAGCAGCGCGTTTATCGGCTCGAGCTTTTTCAATCCGTCAGCATCCGCGCGCAGGCGGCGGGCGACACCAATGCCATCCCCATCGACGTGCGCGTGCGGGAAGCGCCGGCGCGCACGTTGAAAATCGGCGTCGGCTACGGCACCGAAGATCTTTTTCGCGGCACGATCAATTTTCGCCGGCGCAATTTTCTCGGCGGCGCGCGCCGGCTCGAAGCCGAAATCAAATATTCCGACATCGAGCCGGGGCGGGCGCAGGCGCGAATTTTCCAGCCGCACTTTTTTGACGCCCAAACCGGCTTGATCATCAGCCCGTTTTATTTGCGCCACGATGAAAAAGTTTTTCGGCCGCGGGAAAAAATTTACAGCCTGCGCAGCTTCGGCGGCGAGTTGACCGCGCAGCGGCAATTTAATTTGCAAACCAATGCGTTCGTGCGTTATCGTCTGGAAAGCGCCAAAGTCGTTTCCGGCGCGGCCCAGTCTCAGATCGTCCGCATTGCAATTCCGAACTCCTATCGCAAAGCCAGCTGGGGATTGGGCGCGCTTTATAATAACAGCCAGCCGTTGTTTTCTCCGACGCGCGGCCACTATTATTCCTTGCAGCTTGATTACAGCGGCCCGTTGAGCGAGTTTTATTCTTTCCGCACGGAATTTCATTATATCAAAACGACGGTGGAGGGCCGATACTATCGTGAAACCGCGCCGGGATTGATCATGGCCTATCGCTTGAAGCTTGGCTCGCTCGAAGTGCTGGACGATCCGTTCAATTTCGCGCCGGTTGAAGAACGTTTTTACGCCGGCGGCAGCGCGTCGGTGCGCGGCTGGCAGCGTTCCAAGCTGGGCCCGCATATCGAAGAAACGCCGATCGGCGGCCAAAGTCTTTTGGAGGGAAGCGTCGAAGCGCGTTTTAAAATTTTTCGCGCGTCGAGTTCAAGATTTTTTCGCTCATTCGGCGGCGCAATTTTTGTGGATTGGGGAAATGTCTGGTCAACTTCGTTGACTTATAAATTGGACGAGATTCGTTACGCCACCGGTTTGGGGTTGCGCTACGATACGCCCATCGGGCCCATTCGCATCGACGCCGCGCGCAAAAGCAATTTGGAAAAACCCATTGACAAACGCTACTGGGAATTTTATCTGAGCGTCGGCCAGGCTTTTTAATATTGTCGATTGAAATTTGTCATGTTTATGCGTCTGCTGAAAATTTTTTTATTTGCGCTCGCCGGATTCGTTCTCCTGCTCATTTTGATTGGCGGTTTGACCCAAACGCGAAAATTTAAAAATTGGCTGCGCGATAAAATCGTGCAGCAGGCCGCTGCCGCGCTCAGCGGCAAATTGCACCTCGGCCGCATCGAAGGCAATTTGGTGTCGCGCTTCGGCTTTCGCGATATTTGCATTGAATTGGATGGCGATACGCTGTTGTATGTCCCGCATGTCGAAGTCGGATTGAGTCCGCTGGAACTATTGCAACAGCAGGTGCTGGTTTCCAACCTGATTTTTCGCGCCCCGCAGCTTCATCTCAAGCAGCGCCCGGACAGCACGTGGAACCTCGCACATCTGGTGAAATCGACGCCGCCCAACGGCGCGCCGTCGGCGCTGAATTTATGGCGCATCGCTTTGCAGAATTTGGAAGTCGATGGCGGCGCGTTGGCGTTCGCGCCGTTGGATGCTTCGTATCATTTGCTGCCGCGCCGTATTCAAAATCTCTCGACGACGATGCGCCTCGATTATGCCGATCGGCATTTGAACGTGATGCTGAAAAATCTTCGTCTCACTTCGGTCAATCCGCCCATGCAGCTTGACAGCCTCGCCGCGCAAGTGTTTTGGGGCGGCGACTCGCTCGGCGTAAAAAAATTGACACTGCGGAGCGAGAAATCTCGTCTCGCCGGGCAAATCGCTTTGCGGCATCTCTCGCGCCCGATTTATGACGTTGAATTGAGCGGCGCGCCGTTGCATTTGGAAGACCTGCGCGCCTTTTTTCCGCAATGCCCGGTCACCGGCCCGGTACGCGGCTCGCTGCGCGCGCTGGGTGATGCGCAAAATGTGCGAACCACTTTTCAGCTCGAGCATCTTGATGGTCTCGCCGACGGCAATTTTTTCGCGCTGCGCGATTCGGCGACGACGTATTACAATCTCGACGCCACGGTTCGCGCGCTGCATCTTAATCCCTATTGGCCAAATGCTCGCGGCCTCACGCGTTTGAATTTTAACGTCAAGCTTGACGGTTCCGGTTTGTCAATGGACGATCTCAACGCCAATCTGCTGCTGAAGCTTGATTCGTCGCAAGCGCTGGGGCGAGAAGTCTCGCAGCTTCGTCTCACCGCTGAAGCGCGTGAACAGCAGATTCGCGTTCAACTTTCGGCGCGCGCGCCGGCCGGTGAATTGAATTTGTCCGGCAAGCTCAGCGATCCGCAAAATCAACAGTTGTTTGAATTGAGCGCCGATGGACAGCATATCAATTTTGCTAAATTATTTCAAAACGACACGCTTGATTCCGACGTTTCTTTTCAACTCGCCGGAGCGGGCCAATATATTAAAAACCCGCAGCGAAAATTCGACGGCTGGCTGCGTTTCGCGCCCTCGCGCGTTCCGGCGGTTTTGATTGATTCCGCCTATTGCCAGTTTCGCGCCCGCGGCGCGGCGGTGCAGCTCGACACGCTGCATCTGGCGAGCTCGATGGGCAGCATTCAAGCCGGCGGAATTTTGAGCTGGCAGCTCGCCAACAATTTTCGTTTTCGCGCCGAGCTCGGCGATCTGACGTGGATCAAACGCGCGGTCGAGGCGGACACGCTGCGCGCCGCCGGAATTTTTTCCGGCGTTGCAACCGGCCCGCTCGATTCGCTCGTCATCGGCAGCCGCTTCGATCTGCGCCGCGTTCAGTATGACCGCAACGCCATCAACAAGCTGACGGGCAATCTCACTTTTCGTCGCGTCGGCAACGAAGGCGGCGGATTCATCCAATTGCGCGGCGATAAAATGGCGCTGGGCGTCGTGCCGGTCGATTCGGGGAAGGCGTCGGTATATTATGATTTGAGGCGCGCGCAAATCAGCGCCAACTTCTGGCAGGGCGAAAAGAACACCGGCGAATTGGAAGGCTTTTACACTTACGGTGACACCGGCCGTTTCGACGTTGGGCGCTGCGAGATCAACGTGCTCGGCCAAACTTGGCGCGCGCCAAAGGATCGCGCGATGTGGATCGACATTGACGACGATGATTATGATTTTCAGAATTGTGTTTTGAGTTATGAAAACCAGCGCATTTATTTGGACGGCCGCTTGAGCTATTTCGGCGCGGAAGATTTGCGCTTTAAAATTGAAGGCGTCGATCTCGCGGCGCTCCTCGCCGTCTTGCGTCCGGAAAATCCCTCCGGCAAAAATGGCATCGCCGGCATTTTGGATGGGCACGGGCATTTGACCGGAACGGCGGACAAGCCGATTCTGACCGGGCATCTCAACTGGAGCAATGGCCGCGTCGCAGATTTTATTTTTGAAAAATGGGAGGCCGATTTTGGTTACCGCGGCGAGTTGTTCTCGTGGCAATTTCGGCTGCATCAAAATCAGGATAGATTTTTAACCGGCGAGGGCTATCTGCCGATGAATTTGTCGCTCAACAACACCGGCGACGTGCTGTATCGTAATCGCCCGATGCGCATTCAAGCCGGCACCACCGGCATCGATTTGGCATTTTTGCAAACGCTGACCGACCGCGTCAAGCAGGTGCAGGGCACGCTCGTGTTCGACGTCAAGCTGGAAAACACATTGAAGAAGCCGCGCGCCAAAGGCGTGTGGCGCATTCTCGACGGCGCTTTTTCCGTGCCGGAATATGGCGTCACTTACAACGACGTGCAATTGGCGATGAGCATCGACACCTCGTCGGTGAAATTGATTGATTTGCAAATTCGCAGCGACAAAGGCGAGCTTAATGTCAACGGCCAAGTCGATTTCACGCGCGAGAAAATTTTGACGGCGAATGCCTCGCTGACGGCGAAAGATTTCCTGGTGATGCGCAATCGCAATTTGGAGCTGCGCCTCAACGCGAACCTCACCGGCGCCGGCGACGAGCAGGGGCCGCGCTATCGCGGCGACATCGTCGTCGTGCGCTCGCGTTTTTTTCTCGAGGCGCTGCAACAACGTGCGGTCATTGAATTGACCGAAGCCGAGACGAAGCCGGCTGCGGTCGACACCGCGCGCGCGGCAATTGCCGGCGCCAACGGCGCGACGCCGCTGCAGCTATGGCTGCAGAGACTGCGCGGCGAAATTAAAATCAACATTCCGCGCAACACCTGGATTCGCGGGCCGGAGCTTAACGCCGAGATCGACGGTGCCGTCGATTTCATTCAGGAGGGCATGGAAAAATTTTTGCCGTTTGGCACGTTGTATCTCGTGCGCGGAACGTACGAGCTTTTCGGCAAACGATTCGATATCGACAAGGGCCAAATCACTTTTCAAGGCGATTTGCACAATCCGCAATTCGATCTGACGGCCCGCCATGTTTTCCGCGCGGCGACCGGCGACCGCGAGAAGAAAAGTCTTGAAGTGAAAATCAGCGGCGAGTTGGCCAATCCCAAAATTGAATTTCAGCAGGAGGGCGAGTCGCTCGACGAGAAAGACGCGCTGGCGAATTTGATTTTCGGCGTCAATTTCGATGAGCTTTTCTACAGCCAGCGCGAAGACTTGACCAACGACGAAGGAAGCGCGCTTTCGACTGCGGCGATGGGGCTGGTCTCCGGCCTCGTTTCGCAGGAACTGGCCAGATCGCTCGGCCGCAGCTTGAATCTCGATCTCATCGAATTTCAAAGCGGCGAAGACATCACCAAAAGCTCGGTGCTGGTGGGAAAATATCTGACCAACGATCTCTTCATCAGTTTCGGCCAGGAGCCGAACGGTCCCGTCGTGTCGTTGGAATGGGAATTGTTGAAATTTTTGTTTCTGCAAGCGGCGCACGGCGGCGAAGAAAATCGCAAAACCGGTTTTGATTTGATCTGGAAATTGGATTGGTGACGCCGCGCCGGCTGCCGGTCTGCTTTTTGTTATTTGCGACAACCAGGCGTTTTTTAATCCGGCTTTTTCTTTCGTTATTTTCCGTGGGCGGCGAATTTTCAATGCGCGAATTTCTTCGACACTACTTCGGCGGCTTGTATCATCGCCTTGACCAGCATCACGTTTTCCTGCTGGCGGGCGGATTGGCCTTCTCCTTTTTAGTTTGCATGGTGCCGCTGGTGCTCGTGTTTCTTTCTATTTTAGGAAATATTTTAATCGCCTCTGCATTTGAATATCAGATTGACGTGGCGATTGAGATGTTATTCCCTTATGCGCAATATGTCGCGCCCTTGAAAGCCTTTTTGCTGGCGCGGGTGGATGAAATCATCGCCTATCGCGACGTCGCCGGCTACGGCGGCGCATTCGGCTTAGTGCTGGCGGCGAGCGGGTTGTTCAGCAGTATGCGGACGATTCTCAACAAAATTTTTCAAGTCAACGAAGATAAACACCTCGTCGTCGGCAAGCTGCGCGATTTTGGCATGGTGTTGCTCGTGCTGCTGTTTTTTCTGATCTCTACGACGATTTTACCGTTGTTGGAATTGATGAAGACCTCCGCCAGCAAACTTGCGTGGTTCAAGCTAACTGCGCTCCACACTTCCGCGCAAAGTTTGTTTCCCATTCTTTTTGCCGTTATTATCTTTTTTGTCTTTTTTATTTTATATCATTTCATTCCTTATGAAAAATTAGGCGTCGTGCCGACGGCGATTTGCGCGTTGGTGGCGACGATTTTTTGGGAGATTGCCAAACAGATTTTCGGTTACTATTTCTCTCACGCCATTTCGCTCGACAAAGTTTATGGCGCTTACATTTTTGCCGTCGCCGTGGTTTTGTGGATTTATTATTCCTCGTTGGTGTTCATCATCGGCGCGGAGATCGGGCAATTGTATCGCGAGCACGCGCCGAGCGGCGAAAATAGAATAGCCGTTGGAATTGGCCCCACGGAATTGTAAATTATCGAATCATGTTTATTGATTACGCCAAAATTTATGTGGAAGCCGGACGCGGCGGCAGCGGTTGCATGAGCTTTCGGCGCGAGAAATTCGTCCCCAAAGGCGGCCCGGACGGCGGCGACGGCGGCAAAGGCGGCGACGTGATCATGCAGGTCAACGCCGGCATGCGCACGCTGCAGGATTTTCAAATGCGCAAGCACTTTCGCGCCAAGCGCGGCGAACACGGCAAAGGCGCCAACAAAACCGGCCACGGCGGCGAAGAGGTGGTGATTAATCTGCCGCCGGGAACCGTTGTGAAAAATGCGGAAACCGGCGTCGTGCTGGCGGATTTGGTTCAAGAAAATGAGCGCCTCGTCATTGCGCGCGGCGGACGCGGCGGACGCGGCAACGCGCGTTTTGTCAGCTCGACCAACCAAGCGCCGCGCGATTGGGAAGCCGGCGAGCTCGGCGAGAGCCGCTGGCTGATTCTCGAATTGAAATTGCTCGCGGATGTCGGCTTGGTGGGATTGCCGAACGCCGGCAAATCGACTTTGCTCTCGCGCATCACCGCGGCGCGGCCGAAAATTGCGGATTATCCTTTTACGACGCTCACGCCGAATCTTGGCGTCGCGCAATATAAAGAGAATAATAGTTTCGTTGTCGCGGATATTCCCGGCCTCGTCGAAGGCGCCCACGAAGGCCTCGGCCTCGGCCTCGAATTTCTGCGCCACATCGAACGCACTTCCGTTTTGGTTGTTTTGCTTGATGTGACTTCGAAAAATTTGACTTCGGACTACGAAACTTTAATCAACGAAATGAAAAGCTACAATCAAACGCTGTTGGAGAAACCGCGCATTGTGGTGTTGACAAAAATGGATTTGATGGCGGATAAAAATTGTGTCGAAAAATTTTTGCGACGCGCGGATTATCCGTCTTGCAACATTTCCGCCGTGAGTGGTGAAGGGATTGAAAAATTGTTGGGAATGATGTGGAAGGCAGTGAGAATTGATGTTAAATGAATACCAAGACGATGTTGTTTTGATAAAATCTGCCAACAGTGGTGGGTCGGGCACAATGCAAGAAAGTTGCTTACATGATCCGGCCCTTTGTACATTTTTCCAAGTGGCTGAACATGGTGGGCTTCACAGTACCATAAGCTTTTCACGCGCGGCGAATATGTGGTCCATCCACATATTCGCCGCTTGTTTTAGGCTGGCCTCTGACTATTGAGTCACATTTTTATTATTCGATTAAAACGTTATACTCAGTGAGTATACTCTTGGGGTTAATTCCGAATTGGCTCAACACTTTTTGATAGCGCGGGAAAGCTCGCAAATATTGTATAATACTTAAGGCAGTGATCCATGCCGGGCCGTGACAAACAGGCAAACTCCATGTCGAAGGATCTTTCGGATCATTCTTTCCAGAATGATGAGTACGATAAGAAAATCCTTCTTCGGCACGACAACGTTTCAACATTCGACAGATTTCATTGAGCGTTTGGCTGTTTACATTTGCGATGTCCATATTATTCATCGTTATTCATGTTTCATTGTCGAGATGGCGTTCACGCAGACTGACTTTGTTGTTCCAATATTTGGTTTCCAAGGCTTGTTCCATGTTTCGCTCTCGCTGGTTTTGACTTGCTGCAGATTGTTAATGCAACGCAGATGGTGAGAATGATTTTATCTTACACAATTTCCTTTCCGTTGTCAAGCGGATTTTCAGCCAAAATTTTTCACTTGACATGTAACGGCCAATCTATTATTTTCATGCGGGTACAACTCAGCGCGAAATGTAACTAACGATGGCACAAATTATTCGCATGATGTTTCGGCGTGGTGTTTTCGGCGTTATTCGGCGGAAAAGAATCACCGCCGAACGTCACCGAAGCCGCCGAGTTGCGCCGAGAAAACTTTCAGAATTTTATTCTGTGTAGTTCCTAGTAAAAGCAATAAAACTTTTGCTTTGGGGTAACGTGAATCATAAAGAACTTTCAGCGCTGTTGCAACTGCTTTCCGTTCCCGGCATCGGCCCGGTGCGCGTGCGGGCTTTGGTTGGGCATTTTCGGTCGACCGCGGCCGTTCTGGCGGCGCCGATTCACGCGCTTTGCCAGGTCGAAGGCATTGAGCGCACGCTGGCCGAAAATATTCGGCAGTCGGGTCATGCGGCGCCGGCGCAGCAACAGATCGAATTGGCGATCCGGCATCAATGTCGCCTGCTGACGTTTTGGGATGAGGAATTTCCTGACATCCTTAAAAAAATTTATGATCCGCCCGCGCTGCTCTTTGTTAAGGGCGAATTGCGCGCCGAAGATGAGCTTGCCATCGCGATTGTCGGAACGCGGGTGCCGACGGAATATGGCAAAATGGCCGCTGAACGGTTGGCGGCTGCGCTCGCCTCGCGCCGAATGACGATTGTGAGCGGCTTGGCACGCGGCATCGACACGGTGGCGCATCAAACCGCGATCAAATCCGGCGGGCGCACGATAGCAGTGCTCGGCTCGGGGCTGGACACCATCTACCCGCCGGAAAATCGCCGGTTGGCGCAGGAAATTGCCCAACACGGCGCGTTGATTTCCGAATATTTCTTCGGCGCTAAACCGGACGCGGTAAATTTTCCACGGCGTAATCGTCTCATCAGCGGACTCAGTTTCGGCACGTTGGTCATTGAAGCCGGAGAAGAAAGCGGCGCGCTCATTACAGCGCAAACCTCGCTCGATCAAGGCCGGGAAGTTTTTGCGGTGCCCGGCAGCATTTTCAGCCCCAAAAGTCTCGGCCCGCATCGGCTGATTCAAGAAGGCGCAAAGTTAATCGTCGGCGCCGAAGACATTCTTGCCGAATTGCCGCAACAACTCGACATCTTTACCAAATCGCCAACGGCGGAACCGGCAGTGGCGTTGAATGAAAACGAGCGAAACGTGATGGCGCTGCTTTCCCATGAGCCTATTCATATTGACCTGCTGGCTCGACAAGCTAATTTACCCACCTCGCAATTGCTTGCCATTTTGCTGGAGCTGGAATTTAAAAATCTCGTCAAACAATTGCCCGGCAAATTTTTTGTAAAAAGCATTTTTGAAAAATAAATTTTCACCATTGCCAAAAAAATGTTGCATCGTTGAAACTTTTTTTGTATGTTACAGTTTCATTTTATACAACGTCTTTTTTGCTCTTTCAGATCATTACTCATCTTGCTTGTGAGTCAGCGATGGGGCTGGCATTCTTGCTCACAGGCTTAGGGCATGCGTTTTCAGTTCAGTAAAAAGTACATCTATTTTGTTACCGTTGAAAGCCGGGGATAATTATTGGGAAATTGTCGACTTTCAGCGGCATGTCACTTTATTTTTACAATTTTGCACTTGCTTTATTTATAAAAATTATCTACTTTCAGACAACGACTTGGTATTTTTTTCATGGTTCGTAAATTCAGTTTACTTTTTTTAACATTTTATCCCCCTCCACAGCTTGCCTGTGCTTCTTCGTTGGTAGTAGGGGGTCAAGGACGACCGGTAAAAAAATTATGCGTGAAGGACACTCACAGCCGACTACGCCAGCGTGTCAAGCCTTTGTGGACAAAGCGTTTACACGCTGGAAAAAATTTTCCCGCGCTTTTCCCCTGATTTAGTTTCGCTGATCGCGCCCGCGGGTGTGATGAATTTTTGGGCAACGGCCTTTGGCCGCGACAGGGAATTCTATTTTCAAAGATTTACCAGCACAGGATGGCCTAATATCTGCACGATTCAATTTGCCTGATGCCGCTGTTTTTTTAGCTCCCTTTTTTTAAAACCGGAAACATTAAAGTTAACTTCGTTTCAATTTTGGCGCGAGAGTCACTTTTTACCTTTTTGAAAGTGATATGAGCAAACTGTTTTCATTCATAGCACTGAGTCCGTTTTTGAGCATCATGATCGCCGCACCGGTGCAGGCACAAACCGGATTGGCGACCAGCTCGTGGCCGAACTCCCGGCACGATATGGCTTTGACGGCGCGTGCCCGGGTCGCCGGGCCGTCAATACCACAATTGAAATGGACGGCTAATCTTGGCATTGGCCCGCTCGGGTCGCCGACCACGGCCAGCGACGGAACTATTTATATACCGGGCAATGAAAATGACACGCTTTATGCCGTCGCGCCGAATGGACGTTTATTGTGGTCGTTTACCGGAAATAAGGTTGCAGAAGAGTTGTTCGTCGCGCCGGCGGTGGTGGGGCAAGATGGCGCGATTTATTTTGGTTCGACACAAAATATTTTTTATGCCGTAAACCCCGATAGCTCGTTGCGTTGGAGCGTGAAACTGGAGGGCGCGGTTCGGCTCTCGGCCAATATCGGCAGCGACGGCACGATCTACGTCCCAGCGCAGGATTGCCATCTGTATGCGATCAAGCCGGACGGAAAAATCAAATGGCGGGTCGATCTCAAGCGTCGCCCGAACAATACGAGCAATGGCCCAGCCATTTCGGCAAACGGCACGATTTACGTCATCGCCGGCGAGCTGCTCAAAGGTTTTGCGCCCGACGGCTCGCTTCGTCTCGAAGTGAGTTGCGCCGATCTCGGCATACTCTATGGGTTGGTGGTTGACGGCTCGGAGTTGATTTA
>Ga0247727_10002990_pt1 | contig 37997 bp, 19 predicted proteins | sample WisWelCaveWW1625_FD_202498 | JGI IMG/M metagenome (GOLD analysis project Ga0247727, IMG submission 202498) | Biofilm microbial communities from Wishing Well Cave, Virginia, United States - WW16-25 | ecosystem: Environmental > Aquatic > Deep subsurface > Groundwater > Cave microbial mat | place...
CATTCATCGGCTTAAGCATTTCCGTCGCATTGCCACGCGCTATGAGAAACGCGCCGCTAATTTCTCCGCCATGATCACCATTGCCTCGCTTTTCCTCTTCTCTGATTTTGCATACAGACTCTAAGCTGCCATTGGCATTCAATAAGCTAAAAGCCTTTTCAATAAAAATTACATAAATATCATAATTGCCTTTACTTGCGGCTTTATAGGACTTTTTATAGTGCTCAACTTCATTTGGAGCATACTCCATCATAGATTGAATTCGAATATACGGCGGATTGCCAATCACCGCGTCAAAGCCGCCGCGCCGAAAGACTTCGGGGAATTCATGCTTCCAATCAAACGGCTTCACGCGTTTCATCGCGTCCATGTCGCCGAACATCTGCCCGCTGAAATAGTCCGTGCCGATCAGCGCGTTACCGTTCTTGATGTTCCTGTTCAGGTTCGGCAGGATGTGTCCCTCCTCGAACATCTGCAACTGCCCAGGGTCTTCCACCACTTTCAGCAGGAGCGAAAGTTTGGTCACTTCCACGGCTTGCGGGTCAATGTCCACGCCGTGGAGGTTGTTGAGCAGGATGCGTTTCTTTTCGTCCAGGCTGAGGCGGAAGGTTTTGTTGTCGGCGGTGAGCAACGTCTTTTTCTTCAACGACTTTTCGAGATCATGGTTTACATACCAATCCAAATGCCAGTCCAACAAAAATTGGTACGCGCCGAGCAAAAACGAACCTGAGCCGCAGGCGGGGTCAACGATCTTGATTTTTGAAACGTCGTCGGGGTTGAGTCCCCCTCTCCCTGTGGGAGAGGGGTTAGGGGTGAGGGCAGAAGCGGAAAGTAACTTCCCCACTGTATTTTTGACGATGTAATCCACAATGTAGGCGGGAGTGTAATACACGCCTCCCGCTTTGCGGACTTCGGGCTTTTCGTCCACTTTGGCGTTTCGGTCGGCGGTAAGGCGGATCACCTTGCCCAAGAATCGCTCATACACCGAGCCGAGAATTTCGGTGGGGATGTAGTTGAAGGCATACGGGCTGGGGTAATACAAGTCCCTGATGATGTCTTTCAAGACCTTATCGTCAATGTCCAATAAGGGCGTCAAGGTATCGGGATTCTCACGGTCCTTGTCCTTTTTGAAATGGAACAAACCCGAGTTGTAGCGCGCATCCGCCTGCTGGAAGAGTTTGAGGAGGTTGCTGTAAATTGACCCCCTCCCAGCCTCCCCCAAATCCGACGAACCCCAGTCGGATTTGGGGGAGGTTCCCGCCAGGGCGGTGGGGGTCGTGAGTTCAAACAAGCGGTGGTCTTTTTCCATGCCGCGTTCTTCCGCGATCCGCAGGAAGATAATGCGGTCAATCGTCATTTGCACGGCAAAGTTGATCTGGTCTTCGGTCAGGTTCTGCTCTTTGTTCCGCAGTGCGATATTTTTTGCAAGCGTCTCGCGCCAGCCTTCGATCTCCTCCAAAAAGGCATCGTCCACTTCCTGTGTGCCCTTTTTTCCTTTGAGTGCATCCTTGAACGTGTCCAGCGATCCTTTGCGAATGGCGGTCGGAGAAAAGAGCGCGGCGATCTCATTCCATTTTTCCACGTACTCGCTAAAGTGATAGATCTGGATACGCCCCGTGCCTGCCTTGTCTTTGGCGTAATTCGGGCGTGTGCGGCAATCGTAGATGGCAAGATGCTCGAAGTCGGTCAGGATGTTGATGGGGAGTCGCGCGCTCCAGCCGTAACGGCGGATTTGAAACGCCGCGTCCAGACTGCTTTCGATCTTTACCGAAGGCTTCTTTGCCTCGACGAGAAAATCGAACGAGTCTCTGCCTGCCTGTCCCGCGTTCTTCAGCGGGGTGCGAAACGCGTAATCCGCCTTTTTTTGCGCGCCGTCGATTTCCACCGAATATTCGTGCGCCACTTCCTTGCTCCGCTCGTCGTAGCCTTTTTTGTTGTCCACGTCCCAGCCCAGCGCTTCGAAGAACGGGTCGAGAAACTGACGCCGCAGTTCCGTCTCATTCTTTTGAGAATGATACGCGGCGATATTCTGCTCGAAGGTTTCGATGAGTTGTTTGACGCGGTCAGGCGCGGGCATGATCCCTCGTTGGGTTACTTGATCGGGGTGAAGCCTGCTTGTTGAAAATGATTGTCGAAGGTGAGCGCGGTTTTAATACCCCGTTCACGCATAACAACAAACGAAATGCAGTCAACGAGGCTCCATTCCTTGTCTTGGTATTTCTTGTATAAGGCGAAGGCTTTGTCGAAAACCTCGGCTGTGTGCCGCACGATTTCCACCTCTTCAGACTCGATAAAACGACCAATGATTTCGATTGCCTGTTCTTTGAATCCGCGGGCTAACGCGTTGCCGATTTCCAGCAGGATGGCATCGGTGATTAATAGTTGTTGCCCCTCGAAAAGATCTGCGAGTTCCTGTGCCCTGTCATGGTATTGGTCGCGTTCGTTGACCAGAGCCAGTACGTAGGCGGTGTCAACGAAGACCCGTTCAGGCACGGCGTTTTCCTGTAATGTACAAGTCGTGGTTTACAGAAAAATCCCTGGGTCCCGAAATCTTGACTCGACGAATCTTGGATAATACGCCTTTCTTTTTTGACTTGCGCTTGCCGCGATTCAGTTGACGAATTAATTTATACAATTCGTCCAATTCCTGCGCGTTCAGGTTTTCTATTTCCGAGTGGATTAATTCACGTGTAACCATTGAATATCTCCTTGCTTGATTATACAACAGGTGTCACCTTCCATCTTCCACACTTTTCGATTATCCTCCCCCCAATGCAACCCTCCCTCTTCCCCGCGGCAGTCCCCCAAACCTACACCGTCTCCAAACTGACTTTCCTCATCCGCAACTTATTGGAGGAGAACGATGTGCTTCAGGATGTGTGGGTGCAGGGAGAGATTTCGAACCTCTCGCGTCCAGCGTCGGGACATCTGTACTTCACCCTCAAAGATGCCAACGCCTCATTGAAGTCCGTAATGTGGAAGGCGAGCGCGGCGCGGTTGAACCTGTCCCTGCGCGATGGCATGGAAGTGGAAGTGCACGGCAGGATCGGCGTGTACGAACCGCAGGGACAATACCAACTCTACGCGAACCAGATCCGCCCGGTGGGGGAGGGCGCGCTGTATCAGGAGTTCATGCGGCTCAAGGCGCAACTCGAAGCCGAGAGACTATTCGACCCCGAACGTAAGCGATCCATCCCTGAACTGCCGCGCAAAATCGGAATCGTCACCTCCGCGACCGGCGCGGCGTTGCGCGACATGCTCAACACTCTGCGAAGGCGTTTACCTCTTGTTGAAGTGCTGTTGGCCCCTTCGCCCGTGCAGGGAGTTGACGCGCCTCCTGCATTGGTCAAAGCGATTCAATCTCTCAATCTCCAGTCTCCCGATGTAATTATTATTGCACGCGGCGGAGGCTCCATCGAGGACTTATGGGCATTCAACGACGAGCGCGTCGTCCGCGCGGTGGCCGCCTCGCAAGTACCGGTCATCTGCGGCGTCGGTCACGAAACGGACTTCACCCTGTGCGACTTCGCCGCCGACCTGCGCGCGCCGACTCCCACCGCCGCCGCGGAACTTGCCACCCCGATCACAATTCAAGATTTAGCCGCGATAATTACCAATTACCAAGCACAAATTACCAGCTATACACTCAACGTCATTTCCTCAAACCAATCCTCGTTGTCGTCACTCACATCTCAACTCCGCTATCTATCGCCCGCGCGCCTCATCCAATCCGAATCCCAGCGCGTGGATGAATTATCACGCCGCGCGTCGTCTGCCGCGTTCAATCGTATAATTTTTGAGAAGAAACACATCGAAGGAACAGGAAAACGACTCGAAGCGTTGAGTCCGCTGGGGGTGCTGAGGCGCGGCTATGCTGTAGTGACGCGAAAAGACGATGGCAGTGTTGTATCCCGCGTGGCGCAGGCGAGCGAGGCAATGAAGGTGAGAGTCAGTGATGGAGAGTTTGAGGTGAGGAAATCAGTGAAGAGCAGTGACCAGTAATCAGCGAGAAGTGGTTTCGACTGCTTGCGCTAAACCACCGTATGTAATCGTCAATCGCAAATCGTAAATCCAAAATGGAGCACCTATGCCCAAATCATCATCCAAAAAATCAGAAAAGCCAGTCGAAGAATTAACCTATGAAGAAGCGCTTGCCGAATTGGAGAGCATCGTCGAATTGCTCGAAGGCGAGCAGAGTCAACTCGAAGAGGCGATCAAGCTGTTCGAGCGGGGGCAGGCTCTGGCGGCGCGCTGCGGCGTGTTGCTCGAAGCCGCGCAACTCAAGGTGAAGCAGGTCGCGGGTGAGGAGTTGTCCGCGTTCGAGGAAGAGTCTGAATGAATCTGGCGGATATTTTACAGAACAAAGCGTTGATCGCGGGTCTCATCGCGTGGCTGCTGGCGCAGGTCATCAAACTCCCACTCGATTATTTACGCACACGCAAATGGAACTGGTCGTTGATGCTGACCACGGGCGGGATGCCGAGTTCGCATTCGTCTTTGATGACCGCGACGACTCTCGCCATTGGCTTATATCACGGGCTGGATAATCCGCTCTTCGCATTGGGTGTGGCGCTGACGATGATCGTGACGTACGATGCGGCGGGTGTGCGGCAACAAGCGGGCATTCACGCGCAACGCATCAACGTGTTGTTCGACGAGTTGTTGCACGGTCACCCGATCAACCAAAAAGATTTGCGCGAGGTGATCGGGCACACGCCATTGGAAGTGATCGGCGGGATTTTGCTGGGAATCATCGTCGCCGCGTGTCAGTGGTTGGTCTGGAAATAACCGATGTCATTGTGAGCCTTTGGGAAGCAATCGCCTCATAATGACATTCAACATCAATTTTATTTCGGGGACTTTTAGTATCATAACTCCCGCCAGATAAACAATTCCACCTACTGCGACTCCGCCCAACGCGATCAGCCAGCGCGTCATCCCGCCTGTAAACTGAATCCAAGCCATCAAGCCGATTCCCATCCCCAGCGCGGACAACGCGACGCGCCACGCGCCATCTGCGATTGACTTGCCTTCAATTCCATTCAGTCGCTTTCGCATGAAAATAAATAACGCGGTTGCTTCGAGGGCAGTTGCCAGCGAATTCGCCAGTGCCAATCCTCCGAGTGGGAACCAGCCGATTTGCGCGAACCATCTCGAAAATACAATACTGAAAATCACATTCGATCCCATCGCAATCGTGCCAATGATGACGGGAGTCTTTGTGTCTTGCTGTGCATAGAAGGCGCGGGTGAGCACTTCCATGATCGAGTGACCAACGAGTCCCGCCGCGTACCAAAGCAAAGCCCACGCCACGAGTTGCACGTCGCGCGAATCGAATTCTCCGCGTTGGTAGAGGAAGGAAATCAACGGCTCACGCAGAATGATTAATCCAACACTGGCGGGCAATGCCAAAAGCAAAATCCCGCGCAGGGAGGCCGCGAGTGAGGCGCGCATCTCGTCTTTTTTGCCGAGGGCGTGTTGCGCGGAGAAGGTTGGCATGGCGGCTATCGCAATGGACTGCGCGATCGTGGCTTGCGCCATGAGCATGAGCGAGAATCCGTAGGTGAGGCTGGCTACACTGCCTTCGTCCATGTGGGAGGCCAGATTTGTGTTGACCCAGAAGTTGAGTTGAACGACGGCGACACCGAATAAACGGGGGAGCATGAGGAGGAGGACTTGACGGACGTTGGAGTCATGAAGACCGAGACCCCCTCCCAGCCTCCCCCAAATCCACAATGGGGAGTTTGAATTCGTATACTGAGTTTTTATTGTGGATTTGGGGGAGGTGTCTCCGCCGTTGGCGGGACGGAGGGGGTTTAAGAGCTTAACCAACGATGGCATTTGCACCAGCAAATACAAAACCGCGCCGATGACCACTCCCCATGCGAGACCGTAAATTCCCATTGAAGGCGCAAGGAAGAGCGCACCGAAGATGATTCCGAGCTGGTACATGGCGGGGGTCAACGCGGGGATGAGGAACACGTGGTGCGCGTTGAGGATGCCGACGATGAGTCCGCCCAAGCCGAAGAGGACGGCAGAGATGAGTTGAATGCGGAGTAATGAAATTGTGAGAGCGAAGAGTTCGGGGTCAGCGGATAGTCCAGGGGCGAGGGCGAAGCGGACCACTTGAGGGGCGAACAAAGCAATTAACGCCGCGAGCAGGCTGAGGGTCAGCGTGACCGTGTTGGCGAGCGCGGAGGCGAGTCGCCATGCCGAATCCCTTTCATCTTTGGCGAGCAATCCAGTAAATGATGGAATAAATGCAGAGCCAAGCGCGCCGCCCGCGACAAGCAAAAATAAAGTTTCACTGACGCGGTTCGCGGCGAAGAACGCATCCAGTTCGAGCGATGCGCCGAATTGGCGCGCCACCAAAATTCCGCGTGCCAGCCCCGCGAGTTGACCGAAGAGGATCGCGAACATCACGGTGCCCGCGGCGCGCGCGATCTGGCGATTGGCGTTGTTATTCATTGGCGGAAATTATAAACGACCCAACCCCCTCTGCCGCTGAAGCGGCACCTCCCCCAAATTCCGCAAGCAGTCCATACAAATTCTGAAAATATTTTATGCGGAATTTGGGGGAGGTTGGGAGGGGGTTATAATCCCACTACTCATGTCCTCAACCACCCAGCACGGTTACCTCGTCATCGCCGATATTTCGGGTTACACGTCTTTCGTGGCAAAGACCGAGCTCGAACACTCGCACGAAATCCTGTCCGAACTGCTTGAATTGCTCGTTGAAAAATTCCAATCGGTGATGACCATCTCGAAACTCGAAGGCGACGCGGTGTTTGCGTACGCAGTGAAGGACGTGTTTGTGCGCGGCTCCACGTTGATTGATTTCCTCGAAGCGATGTACGTCGCGTTCCGCGACAAACAGATTTCGATGAAGCGCGCCACCACCTGCACGTGCAACGCCTGCCGCAATATTCCGACGCTCGATTTGAAGTTCTTCATCCATTGCGGCGACTTTATTCAGCAGAAGGTGGCGAACATCCGTGAACTCGTCGGCTCGGATGTGAACCTCGTCCATCGCCTCACCAAGAACCACATCACCGAAGCAACGGGCTGGCGCGCGTACATGATGATGACCGAGCAATGCCTGCACGACATGCAAGTCAACCTCGAGGGCGCGCACGTTCAAATGGAAGAGTACGAGCATTTGGGCGAGATCAAAACCTTCAACGTTGATTTGCACAAACGCTATAAGGACATCACCGAACAACGCCGCATTGTGATTGACGAAAACGACGCCGACTTCATCCTGCGCGTGGACTTCCCCACGCCTCCCTCCGTGACGTGGGAATGGATCCAGGACCCCGACAAACGCAACCAGTGGAACGGCGGGCATGTGCATTGGACGTCGGGCGAACGCCCAAACGGACGCGCGGGCGTCGGGTCGAGCAACCACTGCGCGCACGGTAAATCCGCCAGCACAGAGGTGATGGTGGATTGGCGCCCGTTCGAATATTCCACCGCCGAATCGTTTGAGAACGGCAAAAGGACCGTTACGGAAACTTTCCGATTCGAGCCTCTGCCTAATGGCGGGACAAGAGTCCATGATTTAATTGTGATGTACATGCCCATGCCAAGGTTTCTCCGTCGGATTGGCATAAAATATGTCTTGATAAACCAGCATCACATGGACGAACGGATGCAAGGCGCCGCGCGCATGGCGGGGGAGGAATATAAGAAAACTTCGCTGGTTGAGTAATTTTGGAACAAGATTTGCTTTACGCACTGGTGGTTTCGACATCGCACCTGCGGTGGGTGCAGGTGTACGCCCTCAGCTACTCAACCACCGATACCTCCTAAAACAGGACCCATGAAACGTAAACTCATTCCATCATTCCTCTTTACTCTCTGCCTTCTGCTTTCCGCTTGTGGTGAAGTCGCACCTTCCCCTGAAATTGACATTACCCAAACTCCTGCAACCGAACTCACTCCTGTTGAGCTCGAAGCGGGTTATGGAGTCAAAGGCGCGTGGTTCGAGTTGTATTTCACCGACCCTGTCAATCCATTTTCCTCGCAAGCCACAGGCGGCGTGGATGGTCCATTGGTGGAGGCAATTGACTCGGCTCGACTGAGCATTGACGTTGCCGCGTACAGCCTCACGCTGAATAGTTTTCGCAACGCTCTGCTCCGCGCGCACGATCGCGGCGTGACCGTGCGCATCGTCATGGAATCCACGAACGTGGATACTTCGGACGTTGAGCGGTTGCTGGAGGCGGGCGTCCCAATCGTCGGCGATAAACAGGATGGTTTGATGCACGACAAATTCTTGGTCATAGACAAGTCCGAGGTCTGGCTTGGCTCGATGAACTTTACCGACTCGGGAACCTACGAAGACAACAATCATCTCCTCCGAATCTTTTCCACGAAGATGGCGGAGAATTACACCAAAGAATTTGAGGAGATGTTCGTGGATGGACGCTTTGGGAAAATCACCCTCGCGGAAACGCCTCATCCCACATTGACAATTGACGGCACGCAAGTGGACACCTTCTTCTCGCCCGACGATGGTGTGGCAAGTCAGATTGCGGCTGTGTTGCGCGGGGCAGAGGAGAGTATCTATTTTCTTGCATTCTCTTTCACATCGAACGAACTCGGTGCAATCGTCCGCGACAAAGCGGAGACCGGACTCACTGTGCAAGGCGTGATGGACGAGGAGCAGGTCTCGTCGAATCAAGGCACGGAATACGATCCCTTCAAACAGGCAGAGTTGGACGTCCGCATTGACGGCAACGAAGGGCAGATGCACCACAAAGTTTTCATCGTGGACGAATCCATCGTGATACTTGGCTCATACAATTTTTCGCAAAGCGCGGAAACGCGCAACGACGAAAACATCCTCATCATTTACAATGACGCTATTGCAGAACAGTTCGTGATGGAATTTCAACGCGTCTGGAGGCTGACTCATGACTGACCCCTTGAAATTGCTTGCCGTTTTCCCTCACCCCGACGATGAAACGATGGGGCTTGGCTCCACGCTGGCGCGATATTCGGCAGAAGGTGTGGAAACTTACCTCGTCTGCGCGACGCGCGGGGAGCGCGGTTGGTTCGATTCGGAGGGACCAGACCCGGGCTGGGATGGAGTCGCACGCATCCGTGAAGGGGAACTGCGTTGTGCGGCGGAGAGTCTCGGGCTTCACGAAGTCAGTTTTCTCGATTTCATTAGATGGCGATGTGGATCAGGTGAATCCCAGTGAAATTATTGCAAAGATCGTTGTTCAGATTCGCCGCATCAAACCGCAAGTTGTTGTCACTTTTGGTCCAGATGGAAATTACGGGCACCCCGATCACATCGCGCTTTCACAATTTACAACGAGCGCGCTGGTCTGCGCGGCAGATCGAAACTTTGTAGACGCGGACAGACAACCCCCGCATCGTGTCTTGAAGTTTTACTACATGGTGGATTCGATTGATATTGTGGGAGAGGCGAATCAGGCATTTGGCGGAATCAGCATGGACGTGGACGGCGTGACGCGTCATCACATCGGCTGGGAGGATTGGCAGATCACCACGCGGTTGGATAACGTCAAATATATGGATCGTGTGCGGAATGCGATCCATTGTCATAAATCACAACTGCCGGGGTACGGTCCGGTTGCCGAGTGGACTTTGGATAAATTGGCGAAAGTTTTTAGCGTTGGGAATTTCTATCGCGCGATGAGTTTGGTCAACGGAGGGAGAAAAGTTGAGACGGATTTGTTCGAGGGGTTGAGAGGTTAGTCCGCTAGCGGGCTTGGTATGAATAGCCCGACGGTTTATCGTCGGGCGGGTAATGTCATCACGTTTATTTGTCTGTGGAACAATTCTCGTAAAGGGTGGTTCTCTTCAATTTTGACGATATACATTCATCGCCCACACGGACGTGAACGTCCGCGCTACACGTACAAAGACGGCTAAAGCCGCCTGAGAGTCGAATATTTTACATATTCTGCTTCATCGAAAACTTCAACGCGGTCTTGTAAATCGCGTTGATTTTCTCGCTCAGCGATTTGGCTTCGGGGTTGCCCTGCTCGGCGGCTTGATCCACCTGCGCCACCAGACCGATCAACGCCTGCATGAACTGATCGTTGATCATTGCCTTGTTCGCCTCGAGCGCTTTTTCCAGCGAAGCCTGATCCGGCAGGTCGAGCAGTTGCTCCACAAAGGCAACTTCGGGCGGCGTGGACACTTCGCGCAATATCTCCACCATCTTTTGCAATTTGCCCATGCGGGCGTAATCGTTTTTCTCAGAGGCTTGCCTCAGCATTTGATTTACAAGGTCAACCGAATCTTGTGTGAACCCGTCAAGATTATCGCGCACCGCTTTTGCAACGTCGTCCTGCGCCAACAGCGATTCGACAAATTCCTGCGCCTGTTTGTAGCGCGCTTCGACCTGCTTGTCCATTTCGTTGGTGAAATCGAGCAAGCGCTCACGCAACGCCTCGAGTTTCGATTTTTCCTCACCTGACGCCGCGTCAATTTTTTCGGTGAGCATTTGGAAGAATTGATAATCCATGCCCTGCCGCGCCAAACTGACATAACCGCGGACGCGCGCGTCGCTGGGTGACGCGATAACCATCTCGAGCAATTTCTCGCGCGTGAGGCTTTGCCCCGCCTCTTGCAGGGACTTTTGAGCGGTTTCCAACTCCCCAACCGATTCCTTCAACCCGCGCCCGAACTCAGTTTCCTCGAGCAATTGTTTCTGCAACTCGCCCATCGAGCGCGCAATCGCTTCCTGCCCGCTCCCCGCGGCGGATTGGGCGAGGCGGCTGAACAACGCGAAGAACTGTTCGTCGAACAGGCTGATATTCTGCTTGATGATCTCGCTCCGCACATCCGGCGAGGTGGCTTGGATGAGTCGCTCGATGACTTGCACGCGATCCTGCTGTTCTTTCAGCATCTCCGGTGTGATGCCATCCTTGCCCAAAATGACTTTGATCATCGATTCGTATGTCAGGTTCGGGGACGGGCTGAGCAGGTAACCTTTTCGTTTTTCAGCAGACAGGCTATCCGTTATTTTTTTGATGAGCGGACCGATGATCCTTTCCTGTTCATTCAATGGTACGCTCAGCTCGGGAGGAAAGAACGTGAGAAGCAATTCCTTCTCGTTGTCGTGATAAATAATCGGCGTGGCGAGTCTTCCCTGAAACCCGCAATGCGGACAGCGCGCCATATTCGAGACGCCGCCGAGCAGTCTCTGCTTGGCTTGCGGATCACTGGTCACGTCAAAGAGTTGTTCGATATTCGCCGCGATCATCTGGCGGCAGTTCGGGCAGGCAATTTGTGTTTGAGGCATCCTTTATTTTCCGATCCTTCGATAAACTCCGTACAAGTTTACGATTTTTGATTTACTCGGTGGTTGAGTAGGGCGGCGGGCTTCGATATGCGGCGAACGCGACTCAGCCGCCGCCCGTATCGAAACCACCTTGTAAGCAAAATTTTTCTTGTTATTGCTGGTTTCGATACGCCCCTCAGAGAGCATTCGGGACTACTCAACCAGCGATTTTTCATCCAACCAACTCTTCCAACCGATCAATATAACTTTCCATCACAGCAAAAGTCTCTTCCACCGGCTTGGGCGTGGAGAGGTCAACCCCGGCGCGCTTCAACACATCCAATGCATACAACGACGAACCCGATTTCAAGAAACCGAGATAATCCTGTGCTGAATTTGGCTCCCCGCGCAGAACTCGCCCGGCAAGCGCGTGGGCGCCGGAGATGCCGGTGGCGTAGGAGTAGACATAATAGTCCGAGAAGAGATGCGAGAACGTGGACCAGACCATGCCGACGCGCGGGCGATCCACTTTCACTTTGGGACCAAATCCTTCGGAGAACAGATCCGCCATGAGTTCCTGCATAGAGTCGGCGGTCAGCGCTTCGCCGCGTTCAACGCGTTGGTGAGTCTCCAACTCGAAGCGCGCGAGAGTCGGCATCTGGAAAAAATAGCGGAAGAAATTGTGCCCAACTGCTTCCTCGATCAGCGCGATCAGGAGGTTTTTATTCTTGACTGTTTTGAGCAAATGACCGCGCATCATCGCCTGATTGAAATTCGACGCAACCTCCGCGACAAACAACGAGTAACTGTTGTACACGCGCGGCTGGTTTTGTCCCGTGAGGTACGAGTGCATCGAGTGACCGAGTTCGTGCGCCAGCGTGCTCATGCTTCCCACTTCGTCGGTGTACGACATCATAATAAAGGGATGCGTATCTGGCGCCACGCCCCACGAGAACGCGCCGTTCTGTTTGCCCCTGTTCGGGTAAATATCCACCCAGCGTTCTTTGAGACAACCCTGTCGTAGTGTGTCAACATATTCCTTGCCAAGCGGAGCGAGACTCTCGGAGATCAAATCCACCGCTTTTGCAAACGGAATATGTGATTTCTTTTTGACGATCGGCGCCCACATGTCGTAGTACGTGACGTCGCGCAGTCCCAGCGCTTTGCGCCGCAATTCAAAATAACGATGCCACACAGGCAATTTCTTTTTGAATGTATTGATCAGGTTATGAAGTACCAATTCAGGAATGTTGAGTCCAAACAACGATGCCTGTAATGATGTATCGAACTTTCTCGCGCGCATGTTGAAAATATTATTCTTGATGGACGTACTTAAATTTGTGGCGAGCGTGTTCTTGAATTCGAGATGCTTGTCCATGTAACTTTCGAACGCGCTCTGCCGCACCTTGCGGTCGGGGCTTTCCATCAAGGCAGTGTGCATGTTACCCTGCGTCACCTCAACCTTTTTCCCTTTGCTATCTTTCGCGGGCGTGAATTTGAAATCCGCGTTCACCAACATGCTTGAACTATTGTTCGCTCCGCCAAACGGGTCGCCCAACATGCCGAGAATTTCCTCCACTTCGCCCGAGCGCACGTGCGCCTGCTGTCGGAACAGATCTTCAAAACTGTGTTCGTACACAGCCAGTTTTTCATTCTGGCTGATCCACTCGTCGAGTTTTGCTTTTCCGATCTGGATCAACTCCGGGTTCACAAACGACAGCGCGCCAGAGATCTGCCCAGCCACACCCTGCGCCTTACCGAACAACGCGCTCGATTTTTGATCCGTCGTATCCACTGAATACGAGAACCCTGCATACATGAAAATTTTGTACGTGCGATTTGCCAGCCCTTCCACTGCGTACATGGCTTCGAGCAAAACGTCGGCTCCTTCGCTCAGCCTGCCCTCATATTTTTTCACATTGGGCAGATCAGCCAAAATCGCGCTGACTTCCGTCTCCCACTCCTTTACGGATTTGAAAACGCTCTCTGCATTCCACGTATGTTTTTTGTTGATCTTGCTTCGGAGGGGGACTGTGTTCGCCATGATTGATTTTCCTTTTTGGATGAAATGCCGCCTCAGCCTCACGAACGGCTGATTCTGTTTTCGTCAAATTTTACCACCCTGACACTGTAGGGGCGAAGCATGCTTCGCCCCTACGAATTAACGTGGCAACGAAAAACAAATCCTCGCACCTGAATCAGGTTTGGGATCTGCCCAGACGCGTCCGCCATGCGCCTCGACAATCGCGCGGGCGAGATAGAGTCCGAGTCCCGCGCCCTTCGTCTGCTTGACGGCTTTCGTCGAGCGATAGAAACGGTCGAAGATATGAGGCAAGTCTTTCGCTTCAATTCCCGCTCCCTCGTCTGAAACACAGACGATGACCTGCTCGGGCCTCGCTGTTCCACTGATTTTGATCTCGCCTTTTGCGGAATATTTGAGCGAATTAGAGACCAGGTTGGAAATCACCTGTTCGAGGCGCGTTTCATCCGCAAGCACCACCGGGAATTTTTCAGGGAAGTCTGTGACGATGGTGTGATTTTTTGATTGTGTTGTGAACCGTTCTGCTATCCGATTTGCAAGTGTAGGCAGTAAAATATCCGCACGGTTCAGGCTCAACCCGCCAGCCTGCAAACGTGACGCGTCGAGCAGGTCGTCAATCATTTTGCTCAGGCGGTCTGCTTCATCCTCGATCACGGTGAGTGAGTCGCTGATGGTGCGCTTGTCCCATTTTGCATCGTCGCGCCGCAACGTGGACGCGTACCCTTTGATGAGCGCCACAGGGGTACGCAGTTCATGACTCACAATCGAAATGAACGTTGCTTTGATTTCATCGGCAGTTCTAAAATGCGAAATATCTCGCACGCTCACAATGACATTTCGCAACCTGCCTTCGGGAGAAAGCAACGGCGCGTACGTGACACCGACGGGTAATGAAGGAGGCAAGTCGCGTTCGAGGTCACCTTCCACATATAAAGTTGCATTTGGTGTGAGGGGCCATCCGTTTAACATTGCTTCATCTAGTGTTGACCCCTGCGGGTCGCCCGCCCAGTGAATCACATCGTTGTGAGGTGAATTGACAAGTTCATCGTGTGTCTTTCCATAGATTCGCTCGAACGCGTCGTTCACGCGCTCGATGGTGAGGTCGGCGTTGAGGATGATGATTCCATCCGCGGCGGAGTCCAGAAGCGCGTCCAGCCGTTGTTTCTCATAGGAGACCTGCCCGTACAGTTGTGCGTTGTACACGGCAATCGCGGCTTGGTCCGCAAATGATTGCAAAACAATACGGTCATTTGGCGTGAAACCGCCCGCGTAATTGCGGAAGATGAAGATGACACCGATCACTTGTCCATGCGCGGCGAGGGCAATGGCGGTGCCGTTGAGGAGTCCCATGCTGGCGGTGTACGTCAGTTCGCTCAACATGCGGTTGAGTTCGCGCACATCCAGCTCGCGGACGTTTTCCTCTGCCAGCAGGGGGGTGAGGTAGCTGAGGAAAGCCGGGGCAATTCCATGAGCAGCCGCGACGCGCCACCCATCCCGCTCTTTAAGGGCGATGATGCCGGCTTGTCCCGCGAGCATCTCGATCGAAATCCGCAGGATCCGGGCAAGCAAGATCTCGATGTTAAGTTCCTGCGTGAGGGCGCGGGAGATTTCGAGCAGGTAATCGCGCTGTCGGACTCGGAAATCTGGTAGCATTGGGTGATTTTATCATCGCTCACACACCACTGCTGGAAGAGGGGCGTTGTATCTTTTATGAAAAAAACCCGTCTTGACTATACAGATTTCCCGTACCCGGGGACTAGTTTTGGCTGGCAACGAAACGTATCCCATCTGATTCGGCGTTTTTCCATGCACAAACTCAATTGGATGCTGTTGACAATATTCTTGGCAAATAGTCTATCCGCGTGTGCCCCTGTGGCTACGCCTGTTCAAGTCATTCCAACCACTGTTGAGGTGGCGGCTGAACCGGCGTATGGACTTCACCTCCTGCCGTTGGATGATTCCCGCGTCGCTTCTGACCTTGCGACTCTGACTCAACTTCAATCTGCTCGCACACCCGAAGATATTTCTCTGATCCTAAAGTGGCACTCACACCCGGTTGTGACGTGGAACGAGCAGACTCGTTATTGGGTCGCGTATTATGGCATGGACCCGGTCGTGGCGACTCGCTTGTATGCGATGATCAGCGTTGCGCAACAACGCGCCCTCGACGCATTGGCGTTGGCGGGTGTTGATTTTGTCTCTCGCCGCCCGAGACAATTGGAATCAGGGATCGAGCCGGTTAAAATTTCAAGCGACCCGTTTGAGTCTGCGGTGTTGATTGGAGCGACAGAACCCGTATTTTTATTATTACTGACCGAGACGGAAGATTTATCCCGCTCGATGACGGAGGAGGCGCGTCACGCCTTGTTGATGTCAGGGAATATTCTGCCCAGCGACTTGCAAGCCGCAGAGGATTTCGGACGCGTCGTCGCCGAAGGAATAATTCAAGAGCGAATGAATGATGGCTCCGCAGATGCAAAAAAATTCGACCCGTTGCCGATCGGCGAAAGTATTTGGAAACCCGACCCATTCCGAGTGCGACCCGAACAGCCGGGCTGGGGCAAGGTCACTCCGTGGTTGATGTCCACTGGAGACCAATTCCGTGCACCGCCTCCACCGGCGTTTGACTCCCTCGCTTTCCAATCGGCTCTTGAAGAAGTGTATGAGGTGCAAATTGCAATTACGCACGACCAAATGGCGATTGCCCAGAAATGGGCAGATAAGCGGTTTACCTCCACGCCGCCCGGTCACTGGAATTTGATCGCCGCTAACTTGATTATCAAGTATGGATTGTCAGACCGGGAGGCTGCTCATTTATTTTCGGCGCTCAACATGGCAGTGATGGATGCCGGCATCGCTTGCTGGGACACGAAGTATCACTATCTGATTATCCGCCCTTGGCAGGTGGATACCAGGATTTCATCCTTAGTCGGCTATCCCAACCATCCATCGTACCCGTCTGGGCATAGTTGTTTTTCCGCCGCCTCGGCTGAAACGCTTGCTTATTTCTTCCCTGCTGAGCGTGAAAGCCTGTGGCAAATGGCGGAAGAGGCGTCCATTTCCCGCCTGTATGGCGGTATTCACTACCGGTTTGACATGGAAGCCGGCCAGCAAATTGGCAGGCAGATCGGCGGGCTGGCGCAGGAGTTCGCCATCACCCAAACGTGGTCTCCATTTGTCCCGTAGGTAGGATATAATGAAAAAATTGAAAATCGTAAGTAGATTGTAAGGTGAGAGAAGATGACGAAACTATTTAAACGTTCTTTGTTCAAGGCACTGACATCGTTGGCAGTAGTGATGTTGGTCCTTGGCGTGCCAGGGTTAGGGACAAAGCCTGCCCTCGCTCTTACAACGACCGTTGATGACATCCCCGGTGCCGCGGTTCTCATCCCAGATGCTCCTCCATCCCCAAACTGCACCAATCGGACAATTACGGTTAACTCAGGTACCCCGATTATTATTTCTGATGTCAACGTAGGGGTGAATATCTCTCACCTTCGTCGAAGTGATGTGCGCGTTACGCTGACTTCCCCGGCGGGTACGACCGTTGTGCTTATTTCCGGCAACGGGCTGGGTAATCCAGTCATTGCCAGCCCTGATGATTACGATAATTATGATGTTTTGCTCGATGATTCGAGTATCAACTCCTTGTATGACAACGATAATGATGACGTTGCCGCGCCTTTCTATGACCGGAACGCGCGACCGAATCAAGCTCTCATCGCTCTCAAAGGGCAAAACGCGGTAGGGAATTGGACATTAGCCATTTGCGATACACGGAACGGTGAAGTAGGAACGTATAACCGCGGACAACTTACCATCACCAGCGCCGATCCGAATACTGTCACCGGCGCGGTCTTCACCGATTACAACGACAACGGCGTGCGTGAACAGGGCGATGTAGGTGTGCCGGGCATTACTGTTACAGCCTATAACGCCGCTGGCGTCGCCGTTGCCACAACGACTACGGATGCCAACGGCAATTACACGTTTGCCGGGATTGCGGATGGTACACAGCTACGCATCGAGTTTACAAACATCCCTGCGAATTTACGCCCGGGCGCATTTGGTATTGACTCAGGGACGACAGTTCAGTTTGTCACCAGCCCCGCGGCAGCAGTTGACCTCGGCTTGGCGAAGCCGGATGAATATTGTCAGAATAATCCGTGGTTGGTATCGCCTTGTTACATCAATGGCAATCCATTAGGCGGTGGGTCTGCAGGCACAGCCGATGTCCTGGTTTCTTTTCCATACAATGCCTACGGTCGTCAGGATAACAGCATTGAAAACACACTTGCAACCGGCGTACAAATTGGCGCGACGTGGGGGTTGGCTTTCCAACGCGCTACGGGAACGGTTTTTGCCGGTGCGCTCGCGAAACGCCATATGGGGTTGGGGCCCGGTGGCGCTGGCGCAATATATTCGTTAGTCATGAATCCTGTAACAGGGACAGGCTCTGCGCCTGTTTTGTTTGCAGACCTTGCAACGCTCGGCATCCCCACCGGCGGAGCGACTTTGGGCACAAATGCCGCGCGCGGATTACCAGCTACATCTGCTCTTCCAAATACTGACCCAACAGGCTGGGATGCGGTCGGTAAGGTCGCCATCGGCGATATTGATATGGGGACGAATGATACAACGTTATGGGTCATGAATCTTTTCAATCAAACGTTGTATGCCATTAATGTTGGCAACCCGCCCGGGTCGCCGACCATTGCAGGCACATTTCCGATCACCTCGGCAGTTTTACAGTCGGTTGGGGCAACCGCCTGCCCACAAGCTGATATTCGTCCCTGGGCGGTTGAAATTTCACGAGGAAACGTCTACGTGGGCGTTGTGTGTTCTGCCGAGAGTACGCAAAACGTGAATAACCTGCGCGCCTACGTGTTGAGTATGAGTGAAGCCGCGCCGGGCACATTTTCACTTGTTACAGATTTTGCGTTGAATTACCCCCGTGGATTTGTCACCAACCCGGCGTTTGTAGGCAATCCGGTAACCGGTTTTCCAGCCGAGTGGAGACCGTGGTCACCAATCATGACCTCGTTGTGCGCCGCGCCATGCGCGTCTACAGCGGATTTGGCGTTTGGAAAACAAATCATTTACCCGCAACCGATTCTCGCGGACATTGAATTTGATACCGATGGCGATCTGATCCTCGGCTTTATGGATCGCCTCGGGCATCAAACCGGCAATGCCAATTTCGCTACATCCGACCCTTGGGGCACGGTGACTTTGTTTGACAAGGACACGTACGCGCCTTCTACAATTAATATCCCAGCCACAAACCCCGTCACAACGTATGAAGGCGTCTCTGCCGGAGATACACTTCGTTTGTGTAGTAACGGAGCCGGCGGCTTTATCCTCGAAAATAATGCTACGTGCGGTGGAATCACAACCGGAGGTGCGGGGAGCGCGCCCGCACAAGGACCAGGCGGTGGGGAATATTACTGGCAGGAAATGCACCCGCCCAGCACAGCGTTGAATAGCGGCATTCACCATGAGACGACTCTAGGTGGTTTGTTGCTGGTGCCCGGCACCAACGAAATTGCAGTATCTGTTTTTGACCCGTTCGATCTGCGTGCAGGCGGCATTGCCTGGTTCAATAACCTCACCGGTGCTCGCACGCGTGCCTATGAAGCCTTCGGCATTGACCAGGGCGGCGGCGCGACCACGTTTGGCAAAGCCGCTGGCCTCGGCGACATTGAAGGCTTTTGTTTCGCGGCGCCGATTGAAATCGGCGATCGCGTCTGGCTGGATGCGAATAACGATGGCATTCAAGACGCCGGCGAAACGCCAATTGCGGGAGTCGCTGTTGAACTGTACGATCAAAACGGGAACTTGATCGCTACTGCTATTACCGATGCAAACGGAAATTACTTCTTCAGTTCCGGTCCCGGCACGAATACACCGAGTCAACAATATGGGATAGCAGGCTTTGGACCTAACTCGCAATACGAAGTACGGATACCCCTCGGTCAACCTGCGCTTGCCGGGTTGACATTGACGATTCCAGACGCGGGCACGGCAGATCAGCGCGATTCAGATGGGCAAACCGTTGCCACATCCGCAGTTGTTCCCGTCACCACCGGCAGCCCCGGCGACAATAACCACACCTACGATTTCGGCTTCACCGGCACCTACAGCCTCGGCAACCGAGTCTGGCTGGACGATGGCACAGGCGGCGGAGTCGCAGACAATGGCATACAAGACGGAACGGAAGTAGGAATCGGGAATGTTGTTGTCAATCTGTATCGCGATGATAACGGTGACAACATCCCAGACGGTCCTGCAATTGCAACCACCACAACCGATGCCAATGGACATTATCGCTTCGATGATTTGCGGGCCGGTGGATATGTTGTGGAAATACCCTCGCTCAATTTCAACAGCGGCAGTCCGTTGTTTAGCCTCGCCAGTAGTTCCGTAGATGAGACCAATCCGAATGTTGACATTGACCGCACCGATAACGGTATTGGCATTATCCCAGATGCATTAAACGGGATTCGGAGCAATAACGTCGTGCTCGGTCCCCCGGGACCTGCCGAACCCACCGGCGAAACGGATCTTTCGCCAACCGGGCAGGGCGCGCCGGACGCTCGCGCCAACATGACCGTGGACTTTGGCTTTGTACCGTCTTATAGCATTGGCAACCGCGTGTGGTTCGATACCGATAATGACAGCGCGCGTGATAACGGTGTGGAAGTCGGAGTCGCAGGTGTTGTCGTGGAACTCTACTCAGTGGATGCGTTGGGCAACTTTACTCTGGTTGCCACAACTACCACCGACGCCAATGGTTACTATCGCTTTGACGGACTTCCAGCCGGCGATTACTCAGTGATTATTCCAGCTGATAACTTTACACCGGGCGGAGCAAGTAGTGCGCTCGTCGGTTATTGGAGCAGTGGCACGACGATAAACAATAATGGCACGACCAGTGAAACAACCGCCCCGGACGCGGACAACGATTTGGATGATGACGATAACGGCACGCGTCAAAACGCAGGGACATTTGCCGGCGCCGTTGTAAGCAGTGTCGTCACCCTCGGGCCCGGAACCATCGAGCCTACACTTGAAGCCGATCTATCCCCGACCGGTCAAGGCGCCATTGATGCCCGCGCCAACATGACCGTGGACTTCGGCTTCTACCGGCTCGAGTTGGGCAACCTCGTCTTTGAAGATGTGAACAATAACGGCACGTTCGATGCCGGCGATGTTCCATTGCAAGGCGTGCGCGTGCAATTGTTCGCCGCGGATGGAGTAACAGAGATCAATGTCGGTCCCGATGGCGTTCTCGGCACAGCCGACGATGCGCCGGGCGGCATGTTCACGGATGTTTCCGGTAATTATTTGTTCAGCGGACTGCCCCAGGGCGATTACATTGTCCGGGTGACAGGACCCGTTGGGTACACCAGCACGATTGACACCTTCGACTCAGCCGACAATGCCAACCCGAACGCCAACCGCGACAACAACGATAACGGCATCGGCACGGGTGCAGGCGTGGTTTCGAGCGCGATCGTTACGCTCACGCCGGGCAGCGCTGGCGCGCTGAACAATAACGCGGTTAATCAAAACAACGGTACGACCACGAATCCAACTGTGGACTTTGGTTTTGTGCAGGCAAACGCCGGCATCATCAAAACGGTCAATCCTTCCATCGCGACCATCGGTCAGGTTGTGACCTATCAAGTGCAGGTACTTGTTCCTCCAGGAACGTATACGAACGCCCAACTCGTGGATACGATGCAGACTGGGCTGGCTTTGTTCAGTTGTCAGAGTATTACCGGTGTGGGAATCACACCGACCACGATTCCATGCGCTGGCAATGTGACTACCGCGCCTGCGGCGCCGGGAAGCGTGGATGTTGATCGCATCGTCACCTTCAATCTGGGTACGCTCGTCAATGCCGGGCAGGTGGATGGAACCTTGACTGTTATCTATGAAGCGATTGTGCTCGATATTCCGGCGAACCGCGGCGCGGCAACCCAAACGACATTGGATAACAGCGCCGTATTGACATGGGATGATGGCGCCGGAACGCAAACCCTCGGACCCGTCTCAAGGCGGATTACACTCATCGAGCCTGATCTTCAAATTGTGAAGTCCTCGAACACTAACTTTGTCGCAACTGGCACACAGGTTGACTTCACGCTGACGGTCACTCATACAGCCAACAGCCGCGCAGATGCATTCGATGTTTTGGTCACCGACGTTTTGCCGCTTGAGTTGGATTATGTTGCCAACTCGATTACCTGCACGGCATTAAACCTGGTTCCGGGCTCGTGCACCTATAATGCCGGAACGCGCACGATCTCTGGTGAGTGGAGCGTGTTCACGCTCCTGCCTGCCAACCAGCAATTGACCATCCAGTTCAGCGTGACCGGCAATGCGCTTCTTGCGCCGGGTCAAACGATTACCAACGTTGGCAATGTGCAGTGGACGAGCGAACCTGGTCCTCAGCAGACCCCTGTTTCGTTCTCCAACCCGCCGAACGATTTCGCCACCGAACGATTCTATGACCCCGCCAGCCCGAACCCGATCAACACGATCTATGGCGATAGCGATCCCCTCGTTTTGAATCCTGTTGGCGGTGGCGGCGGTGGCGGCGGCACCTCTCCAACCGGAACAGGTCCATTCATTCTGGTATCCGGCGAGTTTGGTTTTGCCCCGGAGGTTGTCACCCCCTTGGCTGTAAACTCCAAGCCGGTCTATGACTCGTCCAACCTGACAATCAACATTCCATCCATTAAGATGTCTGCCCCGATCGTTGGCGTGGATTTCAAAGATGGGATGTGGGATGCCTCGTGGTTGCAGGATCAGGCCGGATGGTTGGAAGGAACCGCCTATCCCACCTGGAGCGGCAACAGCGTCATCGGCGGTCATGTTGTCGGCGCGGATGGCAAGCCCGGCATCTTCTATCGCCTGAAATATGTCAGTTCGGGCGCATATATTTACGTGAATAACTCGGGATATATCTATACCTATAAAGTGGTCTCGAATGAGCACATCCAACCTCACGAGATCGGGGCGCTCGATCATTCCGACGACCCGGTGCTCACCCTGATCACCTGCGATCGGTATGATGTGAAAACAAAATCGTACCAGCGTTGGGTGATGGTGCGGGCGGTTTTGGTGGATGTGTCCCCGGTAAAATAAGACACTAACGACTGCAAAATGGCTGGTTTTTCACCAGCCATTTTGTGTTAAGATGGGCATGAGATTTACACCGGTGCATGGCTGTAGAATTGCCGCCGCGTACGGTGTTCGGTGAGTGCCGCTTTGATCAAGTCATCTGTTCGCTTCCTCTCCGCATTTATCCTGGCTGTCTTCGTGTTCAACCTCTCCGGAGGATTGTTGCGCGTGGTATACGCGGCGACGAATACGATAAACGACATCCCGGGTGCAATCGCGATTCCAGACCTCAGTTGCGCCGCGCCGTTGACGCGCAACATCAATGTCCTCCCGAACGTGGTGATTTCCGACATTAACGTGGGGATCAATATCAATCATGCCCGACGGAGCGACATCCGCGTCACGCTGACCTCCCCGGCAGGCGCCACGGTTGTGCTCATCCCCGGCTCCGGGTTCGGCGTGCCGTTCGTGGGCAGTCCTGATGATTACGATAACTACGATGTGATGCTCGACGATACCAGCGTCGGCTCGTTGTATGACAATGGGAATGATCTGTTTGGTTTTCCCTTCTACGACCGAACCGCGCGCCCCTCGGAATTGTTGAGCGCGTTCAAGGGGCAGAATTCCGCGGGCACGTGGGTCTTGCGAATCTGCGACACGCAGGCAGGGACGACCGGTTTTTACAACCGCGCCCAACTGATTTTCACCAGTGCGGACGCGAACACGGTCAGTGGCGTGGTCTTCACCGATTACAACGATAACGGCGTACGCGGCGCGGGGGATATTGGCGTTGCAGGCATCACCGTCACTGCGTATAACGCGGCGGGCGCGGTAGTGGGCGCGCCAGTGCTGACCAACGCCACAGGAAATTACACCCTCGCCATCCCCAACGGGACGCCGGTGCGGCTCGAATTCACGGGGATACCTGCTTCGCTTCGCCCCGGTGCGTTCGGCAGGGATTCGGGCACCACGGTTCAATTTGTCACCAGCCCCGCCGCCGGTGTGGACCTGGGGCTGAGCAAGCCGGATGAATATTGCCAGAACAACCCGTTTCTTGTGATGCCATGTTACGTAAACGGCGATCCGTTGCTCGGTGGTTCAGCAGGCACGACCGACGTACTGGTTTCGATTCCCAACAACGCGTACGGCCGCACAGATAACACAGTTGAAAAACCGCTTGCGACCGGCGCGCAGATCGGCGTCACATGGGGGTTGGCATATCAACGTGCAACGAACATCGTATTCGCCGGCGCGCTGGCGAAAAGACACGCCGGCTTTGGTCCGCTCGGCGCCGGCGGCATTTACGCCGTTGTGGTCAACCCGCTAACGGGCACCTCTTCGTCCGTCACGCCCTTTGTAGACATTGATACATTCCCCGGTGTGGATGATGGGGCATTGGATGATACCGTTCGGAATTTGCCGATGGTCGCCGCGACGCCGAACGACGATCCGGCCGCGTGGGATGCCGTGGGCAAGCAGGGAATCGGCGACATGGACATCGGCGCCTCCGATGACACGCTTTGGCTGGCGAATCTCGCTGACCGAACCTTGTACTCGTTGTTCATTGGCATCCCCGCGGTTGCCCCGGCAACCTATAGCACGGCGACGCCAATCGTTTTGCCCGGCAGCATGACAGCCTGCGCCGCAAATGACGTTCGCCCGTGGGCAGTGGAAGTCTATGGTGGTGAAGTGTATGTCGGCGTTGTATGTTCGGCGGAGACGCCCCCGCAAAATGTAAATAACCTGCGCGCGTATATCATCAAAACCAGCGAAACCAGCCCAGGCGCGTGGACGCCGGTATTTGAATTCCCGTTGAACTATCAACGCGGCGTGATCAGCGCGGATGCGCCGGGTTACCCGGCAGAATGGCGTCCATGGTCGAACGTATTCACCACGATTTGTGAAGCCCCGTGCACACCCGGGTTGGCATACGGGAATCAACTCATCTACCCTCAACCGATCTTATCCGATATTGAATTTGACTCTGACGGCGACATGATCCTCGGCTTCATGGATCGCATGGGTCATCAAACCGGCGAAGTCAATTTTTCCACGTCTGCCGCGGCAACCATGTTTACCTTTTACGATTTCACAACAGGGTACACACCGGTTTCGGTGACCATCGCCGCCGGGACGACCTTTGAAGGCACATCTGGCGGGGATATTCTGCGCGCCTGCACGAATGGTGTGGGCGGCTTCACGTTGGAAAACAATGCAACCTGTGGAGGGGTAACAACGGGCGGCGCAGGAAGCGCGCCCGTGCAAGGACCCGGCAACGGCGAATTTTACTGGCAGGACATGTACCCGGTCTCTGCCGCGTTGAATTCCGGTACACATCACGAAGTAACGCTCGGCGGGTTGGTGCTCTTCCCCGGGACCGACGAAGTGGCAACCTCGATCTTTGACCCGTTTGCCATCCGTTCCGGTGGTGTGGCGTGGTTCAGCAACACCACCGGAATGCGCACGCGTGCCTATGAATTGTTCCCGCAAACGGATACGGCAAACCTGTTCGGCAAAGCCGCAGGGATTGGCGATATCGAAGGGTTCTGTTTTCAGTCTCCCATTGAGATCGGGAACCGCCTGTGGGTTGAATCGGATGGGGACGGGATTCAAGACCCGGGCGAGAGTCCGCTTGCTGGTGTGACCGTCGAACTGTATCAAGGCGGAACATTGATTGCAACCGCAGTAACGGACGCGAACGGAAATTATTTCTTCAGCTCGGGTCCCGGCGCATCAACAGGGAGCCACATTTATTTGCTTGATGCACTCAACCCGAACACAACCTACGAGATTCGCATACCCAACGCGCAGGGCGGAAGCCAGCAGGCGCCGCTTACCGGGCTGGTCCTATCCCCGGCGGATGCCGACCTCGACCAACGCGACTCGGACGCGGCGTACAGCGGAAATAACGCGAGCATCTCCATTACCACCGGCAGTCCCGGCGATAACAATCACACCTATGATTTCGGCTTTACCCAATCGTACAGTTTGGGCAACCGCGTCTGGTTCGACACCAATAACGACGAGCTGTTGAACAACGCCGAGGTGGGCGTATCAGGCGTCCGTGTGGAGTTGTTCCGGGATAATGGAACAATTCCGGGCGTGTGGGATGCGGGCGATACAATCCTCTCGTTTGAAACAACCGATGCAAATGGTTATTACCGGTTCGATGATTTACCAGCTGGCGATTATGTTGTGCTCATTCCCGACGATAACTTCCGCGACGCGGGGGTCGGCGACACAGTGCCCGGCAATCCGCTAGCCGGATATTGGAGCAGTCTCACTTCGATTGCGGGCAATGGCATCATCACCGATGCAACCATCAACGACCCGGACACAACCGTGGTTGACAGCGACGACAACGGACGCACAACCTTGCTTGCCAGCGCGATTGATTACGTGGCCTCCGCAGCGGTCACGCTCGGGCCCGGTTCGAGCGAACCGACCGGCGAGACCGACCCGCTCCCGAATCCCGGCACAGGCGAAGCGCCGGATAACCGTTCGGATCGCACCGTGGATTTTGGCTTCTATCAAATTGTGATCGGCGACTTGGTCTTTGAAGATGTCAACGGCGACGGCGATTATGATGCGGGCACTGACCTGCCGCTGGCCGGCGCGACCGTGCAATTATTCGCGTCCGATGACGCGACCGAGATCAATGTTGGAGCGGATGGAATTCTTGGAACCGCCGATGATTTACTTGGCGATTTCATTACCGGCGCGGGCGGGACGTATAACTTCAGCGGCTTGCCCGCGGGCGATTACATCGTGCGCGTCACGCCTCCTGTCGGCTTTACCAGCACCGTGGATACCGCCGCGCCCGCCGATACCACCGACCCGGATACCAACACCGACAACAACGACAATGGCATTGGCATTGCAGGCGGCGCGGTGAGCAGTGGCACGCTCACCATGACGCCTGCTGAAGTTGCCGCAAATATTACGGTGGTCAACGCAACTGGAACCACATCCGACCCGACGGTTGATTTTGGTTTCGTCCGCGCCTACAGTCTCGGCAACCGCGTGTGGTTCGATACGAATAATAACAGCGCACGCGATGTCGGCGAACTTGGTATTGACGGTGTGCTCGTTGAGTTATACACGGCGGATGGAGCGGGTAACCCAACCGGCGCGGCGCTGGCTTCGCAAACCACTTCCGGCGGCGGATATTATCGTTTCGACAATCTGGTCGCGGGGGATTACGTGGTCGTCATCCCTGCGGATAACTTCATCGTCAACGGCTCGAACGACGTGTTGGCTGGATACTGGTCCTCGGGCACATCCCGCCTCTTTGATGGAACCCTCACTGAATCCGCCGCGCCCGACCCGGATGCAGACGCTTCAGATACAGATGATAACGGCACACTCGTCGCCGGAGACGTTCGCAGTGCGGCAGTCGCGCTCGGACCCGGATCATCCGAACCCACTGGCGAAACGGATCTTTCGGGTGGTCAAGGCGCGCTCGATAACCACGCCGACATGACCGTGGACTTCGGCTTCTACACCATGACCCTCGGCGACCGTGTCTGGGCAGATACCAACGACGATGGGTTGTTGAGCGGCGAGATCGGAATCAACGGTGTGGACTTGGAATTATTGTCCGGCGACGGTACGACTGTCCTCGCAACGACGACTACCGCCGGCAACGGAAATTATTCATTTACTGGTCTGCCTGCCGGGGATTACATCGTGCGCATCGTCGCGGCAGAGTTCAATGTGGGTGGCACGCTCGAAGGGACGACCTCCAGTTCGGGAGGCGGAACATACGAACCTGCGCCCGATTCGGACGCGAACACCAGCGATAACGATGACAACGGTTCGGTCAATGGTGTGCTGGGCGCGGGCGGGGTCGTTCAAACTGAAGTCATCACACTCACACCTGGCGCGGAGGCAACATCAAGCAACGCAACTGGTATCACCAACGAACCGCGCGTTGACCTGGGTGTCGTCACGGTTCCATATAGTTTGGGTAACCGGGTGTGGTTCGATACGAATAACAACAGCACGCGCGACGTAACCGAAGTTGGTGTGGACGGAGTGACCGTGCAACTCTTCGCGGCGGATGGGGCAGGGAATCCCACAGGACCTGTGCTGATCACAACCACCACTTCCGGCGGCGGATATTATCGCTTCGATAATTTGCCGGCTGGCGATTACGCGGTTGTGCTTCCGGCATCGAATTTCTCCGGCGCAGGCGCGCTGGTCGGGTATTTGAGCAGTGGCACAACGATCAATGGCGCAGGCGTTGTCAGTGAAGCCGCCGCGCCGGATGCAGACTTGAATGCCGCCGACAACGACGACAACGGCACGCGTCAAACGAGCGGCGCGTTCAACGGAGCAGTCATCAGCGCGGCAGTCACGTTGGGACCCGCCTCCAGCGAACCAACAGGCGAGAGCGACCCGACGACGAATCCGGAACCCGGCGAAGCGCCCGATGACCGGTCGAACCGCACAGTGGATTTCGGCTTTTATCGTTTGCACTTGGGCAATCTTGTCTTTGAAGATGTAAACATTGACGGCGTGTTCAATGCGGGTGACATTCCGCTTCAAAACGCAACCGTGCAATTATTTGCTTCGGGTGGCGTGACTGAAATCAATGTTGGACCGGATGGGATATTGGGAACAGCCGACGATGCGGCTGGCGGCGTGACTACTGGCGCAGGCGGCACATATCTCTTTAGCGGTTTGCCGCAAGGCGATTACATCGTGCGCGTAACCCCGCCTGCCGGGTATCTCAGCACGATTGACACCTTCAACCCCGGTGATAATGGCAACCCCAACAATAACATTGACGATAACGACAACGGGATTGGCACTGCCGCCGGTCAGGCATCGAGCGCGGTAGTCACGCTCACGCCGGGGAGCGCGGGCGCGGCTTCGAACAATGTTGTCACACAGAACACCGCGACGACTTTAAATCCCACACTTGATTTCGGCTTCATTCAACAAGGCAACCCGGGCGGCTTCACCAAGACCCTGCTTTCGAGCAATCAGGCATTTACCACCGACCCGAATGTTGCCATCGGCGAGATCGTCACGTATCGGATTGCCATTACGATCCCGACCGGCGCGTTTACGAATGCGCAACTGGTTGATACGATGGAGCGCGGACTCTCGTTCATGGATTGCACGGCGATCACATTCGGCACATTAACTACTTCGGTGGCTGGCGGATTTGCAAGCATTTGCGCCACCCCAACCGTGGATGATGCCGGTGGCGGGACACCTGTGGATGTCGGTCGCCGCGTCACCTTCAATTTCGGCACGCTGACCAACACTGACCCGCCTCAAACCCTGACGATTGATTACCGCGCCGTGGTGCTGGATAGCGCGGCGAACGTCTCCGGCGTGGACCTCGACAACAGCGCCGTGTGGAGTTCGGATTCGGGGACCGTTGGACCGCAATCAACCACGGTGACCATCGTCGAGCCGAATGTTTCGATCTTGAAGACCTCCAGCACGTCTGTTGTTTCGGTTGGGTCGGTGATTACATTGACATTAACGATCAACCATACTCCGGCAAGCGAAACCGACGCATATGATCTCGTCATTACTGACCCACTGCCTGTTGAGTTGGATTTTGTAGCGGGAACCCTGAACTGCAACGCCGGCGCACAACCTGCGGACATCGGCTCGTGCCAATACATCGCAGGCACGCGAACGGTCACAGGGACGTGGAGCAACTTCACTCTGGGTGGAGGCGACGCGCAAATCACGTTCGATGTGACCGTTCTGGCGTTGCCGGCAACCAATGTCGCGACCGTCGCATGGACGAGTTTGCCGGGCATTCCTCCCAGCCCAATTGGTAACCCGCCAGGTCAACAGAACGGAAATATATTTTCCACGGAACGCGACTATGACCCGGGCGACCCGATCAATATTTATGGCGTGAGTTCCACGCTGGTGCTTGGCGCGCCGGCGACAGGCGCAAGCGGCATTCGCGCCGACATCCCAGACTCTGGCTTTGCGCCGAACTTCAAAACGGATTTGAGAGATGTCCCAATTGAATCCTACACAACTCTCGCAAATGATATCTGGCTGGAGGTTCCATCGCTTGGCGTGAAGATGAATATCGTGGGCGTGCCGCTTCGCAACGGAGGGTGGAACGTCGCGTGGCTGGGCCGGCAGGCTGGCTGGTTGGAAGGCAGCGCATTCCCCACTTTGAAAGGCAATAGCGTGGTCACGGGCCATGTCGTTTTAGCCAGCGGGTTGCCGGGTCCGTTTGTCAATCTGGGCAATCTGAAATTCGGCGATAAGGTTGTCGTTCACGCCAACGGACAGATATACATCTACGAGATTCGCACGAATAAATTGGTCAGCCCGCAGGATTCTTCTGTTTTCAAGCACGAGGAACTAGCATGGTTGACGTTGATCACATGCAAGGACTTCGACGAGAAAACGAACACGTATCTCAGGCGCGTCGTCTTGCGCGCGGTGCTGGTCAAGGTGGAAGCAGAGAAGTAAGTTTGCTCAGCCGCCGTCCATCATTCGGCGCGTAATACCTCGCCCGCAGGTACGTCATCCCGCTGGGATCGGTGAGCTCGCCTGTGAAGCCATAACTCGTCTGCGCGCTGCCTGCGGATTGAGTCACGACTCCATATGGGTCATACGCGCGGGCATAGGTGATCGCTCCGCTGGGGGAGGTCAACTGGCGCACGCTTCCGAGGGCATCAGTGAGAAAGTAATCAGTGATCAGTGTGGTTGTGTTCACTTGGGCGATTCTACCAACACCATAGAGATATTGGTTAGTCCCGTCGTTGAGGACTTGGGTGGGGCCTGCATTCAAATCCAGCGTGTAATGGGTTCCGTTTTGGGTGAGCCTGTTGCCAAATCCGTTGTATCCGTAGGTCGTCGTAGACTGTTGGTTGCTGAGAGTCTTCAAGCGATTGGCGGCATCGTAGGTATAGGTGTTCACACTATCATTGAGCAGATTGCCGTTGTTGTCCCAAGTATACGAAGCGCTATTGACACTCGTCAGTCAGTTGGCAACGTTAGGTCGTAGTCGTAGGTGCCGCCCTGAGCTTGTCGAAGGGCGATAGTGAGGGGTCCGCTTTGTTGGAGGGCGCAAGGTTTGCGGCGAGGTCGAAGGCCTACGCCAAATATCAGAGTTATTTGCTTTTCTTTAGAACTGTTATTAAGGCGTTGGCAGTTCGTATTCACCCGTATATGCATCAATTTCTATTCTAAATATTTCGCTTGCACTGCCGGACAAATCATACGAAACTCTCCAAGCGGGATAAGGATATGGGCCTAATCCTATATGTATCCTGCATCGATTTTTAACTGAGAAACGAGCTAATTCCCCCCCGTTTTCCTCTGCAATTCTAAGAACGTCCTCAACTCTAACGAGTTTCGCTAAATTTATGTAATCCCACTTTCTAAATATTGAGCGAGGGAACCTGCCTCCACCTCCCCATTCGCCTTCACCGGCTAATGGGTATATACCTATCATGTGGGCACTATACTCTTGCAATCCGGTAATTTTATAATATGAAACGTTGAAAATATTAAAGTTAGGAATGGATTTGCATTCTCCGTCGAGAGCTATGTCGTGTAAATCCCATTCATCAAGTGTTTCCTTCCAAACGAATTGATGAAGTGCATTAGCAACCATCAAATAATCGGATTGTTTCCACTGGAATGGAGGGTGATATATAGGTTCTGCCAATGCCACATCGGTAATCGTAAAGACATCTACTTCTCCCTGTATTACAGAAGACAAAATCGTATCTGGCTCAAACCTATATGACCCATGATTACTGTAACTACTAAAAAATACATCTGGGTATCTTCGCTCTTGTGAATCCATGAAAAGTTCATCGCGAATTAGGATGCGGCAAGCAAACATTATTGCGCCCAAAGCCAAAACCATTAATACGATTCTTGACATCTTCCTCATGGGCTCTACCTCATACTCGCAAGATTTTTTATTCGTGTTGTATCTAGGCGGCTGGGTATATACCATCCGGTGGGAGACCTCCTGTGTAACTCCATTGCCACATTGAAAAACAGGTCGAGTTGATGGCTTGTGTCCCACCAATCCCAATAACCTTTTTGGATGCGCTTCTCGAAGTACGTCTCCCAATCAATAGCAGCATACTGATTTTCTCGAAATGGATTATTCGGCGACCATTTCGACAATACCTCCATCGCGCCAGGATGCAACCCTGATCCATTTTGACCCAAGGCAGCCGCAATAAAACGATCGGTATCAGTGCAGCGCAAGCACTTGTTCAACACCTGTTCAATCCTTCGCCTCATATACTCAACAGCCCAATCTGCTTCCTTTACTTGGTTGTGAATATCTTCCAATTTATATATATTATCAAAATTCTGGCCACTTTGCAGTGTAGAGTTTAGATCATCGCGAGTTTTGCATTCTGTACAACCATCCGCGATATGTATCCAACAACGAAGTCCATAGCCTCGAATCACAGGCAGTCCTTTCTCATCAAATTCATCAGGCTTGCCATCTGTACCCAAGTGATATACCTTATTACCATATGCTTCTTCGATTTGCCGATCTGTTATCTGAGCAAATCCAGCGCCTTGATATTTATCTCTCCAAAACTTGTCACGAGCAAGGCATTGAACGCCGACACCAGCGGCCGTGTAGGTAGTTATGAGACTAACATTCTTTTTAGCTACATATTTTTCCACAAAATCAGCTCGACCGCTATAATCATTTTCCCCAACCGAACACTTATCATGTCCCGATGGATCAGCATAATTGACCGGATTCCCCTCCGCATACATCCACCGATTCAACGACAGTGGACTGTTGTAATCTCCTCCCAATGTATCCCGCGTAAGGAATCTGCCGATCCCTGGTGAGTAATACCTTGCCCTCAAATACACCAATCCCGATGGATCATTCTGCTCACTGGTGTACCCATACACTGATTGACCGTTCCCCGCGCTATTAATCACACTCCCAAACGGGTCATAACTTTGATTGAGGGTAATTTGCGCGCTGGAGTTGGTTAACTGACGCGTACTGTTTAGAGCATCCCCAAGGAAGTATTGGGTTCCTTGAATGCCAGTCTGAGCAATATTATCCAAGCCGTAAAGATAAGTGTTTTGACCATCACTGAGAACTTCAGGCAGGGAGGCATTAATATCTAAACTATAGTTGGTTGGCGTCCCGTTGACTGTTTGCTGCATTCTATCACCCAAGCCGTTATAGCTGTAAGTTGCAACAGTACCTTGTCCGTTGAATGAAATCAAGCGATTGGCGGCATCGTAGGTATAGGTGTTCACACTATCATTGAGCAGATTGCCGTTGTTGTCCCAAGTATACGAAGCGCCATTGACACTCGTCAAGCGGTTGGCGATGTCGTACTGATAACTGGTCACTGCTAACTGGGTAGTTTGCGTGAGCCTGTTCCCAACGGCATCATAAGTATAGTGATAGTAACTGCCTGTTGAGTAGTCCGCGGCGGTGAGGCGGTAGAGCGGGTCGTAGGTGTAGTTGATGATCGTCTGGCTGATGCCCGTGATCGGCGTCGGGGGAGTCAACGACGCGGGCGTCGGGCTGGGGGTGCGCGACGGCGTTGGGGTGCGGCTCGGGGTGACCGAGACCAGGGGCGTGGCGGTGAACGCCGCGCCCAGCACTTCCACCTCTGCCAGCGAGAGATGGTTCGAGCCAGCCAATTGCACGCGCACGTACCGCCCGGTGCGGTTGATCGAAATCGCGGTGGGCGTGCCCGCCTGCGCCGCTTGATAATAATTCGATACACCGGGTTGATTCAGCGTGGTCGTCAGATCCGTAGAATCGAACGGCACATCTGAGACAAATACATAAAAATTGCTCAGGCGGTCGCTACAACAATCGGTGCGGTTCCACAGATTGATGGTGGCAATATTGCTCACCGCTCCCAAATCCACCTGCCACCAGGCGTTCAGGTCATTGTTCGTGTGCGTCACACTGCAATTCCCAAAAGCCCCACTGGTGTTGCCATCCACCGCTTTCGAGGCTACGGGGTTGCATCCATCCCAGTAGTCACTCGATTGCGTGGCCGGCTTGCCCAGCGCCAGGTTGGTTTGCGCCTGTTGCTGCAGCGCAGACCGGTGATAGGAAACGAATTGACCCCCACCCTGTCCTCCCCCAAATCCCACGAACCCCAGTTGGATTTGAGGGAGGCGTCCAGAGGACGGAGGAGGCGCCTTTTGTTCTGCCAGCAGTTTCCCGTTTTGGCGGACTTCCACCGTGTTGTCTTTCCCGGTCTTCACGGTGAATACATCGCCCTCCGTAAATACAACGGGAATATCCCTGCCCACCTGCACCCAGGTTTTTTCAGCGAAGCGCCAGAGTTGAATCCGTCCGTTGGGCACATCGTACAGCGCTTGCATGACGTTCCCGCCCCACAGGCCGTTGCTGTGCGGTTTTTGCCGCTGGGCCGTCTGGTTGAGCCGCGCAAAAGTGACCGTGTATTCCTCCGCCGCGCCAGGCGCGAAGCCCTGCCAGAAGAGGTCTGTCGCGTGCAGTTGGACATTGTAAGAACCCGCATCCGCCTCGGCGTTCGGGCTGATCCCTCCCGCCAGGGAGCTGTTTGCCCCACCGTTTTGTGCCGCATTCATCGAGCCTTGTCCTCCGGCCAGCGTCCCGCCGCCGAAGGTATCTATCGCAGCGGCATTCGCATCCACGAACCACAAACCCAGATAACCGCCTTCGGCGTGGTGAGACCAACTCGATATGTCAATTGGGCTTGCCAGCATGGTTCCGTTTTTGTAAACCTCCACAGTCCCGTTGGCGAACGCGCGCGCGCCAAACTGATCGCCTGCGGTAAAAGTAACGGGAACATCGCCGCCCTGCTGCACCCATTCCTGGGGCCATTCATACGTCCACACCTGCACGCGCTGATTCGGCGCGTCGTATAACACTTCGAGCGCGCCGTTGCCCCACATGCCATTACTTTGAACTTTGAGCAGCAGGTCCTGCTCGCCTCCCGCCGCATCCACTTGCGAGAAAGTGAAGTAGGCTTCCTGGTCTGCGCCAAACCATTCATTCGACCAATACAGATCCGTATTGGAACCACTGTATTCCACTTGTAATTGCCCGGAAGCGACCGTATACGCAAACGTATTTCCCGACCAGTTTGCAAGCGAAGTGTCAAATGTATCGAGCGCGGTGGTCGTTGGAAAACCACCCGAACCACCCGGAGTTGCTGTAGGAGTTGGCGTATCGGTCGCGGGCGGCAGGGTGTATTGAAGGACCAGTTTGGGCCGTTGGGAGGCGGTGGTATTATCCGATGTTTTGTAATCGAAGCGGTCGTTGCTTTCGGTATCGGCAACGAGGATGAAGCCGTTGTTCGTAAACGCGCCGTTGATGAACTCTTGAACCTTTGCGGGCGTGAGCGTGACCTGCTTCTCGGTGTTCAGCGCTTCGTTGGCAAGGATCGAGACCGAGCCGATATCTGCGCTCTCGCGGTCGTTGGCGCCCGAGGCGCCCGCCGCCTGCCAGTTCGTCCCCGTGGAGGCAGCATTCCACATGGCTTGACTTTCACTAAAGGCGCGCTTCAAGCGAAAGACGCGGATGGTGCGCGTGTTGCTCGAAAGGTCTGCCGACATCCACAACGATAGCGTGGCGGAGGTGATGGCGGCATTGGCGGGCAGGGAAGACAGGTCGAACTTGATGAGACTGCGCGTAAAGCGATTCGTCGCGTTATTTGATTCTCCGATCCCCATGATCGTTGCCGTTCCAAAATTCGAAACGGCAGACGTGCTCATGATGTAGGCATCATTGCCGGCTGTGCCATCGGGCTGCAGAATAAGCGTGTTTGATGTTTGTGTCGCGGTGGGTGTGAACGTGGGTGAGTTCGTGGCAGTATGGGTGGGTGTCGAAGTCCGTGAAGGAGTAAAGGTTACAGTGGGGGTGGATGTGTGTGTTGACGTTGCGGTTGCCGCAGGCGTAAACGTATTGGTTGGAGTGAACGTCGAAGTAGGCATATACGTATTTGTAGCGGTGGGCGTAAACGTGTTGGTCGGCGTGAACGTCGAGGTTGGGGTATGTGTTGGCGTATTCGTTGCGGTATGAGTGGTGGTCGGCGTAAACGTGTTGGTCGGGGTGGCTGTAGCAGTTTCTGTTGGGGTAAACGTTGGGGTAGCCGTCGGTGAAACAGAAGGCAAATCTACGTTTTCAACCGCCTGAATTCGGTTGCCCATATTGTCGTAGGCGTATTGATAGGAAGCCAATACGTTCGCGCTCAATGAATGCGTGATGCCTTGCAACCATCCGTTATTCAAATAATTGTAGGCTGTGTTCACGCCGTTGGGCCTTGAAATTCCCGTCAGGCGGTTCGCGGAATCGTATTGATAGGCAGTCAGTGCGTTCGTCCAATCGCTTACGCCCACGAGTCGATTGGCATTGTCGTAGGAGTAGTTTACCGATTGTCCGCTCGGATAGGTCAGCGACGTACGATTCCCGGCGGCATCGTAGCCGTATTGAACGGCGGCGTTGAACGGATCTGTAATTTCTATCGGACGGTTTATGTCGTCATAGTTCCACGTAGTTGTCCCCATCCCGTCGGTCATGGTGAGCCGTCTGCCTGCATTGTCGTAGGTGAATATCACATCCGCGCCGGTGGGATAATCTATTGTAAGAAGGCGATTCGCGTCGTCATACATGTAGTGGGTGGTTGCGCCGTTGGCATCCGTCGTGGAGATGCGGTTGCCAGCGTTGTCATACGCAGTCGCCCATAGGTGATTAAGCGCATCAACTTCAGTGACAGGGCGATTTAAAGCATCGTAGGTGAAACTTGTGACGTGACCGTTCGCATCGCGAAGCGAAAGCCGGTTGCCATTTTCATCATATATATATTCCGTGCGGACATTTATCTTTTCATCTGCAGGAATACCTGCCTGATAATTCTCGATCACAGCAGTCAGTCGCGCCAAGGCATCGTATTCGTATCGAGTGACAACGCCTTCTGCATCCGTGGTAAGGATGAGATCGCCCCGCGCGTTATACAGGTTGTACGTTTCGTTATTCAGTGGGTCAGTGACGATGACCGGCTGATTAAGCGCATTATACACATACGTGCTTTCATTTCCCAGCGCATCAACAGAAGCAATGATGTTTCCCACCGCATCGTAGGTGTTGAACGACGAATTTCCATTGGCGTCTGTAAAAGCAGTTGGGCGATTAAGAGCATCATACACAGTTATAGAATTATGGTTGTTGGCATCGGTATAGTTAATACGATTGCCTACGGCATCATAGGCAAATGAAACGGAATGATTGAGAGCGTCGGTTTGGGAAAGTAGTTGATTCAGGTTGTTATATGCAAAGGAAACCGAATGATTGTTGGCGTCGGTTTGCGTCAACATCAGCCCGAGCGCATTGTAGGACGTACTCGTCGTATGGTCGAGGGGGTCGGTCATGGCAGTCGTGCGGTTTAATGCATCATAGGTAAATGCCGTTTGGTTACCGTTCGCATCCGTCATGGAGGTACGCCGTCCGAGCGAGTCGTATTGATATGTTGTGACACGCCCCAGCGCGTCCGTAACGCTGATCTGTCTTCCTGCCGCGTCATAGGCGTAGGTTGTAGCATTGCCGCGCGCATCTTTTGTTTGAACGAGCCGTCCCGCCGCATCGTAGAAATTCTCCGTTTGGTTTCCAAGAGGATCAGTCGTCTTGATCAGCCGGTTCAACGCGTCGTATTCGTAACTCGTCAGATTGCCGATCGCATCCGTGGCGGTTGCGATGTTTCCATTTTCGTCGTAGGTCTTATGGGTCTGCCCGCCGTTCGGCAGTGTGACCGTGATCACGCGTTTGAGCGAATCGTACGCGTAGAAAGTAACGCGTCCCTGTGCGTCGGTGGCGCTGGCAATTGTGCCATCCGGGTTATAGGCTGTGCTGGTTGTGTTCCCCAGCGCGTCAATCGTCGAGACCAGCCTGCCCGCCGCGTCATATTCGTATTCTGTCGTTCGATTCAACGCATCGGTCGCCGCGATCAACTGTCCCGCCGCGTTGTAGGTGTTCGGGGTCTCGTTCCCTGCCGGGTCAATGCTCTTCGTCAGGCGGTCTGCGTCGTCATACTCGTATTGCGTCACCCGCCCCAGCGTGTCGGTCGCCGAGACCTGGTTCCCCCGCGCATCATAAGCATACGATGTAACGATATTCCATTCATTATCTTCATTCGGGGTTTTGTTTAGGTCGTAATTCTGCGTAACGCCGATCAAGCGCCCTGCCGCGTCGTATACGTTGTGCGCAACATGACCGAGCGGGTCTGTCGTGTTCACCAAACGCCCAAGCGCATCGTACGAATAGATCCACGTGTTGTTGAGCGGGTCGGTCATCGAAATGCGCTGTCCCTGCGAATCGTAGGTATACGAAGTCGTATGGTTCAACGGGTCTGTGACCGAAGTCAGAAATCCTTCGGGCGTGTAAGTATACGTTGTGGTCTGGTTCAGCGCGTCTGTTGTGCTTGTCGGGAGTGTCCAAGATAGGAAGTAAAATGAGGGGATGAAATGTCCAACATGTGGCACCAACTGGAGTCAAAGCAAAGCCGGGTATAACCACTCAGGCAGTCAAAGGTACAAATGTGGAGAGTGTGG
>Ga0247727_10002991_pt1 | contig 37997 bp, 33 predicted proteins | sample WisWelCaveWW1625_FD_202498 | JGI IMG/M metagenome (GOLD analysis project Ga0247727, IMG submission 202498) | Biofilm microbial communities from Wishing Well Cave, Virginia, United States - WW16-25 | ecosystem: Environmental > Aquatic > Deep subsurface > Groundwater > Cave microbial mat | place...
CCTAGCATACACCCGCTACGGCTTCAGCCGGTAGAGCATCCTCGGGAACGCAATCGTTTCCCGCACGTGCTCCAGGCCGCACATCCAGGCTACACAGCGCTCGATGCCCATGCCGAAGCCGGCGTGAGGGACGCTTCCGTATTTCCGCAGATCGACGTACCACTCGAAGGCCTCCCGCGGCAGCTTGTGCTCCTCGATGTGGCGGAGCAGCAGGTCCAGATCATGGATGCGTTGGCCGCCCCCGATGACCTCGCCGTAGCCTTCCGGCGCCAGCACGTCCACCCCCAGGGCTACCTCCGGCCGGGCCGGGTCCGGCTGCATGTAAAACGCCTTCACCTGCGCCGGGTAACGATGGACCAGGACGGGACGGTCGAAATCCTCGCTCAGCAGGGTTTCATCGGTCCCGCCTAAGTCGCCGCCCCACTGGATCTGGCTGCCCTTCTGTTTCAGACGCTCGACGGCCTCGTCGTAGCTGATGCGCGGGAAGGGCGGCTCGGTTTTCTCTAGCTTCGTAACGTCGCGCTCCAGCCGCTCCAGCTCCGGGCGGCGCCGCTCCAGCACCCGCCGGGCGATAAAGCTGAGGAAATCCTCAGCCAGCTCCATCACGTCGTCGAGGGTCGCAAAGGCCATCTCCGGCTCCACCATCCAGAACTCGGTCAGGTGCCGCCGGGTCTTGGACCGCTCGGCGCGGAAGGTGGGGCCGAAGCAGTAGGTCTTGCGGAAAGCCATGATGGTGGCTTCGTTGTAGAGCTGGCCCGACTGGGACAGGTAGGCCTTGTCATCGTCGAAATAAGGAACCTCGAACAGCGAGGTGGTGCCCTCGCAGGCCGCCGGCGTCAGGATGGGAGTGTCGACCAGGGTGAAGCCGTGGTCGTCGAAGTAGTCGCGCACCGCCCGGACGATCTCGTGGCGCACCCGCAGGATGGCATGCTGGCGCGTGCTGCGCAGCCACAGGTGCCGGTGGTCCATCAGGAAGTCGACGCCGTGTTCCTTGGGCGTGATGGGGTAGGGATCGGCCTCCGGCACCCTCTGCAACACCTCGACGCCGGCGACGTCCATCTCGAATCCGCCCGGGGCGCGCGGCTCAGCTCGCACGCTGCCGGTCGCCACCAGAGACGATTCCTGGGTCAGGTCGCGGACCCGCGCGAAGAGCTCCTCGGAAACCTGGGACTTCACGACCACCCCTTGGAGAATCCCGGTGCCGTCGCGGAACAGCGGAAACAGGATCTTGCCCGACTTGCGCAGGTTGTAGAGCCACCCCCGCAACTCCACGGTCTGGCCCACGAACTCCCCGGCCTGCGCGATGGTAAAGCTCATTGGTAGAACCTCCAGGCTGAAGCCCAATGCCATACTTTTTTGTGGGGCGGCCCCCCAGGGCCGCAGCCGACCCCCTGGTCGGCTCACGGAAAGGCCCGGAAAAGGCTGGCCAGGGGGCCAGCCGCGGCGCGGGGGCGCCGCCCCACATCGTGGCCACCCTACAGACTCTCCAGCCGGTCAAACACGCGGCGAATCTCCTGCAGCGGATGCTCCATTTCGGGAACCTCTCGCAGCTCCAGCAACAGCGGGTAGCGGTCCTGGCTGGAGCGCAGCAGCGCCATGGTCTGCCCCCAGTCGATGCCCCCGGTGCGGTCCTGGTTCGGAAACAGGTGGCTGTCGTTCTCGCCGTCGTTGTCGTGCACGTGGGTGGAACGGATCCGCTCCCGCATGATGCCGAACTCCCGCGCCACGCCGCCCATGATGTGGGCGTGGCCGGTGTCGAAGACGAACTGCACGGGCAGGTGGGTGTGGTTGAGGAAGCTGACCAGGCGCTCGGCGCTGGAGAGGGCGTTGGGGATGTTTTCCACCAGAATCTCGACCCTGCGGTGGCCAGCAAAGAGGGCCAGCTCCTCCAGGCTGTTGAAGGCGGCGTCCACTTTGGCGTCGTGGTACTCCTCGCCCCCCACCCCGATGTGCTGGATCAGGTATTGGAACGGGATGAGTTCGGCGATCTCGACCGCCCGCTTGATCTCGTCGGTGGCGGCGATGCGCTTCCCCTTGTCGGGCTCGGTGATGGAGATGACGGCGTTGGGGCCGGTCCGTCCCCAGATGGTGTCGCTGAACATGGGCGAGTGCAGAGAGTGCAGTTTCAGCTCCGAATCCCGGAACCAGTGGGCCAGCTCCTCGATCTGGGCGCGGTTGTGGTAGTCGATGTGCTGGCGGGCGCAGAAAATCTCCACCTCGCCGATCCCGGCCTTGGCGACGCGATCCAGCATGGCGACCGTGAGCCGGTGGTTCACGAAGACGTGCGTGGAAACAACGTGTCGCATGATCAATATCCCCGGGCCGTGCCTTCCCCGCGCGCGTCCGCGGCGCCAAGCAGCCAGCCGTCCTTCCTCTGGATGGCCGCCACGTCGCCCTGGCTGGGGACCAGCCGGACGGGGTGCCCGCGTCCTCGCAACAACTCCATGGTGTCGGGCGAGAAGCCGTGGCCCTCCATCCGCAGCTCGTCGGGCGTCCACTGGTGATGGAAGCGGGGCCAGTCCACCGCCTGCTGCGCCTCCATGCCGAAATCGATTACGTTTACCAGCCACAGCAGCACCGTCGAGATGATGGTGGGGCCGCCCGGCGAGCCGCCCACCAGAAACAGCTTGCCATCCCGCGTGACGATGGTGGGAGTCATCGAGGAGAGCGGCCGTTTTCGCGGGGCGATGGCATTCGCCTGGCCTTGCAACACTCCGAACATGTTGGGCTCGCCCGCCTTGGCGGTGAAGTCGTCCATCTCGTTGTTGAGCAGGAAGCCGAGACCCGCCGCCGTCACCCCGGCGCCGTATCCGCCGTTGAGCGTGTAGGTGAGGGCCACGGCGTTGCCTTCCGCGTCTACCACCGAATAGTGGGTAGTCTCTTCGCGCTCCGAAGACGCCGGCGGCGCCCCGGGGCGGATTTCGGCGCTGGGCGTCGCCCGATCGGGACGGATGGAGCGGCGGCGTGCTTCCGCGTACGGCCGCGAAATCAGCTCCGCCACCGGCGCCTTGACGAAATCCGGGTCCCCGAAGTGTTCGGCCCGGTCGGCGAAGAACCGGCGCATGGCCTCCGCGATGAAATGAATGCTCGCCGCCGAGCCGGCCCCGCTCTTCTCGTAGCCCGAGCCGTCGAGCATCCGGAGCATTTGCAGCACCCCAGCGCCGCCCGAGCTGGGCGGAGGCGCTGTGATCAGCTCATGGCCCTTGTAGGATCCCCGCAGCGGGGTTCGCTCCACCACCTCGTACCGCGCCAGGTCTTCCAGGGTGATCAGGCCGCGGTTGCGCTCCATGTCCTCGGCGAGCAACCGGGCGGTTTCCCCCTCGTAGAAGTCCCGGGAGCCGTCCCTCGCGATTCGCCGCAGGGTGGCGGCCAGCTCCGGCTGCGCCAGCGTCTCGCCGGGCTCGAAATACTTTCCTTGGCGCTGGAAGATGCGGCGGGATTCGGCGAAACGCCCCAGCAACTTGCTGGACTTCAGCGACTGGGCCAGGCCGTAGCTGACGGGGAACCCGCGCTCCGCCAGCTCCACGGCCGGCTCCACCAGGCTCGCCCAAGGCCGCCGGCCGTATTTCCGGGCGGCGTATTCCAGCCCCCGAACGGTGCCGGGAACGCCCGCCGCCCGGTAGCCGACGATCCGCTCCTCGGTAAGGTTGCCGCCGGCGTCCAGGTACATGTTCGCCGTGGCCCGCTCCGGGGCGCGCTCACGGAAATCGAGGAACGTCGCGCGGCCATCGGAGAAGCGGATCAGCAGGAAGCCGCCGCCCCCCAGGTTCCCCGCCGCTGGATGCGTCACGGCCAAAGCAAAGCCCACCGCCACCGCGGCGTCGACGGCGTTGCCGCCCTGCTGGAGAGTCCGCAGGCCGGCCTGCGTGGCATGGTCCTCCCGCGAGACCACCATGGCCTGGCGAGCCCGCACCGGCTGCCGGCTGGCGGCCGCCAGGGTGCACAACAGCAGCAGGGAAAGCGAAGCCACGCGGCGCATAAGAGGGATTGTAGCAGCGATGAGGCGTAACTGCCTTCAGGCTGCTTTTCGAGGGTGCACTTGCCGTTGGATGACCCTGCCGCTCCCGTGTTCCGCGACCCTCAGATCATAGATGGACTGCAGGTTCAGCCAAAACTGCGCCGAGGTGCCAAGGTACCGCGACAGCCGCAGCGCTGTGTCGGCGGTAACGCCGCGCCGCCCGCGAACGATGTCATTCAGACGCGTGGCGGGGACACGAAGCTCCTTGGCGAGGGCATTCACGCTCATTCCGAGCGGCTTCACTACGTCCTCCAGGATGGTCCGTCCCGGATGCAACTCCTCCAGAAGTTGTCTCGCGGTCATCTTCGGCTCCTAGTGATAGTCGACAATCTCCACGTCGTGTGCATCACCATCCTGCCAGTGGAAGCAGATCCGCCACTGGTCGTTGATCCGGATGCTGTGCCAGCCGCGGCGATCTCCGGAGAGCTTCTCCAGGCGGTTTCCAGGGATGGCCAGATCCTGCAGACTGGCCCGCGGCATCCAGCTGCTGGAGTCGCCGGATCGCTTGTTTGGCGAAGCTTCGGTGGGTCTTCGATGGCTGCAGGCTCTTGTATAGCGACTCGACATCGCGCCTCCGAAACGATCGAATCACCACCCCATTGTATCGTGCTTAACGGTAAACGGTAAGCTCCGCCCGACCCCCGGGTGCTTACACCCCACCGCTGCCGGCGAGCGCATCCGCCGGTTCCCGCCTCGCCCCGGCGGCCCGCGACGGCGGGCAGCCGGTTTCGGTTGCGGCGGAGCCGCCCACGGCCAGCTTCATGTCAGGCTCTCCGGCTTGGTCCCGTCCATCAGGACCGAGATGTCCTCGCGGCCCTGGAAGACGCTCTCGCTCTCGGGGTGATACCCGGCGCGCAGGCCCAGCTCGTCGCGCAGGCGCGCTCCCAGCTCGTTGGCCACCCGGCAGATGCCGCGGATCTGCTCGCGCCGGTCGCCCTTCGGGACCGGGTCGGGGCCTGACAGGTTGAAGACGCTGCCCCCCACCTCCTGGATGAACCGGCCGACCCGCATCAAGTGGGTCATCAGCTCCTTGGGGTTGCGCGCCAGGAAGTCCTCCGGCAGCGTGTGGTAGAGAACCGGCAGGGTCATCTTGTGCCGGGCCATCCGCTCGCGGAACCCGGCGGTCTGGTCGCGGTAGACCTCGCTCAAGCGGGCGATCATGTCATCGGCCTCCGTGCCGCGGAAGCCCAGAGCCGAGAGCTCTTCGACGCCTGTCCAGAAAGAGGCGGTCTCTTTTCTGTAATGCAGGTGGGTAGTGGTGGCATGACCGACCCGGAAACTCTGGGCGGCGGCCAGCAGGCCTCGGGCGAAGGCGATTCCCACCCCGCTCAGGGCCAGCAGCTCGCGGCGGTGATACAGGTATTCCTGCCTTTCCTTCATAAGTTTTCCCTCCCACTGCCTGGCGATGTGCTCCGCGGTGCGATAGGCCAGCGCCTGGGCCGTGAGCGAAGGATTCAGGCCCCCGCAGGTGACGAAGACGCTGGTGTCGGCGATGAACAGGTTGTCGACGTCGTGGGCCTGGCAGTACCGGTTTACCACCGAGGACTTGGCGTCGTCGCCCATCCGGCAAGTGCCGTTCTGGTGATCGCTCAGGCCGCCCGGCGGATTCTTGTGGCGCCACACCTGGATGGCCCGGCCTCTTTTAGCAGCTCGACCTCGCGGTCCATGACGGTTTCAGCCACCCGGTGATCCGCCTCGGAGAATCGGTGGGTGAGGCGCGCGGCCGGCACTCCCCAGGCGTCCTTCACCGCCGGATCGATGTCCACCCGGTTGCGGCCGTAGGGGAGGTCCTGGCTGCAGGAATCCATGTGGATCCAGCGGTTGAAGTAGCGCCGCTGGAAGTCCTTGTGGGCTTTTCCCCAGGAGGGCGCCCCCGGCGGCCGGTTGCCCGCGAAGTAGAGCGGCGTCGTTACGTAGAAATTATACATATAGCCGCCGCCCACGATGGAGAGACTGGCCCGGGAGAGTCAAACCGGGCCCCCTGGCACTCGGGCTGCGGCCGCTCCGCCACCGCGGGCCTTAGTACCAGCCAAGCTGGCTAAGTTATAGACAGCGCAAGGGTTGAACTCCGGCGCAAATTTGCGCCGGAAGGTTTTTGCAACGGCTGCTCTACGGACGAAGGTTCTGATTTAATACGTAAACGATGTCCAAGCTTACGTTGAGCGTGGATAGCGTGGATAAGGGTGTCATTTCCCGCCAGGCGTTACGCGACGCAGCGAGGTGTCTCGGTCTCAGGCATGGTGGAAGCCTACCTGGCCGTGGTCTCTGAGCCGCCCCCGAGAAGTCCTGCGGCGGCCCCTCCCATCTTGCGTGTGCTACAGTCCGAGCCAACGGCCTATCGACATTTCCACAAGTGAAGGCAAAGCTCCCCATGACACTCGGCACAAGCTCACGCAGGTTAGTTCTGTTTTCGCTTCAGTATGCGGGCGGCGCGCCCCGGGCAAGTCGCGGGGCTGATGCGGGTGAACGTGCAGATTCCCAGCGGTGTGCCGCCGGGCGGGTATGTACCGGTGGTGCTGCAAGGATCGAGCCAGCAGCCCGGCGGTGTGGATCGCGGTCGCGAATTGAGGTCCAAGGCGATGCTCTTCCTATGGATTGCCTTGGTGTTGTCGACCATAGCCCGCCCCATGTGCGGGCAGACGATTTCGTTCCTCCGCGAGCTCAGCCCTGGCCGGGGCCGCGCGACCGGCGTGGCCGTGGATGCCACGGGTGTCTATACGGTCGCCTGGGAGTACAGCCCCCGCGTCGGCTTTGCGCGCAAGCACGACGCGCGCGGCAATGAGCTATGGTCCCGCCGGTTCGAGAACAGTGAAGTTGTAGGCGTGGCGGTGGATGCGACCGGCGTTTATGTAGTTGGGCATGTATATGGGGGATCTGAGGGAGACGTCTTCGTGTCAAAACTCAGTTCGCAAGGCAGCCTCTTGTGGACCCGTCAGGTCGCTCGTGGTGGGGGCGCCAAGGTGGCGCCCGATAACTCCGGCATCTACGTGGCTTGGACTAGTTTAGAAGGGCCGCTCCCGGCGGGCTTCGTGCGCCAGTATACAGCCGAAGGCGACGTACTTTGGACCGCCTCCTCCGAGTCCTCCGGCGCCATGGCCGCGGACGCGACAGGCTTCTACCTCGCCGCCGGCGGCGCCGTTGGGGAACGCGCTGCGGGGTTCCTGCGCAGGTACACGGCCGGCGGCCAGGAACTTTGGGCCCGCCGGTTCGACCTCTCGGTCTCGGGCATGGCCGCGGACGCCTCCGGCGTCTACCTTGTGGATATTTGGTCTGGTTTCCTGCGCAAGTACTCGGCCGGCGGCGACGAGCTCTGGACCCGCCCGTTGGGAACAAATGATTCGGGGGCGGCCGTGGCGGTGGATGCCTCCGGCGTCTACGTAGGCGGGTTCGTCGACAGGACCCTGCCCGGCCAGTGCGCAACCGGCTCCGATGACGCCGTTGTTCGCCGGTACACCGCCGCCGACGAGGAGGTGTGGACCCGCCAATTCGGCCTGCAAGCCGACGATGCCGAGGGCGAATTCCCGAGCGCCGCCGTGGCCGTCGATGCCGGCAGCGTGTACCTGACCGGGTATACGGGACAAGCCAGGACCCTGTTGGCGCGAATCGAGAAAGCGCCGGTGGTCATCCCGGCGACCAGGCCTCACATGTACTGGGAGTGCGTGGTCAACGCGGCCAGCTACGTCGGCGGAGGCGTGGCGCCCGGCGAGATGGTGACCATCTTCGGCTCGGCCATGGGGCCGTCGGAGTTGGTCCGGCTGCGCCTGGCCGAGGACGGCAGGCTGGCGACCACTCTGGCCGACACGCGCATCCTGTTCAATGGCGTGCCCGCTCCGCTCTTGTATGTATCCGACAAACAGAGCGGCGCCATCGTTCCCTACGCGGTGGCGGGCCGGCCTGCGGTGGAGGGCTCCGCATTGGCTCCCACTGGACGGTGTTTCAGACCACGATGGCGCTGCGCTAGCTGCGACCACTTCCTTGACAAGCTGCCAACGCCCGAGCCCACCATCCACAACCCACACCCTGGGCCGGAGCGGCCCGAGGCCGCTCCGGCTCAAGTGTGTCGCCCCGCTTTCTGATACCCTCACAGATTGGAGGAGACCATGGCGCGTCCACATCTTCTTTGCATCTTCGGAGCCGTCGGGTTGCTGGCAGCCGGCCCCGGAGACGGCCTGGTGGGTCGCTGGGGCCTGACGGTGACGGCCGGCGCCACCGTGTATCCCTCTTGGTTAGAGGTAAGCAAGAAGGATGGCCAGCTGGCCGGCCGCATGGTGGGTCGCAGCGGCAGCGTCCGGCCCATCGAGGTGAAGATGGAGGGCGAAGAGCTGGTGTTTGGATCCTACCGGGGACGGTTGGTGGGCGCCAAGCTGGAAGGAACCGGTTCCGACAACCGCGGCAACCAGGTTCGCTGGACCGGGGTGCGCCTGGTCCGCCCGCCGGCGCCCCGGGGCGAGCCCCGCTGGGGCCGGCCCGTCACCTTGTTCGACGGGCGGGACCTGGCGCCCTGGCAGTTTCGCCAGGAGAAGGGCCGGGAGTGCTGGTCGGTCGCCGGCGGGGTGATGGTGAACCAGCCACCCTGTCCGGACATCCTCACGCGGGAGCGCTTCCGGGATTTCAAGCTGCACGTCGAGTACAACCTCGATCCCAAGAGCAACAGCGGCATCTTCTTGCGCGGCCGCTACGAAGTGCAGATCGCCGACCAGGGTCCCCGGGAGCTCGACAGCCACGGCGTGGGCGGCCTCTACGGGTTTCTGACCCCGACCGCCAAGGCCGCCAAGCCCGCCGGCGAGTGGCAGGCCTTCGACGTCACCCTGCGGGGCTATCACGTCACGGTGGCGCTGAACGGCGTCAGGATCATTGACAACCAGGAGATCGACGGCATCACCGGCGCGGCTCTCGACAGCGACGAAGCGGCGCCGGGGCCGATCATGCTCCAGGGCGACCACGGCCGCGTGCAGTTCCGCAATATCGTTCTGACCCCGGCGAACTAGATTGCCACAGAGGCGCAGAGACACCGAGCGGCGCCGTCGCCGCCGAACGCTGCTGGCGGTCTTGTTAGCCCTGGCGGCCTGGCCGCTGGCGGCCCAGCAGCGGGCGCGGGCCTACCGCCTGGACCGCCCGCCGGAGCTGGACGGCCTGGTGAACGAGCCGCTCTGGCAGCAGCTCGAGCCGGCCACGGGGTTCATCCAGCAGGAGCCGAACTCCGGCCAGCCGGCCACCGAGCAGACCGAGGTCCGCATCGGCTACGACGATGACAACCTCTACTTCGGCATCATCTGCCTGGATTCGGAGCCGCCCAACATCGTGGTCACGCAGAACCGGCGGGATGCGCCTCTTCTTGATACCGATTCGATCCAGATCCTGCTCGACACCTTCAACGACGACCAGAACGCCTTCCTGTTCGGCACCAGCCCGACGGGGATCGAGTACGACGGCCAGATCTCGAAGGCCGGGCAGGGGCGTGGTGGCGTCGGCACTCCGGCGCGGGCCGGAGGCCAGGGCGGGCGCGGCGGCGGCGCCCAGCGCGGCGGGGCCTCCGCCTTCAACCTCAACTGGGACGGGGTGTGGAAGGTCAAGGCCCAGATCACCCCGCGCGGCTGGGAAGCCGAAATGGTCATCCCCTTCAAGACCCTGCGCTACGTTCCGGGCCGGGAGCGCGTTTGGGGTTTCAACATCACCCGCAACCTGCGGCGCAAGAACGAGCAGTCCTTCTGGACCCCGGTGGAGCGGCCCTTCACCATCAACCAGGTGGAGGCCGCCGGCGACCTGGTCGAGCTGGACGTCACGGTCCACCGCAATCTCAAGCTGCTGCCGTTTGCGATCGGGGGATTCAAGCAGGACCGTTCGCTGGCTCGCGACCCCACGCGGGCGGTGCGCGACGCCGGCCTGGACGTCAAGTACAGCCTCACCCCCTACCTGACCCTCGACGCCACCTTCAACACCGACTTCGCCCAGGTGGAGGTCGACGAGGAGCAGATCAACCTGACGCGCTTCGACCTGTTTTTCCCCGAGAAACGGCCGTTTTTCCTGGAGAACTCCGGCACCTTCGAGTTCGGCACCCCCCGGGAGCTGGAGATCTTCTTTTCGCGCCGCATCGGCCTGGACGAGGCCGGCAACCTGATCCCCATCGACGCCGGGCTGCGGTTGAGCGGCAAGGTCGGGAAGTTCGATCTGGGAATTCTCAATATGCAGACGCGGGCGGTCGATGGCCTGGCGCCGGCCAACAACTTCAGCGTGGTGCGGCTGAGCCGGGAGTTCGCCAACCGCACCTCCCTGGGCGTCATCGGAATCAACCGCAGCGCCACCGGCCGCTTCGCCGGGGCGCGGCCCTGGAACCGCACCTTGGGAGCCGACGCCAACATTGGTTTCGGGCGCTACGCCAACTGGTTCAGCTACTGGGCCAAGAGCCAGTCGCCGGGCCTGAGCGGCAGCGATCACGCCGCCTCCACCCTGTTCGAATACGACGACCAGCATCACCGCATCGACGCCGGCTACCTGGAAGTGGGGCGCAACTTCAACCCCGAAGTGGGCTTCCTCCGCCGGGCCGGCTACCGCAAGCCGACCTTCGGCTACCGCTATAGCCACTACCCCGAGGGACCCCGGCTGCGCAGCATCTTTCCGCACTTCCAGTGGAACCGTTGGTACACCATCGAGAGCAACGACGCCGAGTCCGGCTTCCAGCACTATCACCTGGACAGCCGCTGGCAGGACGGCTCCCGCCTGGGGGTGGCCTTCAACCGCAACTTCGAGCGCCTCGACAAACCCTTCCAGGTCTTCCCCGGCATCGCCGTGCGCCCCGGCCGCTACCGCTACAGCGAGGCGGTGGTCAACTACGCCACCGACCCGACGGCGCGCTTCTTCGCCGACGGCAATGTCTCCGCCGGCAACTTCTACAGCGGGACCATCCGGACCATCAACTTCAACGGCGGCTACCGGCGCGGCCAGAACCTCACCTGGACCGGCGGATACATCCGCAACTTCATCACCCTGCCCCAGGGGGCCTTCGCGACGGACCTGGTGGCGTTTCGCTTCAACTGGTCGTTCACGCCCAAGAGCTGGGTCCAGACCCTGACCCAGTACAACAGCCGGACGAACCAGGTGGGAACCAACGTTCGCCTGGCGGTGCTGAAGTCTTCCTCGACGGGGTTCTTCCTGGTGTACAACACCCGCGCCGCGACGGCCGACTACTTCGATCCTCACGGGGTCGAGCGCCGTACCCTGAGTCGGGCGTTGTTTTTCAAGTTCAATTACCTGTTTGATTTTTGAGCCTACACGAGCGAAAAGGCTAGGGGCTAGGCTATGGAAACCGCCGTTTTTATACCTTTAGTATAACCACGTTGGCGCGGCTCCGCCCGTCATGGTTCAATGCCGGCATGACCCTGGTGTTGCTCCTCAGCTGGCCCTACTTCCGCAAGCACCAGACCCGCAGCCCCTCACCCTCACCAGCGTCGTCCTGGGCGATGCCCTGGTTGGCGCTCTGCATGGCGTCGTAGACCGCCGCCGCCCCGCCTCACCGTTTTCGGGCGACGATCAGGTCGCGCGGGGCCTCCATCCGGAGGATCTCCACTTCGTGGAAGCCCGCCTCTTCGAGCAACGACCGATATTCCGCCTCGCTTCTTTCTCGGGCGCCGGATTCGCAGACCACCAGCATGGTCAGGTCCCCCCTCAGCGCCAAACTGCTGCCCGAAAAATCGTTGTTCAGCGCCTGTTCACTCACCAGAAGCACCCCAGCCGCCGGCAGGGTCTGGAAGCAATTCCGAAGGATCCTGCGGCAGTTGTCATCATTCCAATCGTGGAGAATATGGCCCAGCACCAACACGTCCGCGCCCGGGGGGTAGGGACCGGCGAACAGGTCCGCCGCCGCAGTCGTAAATCGCCCCGCCAGGCCGCAGGCCTGAATATACTCTTCCGCCACCCGGCAGACCGGGGCCATGTCCATGATGATGCCGCGCAGGTGTGGATGCTGGACGCCAATCTGGACGGCGATTCCGCCCGGTCCCCCGGCCACGTCCATAATGCACTGGTGCGGTGTGAAGTCAAACCGGCGGGCGATCTCCGCGCCTTCCGGAATGCTCAGGGCATTCATCAGTTGGGCAAACTGTCGCAGGCGCGCCGGGTCCGCGTAGAGGGCGCCGAACACGTCCTCGGAGGAGACCCCTAGGGCCTGCTCCCAGCGCGGGCTGTTTTCTTTGAGCGCATCCACCAGGAATTCAAACATGTGGTAGAAGGGAGTGCCGATCCCGGAAAGGGCCGCCAGGTTGACTGGAGAGCTCGAGGTGCAGTAGGAACCCAACTCCGAGTTTCGGAAACGCTGATTCTCCCGTTCGACCAACCCAAGGTGGTCGAGGGCCATGAGCAACCGGCGACAGCCCAGGGCATGAATCCGGATCTTCTGGCTCAGCTCTTCAGCGGTTGCCGGCCCTTTGCTGAGCTCCTCGAAAACGCCCAAATTGCAGGCTGCGAAGAAAGCTTGCGAAACACAATGCCCGGTCGCCAGATCCAGCAGGCGGTTCAAAGCTTCCACAGTCGTGAGGGATGGACGTTGGTCTGTAGTCATATTGGCTCTCCAGTGGCGCGGTAGACAGGCGGGAAGCGCCGAGCTATCTGCCAAGGATAACATCGATGCCGGAAAAGATTAGCTCCAGCTTGGCGCGCGGGACCTTGCCCATGCGCTCGGTGAGAAGGACTCGGTCCACGCTGACGAGCTGGGAGACGTTGGCGACGGAATCTTTGGGGAGCCCGGTGAAACGTGCCGGGAGCGACACGTTTCCGGGAGCGGCGGCCCACTTAAGGTTGCTGGTCAGGGGTACGCATACTACCGTTGAGATGCGGCTTCGGTTCAACGGGTCACCCTGCACCACAACAACCGGCCTTCGAAAGCCCGGACCGGATCCGGCGGGCGCCGGCAGATCCGCCCACCAGATTTCACCTTGTGTGATTACCACTCGCTTCGCTCCAGAACGCGCCGGGCGGCTGATGAAACGAACGGGTCTTTCCGATCTCCCAAATCGGCGCAGACTCGGTTCATGGCCTCGGTTACCTCTTCTGGTGCGTGCCGCGCCACATATTCCTTAAGCGCGTCGCTGAACAATTGGCTCCGCGACTTCTTAGTCCGTTGCGCCAGTCGCTCTGCTCCTTCGAATACCTCGTCGGGAATGGAAACCGCCGTTTTCATACCTTTAGTATAACCACGTTTGGGCCTGCGATCAAGTCCCCTTGCTGCTTTCCGAGCCCCAGCCCAACGCCGGACCGAGCCGAGCGGTTTGCCTTCGCTCCCACCTGCTCTATAGGCTTCGGCTGCCGGTCCAGGGGGCTGTGAAACCCCCACCCGCCATGGTTCAATGCGGGTGTGACCCTGGTGCTGCTCCTCAGCTGGCCCTACTTCCGCAAACACAAGACCCGCAGCCTGCTCACCCTCACCAGCGTCGTCCTGGGCGTGGCGGTCTACATCGCCATGCAGAGCGCCAACCAAGGCATCCTGGCGGCATTCGGGCGCGCCGTGGACCGCATGGCCGGAGCCGCCCAGTTGCAAATCACCTCCGGCGACAACGGCTTCCCCGAAGAGGTGCTCGAAAAGGTCCAGGCCCTGCCGGAGATTCGGGCGGCCGCCCCGGTCGTTGAGGCGGTGGTCTTCACCGACCAGGCCGCCGAAGGGGGCATCCTGGTGCTCGGCGTGGACATGCTGAGCGACGGACGGCTTCGAAACTACGACCTGGAGGAAGACGCCGAGGAAGTCATCGAGGATCCGCTGGTATTCCTGGCCCAGCCGGACTCGATTCTCGTCACCCGGCAACTGGCGGAGCGCCGCGGCTGGCAACTGAACTCGCCTGTGGCGCTGCGAACCATGCAGGGGCGAAAAACCTTCCGGGTACGCGGCCTGATGCGTGCCGGCGGCCTGGCCAGCGTGTACGGGGGGTCGCTGGCGATCATGGACCTTCACGCCGCTCAGCTGGCCTTCGGCCGCGGCCGGACCTTCGACCGCATCGACGTGGCCCTCCAGGAAGGCAGCGACCTCGGCCAGGTCCGGAGGCGCTTGCAGGCCTCCTTGGGGGTCGGCTTTCAGATCGAGCCGCCTTCCGGCCGCAGCAGCCAGTTCGAGGCCATCACGCGGTCGCTGGCGATCTCGATCCGCATCACCAGCCTGTTTGCGCTGCTGATCGGGGTGTTCATTGTTTACAGCTCCTTCTCGATAGCGGTCGCCGAGCGGCGGCCGGAGATCGGGATCCTGCGGGCGCTGGGGGCGCCGCGCCGCCGGATCATTTCCTGGTTTCTGGCGGAGGCGGCCCTGGCGGGTCTGCTCGGCGCCCTGGTGGGTATTCCTGCGGGGCGCCTGCTGGCGGCCGGGATCGGGGATTTCCTGGGCCGGCTGGTCCAGCAGAGCTACGGGACGCCGGCGCTCCAGGGGGGGCCTGAGATCGCACCCCTTCATCTGTGGCTGGGGCTTGGTTTGGGGGTTGCCGGGAGCCTGTTGGGAGCGCTGCTGCCGGCCCGCGCCGCCGCCCGCCAGGATCCGGTCCAGGTTCTGGGAAAGGGCCATTGGGATCGCGTGACGCCGGAGCGCCGGCGCGCGCGACGGCGCCTGGCCATGGCCCTGCTGGCGGCGGTAGCGGCCTGCCTGGCCTGGACCGCCCCCCCCACCGGCTTTTACGCCAGCTATCTGCTGGCGGTGGCCGCGGTCATCCTGCTGGCGCCGTCGGTAACTGTCTTGGTAGTACAGTGCTGGCGCCCGCTGTTGAGCGCCTGGAGGCCGGTCGAAGGCAAGCTGGCTGCCGACAGCCTGCTGCGGGCCCCCCAGCGGACCGCCTCCACGGTCACCGCCCTGATGCTCTCGGCCGCCATGGCGGTGGGCTTCGCGGGCATCGCCGCCGCCAGCCGGCAATCCCTTCGCGACTGGCTGGACAACGGCATGACCTTCGACCTGTTCCTGACACCCGCCGAAGCCATCGGTTCCCGGACGGTCCGGTTCCCGGCCGCTCTGGGCGAAGGCCTGCGGCAACTGGGGTTGGTCGAGGAGGTGCAGCCGGTCCGGCTGGGGCGGGTGCCGTTTTCCGGCTCCCAGATCATGCTGATGAGCACCGACGTCTCCAAACTGGCCCGCCGCATCCGGTTCCAGATGGTGGAAGGGCGCCGCGACCAGGTGATCTCGCAGGTTTCCCAGGGGAAGGGGGTGTTGATCTCCGAGAACCTATCGCTGATTCACAAGCTGCACCGCGGCGACGTGATCGAGCTGGGAACCCCGGCCGGGCCGTTGGCGATTCCGGTGGCCGGTGTCCACGTGGACCACACCGACCAGCAGGGGTCGATGCTGATGGACCGCTCCCTGTACCTCAGCCGGTGGGGGGACGATGCCGTGGACGTCTTCCGCGTCTACCTGAAGCCCGGCGTCTCGCAGTCCCGGGGCCGCGAGCAGATCCTGGGGCGCTTCGCGGAGGCCTACCCCATGTTCGCCATGACGACCGCAGAGATCAAGCAGTATATCCTGCGGGTCGCCGATCAGTGGTTTGCGCTGACGTACTGGCAGTTGGCGGTGGCGGTGCTGGTGGCGGCGCTGGGCATCGTCAACAGCCTCACGGTGTCGATCCTCGACCGCCGCCGGGAGCTGGGGGTGCTGCAAGCGGTGGGCGGGTTGCGCTCGCAGATCCGGCGCGCCATCTGGATGGAGGCCGGCGCCATCTCGCTCACCGGACTGACGCTCGGAACCGCCGTGGGCGCCCTGCTGTTGTACTTCAATGTCTACCTGATGCGGCAGGACGCCTTCGGCTACCGCTTCGAATACCTGTTTCCGGCCGGCTTCGCGGCTGCGCTGTGGCCCGTCATCACGGCCGCGGCGGTGCTGGCAGCTCTGTGGCCGGCGGAGTCGGCGGTGCGGGTCCCGCTGGTCAAAGCGCTGGAATACGAGTAGCGGCGCGCCGCAGCCGGCGCCGGACCAGCTCCGATTTCAGGCTCTCCAGCCCGCCCGACATCACCCACAGGTGGTTGGAGCGGAACACCCGCTTGAGGGCGAAGGAAAGATAACGGACCACCGGTTTCTGGACCCGGACCTTCCAGTCAAAGTGGACCCGGCAGAGGCGGCCCAGCTGCTGGACCTCACAGACCAGGCGGCCTTCGAAGTCGCCCGACACCTGGATGGTGCAGCGATGGGGATACTCCAGGTGCTGGATTCTGCTGCGGAATCGAATGGTGTAGGGGAGCCAGCCCTTCACCCGGTAAGCGGCTGCCGAGCCGGGGCCGATCCCCGGATTGGAATCCAGGCGGCGAGCTTCCAGCCACGTGGCTGGCCACCAGCGGCAGAAGCCTTCGGCGTCCTGGGCGATCTCGGCGAGTTCCTCAGGGGTGGCTTCCACCTGCCAGCAAGAGCGGATGTGGTAGTTGTTGAGCGGCATGAGGGTGCGACCCACCTTCTATTGTAATCGGCCTCCGCCGGGGTGGCTACGGCCCCGGTGTCTGCATCGTTAACGGCGCCAAGTCCGCTACGCTCGTTTGACCGGCAGGTAGATGTCGGTGTGGTTTAGATGGTACTGCGGGTTCACCTTAGCGGTGTGGTAGATCTCGATCGCTGGCAGGCCGATGGCGTGGTAACCGGGAAGCGTTTCGAGGCCTCGCCCCGCATCACGTTCCTGCCTCCCCAATAGCAGCCCAGGAACTTGGTTGGAAAGTTGATGGCCGCAAACCAGGCGGTGAGGGTGGGGTTATCCGCAGTCAGCATCATTGGCACTGCAATCAAACAGTAGATCCCGAATAGCGCCATGGCCGTGGCCCAGGCGGCCGCAGGCGCCCGGGACCCAATCCAACGGCAGATGACAAAAAACACCGGGATTCCGAGAGTCAGCGAAACATAGGGACTCGCCCCTTTCGCGTACTCCTGGTAGAAGGTCAGGGTTTGCCCCGGATGTAGAAGATGACTGTAGATCGCAACCCAACCGAAGGCGGCGGCGATCAGCGTAGCTTCGGCGGCCAGCGCTCCGGCGAACGCCCAGCCCCATCGGACATTGTTGAGCTTCATACTGCTGAGTGTACCAGCGCACGGCCCGGCTTTCTTGACCTTTCTTGCGGTTGCACTGCTGCAACCCACAACCGGGGCCGGAGTGGCCGGAGGCCGCTCCGACTGAACAGGCAGGAATGCCTGTGCTACCGCCTGTGTTACCATTCCTGAAAAAGGAGAAGCTTGCGGATGACGGTTTCATTTTACGGTCACGTCCGGCAGTACCACAACATCAAAGCGGAGATCGATGCCAATCTCCAGCAGGTCCTCGAGAGCGGCCAATACGTAACCGGCCCGATGCTGGAGCGGTTCGAGAAGGACCTGGCGGCCTATCATGGAATGAAGTATGCCGTGGGGGTCGGCAACGGGACCGACGCTCTGTGGCTGGCGTTCCTGGCCCTGGGAATCGGCCCGGGCGACGAGTGCATCACCACGGCCAACACCTTCTTCGCCACCGCCGAGGCCATCTGGATCGCGAATGCAACGGCAGTCTTTGTCGACTCCGACCCCCTGACCAACTGCATCGATCCCTCGCGGATCGAAGCCGCCATCACCCCCAGGACGAAAGCGCTGGCGCCGGTCCACCTTTACGGCCAGTGCGCGGACATGAAGGCCATCCGCGAGATCGCCGGCCGGCACCACCTGCTGGTCATCGAGGATAATGCCCAGGCCATTGGCGCGCGCGGCGACGGGTTCCGGGTCGGGGAGCTCAGCGACGCCGTTTGCACCAGCTTCATCACCCAGAAGAACCTGGGCACTTTCGGCGACGGCGGGGCGGTGGTGACCAACGATGAGCGAGTGGACCGCGCCATCCGGAAGCTTCGCAACCACGGATCCGACAAGCGTTCCTGCCATAGCATGGGTTACAACAGCCGGCTGGACGATATCCACGCCGGGGTTCTCAGCGCCAAACTGAAGCACATCGACGAATGGAACGACCTGCGGCGCCGGTGGGCGGCTCGTTACTCGGCGTGCCTGAAGGAGGCCCGCAACCTCACCCTGCCGCGCGAGGTTCCCGACTACCGCCACGTGTTCCATCTCTACGTCATCGAGACCCGGCGGCCCCAGCAGCGCGACGCTCTCCTCCAGTTTCTCAACCAGAGCGGCGTCGACGCCAAGTGTCACTACCCCATCGCCATTCACCAACAGGAAGGGTTCCCGTGGGACAAACCGGCCCGCATCGCCGGCCCCCTCCCGAACTCGGAGCGCAACGCCGCCTGCTGCGTTTCTCTCCCGATGTTCCCCGAACTGACGCCGGCGGAGGTGGACTACGTGATCGAAAAGACCCTCCAGTGGGACCGCACCGCGGGCTGAGGCGTGAAGGACAAATACCGAGTCGTGGTGGCCGGCCTGGGCAAGCGCGGGATGCACCATGCCGCCGCTTTTCAGGCCAATCCTCGTTTTGAGCTGGCCGGCATCGCGAATCGCAGCCCGGCGCGGTTCGAGGAGGCGGCCGCCAGGCTGGGGGTCAGGGTGAAAGGAAGCGATGCCGGGCAAGTGGCCCGGTCGGCGCGCCCCGACGTTTTCTGTTTCTGCACCCCGCCGCAGGTGCGGCTGGAGATGATTGGCGTCGGAATCCAGTGCGGCGCGCGGCTCATTGCCATGGAAAAACCTCTGGCGCTGACCAGCGCCGAAGGCTTCCAGATCCGCCAACTGTTGGCGTCGAGCGGCGTCAAGGCCGTCGTCAGCCACCAGCACCGCTACGGCGCCCATTACCAGAAGGTGAAGGAAGTGGTGGCCAGCGGGGCGCTGGGCCGAATCCACACCGTCTACGGAACGGCAACCGGATGGATGATGCACCTGCTGTCCCACATGATCGACTACGCGCGCTGGTTCAACGGTGAGGCGGAAGCCGAATGGGTGATGGCGCAGGCCGCCGGCCGGGGCAAGCTGGGGGACCTGCATCCGTCACCCGACTACATCGCCGGGTTTATCCACTTCGCCAACGGAGTGCGCGGCGTCATCGAGTGCGGCGCCGGCGCCCCAGACGTCCCGGAGGTCGATTATTGGTGGCGAAAATGCCGCATCGGGGCGCAGGGCGCCGAGGGCTTCGCCGAAGTGCTCACCGGGGGCGGCTGGCGCGCTGTGACCAAGGCCGGCTTCTGCTCCGGAGACGGGTCGATGAACTACGACCTGGACATGCCGCCCTACATTCAGCAGATCGCCGACTGGCTGGACGACGACAGCCGGGTCCACCCCTGCCACTTCGACAGCGCCTACAAGGGGTTCGAGATCCTGATGGGGTTGTGCCGCTCGGCGGCGGAAGGCGGGCAGGTGGCGCTGCCACTGGACTCGGCGGCCGACGAGATCGAATTGCTGAGGCGGTCGCTGCCGGACCGGCGGGTGCTGCCGATTCCAGCCAGCGCCAAAGAGTATCCCGGCTAGCGAGTTTGAACTGCAAGCTGTCCGAGGAATTCAGAATGGCGATGAAGTACGCCGTGTCGACGAATGCCTTCATCGCTTCCGGGCGCCGTATAGGTAGTGGTCGATGTTCGAAGCCAAATCGGGAGGCAGACGACGCGATCCCGGCCAAATCCTCCTCCAACGATTCTGGTCGGAATCGGCGCACCTCCGCGGAAGGAGGTGTGCGATAGGTCCTTGATGGTAGCCTCTTCACAAGAGGCTTCATACCTCCAGTATACCCGTCCTCTGTTGTCCGGGCGCCTTGCCACGCGAGCATGAAGCATCCCCCTGCCTGCCTGCATGTCCCCCTGCTGCTCGGTCGAGCTGCTGAGGCGCTCCCAGAGTTTGGCCGTATGGCCGATCATGTCACTGGAGGAAGTTAGCCACAGAGGCACAGAGCACACCGAGGAACAAACAAATGGCTTTTCTCTGTACTACTAACGTCGCAAATCTTCGCTCGCCGCGAAGATTCTTGACGTAAGTGAGCCGTCAGTATTCAGCCTTGCTGGGGGCTGAGGAGACAACTGACAACTGACAACCTGCGGCGGAGCCGCGCTGTGTCCTCTGTGCCTCTGTGGCTAACCAGATGGTATCACGCGGCACGGCGGGGTTCGATTCGTTTCAAGTCTTGGGCGAGCCTGGCGCCCAGCGAACGGACCTCGTAGAAAGACTGGGCATTCATCCAGAATTCCGGCGAGGTGCCGAGGAACCGGGCCAGCCGCAGCGCCGTGTCGGCCGTGACGCCCCGTTTCTCTAGAACGATGTCGTTGATCCGCGGGGACGGCACGTGCAACCGTTTCGCCAATTCATATGGCGTCATCCTCATCGGCTTCAGGAACTCTTCACGGAGGATTTCGCCCGGATGAATGTTCCAGATCCTCTTAGGTTGTCCCTTCCTGCCCGGCATGCGTCGACCTCCTTTGGCTACCCCCGGTGATAGTCCACGATCTCCACTTCGTGGGCGTTGCTTTGACGCCAGACAAAGCACACGCGGGACCGGTCGTTGATCCGAATGCTGTGCTGTCCCTGGCGGTCACCCTTCAAAGCCTCCAACCGATTGCCCGACGGCGCGCGCAAATCGTCCAGAGTAGTTGCGAAATGCAACTGGGCCAGCTTTCGCGTCGCCACCCGGTGCAAGCTGGCCGCGATCTTGCGGCTCCGTCCGGTCAGCCAGAGATCCTCGGTCAACCGGTCCTTGAAACTTGCGATCATGGTTCATAACGTCTGCCGTTAATAATAGCAGCCATTACGTTTGGGGTGCAAGCGTGGAGATGTCACTTGCCCGGCTTCCACGCATCGTGGGTACACCACGCCCATCCCGCCCCCGCCGAGCTTGGCCTCGATCCGGTAGTGTCGCTGCCGGACCGGCGGGTGCTGCCGATTCCAGCGAGCGCCAAAGAGTATCCTGACTAGCGAGGCTGCGCCTCGGACCGCCCCGTGTCGTCCCGAACAGCGCGCAAGAGCAGATCCCTCGCTTCGCTCGGGATGACAGCTTGGCTGGCAGCTACTCCACCACCCTCCAGATTCGCTCCGGGTCGATGGCGACCCCTGGGAACGCCCGCGGCCGCAGTGGGCTCGAGGCCGTCTGCAACACGTAGTCTCCAGCCTCCAGGTAATACACCTCGAACGCCCGATCGAAGCGGTTGACGATCCAGTACTCGCCGATGCCGGCCCGGGCGTAGTCGTCCAATTTCTCCGTTCGCTCCACGTTGCCCCGGCGCGTCGAGAGGATCTCGATGACCAGCTCCGGGGGCCGGTCCGGCCGGAAGCGATCCGATGGCTCTTGAGTGGAAACCACCAGGTCAGGCACGCGATTCTGAAACTCGCCGAAAGAATCCGGAGGCGGCGGCACCACGACATTCACAGCCTGGAACACGAATCCCCCACCCTGTGGCCCCAGCTGCTTCGTGAAATCCTCCGCCAAGGCGTAGCTGAGCTTCTGGTGCGGTACTTCGTTGCCGGGCAAGAGAATAGCCCTCCCGTTCACGACCTCGAAGACGCCGTCTTCGGGAAGGCGGTCGAAATCCGCCTCGGTCCAGACCATCAGGTCCTGGGTGGTGGCGATCATGCCCTATTGTACAGCAATGGCGGTGTTGCCCGTCGTGCTAGACTGCCTTGCGAGGCCTCATGATCGGTCGAACCCTGGGCCACTACCAGATCGAAGCCAAACTCGGCGAGGGCGGCATGGGTGTTGTCTACCGCGCCCGCGATCTGCGGCTGGACCGGACCGTCGCTCTGAAGGTCCTGACGGCGGAGGCGGTGGCCAACCCGCAGCGCAAGCGGCGCTTCGTCCAGGAAGCCAAGGCCGCCTCGGCCCTGAACCACCCCAATATCGTCACCATCTACGACATTGACAGCGCCGACGGGGTGGACTTCATCGCCATGGAGTACGTCGCCGGGCGGACTCTGGAGGAGCTGATCGCCCGAGGGAGCCTCAAGCCCGGCGAGACCATCCGCTACGGGGTGCAGATCGCCGATGCTCTGGCGCGGGCCCACGTCGAAGGGATCGTTCACCGCGACATCAAGCCCGCCAACATCATGGTGGACGGCGAGGGGCGCGTCAAGCTGTTGGACTTCGGGCTGGCCAAGCTGACCGAGACCGCCTCGAGCGATGACACCGAAACCACGCTCGATGCCCCGCCGCACACCGAGCATGGAACCATCCTCGGAACCATCGCCTACATGTCGCCGGAGCAGGCCGAGGGGTGCAAGCTCGACGCTCGCTCCGATGTGTTCTCCTTCGGCTCGGTGCTCTACGAGCTGGTCACCGGCCGGCGGGCGTTTCGGGGGGAGAGCAAGGTCTCGACTCTGTCGGCCATTCTGCGCGAGGATCCGCCGCGGGTCGGCGAACTGGCCCCGGCCGCGCCCCGGCAGCTCGAATGGATCATTCATACCTGCCTGAAGAAAGACCTGGCCCGTCGCTTCCAGCACATGGACGACGTTAAGGTCGCCTTGCTCGACTTGCAGGACCAGCCGCCCCAGATCCCGGCGACGGCTCAGCGCCCGCGTCCGGCGCCGCTGTGGCTGGCGGCGGGGATTCTGGCCGGAGCGGCCGCGGCCGCCCTCCTGTGGTGGCGTCTCGGCCGGGCGGAGCCGGCGCTCGACCCGCTGCTCACCCGCCTCACCTGGGACTCCGGTCTCACCAGAGATCCGGCCCTCTCGCCCGACGGCAAGATGGTCGCCTACGCCTCCGACCGCTCCGGGGAGGGGAATCTGGATATCTGGGTACAACAAATCGGCGGTGGGGAGCCGATCCGGCTCACACGGGATGCGGCTGACGAAAGCCAGCCCAGCTTCTCCCCCGACGGCACCCGCATCGCCTTTCGTTCCGCGCGCCAGGGCGGAGGCATCGACCTGATCCCGGCCCTGGGCGGCGAGCCGCGGCGCATCGCCGCCGACGGTCGCAACCCCCGCTTCTCCCCAGACGGAAGCGCCATCGTTTACTGGACTGGGCCGGTGGCGCTGGGCCCGGTGGTGAGGGAACTCACCGGCGTCACCAAGACCTTCGTGGTTCCAGCCGCCGGAGGGCGACCCCGGCAGTTGGCCACTGGTTTCGCGTCGGCCTGGTTCCCCCTCTGGACCGCCGATGGCCGGCACATCTTGTTCGAAGGCCGCCGGGCCACCGATCCGCCCGGCGACGCCAGCTTTGACTGGTGGGTGACGCCGCTCGACGGCGTTGAGGCCGTGCGCACCGGCGTTTGGGAGGTCCTGCGCCGCCAGAATCTGTCACCCCGGTATCTCACGGACGACCCCTCCCCGGCCGCCTGGGCCGGCGACTATCTTGTCCTGGAAGCGGCCCGGGGCGACAGCGAGAATCTCTGGCAGATCCCCATAGCGGCGGGGTCCTGGAGCGTCCGGGGAAAAGCCCAGCGCCTGACCTCCGGCAGCGGCCGGGAACAAGCGCCTTCCTCGGCTCGGCTCGCCAACGGCGGCCTCCGGATGGCGTTTGTGAGCGCGAACCGAAACCGGGACATCTGGAGCCTGCCGTTCGATGCCAACCTCGGAAAGGCGACCGGAACGGCCGTCAGGCTCACCGCCGGCCCGGCCGACGACAACTGGCCATCGGTCTCGGCCGACGGCGCCCGGCTGGTCTATACTTCGAACCGCCTCGGCGTGAACCAGGTTTGGATCCGCGACCTCTCAAGCGGAAAGGAGTTCCCGCTGTCGGTGAATCCCACGGCGCCGGAGGGGTGGCCTCTCATCACCCGGGACGGCGCCCGGGTCACCTATTGGGCAGCTACCGCTGTCCAAGCCCCCAGGTTCCTTCAGCGGATCGGAAGCCCGGACCGCGAGGAGATCTGCCGGGACTGCCGTTCCTCGGCGCCCTCGCCGGACGGCGCCTTGGCCCTCTATGGCGACCCTAGCGGCGCCCTCTTGCTGACGAAGCTGCCCTCCGGGAAACCGGTTCCATGGTTGAAACATAGCGAGGAGCAGCTGGTGCAACCGGAATTCTCCCCCGACGGCCGCTGGGTGGTGTTCCAGGCCAGGTCCGGCGCCCGCTCGCGAATCTGGATCGTCCCGTTTCGGGAGCAGGCGGTTCCGCGCGGCGATTGGATCGCCGTCACCGACGGGGCGAACATTGAGCTGTCGCCCCGCTGGTCGCCCAACGGAAGCTGGATCTACTTCGGCTCGTTCCGGGATGGCTTCCGCTGCCTCTGGGCCCAGCACCTGGATCCGTCCACCAAGCGGCCGCTAGGCGAGCCGTTTGCCATTCAGCATTTCCACAACGCCGCCAGGCCCCTTGCCAACGTTGGCAACAACGAGCGCGCTCTGGGGGTGGCGCGAGACAAGCTGGTGTTCCCCATCGAGGAGGTGAGCGGTAACATCTGGCTGGCGGAGTTTCCGAGGCGTTGAAGATGGACCGCATCGCCCACTACCGGATCGACCGCAAGCTTGGGGAAGGCGGCATGGGAGTGGTCTACGCCGCCCACGATGAGCGCCTCGACCGGCCGGTGGCGATCAAGATGATCCGCCAGGAGATAGCCGGCGAGGACGCGCGACGCTGCTTCTGGCGGGAAGCCCGGGCGGCCGCCGCGGTCAATCACCCCAACGTCTGCCAGCTCTACGAAATCGGCGAGCACCAGGGTCAGCTCTACCTGGTCATGGAGCTGCTCCAGGGCGAATCGCTGGCCGAGCGGCTGAAGCGAGGGCCGGTGGCGGCCGGGGAGACCATCCAGATCGCTCTCGGAATCCTGGCGGCGCTGGAAGCGCTTCACCGCAAGGAGATCGTCCACAGAGACCTGAAGCCCACCAATGTCTTTTTGACCGAGCACGCTGTCAAGGTGCTCGACTTCGGCCTGGCGCGAACGGCGACGGGAGCTGCCGACGCCAAGACGATTACGGAGCTGTCGGTGACCGGCGCCATCGTCGGCACGCCGCACTACATGTCGCCGGAACAGGTGGAAGGACGCGCGCTCGGCCCGGCTTCGGACTTGTTCTCGACGGGCGCCATCCTTCACGAGATGCTCTCCGGCCGGCGCGCCTTTGGGGGTGATTCGGCGGTGGCGGTCTTCCACGCCGTGCTCTACACTCAGCCGCCGGCGCTCAGCGGTTCGCCAGCGGTGTCGGCGCTGGACCGCATTCTCCGGCGGGCTCTCGAGAAGAAACCTGGCGACCGCTATCCGGACGCGGCGTCGATGGCGCAGGCGCTGCGCGCGGTCGGGGCCGAGCCGGGGCCGCCGGCGGTGACCGCGGCGCGGCGGGTCACCCGCCTGATGGCCTTGCCCTTTCGCATGCTGCGGCCGGACGCCGAAACCGACTTCCTGGCCTTCAGCCTTCCCGACGACGTCACGGCGTCGCTGTCGGGCCTGGGGTCGCGGGTGGTGCGCTCCAGCCTGGCAGCCGCCAAATTTGCCGGCGCGGCGCTCGATTTGAAAGCCATCGCCGCCGAGGCGGAGGTGGATGCCGTGCTGGTTGGCACCCTGCTGCGCGCCGGCGAGCAGCTGCGCGTCAGCACCCAACTGGTGGAAACCCCCGCCGGCACGGTGCTGTGGTCCCAGACCTCCCAGGTGGCCCTGCGCGATATTTTCCAGGTGACTTAGGCTACATGCGCGGCCAGGCGCTGCTGATGTTGGGCCGGAACCAGGAGGCCCTGGAAGCGGCGCGGAAGTCGGAGCAGATGAGCCACCCGGTGATCCGCCTCTGGGCGGTGGGTCTGCGCGCTTTCGTGGAAGGCAACCGCCAGGAATGCCTTGCGGTCGCCGAGAGGCTGCTGAGCCTGAAACACCTCGATCTGGAGGGTATGTACTATCTCGCGCGGCAGTACGCCCGCCTGGGGGAGTCGAGGCGGGCGCTGGAAGTCCTCGGGCGGGCGGTGGACAGCGGCTACTATCCGTACCCGGCCCTGAGCGCCGATCCCTGGCTCGAGCCGCTCGGCGGCGCCCCCGACTGGGGCGCCATCCTCGCCCGCGCCGAACAGCGCTGGCTCCAGGCGCGCAGGACCTTCCAGGAGGCCGGCGGCGACGAAGTGCTCGACGTTCGAGCCCCTTGACCCACCGGCGATGGCCGAAGCGGCGCGTGCAATGTCCAAACGGCGGGACCAGAACATAAAGGAAGCCGAGGGCTGGCTCGCAGCCCCCGGCTTGGCAAGCGGCCCGGGCCGGATTCACGGCTTGAGTTCCAACTCGACCTGGGTTTCGCCGGCGCCGGCAACGTTGGTGAGTTTGAGGGTGATGGTCCGCGCGACGCCTTTGTTGGGAGGCAGCAGCAGACTGAATTCCCCGTTGGCGTTGAAAGGGCCAGCTCCGCGGAGTTGCGCCTGGTAGCGGAACTTCCAGACGCCTGTCTTCTGCTTGCCGTCGCAGTCCTCCCGCAGCGGCGCCGCTGGGATGATGGTGGTGCTCTCGACCGGCGCGTTCCAGGTGATCCACGACAAGACCTCGTAAAAGCCGCGGCAGTCCTTGCGCTTGGGGTCGTCGGCGCAGAACCACTTCAGCGGCACGGAGACATCGAGGGTCACGGTCGTCAGGATCTGGCCGTTTGCCCCTACCTGCGCGACGCCCACGGACGTGACTTGTGGGCGACCGTCGACCTCGATGTTGGTTTCGCAGCAGCTGAAGGAAGGCAGCTCCAGGTCCTCAATCTCGACCAGCTCGACGTTGGGGTCCTCCACGTCACGGATGCGGGTGTCGACCTTGTAGCTGGAGCCCTTGTAGGGCGGGACGTAGAGCTGAAAGATGAGCTTGGGGTTGCGTAGCCTGGTCGGGCTCTGGACAGTGGCCTCGTAGGTGAAGCCCCAGTCCTTGTCATGAGGCTTGCCGTCGCAGGTCTCTTTGCGGGGATCCGCCGGCTTGATGGTCTCCTGGACCAAAGGGGCCGGGATGTCGACCCAAACGTTTTGAATGGGGTCGAGCTGCTGCCAGTGACTCTCGGCGACACCTACGCGATAGAAGGCCAGGCACTCCTGCTTGTCCTTCTTGTCGCACTTCCAGTGGAGCTTAACCTTGACATTGAAGGACACTGTGCCGGCCTGCTTGTTGCGCTGCAGCGGGCTGATCTGGGTCTTTTTCGGGTCGATTCGGATCTCCTTCTCGCAGCAGCTGAACCCTGCTGGCCTGGTGGGCGTGGAGCCGGGGTCGTACTGGGGAGTGGAGGGCGTCTGGGGCGGCGGTGGATCCGCCGGTCCGACGTTCCCCTCCTTGGGGCCCTCGATCGCAGGAGCTTGCCTGCCGGAGAATTCGGGGATCAGGAAGGTTCGGGTCGAAGAGACGCCCTTGTCCTTGCGAACGCTCAGGCGCAGGACCAGCTGAAGGTTGCGCACCGGGTTGGAAGTGTCGATATGAACCTCGTAGCGGAACCCCCAGTCCTTAGGCCCTTTCTTCTTGCCATCGCACTTCTCTTTCAAAGGCAGCCCCGGGAGCAAGTATTCCCGGATGCTTCCCTTGGGCGCCTCCACCCAAGCCTGGCCAGCCTTTTCTGCCCACTGGCTATGCTCGACGCTGACGAGGTAGTAGGCCCAGCAAGGGAGTTCCCGGTTCTCACACTCCCAGGTCAGCTTGAGCTTGACGTCGAAGGTCAAGATGGTGACTCCGTTGACGTGCCGGACAGCTACCTGGGTCAGCTGGCCGGCTCCTTTGGCCTCGATCTTCTTCTCGCAACAGGAGAACTCGGGGGTGTGGCCGGCGACCTGGGCCCGAATCCCGAGGACGACGATTCCAGCAGCGATGATGAGCCGATTGGCGACAAAGATTCCGCCCGCCGCCACCATGCCGGGATGGATGGTGAGGGTCTGGAGGTTGCCGCCCTCCATGGCGGCGCGGCCGTCGGAGTCGAGCCGCAGGCGGACATCGACCGGCTTGGCAAGCGCATCCAGACCGGCCACGGCCAGCGTGGCCAGGGCTTGCTCTTCAGGCCGCAGCCGGGTCTTTTCCAGGTAGGTCCGGACGGCCAGGTTCCGCAACTGGGCGTTGAGTACCTCGCCGTCTTCTTCGAGGTAGATGGGGACGATGCCCACACGCTCGGAAAGGTTAATGGCCACCAGGCGGCGCGGGTTGTTGGCAAGCACCGGGGCCTCCTGGCCAGCGATCCGGACCACGGTGCGGGGGTCCCCATTGAAAGGGCCGGAGATGGAAAACGGCTCGCCGCCCTGGATCACCTCCGGAAACTGGAACCCCCGGGGCGGGGGTTCCGGGTACCTCAGGACCGCAAGCTCGCGGGCCGCGACCGTGCGGCCTTCCGGGTCCCGGACGGCGACCCGGACCGACCCGGCATCCATGGGAATCGTCGCGTAGCCGAAGGTCTCGAACAGGTAGGCGGGCTGCCCGCTGACCTCCACCCGGTACCCCTCCGCCTGCTCCGGAGAGGGGAAGTACGGGGAAATGCGATACACGATGCGGTCGCCGGAAGCCAGGTCCTCGGGCAGGTAGATCTGAACACTGCCACCAGGGAGCGGAAACGAGAGGGTGTGGAGACCGGCGATCAGGTTGGTCTCAAGAGTTTGGGCGGGCGCCGGCCGGCTCAGGGGGGCCAGCGCCAACAGGGACCCGGCCAGCAAGGCCGTCCGGATCTTGGGTCTGAATGCGAAGCGAATCATGGTCGTGCCCTCCTGAGAGCAGGACAAGGCACGCCGGTAACCGCGCCACGCGAGAGGGCAGGGCGGCTCAGAAGTAGCTGAGGGGAAAAGGTCTGGAGCGGGGCGGGCGTGGGGTGGCCCTGGCGCCTCGACTCACCATTGGGTTAGCGGACTAACCGGCTGCTTAGCGGCCCTTGTTGGGCTGGGTGAGGCCGGGGTCCCGGGCGGAGGTTTTCAAACGGGCGTCCTGGACGGCGGCCTTCAGATCCAGGTTGCGGATCAGGCGATGGAGATAGATGGGGTGCAGGCCCAGAGTCTTGGCGGCGTCGGCATGATTGCCGCCGGCCTTCTCGATGGCCTTGAGAACCAGCTGCTTCTTGGTTAATTGCAGGGTTTCCTGCAGCCCTCCGCCGGGCAGGCCGTCGCGCGGCGCGGCGTCGAGGACCTCCGGGGGCAGGTCCTCGGGCAGGATGAGCTCGGAGGTGCCGAGCACTACGGCGCGCTCGATGGCGTTCTCCAGCTCGCGAATGTTGCCCGGCCACTCGTACCGCAGCAGGCAGGCCTTGGCCTGCGGAGAGAGGCCGCGGACCGGGCGCTTGCATCTCTGGCTGTGCTTGGTGGCGAAGTATTCCGCCAGCGGCACGACATCTTCGCGGCGCTGGCGCAGGGGCGGGACCGTGACCGCGACCACGTTGAGGCGATAAAACAGGTCCGGCCGAAATGTTTTCCTCTGGATGGCTCCTTCCAGGTCGGCGTTGGTGGCCGCCAGGAGGCGGATGTCCACCTTGATGGGACGGCTGCCGCCGACCCGCTCCAGCTCGCGCTCTTGCAGAACCCGAAGCAGCTTGGCCTGGACGGCGGGCGCAACCTCTCCGATCTCGTCCAGAAACACGGTTCCGCCGTCGGCCAGCTCGAACTTGCCCTTCTTTTGGGCCACCGCCCCGGTGAAGGCGCCCTTTTCGTGGCCGAACAGCTCGCTCTCCAGCAGCGTTTCGGGGATGGCGGCGCAATTGATGGCGATGAAGGGCTTGCTGGCTCGGGCGCTGTTGCCATGGACGGCGCGCGCCACCAGCTCCTTGCCGGTGCCGCTCTCGCCGCGAATGAGCACGGTGGCGTCGGTGAGGGCCACGCGGCCGATGAACTGCAGGACTTCGCGCATTCGGGTGCTGTCGCCCACCATGCTGTGGGTGACGTTGATTTCCTCGCGCAGGCGGCGATTCTCGCCCTCCAGCCGCGCCAGGTAGCGGGCGTTCTCCAAGGCCATAGCCGCCACACAGGCCACCGCCGTCACCAGTTGCAGATGGCTTTCCTCGAACGGGAGGCCCCGCTCGGTGCTGTCCAGATAAATCACCCCCAGCGTCTGCTCGAAGATTATCACGGGAACCGCCAGCACCGAGCGGACCTTTTGCGCCAGCAGGGTCTGGGAGGTGGAAAAGCCGGTGTCGTGGAGCACATCGTTGCTGAAGACCGAAACGCCCTCGCGCAGGACCCGCGTGACGATGGCGCGGGAAACCCGGACCGGCCGGTCGGAGGCGCGGTCCCAACCCAGGACGGCGCCGAACTCGTCATCCGACTCTCCGGCCAGCAGCAGGGCGCCGCGCTCGGCCGGGACGACCTCGAACAGCAACCCCAGCAAGTGGCGGGCGAAGACCTCCTGGGCGACGCGGTGGCGGGAGGCGTACAGCGCCCGCATGGAGTAGACCGCGCTGGTGATGCGAAGCATGGCGCTCAGGTCTTGGGAGACTCGCGTGGAAGCCTCCCCGCGTCCCCAGAAAGTGCTGTCCGGGCCGGCCGTCAGGGTGTCATCCAGATAAGCGGATTCCTGCGCCCGGCTGGGGCCGCCCGGACCGATGACGAAGAGCCACACGGAGTCGCCGATTTCGATCTGATCACCCAGTTCCAGCAGGCGCTCCTGGATGGCGCCGCCGTTGACGCGGGTGCCGTTGAGACTGCCCAGATCGGTGATGCGGTATTGGTGTGCGGTCTTTTCGATCCGAGCATGCTGGCGGGAGATCACCGAGTCAGGCAGGCACAGGCGGTTGGAGGGCTCGCGCCCAATCGTGACGCCCTCCGGCGCCACCTCGATGACTTCGCCCTCCAACGGGCCGGCAAGGGTAACCAGTAAGGCTTTCACGGCGGCGGCCTAGAGTATAGCGCGGCCATCCTCTGGCCGCTAGTGGAGCGGCCGCACCCGGCCGCGCCCGCGCCCGGCCCCCGGCAGGCCCGGTAGGGTTCCAAACCGAGCGCGCTAAGGCGAATGCCGTATGGCGGTCCCGCGCTATCCGGGTTGAAATCATAGTTATGAGAAAGCGCCCTCGCGGCAGCGTTCTGGTGGAGTTTGCGCTGGCTTCCGTACTGCTGGCGCCGGCGCTGGCTGCCATGTTCCAGCTCGGTTACTCGTGCTGGGTCTACAACGCCCTGGAGACCGCGGTGCGAAGCGGAGCGCGCTATGCCTCGCGCGCCGCTTACGACGGAGCGGATTTCGACGCTCGGGTGCGCAACATGGTGGTGTACGGGGAGCCGGAGCCGGCCGCGGACGCCGCGCCGCGGGTGCCGGGCCTGGCCCGGGAGCACATCCGCGTGGAGGCCACCTTTCACGGCCCCATGCCGGAGCGGGTAACGGTGGGGGTCGAGCAGTTCCCGATACCGGTGCTCTGGGGGGCGGTCGAGCTTCGCTCCAGGCCCGCCAGCACGTTCCAGTACATGGGGAGGTTGGTGACGCCATGAACCGCAGGCGCAGGCGCGGCAGCAGCCTCACCGAGGGGGCCCTGGTGCTGGCGGTGTTGATGGTCAGCCTCATAGGCATTATCGATGTCGGACAAGCCCTGGTGGTGCAGCAGGGCCTGGCGGAGCGCGCCCGGGCCGGCGCCCGCTACGCGGTGGTAAACCCCCAGGAAGCCGGCGGCCCCCAGCGGGTGCGCAACATGGTGGTTTACAACACCCCGACGCCGGCGCCGGATGCGGCGCCGCTGCTGCGGCTGGCGCCCGACATGGTGTCGGTCCGGCTCGCCGATCCGGGAACGCCAGAGGCGCGCATCGAGGTCAGCATCGACGACTATCCGTTCCAGTTCTACACCCCGGGAATCGCGGGGATCTACCGCTCCCGGGCGATTCGCGTCAGCTTGCCGGCGGAGGGCAGGGAGCCGGTGTATTGAGTGGACGGGAAGGCCACCGGGTCCAGTTCCCAGTTCAGCGCCCCGGACCGCAACGTTGGCAACGCGACCTTCGGGCGCATCACGTCGACCAGCACCAACAGCCGCGAGATGCAGTTCGGGTTGAAGTACATTTTCTGAAGCCCGGCGCTTGCTTGACCTTCATCCCAGGCTGAGCTACCCTTCAGCAAGGTCCAGGGAGGGACCTTGCATGCTTCGGAGACTTGCTTTGCTGGTTGCGATACTCCTGTCGCTCGCGCCGGCCGGCTCGGCACTGTACGCACAGTCCATCACCCAGACCATTCAGGGACTGGTCAGCGACCCCAGCGGCGCGGTGATCCCCAACGCCAAGGTGACCATCACAAACACGGCGACCGGGATCTCCAGCTCCGTGGTGACCAACGACACCGGCAACTACAGCTTCCAGCTCGTGCCGGTGGGCAACTACGAGGTCAAGGGCGAGGTGTCGGGCTTCAAGACCGAGACGGTTCGCAACGTCCGCGTCGAGACCGCCGCCCAGGTGCGCCAGAACTTCGCCATGCAGGTGGGCCAGACCACGGAAACCGTCGAGGTGATGGGCACGGCGGTGACGCTGAACACCGAGAACCCCACCGTCGGCGGCGTCATCGAGCATCGGCGCATCGTCGATCTGCCGCTCAACGCCGGCAATATAACCCAGCTCGCGGTGCTGGTGCCCGGCGTGCAGTTCGGCGAGCGGACCGGCCGCGGCAACGGACTCGGCGGGTTCCCCATCCCCGGCCAGGGCTTCTCGGTCAGCGCCAACGGCCAGCGTGAAACCCACCAGGTGGTGAGCCTGGACGGCGTGGACGCCAAAGATCCCCGCATTCACATCACCAACTTCGTGCCATCGCTCGAAGCCATCGAGGAGTTCAAGATCACCACCAACGCCTATTCGGCCGAGTATGGCTTCGGCGGCGGGGCGGTGGTGAACATCACCATGCGGAGCGGCGGCAACGACTTCCACGCCTCCTTCTCCGAGTTCCTCCGCAACGAGAAGCTGGACGCCGAGCATTATTTCCTGAACTTCGAGCGGGTCGGGACGCGGCTTCCCAAGGACACCCTGCGGCTCAACCAGTTCGGCGTCTTCGCCAGCGGGCCCATCGTGAAGAACAAAACCTTCTGGTCGGTTGATTCTCACCACCGCCGGCTCCGGATAGGCAGCGTGCAGACGGCCACTTTCCCGCTGGACAGCTTTCGAGCCGGGGATTTTTCCGAGCTGGCGCGCGGCACCATCAACCCGGCTACCGGCCGGCTCTACCGCACCCCGATCCTGGTCTTCGACCCGGTCACCGGTGATCCCTTCCCCAACAACACCATCCCCCAAAACCGCATTCACGCCGGCGCCCGCAACGTCATCGACAAGTTCCTGCCCCGCGCCGAGTTCCGCCAGACCGATCCGTTTGACTTTACCGCCCGCGGCATCGTCGTGCAGCCGATCAACGCCAACCAGTACTTCGGCCGCGTCGATCATTACTTCAATGAGAAGGACCGCGCCTTCGCTCGCATTGCCATGGACCGCTCCAGCGCCGAGAGCAACATCATCAATCCGAACTTCCCCCTCCTGACCACCTCCCGGGTGAGCAACCTGGCCACGCAGTGGATCCACACCTTCAACCAGAACATGATCAACGAGGTGCGGGTGGGCTTCAACATCTCCAACGACGTGCTGAACACGCTGCACAATAACGAGCAGTTCGACATCGATTCGCTGGGCATTGGCGAATACCGCATCGTGACCGACAACAACCGCAAGCTGATTTCGCGCGAGCAGGGCGTGCCCAACGTGGGCTTCACCATCGCCGAGCGGATCAACGGCAACGGCCAGGATCAAATGGACACCATTCAGATCGGCGACCACCTTTCCTGGATCCGCGGCAAGCACAACCTGAAGATGGGCGGCGAGGTGTACCGGATCACGATGGAACGCTCGGCGGCCAACCTCGCCCAGGGCCGGCTGACCTTCGGGGTCAACGAGGGCGGCTACAACTTCGCCTCCTTCCTGCTGGGCTACCCGAGTCGCTCGGAAACGCCGGAGGGCGAGCCGTTCACCTTCCCCCGCTCCAGCCGCGTCGGCGCCTACATCCACGACGACTGGAAGGTGACGCCCAAGCTGACCCTCAACCTGGGCCTGCGCTTTGACTACAACGGCAACGCCTACGACGCCCAGGGTCTGTGGCGAACCTTCGACTTCGTGGGCGAGGGAACCGGAATCGGGCGCGGCCAGGGATACCGAACGCCGGCGGGCCAGACCATTCCCGCCATGTACCCGGCGACCGTCGACGAGAAAGGCGCCGTGAAGCTGTGGAGACAGGACGTGCGGTTCTTCATGCCGCGCATCGGCATCGCCTACCGTCCCACCGCCAAATGGGTATTGCGCATGGGCGCCGGCTGGTTCGACAACATCAACCACCAGAACAACTGGACCATCCTGAACTTGAACCCGCCTAAGTCGGGCGTCTTGCAGTTCGACGCGGTAACCGACGCGGCACGGCAGGTCCCGGTGACGGCAGTTGATGGCCAGACCTACATGGTGCAGACCCGCCGGTTCCGTCCGGGCGATGCGGTCCTGACGTTGAACGATCCCTTCCTCGCCCGCACCGGCGGCGCGGCTCGGATTCTGCCCGTGAACACGGTGCACATCAATCCCGACACCAAGGACGGCGACGTATGGAAGTGGAGCCTCGACATCCAGCGGGAACTCCCCTTCCGCACGGCCCTGACGGTGGGCTACGTCGGCAGCAAGGGCGCGCACGTAGGCAACAGCGTCGGCAATTTCAACGATGCCCTGCCGTCTTCGAACACTAACGTCCAGGCGCGGCGTCCGTTCCCGGTGTTCTATGATCCCGCGAGCCCGGCGCGCGGCATCCAGGCCGCCGCCGTCATTCGCTACCTGGACAGCTTCGGCGAGTCGTTCTATCACGGCTTGCAGATGAAGCTGGACCGGTACTTCTCGCGCGGCGTGGCCTTCGGCCTGGCTTACACCTTCAGCAAGGCCCACGGCGACGGGGAGAACGGCGGCAACGAGGGCGCCGGCTTTCAGAATCCGCGTGATCGCCGCGGTTCCCGGGGCCGCTATCGCTTCGACCAGACCCACAACCTGGTCGGGCATTTTCTTTGGGAGCTGCCCGGCGGACAACTGCCCGGCGCGTTGAAGCACGTGATCGGAGGCTGGCAGACTAACGGCATCGTCTCCATCCGCTCCGGCTTCCCCTTCACGGTCGGGCAAGGCGCCGGCGACCTCAACGTGGGCAGCGGTCCGGTCCGCCCCGACCAGGTCGGCACGCCGGAGCTGGAGAACCCGACGCGCAAGCTGTGGTTCAATCCACAGGCCTACCGCCGCGTGACCTGCAACATCCCCACCCGCCAGGACCTGTGCCACTACGGCGGCGCAGGCTACAACGTCATGGCAGGGCCCTGGCAGAAGAACCTGGATTTCTCGGTGTTCAAGAACATCCCGATTACCGAGAAGATCAAGGTGCAGTTCCGCGCCGAGGCCATCAACGCCCTCAACACCCCCTACTTCGGCGACCCCGGCGGCATCGGCTTCTCGACGCTGAACTCGGTAACGCCCGACGGCTCGCGCATGGGCGAGGCGCAGTCGCTGCGCAACGCCATGCGGCACGTGCAGTTCGGGTTGAGGCTGTATTTTTAGGCCGCTGGTGGGTCGAGGCCCAGGGGCCAGACTCAACCTCGCCCGCTGGTTCGACACCTCGGCCTTCATCCGCTCCAAGTGCAACGGCTGCCCCGCCGAAGGCGTTTTCATCGGCCCTCTCGGCTACGGCAACTCCGGCGTCGCCCTGTTCGACGCCCCGGCGCAGAAGAACTGGACCTTCGCCCTGTTTAAGGATTTCCGCGTGAAGGAAGGCCACCGGGTGCAGTTTCGCTGGGAGTCGTTCAACTTCACCAACACCCCCCAGTTTAGCGCCCCGGACCGCAACTTTGGCAACGCGACCTTTGGCCGCATCACCTCGACGCTCACCAACAACCGCGAGATGCAGTTCGGCCTGAAGTATATCTTTTGAGAGAGCGACCGCCGGCCGCTCCCCTACAGGCAGGAATGCCTGTGTTACCGGTGACCCAGGAACATCAGCCAGGAGAGGCCGAAGACGGCCGCCAGGAAGCAGCCGAATACATAGAGCCCATACCACAGGCGCTCGCGGTCGGTGCGACGCGACACTACCCCGAATACCACCGACGTGAACAGGGCGAAGAAGAAGGAGGCCTCGAAATGGCTCAGGTTCCAGTACATCAGAGTTTCCGGCCGGCGGCGAGATCGTAGGCGTCGACCATCGCCAGGATGTTGAGCAGGCCGGCGCAGACCAGGAACTTGGTCCCGTAATCGGCCACCGCGCCCGGCAGCTCCGGCTGGCTGTAGCCGAGCCAGGTGGCCAGCAGGTAGGGCAGGCCGCTGGCGACGTTGCCGGCGAAACCACCGTAGTTCAGCAGCTTGGTGAACAGGTCGCCGTCGGTTGGCTCGAACATCTTGCCCCGCATCAGCAGCCCGAAGACAAACATGCCGCAGATGGCGCCCAGCAGCAATACGCCGCGGTTCCATCTCTTCAGGTAGAAGTGGCCGCCGCCGGGGATCAGCCAGGCAATCAGCAGCGGCGCCGCCCACAGCTTCAGCGGCGGACGGGGTTCCCGAGCCGCCCCGGGGGACTCCTTTTCGGGCATGTATTCAGGGTAACACACACCGCCGGCTATCGTGAGCTCGCGGCACTGAGACGGGTGCGCGACACAAAAGTGGTGGCGTTGGCGGTCCCCCGCAATTGTCATCCCGAGCGCAGCGAGGGATCTGCTGTTGTGCGCCGAGGCGAAAGCAGATCCCTCGCTGCGCTCGGGATGACACCGGCTGCGCTCGGGATGACACCAGGAGCCGGCCCGCCTCCAAGCGTAACCAGTACGCTCGGTCAGGTGGAGGTTTCAGGCCCACCCCGGCGCCCGGCTGAAGCCCACGCCGGACAGGCAGGAATGCCTGTGTTACCAATCCAGTCGGGCGAGGCGCTGGGGCATGGGCCGCACCTCCATACAGCCCTTGCCAGTCGGCAGGAGCGCGCTGGAGTGGCTCGCACGTTTCGCTTTCCAAGCGTGCTCCTTACACCACTCGGACATCTATCCGTTTGAATTCAACACCACAACCACGCTCCGCCCGCGAGCGCGAATGGGCACCGTTCGACGCCGATCGGAAGCAGCAAGCAATCGTGGGAAAAACTAATTGACGCAAATGGCTTTGCATGGTAAAGTTATTTACACATGACGTGGCGCGAGAGTAGGAGGCGGCGACTCACCAAGAGACAGTGGCGGCTGATTCGGTCGCGCTTCCTCCTCCTCGACCAACGTACGCAGAGACCCGATCGATGCGCGAGGTCACTGATATCTACCTTGCGCGATTCCCCAGGTAGTTCATCAGCCGCGGGCGCCGTGCGCCAACGACAGGCAGCTATGGAACTACACATTCGCGACGTATCCAAGACCTGCCCCAACGGCGTGCAGGCGCTGAAGGACGTCAGGCTCACGATTCCGGCGGGGATGTACGGCCTTCTCGGTCCCAACGGCGCCGGCAAGTCCACGCTGATGCGCATGATCGCCACGCTCCAGGAGCCGGACACCGGTACCATCACCCTCGGCGACATCGACGTGCTGAACCAGAAGGACGAGGTGCGCAAGACGCTCGGCTACCTGCCGCAGGAGTTCGGCGTCTATCCAAAGGTGAGCGCGGAGCACCTGCTCGATCACTTCGCGCTGCTCGAGGGCATTCGCGGCCCTCGAACGGTGGCAGACGGATTACATCCCCGTCTATTCCGTGTGGGCGGCGATCGTCGTGATCCTCTTTCCGCCAGTGTTCCGATACGTCTGACCAAGCGGATCTCCCCGTTCTCCGCACCGGCCTTGGGGATGTGGAGGGGGATGGCCGCCTCAAACTCATCACGTGGGAGGTTACTCGTATGAAGGTAGTTCTCTTTGCCAGGTCGCGTTCGTACAGGGGCGCACCACGCCCGGTCCTCTACGGGCTGCTCGCGCTCGTCTCGATCGGTGCCTCTACCGCAACCGCGCAGTCCGGCGGGGCCCTGGTCCAGCGGCTGGACTCCATTGCCGGCGCCGGCGTTCGCGAGAATCGGTCCGTCGGCATAACGGCTGCCGTCGTCAAGGGGAAGGACACGCTGCTCCTCAAGGCGTATGGCAAGTCCGACGTCGAGGGTGACGTGCCGATGACGGTGGACACGATCATCTCGATCGGCTCCACCACCAAGCAGTTCACCGCCGCCGCGATCCTCCAGCTTCGGGATCAGGGAAAGCTCAGCCTCGACGATGACATCACGAAGTGGCTTCCGGACTTCGAGACTCGCGGCAACAAGGTGACGTTGCGCCACCTCCTTGGTCACACGTCCGGCGTCGGTGAGCTCGGCGCGATGC